>Ga0207710_10000144_pt1 | contig 82093 bp, 80 predicted proteins | sample KBSS24metaG_FD_184400 | JGI IMG/M metagenome (GOLD analysis project Ga0207710, IMG submission 184400) | Switchgrass rhizosphere microbial communities from Kellogg Biological Station, Michigan, USA - KBS S2-4 metaG (SPAdes) (version 2) | ecosystem: Host-associated > Plants > Roots > Rhizosphere...
CTACTACAACCGGCGCCGCCGACACTCCACACTCAACTACTTGACACCCCAGGAATACGAGCTAGGCTACCGGAAGATAACCGACCTGGCAGCTTAAACCGGCGTCTAAAAAAGCGGGAACACTCCAGAGTCCATTCCCCCGACGACGGAAGCCATCGCCGGTCTGCACGACGCCAGCCCATCCCAACAACCGAACACCGGCCGATCATGAATCCGCTAACCACGGGGAGATAGTCCGTCCCGACGTCTTACGTTCGCCGCCGGTTTCGGATAGAAGCGGAGCGGGCCCCGCCAGGCATGTCCGGACGCGCCTCTCACGGGAGAGGTCCGTCCGAAGGGAAGCGCCTGGTGTCCGATCCGCTGGTCCGTCCACTCCTGGTGGCCCGGGCCGTCACCGTCTCTGTCATCGCCGCGCTCAGCGCCGGCGGACTGGCTCGCCTCGCCGGCGACAGCATTCCCCAGGCGGTGCTCATCGCCGGCGGGACGTTCGGGACCGCGCTCCTGGTCAGCCTGGCTGTACTCGCTGCCGTACGGGGGTCGTAAGGGGTTTCCCCTCGAGGTCGGCATACCCCACTCATAGAAGGCGGGGGCAATCCCAGTTCTGGGATGCCCCCGCTTGTGAGCAAGCGTTCGGCCTTTGGTCAGGCGGTTGTGAGGTGGCGGTTCCGGCGTTGCCGGCCTCGCCGGTCCTGCTCTCGCTCGGCATGGCGAAGGCGGCGCCAGACGTGGACGTTCCCGGACGGCCGACGACGCATCCTCGCCACCGCCGCGGACCACTACCCAGCGCACCCCGTCTTCCAAGCCGGCCTCGAATCCGAGGCTGTGTCATCAGAGGACTCGGAGCACACGTAGTCAGCTGAGTCTAGGATCTTGTCGGAACCGGTCGTTCATACTAGCCCTGACCCTCGCCGGCGCGGTCACGCTCATCGCCGGCATGGCCGCCGGCTGGCTGGCCCACCGTGCCGGGGACAGCCCACCGCGTACGATCCTCACCGCCCCGGCGCCGGTCACGCCGAGTGGCGAAAAACCGTTGCGCCCGTCCGTATCCTGGCCAGGTGAGCGAGCTGACCGTCCCGGCGCCGCAACCGCCGCGCCGCCCCCGGCCGGCCGGCGTCCGGCACATCGTCTGGGACTGGAACGGCACGCTGTTCGACGACGCGGCCGCCGTCCTGGCCGCCACCCAGGACGTCCTGGCCGAGATCGGCGGCCCGGCCGTCGACGACCACACCTACCGGACGGCCTACACCCGCCCGGTCCGCCGCACCTACGACCGTCTGCTCGGCCGGGCGGTGACCGAGGCCGAGTGGGAGCGGATCGGCGCCGGCTACCTCCGTCACTACACCCGCCACGCGGCCGCCTCGGGCCTGTCGGCCGACGCCCACGAGGCGATCGCGCTGGCCGCGGGCACCGGACTGAGCCAGTCGCTGCTGTCGATGCTGACCCACGACCTGCTCGTCGAGGTGGTCGCCCGGCTCGGAGTGAACGGCGCGGGCACGCTGGTCCGGGTCGACGGCTGGCCGCCCGGCAGTTCGACGTACAAGGCCGACCACCTGGCCGCCCACCTGGCCGCGCTGGGCCTGGCCGGGAGCGAGGTCGCGCTGGTCGGCGACAGCCTGGACGATCTGGCGGCGGCCGAGTCGGTCGGCGCGCTCGGCATCCTCTACGACGGCGGCGCCCACCACCGCCACGCCCTGGAGGCCACCGGCGCCCCCGTCGCCGACACCCTGACCGCGGCCGTCGACCTCCTCCGCGCCGCTCGCTCCGGCGCCGCCCCCGCTGACTGACCAGGCTGACTGACTAGGCTGCCGCGGCTAGCGGCCGTCCCAGCGGGCGCGTCGGAGGTCGACACGGGCGCCGCCCGGGCGCATGGGCGTGCCGTCGGCGACGAGGCGGCGCAGCGCCCCGGCCGGATTGGTCGGGTTGGGCTCGCCGTTGGCGCGGATGACCCGGTGCCAGGGCAGGTCGTCGTCGTGGCCGTGCCGGCTCAGGACCGCGCCGGTCGTGCGGCCGGTGCCGCCGCCGACGTACTCGGCCAGGTCGCCGTAGGTCATGACCTGGCCCGGCGGGATCCGGGTGACGGCTTCCAGCACCTCGAGCGCGTAAGGGCTCGGCCTGCCGCCGACGCTGATCCGGGTGGCCAGGCCGGCCGAGACGCTGTCCGGAGGCTGGGCGCGCGACGTCATCCGCCCATCTTGACCCAGCCGTCCGGGCCAGGCCGATACGGGCGAGACACGCGAACTGGCCCGCCGGATCATGTCCGGCGGGCCAGTTCGTCCCAGATCAGGAGATCAGTAGATCAGTAGACCGGCAGGGTCTTGTCGACGGCCGTCGCCCAGGCGGTGACGCCGCCCTGGACGTGCACGGCCGAGGAGAACCCGGCCGCCTTGAGGGTGGCCAGCGCGTCGGCCGAGCGGACGCCGGACTTGCAGTAGACGACGACCGGCTTGTCCTGCGGCAGCTCGGACAGGTGCGCGGGCAGCTCGCCCTTCGGGATCAGCTTCGCGCCGGGGATCCGGACGATCTCCCACTCGGCCGGCTCGCGGACGTCGATCAGCTCGACCGGCTTCCCGGCGTCGAGCCACTCCTTCAGGGTGGTGGCCAGGATGGTCGAGCCGGCCGCCGCCTCCTGCGCCTCGTCCGAGACGACGCCGCAGAACGCCTCGTAGTCGATCAGTTCGGTGATCGACGGGTTCTTGCCGCACACCGGGCACTCCGGGTCCTTGCGGACCTTGATCGTCCGGTAGCTCATCTCCAGGGCGTCGTAGACCATGAGCCGGCCGACCAGCGGGTCGCCGATCCCGGTCAGCAGCTTGATCGCCTCGGTGACCTGGATCGACCCGATCGAGGCGCACAGTACGCCGAGGACGCCGCCCTCGGCGCAGGAGGGGACCATGCCCGGGGGCGGCGGTTCCGGGTAGAGGCAGCGGTAGCACGGGCCCTGATCGGCCCAGAACACGCTGGCCTGGCCGTCGAAACGGTAGATGGAGCCCCAGACGTAGGGCTTGCCGAGCAGCACCGCCGCGTCGTTGACCAGGTAGCGGGTGGCAAAGTTGTCGGTGCCGTCGACGATCAGGTCATACTGGCTGAAGATCTCCCTGACGTTGGAGGTGTCCAGCCGCGTCTCGTGCAGGACGACGTTGACGTACGGGTTGATCTCCTTGACGGCGTCGCGGGCCGACTCGGCCTTGGAACGGCCGACGTCGGACTGGCCGTGGATGATCTGGCGCTGGAGGTTGGACTCGTCGACGGTGTCGAACTCGACGATGCCCAGCGTGCCCACACCGGCGGCGGCCAGGTACATCAGCGTCGGCGAGCCCAGTCCGCCGGCGCCGACCGCGAGCACCTTGGCGTTCTTGAGCCGCTTCTGCCCGTCCATCGCCACATCCGGGATGATCAGATGTCGGGAGTAGCGGCGTACCTCGTCGACCGACAACTCCTCGGCCGGTTCGACCAGCGGCGGCAGGGACACGTTCACTCCTAGCGGTTGGCGGGCCGTCAGTTCAGGCAGGCTGTCCAGTTCAGCCCGGCAGTCAGTTCAGCATGCCCGAGCCGACGTATGTTCCCGCGCTGTTTCCCCAGTCCGCGTTCCCACCACCCGGGCGCGCGACCACGCATGGTCGCGCGCCCGCCGGCTGGTCAAACGGTGACGCTGGCCGCCTTCATCGTGTCCGTGAACGCGGCGAACGTCGACGGGTCGAAGACCAGCGCCGGGCCGGACGGGTCCTTCGAGTCACGGACCGCGACCCAGCCCGAGCCGAGGGCGACCTCGACGCAGGCGCCGTTGTCGTGACTGTGGCTGCTGGTGAACCACTGCGCCATGGACAGATCAGGGCTGGTCATGGTGGGGATCATGGACGGGTAGCCTCCTGGAGCTACGACGAGCCGATCATGAACCGGATCAGACGCTGGCTGTCCGACGCGCTCAGCGCCGTCCGGCACAGGTTCTCAGATGTCATCCTATATCGGTGCACATCGTCCGGATCCTGGACATAGAACGCACCGTCCTGCAGCTCGACATAACCAATCGATCGCACTTCGGCGAAGTCGAGCAGAGTGAACGGGCCGCTCATGCCGGCGTGCGGACCGTCCTCCGGGCGGAGTATCTGTATCGTAACGTTGGGTAGCTCCGCGAGCCGAACCAGACGCTCCAGCTGCGCGACCCGGCTGGTCTCGTCACCGATGTCCAGCTCGAGGGCGGCCGACCCGATCACCGCGTGCAGGCGCATCGGCCGCTCGTCGTGGAGGCGCGAGGCCCGGGCCATCCGGAAGGACACCATTCGTTCGGTGTGGTCCGGCCGCACGCGCGGGCTGGCCCGAGTGAGCGCCGCCGCGTAGGCCTCCGTCTGGACCAGGCCCGGAATGACCAGGGGATGGAAGACGAACTCGCGCACGGCCAGGCCCTCGAGGCCGACGAAGGTGCGGAACCAGTCGGGCACCACGTCCGACCAGGGCGCCCACCAGGTCTTCTCCTCGGTGCGCCCGGCCAGCGAGGCCAGGCGGTTTACGTCGTGCTCACTGACGTTGTAGGCGTGCAGCAGCGAGGCCACATCGTCCGGGTACTGCCGGTAGCGGCCGGTCTCCATGTAGCCGATCTTGGGCCGGCCCACGCCGGTCGCCTTGGCCACCTCGGCCAGCGACATGCCGGACCGCTTGCGGAACGCGGCCAGCTCCACACCGATGAGCCAGCGCAACGCGGACGGGTCGCTCCGAGTCCGCGACCACGCACCGTCAATTACTGACGCTAAGTGTTCGTCTGGCTCCGCAGCCATGCTCCGCTCCAACCCGTGGGTCGGTGTTCGCGCGGGACACGCTCCGGCCCGGCCCTCGCCAGACATCTTGCCAGTTCGTCGAGTGACGCGTAACGCTCGCGCGCTCGGCCCGGCGGCGCGCCGCCCGGGAACAGCGCGTGATCGGGCGCCGGCCGTCCGGGCCGGCCGTCCGGGTGGGCCGGCGGAGCCCGGGCCGCCGGGTGGGAGCCGAGAGGTAGCCGGCAGGGAGCCGGGAGCAGGTCAGGAGTACGTCAGGAGTACGTCAGGAGCCGGACTTGCCGGTGGTGCCGGCCTTGGCGGCCGACGACCGGGTGCCCGCCGACGACTTCCCTGGCGACTTGCTGGTCGGCGGTGTCTTGTTCGTCTTGGCCGGGGACGGCTTGGCTGACGACGTCCGGGCCGAGGCGGACTTCCCGGCGGAGGTCCGCCCAGACGTGCTCTTGCCGTTGGCCGCCGCCTTGCTGCCTGGTCCCGCCTTGCTGCCTGGTCCCGCCTTGCCGTCCGGTCCCGCCTTGCCGTCCGGTCCCGCCTTGCCGTCCGGTCCCGCCTTGCCGTTGGCCGCCGCCTCACCGTCCGACGCCACCCTGTCTTCTGACGCCGTCCCGCCGCCCGGCGCCCCGCCGCCGCCGTCGCGACCCCGGCGAGCCGCCTCGACGCTGGCCCGCAGCGCGGCCATGAGGTCACCGGCCGCGCTGGGCGCGGCCTCGGCCTCCAGCGGCGCCTTGACCTCCTGCCCGGCGACCTTGGCGTCGATCACAGCCAGCAACGCCTCACGGTAGTCATCGCGGTACTGGCTGGGGTCGAAGTCGCCGGCCAACGTCTCGATGAGGGAGGCCGCCATGGCCAGCTCGCCCGGCCGCACCGTGACGTCCTCGTCCAGGAAGGCGAAGTCGGGCCGCCGGACCTCGTCCGGCCACAGCATCGTCTCCAGAACGAACACGCCGTCGCGCACCCGCAGCGTGCCGAGCTGCTCGCGCTGGCGCAGGGCCAGCTTGACCAGCGCGACCCGGCCCGAGCCCTCGAGCGAGTCCCGCAGCAGCACGTACGGCTTGGCCCCGGTCTTGTCCGGCTCCAGGTAGTAGCTCTTGGCGAAGTAGATCGGGTCGACCTGGTCCAGCGGGACGAACTCGAGGACGTCGATCGTGCGCGACGTGGACAGCGGCAGGTTGGCCAGGTCGTCGTCGGTCAGCACCACCGTCTCGCCCGACGGCAGCTCGTAGCCCTTGGCGATCTCCGCGTACGGGACCTCCTCGCCGTCGGCGACCGCGACCCGCTTGTACCGGACCCGCGAGCCGTCCTCCCGCCGCACCTGGTGGAAGGCGACGTCACGCTCCTCGGTGGCCGAGTACAGCTTGACCGGTATCGACACGAGACCGAACGAGATCGCGCCCTTCCAGATCGCTCGCACCGGAACTCCCGTCGTCGAGCCGTCCGTCGCCGACCATCGGCCGGCACTGACCATCCCACCGCACTCCGCTACCACAATGGTGTCCCACGAGCGGGCGAGGGGGAAGGCGCAAGGCGAAGGACGACCGGTTTCTCCCTTTCGTTACCCCCGTCCAGCCCCGGCTACCTGCCCGCCCGGCCCCGATCGCGCGGACATCACGGTGGCGACGGACCGACGGCCACAGACCGGCTACGCTGACCTGGCCGGGGTTCGGGCCGGGCACCGCCCGGCGGCCGCGGACCGCCGGCCGCGGACCGCGGACCACCCACCGGGGACCGCCAGGCAGGACGACCAGGAGGGCGCACCATGACAGTCGATCCCGGTCTTCCCCTCGACGTCCCGGACACGGACGCCGCCGAGGCGCTGCGCGAGATCCGTCCGGCGGACGAGGCCGAGTGGGAGCCGCGAGGCGCCCTCCCGTTCGACGCCGACGAATACGATGCCGCCGAGCAGAGCATCGTCGTCGAGACCGACGAGGACGACTACCGATAGGGCGGAAGGACCACCCGTGAGCGCCGAGCCGACCGCGCCAGCACCGCGCCCCGGCCGGACGCAGCGGCTGCCCCGCACGGCGCGCCGGTTCCAGCTGCTGGGCGCGGCCCGTGAGGTCTTCGTCGCCAACGGCTACCACGCGGCGGCGATGGACGACATCGCCGAGCGGGCCGGGGTCTCGAAACCCGTGCTCTACCAGCACTTCCCGGGCAAACTGGAGCTCTACCTCGCACTGATCGACGAGCAGGCCGAGCAGCTCGTCTCCAGTGTGCGGCGGGCGCTCGCGTCGACGACGGACAACCACGTCCGCATCGCCCGCTGCATCGCGGCCTACTTCGACTTCGTCGACGATCCCTCCGGCGCCCATCAGCTCGTCCTCGAGTCCGACCTGCGCACCGAGCCGGCCGTGCGGGCGCGGGTCGAGGCGAGCGTGGCCGAGTGCGTCGCGGCCATCGCGGCCATGATCGTGGCGGACGCGGAGGTGGACGCGGCCGAGGCCGAGCTGATGGCCGTCGGCCTCATCGGCCTGGCCGACACCGGCGCGCGGTGGTGGCTCACCTCTGGCGGAGCCGTCAGCAAGCAGCGGGCGACGACCGTGCTCACCGATCTGGCCTGGCGCGGGCTGGCCGGCCACCGGCGGGCGGACGACGGGCCGGAATCCGCCCGCGGCTGAGCGGGCCGGAATACGCCCTGGGCGAGCCGGGCGGAATCCGCCCAGGGCTGAGGACGCCTCGCGCGGCGGTTGGCGCCCGCCAGCCGCAGTAAGGTCGATCTCGTCGGATGTCCCCGCCGGCCCGAGTACTCACAACCCGGAGGTCATTTCCGTGGAGGTCAAGATCGGTATTCAGGACGTGCCACGCGAGCTCGTCCTGGACAGTGCGCTGTCGCCCGACGAGGTCACCCAGGCCCTGTCCGAGGCGATCAAGTCCGACCTCGGCCTGCTGACGCTGGCCGACCAGAAGGGGCGGCAGGTCGTCGTGCCCGTCGGCAAGCTCGCCTACCTCGAGATCGCCGAGGCCGAGGCGCGCCGAGTGGGCTTCGGCGGCTGAGGGCCGGTCGTCGCGGGCCCTGGCCTCCTCGGAGGCGGGCCCGCGCCAGGACCCCGCCCGCCGGGCGCGCGGCTGCGCCGTGATCGCGCGCCCGTCGGCCCGCAAGGCTCCGCTAGGCTGACAGGCCCAGGGCCGCCATCCGTTCCCCGTGCGCGTCGATGATGCGGGTGAACATGGCGGCCAGCGTCTCCAGGTCGCCCACCCCGACCAGCAGCGCCGTCAGCGCGTCCCGGTCGGCCGCCACCCGCTGGGCCTGCGTGAGCGCCTCGCCGACCAGCCGCCGCCCCCACAGCGCCAGCCGCCCGGCCAGCGTCGGGTTGGTCGCGATGGCGGCCCGCACCTTCTCGACCGCGAACGCAGCGTGACCGGTGTCGGCCAGCACCGAGAGCACCAGCTCCCGGGGTTCGCCGGGCAACACGGCCGCGATCTCCCGGTAGAAGTCGGCCGCGATGCTGTCGCCGACGTAGGCCTTCACCAGGCTCTCCAGCCAGTCCGCCGGCGCCGTCAGGTTGTGGAAGGCGGTCAGGGCCGGGATGAACGGCTCCATCGCCCGCTCCGGGTCGATGCTCCGGGACCGCAGGTAGTCGTGAATCGCCATGAAATGGCTGAACTCACCGGTTGCCATACTTGCGAGCGCAATCTTGTCACCGAGCGTCGGCGCCATGCGCGCGTCGGTCGCCATGCGCTCGAACGCGGTCAGCTCGCCGTAGGCCAGCAGGCCAAGCAGGTCGACCGTCGCGACGTCCGAAACCGCCGTCGTCGCCTCGTCCGCCACAGCGCCCTCCGATCGGCACCGCGCCCGGCCACACAGCGGCGGTCTCTACGGCGCAAATTGTCGAGTATGCCCGGATATCTCCGGTTACCGCGCGGACATCACAAAGGAGAAGCTGTATCGACGGCCGCATCGCAGGTTATCCTTGGAGGCAGCCGATGGCGGATACCCCCCATCCGGCGCGCGCGGGCGTCGCCCCGACAGGGCTCGCGGACCCCGCGCAACCTCGCGAGCGGACCAGCCTGACAAGCCTCCCGCTCATGGCAGACCAGGGAGCATCCCGCTGTTCGTCACACAATCACAATCGCAACCAGAAGAGACTCCATCTTCTACCGCTTCTACCGCCGAGACCCCGGGCGAGGCAGCCGACGGCGGCCAGCCCGCCGGTTTCGCCGAGCTCGGAGTACATCCGAAGATCGTCGCCGCGCTCGATGAAGCCGGCATCCATGCTCCGTTCCCCATCCAGGAGCTGACGATCCCCATCGCGCTGGGCGGCACCGACCTCATCGGCCAGGCCCGCACCGGCACCGGCAAGACCCTCGCCTTCGGCATCCCCGTCCTGCAACGGACGGACGCGGCTGAGCCGGCCGGCGGCAAACCGCGCGCGCTCGTGGTCGTTCCGACCCGTGAGCTGTGCGTCCAGGTCACCGGCGACCTCACCCGGGCCGGCTCCGGGCTGGGCCTCACCGTGACCGCCGTCTACGGCGGGCGGGCCTACGAGCCCCAGCTGCAGGCCCTGCGGGCCGGGGTCGACGTCGTCGTCGGCACGCCCGGGCGCCTGCTCGACCTCGCCCGCCAGGGCGCGCTCGACCTCTCCCGCGTCGCCTCGCTCGTCCTGGACGAGGCCGACGAGATGCTCGACCTCGGCTTCCTGCCCGACGTCGAGCGCATCCTCGGCCTGCTGCCCACCGGGCACCAGACGCTGCTGTTCTCGGCGACGATGCCGGGCGCGGTCATCGCGCTGGCGCGGCGGTTCATGACCCGGCCGCTGCACCTGCGGGCCGAGCAGCCCGACGAGGGCCAGGTCGTGCCGACGACCCAGCAGTTCGTGTTCCGGGCCCACGCCCTGGACAAGGCCGAGGTGCTCGCGCGCGTCCTGCAGGCCGAGGGCCGAGGTCTGACGATCGTGTTCGTCCGGACCCGGCGCACGGCCGACAAGGTCGCCTTCGAACTGTCCACCCGCGGGTTCGCCGCCGCCGCCGTGCACGGCGACCTCGGCCAGGGGCAGCGGGAGCAGGCTCTGCGCGCGTTCCGCTCGGGCAAGGTCGACGTGCTGGTGGCCACCGACGTGGCCGCCCGCGGCATCGACGTCGGGGGCGTCACGCACGTGGTCAACTTCCAGTGCCCGGAGGACCAGAACGTCTACCTGCACCGGATCGGCCGTACCGGCCGCGCCGGCGAGAGCGGCGTCGCGGTCACCTTCGTCGACTGGGACGACCTGGCCCGCTGGTCGCTGGTGAACACCGCCCTCGGGCTGCCGTTCACCGAGCCGCTGGAGACCTACTCCACCTCACCGCACCTGTTCGAGATGCTCGGCATCCCGGCCGGGACGAAGGGGACCCTCCCGCGCGCGCAGCGGCAGCTGCCCGGCCTGCGGGCCGAGGAGGTCGAGGACCTGGGTGAGCCCGGGCGCGGCGGACGCCGGCGGCGCGGTGGCGCCGACGGCCCGGGCTCGGCCGCGGGCGGCGACGTCGACCGGGCGCCGGGCAAGGCGCGCGCGCGGCGGCGTACTCGCGGCGGTGGGGCGGCGCTGGCCGGCCTGGCCGGCGGGGATGCCGCCGGTGGTTCCGCCGCTGGTGCCGGTGCCAAGGGCGCTGACGGCGCCGGCGCCGACGCCGTGGCGGCGGAGCCCGCCGACCTGGCGGTCCTGCCCGGTTCCGCGGCTGGCGGGCCGGACGGCACGGCCACCGCGTCCTCGAGCCGCCGGCGGCGGCGCCGGGGCGGGCGAGGTGGTCGAGCGAGCGCGAGCGACGGCGGCGGCGAACGCGCCGAGTCGGCCTGAGTCACGCAGCCGTTGGGCCGCGCTGTCAGCGGCGCGGCCAACGGCTGACCTGCCGCCCTCCGCGACCGGGGGCTCCGCCCATTCTCCCGGTCGCTTCGGGCGAGTGCCGGCACGTCACCCGAAGCACAGTGTGACCAACTAGGCGCGGAAGGTCATCGGCCGTAGAGTTGGCGGGTGGCGCAGCCCTCTCCGGCCCAGCATTCGCCGGCCCAGAACTCCCCGGCCCAGAACTCCCCGGCCCAGCATCCGCCGGCCTCGCCAGCTCCGGGCCCTCACTCGCGGGTCCGGCTGCCCCGGGTCGTGGTCGTCGGCCCGGCACCGGCCGGCTCCGTCGCCCTGTGGGCGCTCGTCGACGGCGGCCTGCCCGCGTCCGCGCTCCTCACCGGCCCGCCCGGACCGGCCCGGGTCCGCGCCGAGGACTACCTGAACGAGCACGACCTGACCAGCCGGGTGACCTGGCTCCCGGCCGGCGCGACCGTCGCCGCCCAGGCCGCCGCGCCCGGCGCGCTCCCGGTGTGGTCCTACCGCTCCACCGGGCCGGACGGCGCCCCCATCACCTCGGGCCAGGCCCAGGCCGTCGTCGTGGTCCCGCCGGACCCGGCCGAACCGGGCCCCGTCCTGTCGGGGCTGACCGTCCGGGATCCCCGCGCGCTGTTCGGCTCGGTCTTCCCCCCGGACGACGTCGGCGTCTACCAGCTGACCGGGTCCGGCCGGGTCGGGACCGGCGGGCGTCCCCCCGCGCGCCTGGACGGGCTGCTCGAGGCCCGGGCCCGCTGGCTGGGCGAGTACCTGCGCGGCCGCTACCGGCTGCCGGAGCACGCGGCGATGGTCGAGACGGGTGGCATCGCTACCGGGCACCGCCGGCTGGGCGGACTTGCCCAGCCCGATCCCGTCCGCTGGCTGGCCGCCGAGTGCCGCCGGGGCCGGGCTCGGGCCGCCCTCGCCGGCTACCCGCTGCCGCTCCCCGACCTGGCCGCCGAGCCCAAGCCGCCCCGGCCCTACTGAAAATGGCTCCCAGGAGGGAAGAGGTTCTCTCCGAGGCCCGCCGCCGTGGTGCGGGCGGCCAGTCAGGGGCGCAGGCCGGCCCGCAGCCGCGTGGCCGCCTCGTCCAGAGTCGGGAGCTTCTTCGGGAAGGCGAAGCGTACGATGCCGCGCCCGTCGGCCGGGTCGGCGAAGAACGACGAGCCGGGCACGGCGGCCACCCCGACCTCGCTGATCAGACGCCGTACGAACGCGGCGTCGTCCCGGCCCGCGTCCAGCGCGCCGGTCCCGGTCATCACGTAGTACGCCCCGTCCGGGCGGCTGACGTCGAAGCCGACCTCGGCCAGCACCCCGCACAGCAGGTCACGGCGCTGCTGGTACTCGATGGCCAGGGTGTCGTAGTACTCGGCCGGCAGGTGCATGGCGGCGACGCCGGCGGCCTGCAGCGGCGCGGCCGCGCCGACGGTGACGAAGTCGTGCACCTTGCGGATGGCCGACGTCAGCGCGGGCGGGGCGATCGTCCAGCCGACCCGCCAGCCGGTGACGGCGTAGGTCTTGGACAGGGCGTTGATCGTGACAGTGCGGTCGGCCAGGCCGGGGACCCGCGCGGGCGGCAGGTGCCCGCCGGGGCCGAGGTACTGGATGTGCTCGTAGATCTCGTCGGTGAAGACCAGGACGTCGTGGCGCTGGCAGACGTCGGCGATCACGTCCAGCTCGGCCCGGCTGAACACCTTGCCGGTCGGGTTGTGCGGGGTGTTGACGACGATGGCCCGGGTCCGGTCGCGGACGGCGGCGCGCAGCTCGGCCTCGTCGAACGTCCAGTCCGGCCCGCTGAGGCGGACCAGGCGCGGCGAGGCGCCGGACAGGATCGCGTCCGGGCCGTAGTTCTCGTAGAACGGCTCGAAGAAGACGACCTCGTCGCCCGGGTCGACCAGCGCCATCATCGTCGAGAGCATCGCCTCGGTCGAGCCGCAGGTGACGCAGAGCTCGGTCTCCGGATCGACCGTCCAGCCCGGGTAGGTCCGGGCGACCTTCTCGGCGATCGCCGCCCGGAACGCGGCCGCGCCCCAGGTGATCGCGTACTGGTTGTCGTCGGCGTCGATGGCGGCCTTGGCCGCCGCCTTCAGCTGCGGCGGGCAGGCGAAGTCCGGGTAGCCCTGGGAGAGGTTCACGGCGTCGGCGGCCAGCGCGAGCCGGGTCATCTCCCGGATGACCGACTCGGTGAAGGTGCCGGCCTTGGCCGAGATCCGGCGCGGGCCGGGCGTCGGCTGGCCGGGTCCCTCCAGGTCGGGGACGGTGGCCAGGTCGGGGACGGTGGTGAGGTGTGCCTGGATGCCGGAGTCGCTCACACCGCCATGATGGCGGACGGGAGTGCGCCTCGCGGCCTCCCCGCCGGTGGCCAGTACGAGGTGACTGGGCCGAACGGGTCCCGGTGTCCGCGTGCGTCCGGTTATGCGGCCAGGTTCCCAGGTAACCACGTGAGAATGACCACCGCGCACCGGGACCCAGGGGTTCCCCCGGATACAGTCGGGCCGGGATGTGGCCGCCGACCGGGCCGCTCGCCCCGACCGTTCGGGGGTCCGGGCACAGCGGTCATCGGGCACAGTGGTCATCGGGCGGGAGTCGAGAGGTCGCGGTCGGTGCGCCGCCGCACGGCTTCTCACCACGCCTTTCCTCACCAACACCAGCATGTTTCCGCGTTGACGGAGCTCGGCCGCCCATCTCCGCCCGCCCGGCAGCCGCCGGGCGCGGACGGTGCGGCGTCCGGCGGGAAGGCCGGCTATGCCCAGGAAACTCGATGTCACTCCGGCCGCTCTCACCCGCGCGCACTGGCGGTCAGCCGGCGCCAGCCGCGGGGCGCGCAACCGGGTCGAGGTCGCCACGGTCAGCGGCGGCGTCGCCATGCGTGACTCCGACCACCCCGCGGGGCCGGTCCTGCTGTTCACCCGGGCCGAATGGGACGCGTTCGAGGCCGGTGTGCGCGACGGCGAATTCGACATCGCCGACGAGCGGGGCCCGGAACGCGCGTCCTGACTGACAGCCCTGGCCGGGTCTGACCAGACCGGGCTTGGTCCAGCCAGATCGGACTTGGTTTCGCCAGATCGGGCCAGATCGGTCTGGTCAGGCCGGTCGCTCGGCCGTGGGCTCCAGCGAGTGCCACGGCGCCAGGGGCGGCGCGGCGGCCTGGCCCGTGGGGCAGACCCCCCGGTAGTCACACCATGAGCACAGCGGACCGGGCGTGGCCGCGAAGGCCCGGTCCGGATCGGCGCCTGAGCGCAGCTCCTCCGTCGACCGCTCGATGTCGTCGGCCAGCGACTCGGCCCGCCGGATGTGGCGGGCCAGCGAGGCCTCGTCGTGCTCGGCCGCGACCCGGCTCCCGCTCGGCAGATGGTGCAGCTCGACCCGGCGGCACGGCCGGCGCAGGGTGGAGGCGGCCGCGACGGCGTAGACGGCCAAGGCCAGCGAGGCCCGGGCGTCGACCGGTTCGGGTGGACGGCGGGAGGTCTTGTAGTCCACGACGACCAGTTCGCCGCCGACCTCGTCCAGCCGGTCGATCCGGCCGGACAGCGCCAGGCGCTCGGTCCGGGCGGCCACCGTGCGTTCCAGGCCGACCGGCTCGGCCGCCGGGTCCAGCTCGGCGGTGTACCGGCCCACCATCTCGGCGGCGCGCTCGCGCCAGGTCCGCGACTGCTCGGCGTCGCGCCAGCCGTCCTGGAGCCAGCCGCGGCGCAGCAGGTGGGCCGCCCGCTCCGGCGTCCGGGCTGGCTGGTCCTGGTCCCACCAGGACCGCAGGGCGTTGTGGACGCTCGCGCCGAGGGAGTTGTGCGCCCAGGCCGGGCCCTTGGGCGGCGCCGGGCGGTCGAGGTAGGTGAAGCGGTAGCGGCGCGGGCAGTCGGCGTAGGCGAGCAGCTTGGACGGAGTGCAGCTGAACAGCCGGCGGGGCATTCCGGCCAGGGCGAGCTGGGTGGGCTGCGCGGGCTGGGTGCGCTGGGTGGGCTGGGCGCGCTGCGCGGACCGGGCGGCCGCCGGCGCCGGCCGCCGCGGCGACGATCCGGGTGTAGGGGACGACGTCATGATGTCCATGATGCCGCGCCGGCGGCGGCCTGATCGGCCCCGGGAGCCCGGATCGTCGGCGAGTCAGGCGTTTATGGCGGACGAGTGGACCAGGGCCGCCGATGCCTGGCATCCTGATGACGTGACCAAGGTGCGCGGGGACCCGCGGCCCACGCACTGGCGTCCCGCGCACCGCCCTCCCGCGCGCTGGTATCGCCGCAGCGATTTCGCCCAGGGCCCGGCATAGTTCTCGCGCCGCCGCCGCGCGCAAGCGGCAACACGACGACGCGGGCCGGCGCCTGGGCGGTCTCCCGGAGCCGGGTAACCCCGCCCCCACACCCGAGAGGCACCGATACATGACCAGCTCAGTCGCAAGCTCCGCACCGTCGGCGATCGGATCGATCGGCGAGGGCCGGGAGGCGATCGACGGGATCGACCAGCGGCTGCGTGACCTGCTCGCCGAGCGGCGGGAGATCTCGGCCCAGATCCAGCGGCTGCGCGCGGCCGAGGGCGGGCCCCGCATCGAGCACGGCCGCGAGAACGCGATCATCACGGCCTGGTCCGAGCGCCTCGGCCCGGCCGGCGTCGACATCGCGATGGCGGTTCTGGCCCTGTGCCGGGGCTCGCTCGGCTGACCCGGCCCGTCCGCCGGGTGGCGAGCACCGTCCACCGGGAGCCGTCCGCTGGAAGCCGTCCGCCGGAACGGTTATCCGCGCCGGGACTTCGCCTTCTGACGCTCCTCGTCGCGCCGCCGACGGCGTCGGCCCGGCTCCTCCGCGCCCAGCTCGACCAGCGCGGAGCGCAGCTCCGCGCGGAGGAAGTCCCGGGTGACCAGGTCTGAGAGGGCTATCCGCATGGCGGCCACCTCCCGGGCCAGGTACTCGGTGTCCTCCCGCTGCCGGAGGTTCTGCTCCCGGTCCTGGGCCAGGTTCGCGCGGTCCCGGTCGTCCTGCCGGTTCTGGGCCAGCAGGATCAGCGGCGCCGCGTAGGCGGCCTGCAGGGACAGCGCCAGGGTCAGGAAGATGAACGGGTAGTTGTCGAATCGCCACGAACTCGGCGCAACGAAGTTGTACGCGATCCACAGGATGATGACCGCGCTCTGGGCCACCAGGAAGCGCGCGGTCCCGATGAACCGGGCCACCCGCTCGGCCAGCCGCCCGAACGCGTCCGGCTCGTAGGTCGGCCGCAGCGGCAGGCCGGACCGGCGCGGCGGGCGGGGCTGGTCGAGCCGGCCGCCCCGTCGGCGTCGGCGTCTCATCCGTGCTCCCCGTCCTCGTCGCCCGGCCGGTGGCCGGGCTCCCCGTTGTCGCGGCGGCCGCTCGGCTCGTCCCGCTCGCCGGCATCACCGCGCTCGCCGGCATCACCGCGCTTGGCGTGCTCGTCGTGTTCATCGTGCCTGTCGTGTTCATCGTGCCTGTCGTGTTCGCCGTGTTCGCCGTGTTCGCCGGCCCGGTGCCGCTTCTTGCCCGGGCCGGCGGCGGGCGCGGGGCCCAGGCCCCCGCCCGGCGACTGATGTTCGATGTCCCCTGTGACCAGGCCGTTGTGGTGACCGCCGCCGTCGGCGGCGGGCCCGACCGGCGCCGGCTGGGTGCCCGCGCGACCGGGGCGGGGAGCGGGGGCCGCGTCCAGCGACCGCTCCCGCCAGTCGGCCGGCAGCAGGTGGTCGAGCACGTCGTCGACGGTGACGCAGCCGACCAGCCGCGCGGACGCGTCCAGCACCGGCGCCGCGACCAGGTTGTAGGAGGCCAGGTGGCGGGTCACCTCCGGCAGCGAGGTGTCCGGGTCGAGCGGGTTGACGTCGACGTCGATGATCGCGCCGACCAGTGTCCCCGGCGGCTCCCGCAGCAGCCGCTGGAAGTGGACCAGCCCGAGATAGCGGCCGGTCGGCGTGTCATACGGGGGCCGGGTGACGTAGATCTGGGCGGCCAGTGCCGGGGAGAGCTCTGGCTCGCGGACGCGGGCCAGCGCTTCGGCGACCGACGCGTTCGGCGGCAGGATGATCGGTTCGCTGGTCATCATCCCGCCGGCGGTGTCGTCGGCGTAGACCAGCAGCCGGCGCACCGGGGCCGCCTCCTCCGGCTCCATCAGCAGCAGCAGCCGCTCGGCCTCGTCGGCCGGCAGCTCGCCGAGCAGGTCGGCCGCGTCGTCCGGGCCCATCGCCTCCAGCACGTCGGCCGCCCGCTCGTCGGCCAGGCCGCCGAGCAGCTCGACCTGCTCGTCCTCGGGCAGCTCCTCCAGGACGTCGGCCAGGCGCTCGTCGTCGAGGGCGGCGGCGACCTCGGCCCGGCGCTTGCGGGACAGGTCGTGCAGCAGCGAGGCCAGGTCGGCCGGGCGCAGCTTCTCGAACGCGGCCAGCAGGTTCGCCGCGCCCTGGCCCTCCTCCGGCAGCGAGAAGCCGGTGACCTCGTCCCAGGCGACGGTCCGCACCTCGCCGCGCCGGCCCCGCCCGACCCGGACCGCGACCTGGTCGAGCACCCAGTCGCCCCCTCTGACCTGCTCGATCGCCGCGTCGACGACGGTCACCGACCGACCGCTGGAGATCACCGTGACCTGCCGGTCGAGCAGTTCGCCGAGCACCAGGGTCTCGTTGGGACGCTGGGCGAACCGGCGCCAGCTCAGCCGGGCCGAGGACAGGACGACGGCGCCGGCCTCGACCCCGGTCACCTTGCTCATCGGGACGAAGATCGGGCGGCGGGCCACGTCGACGGCGAGCCCGAGCACGCGGGGCGGCTCGTGCCCGAGGCGCAGCGCGACGACGACGTCACGGACCCGGCCGACCTGGTCACCGTTGGGATCGAGGACGAGCAGCCCCACCAACCGCCGGCAGAACACCCGCGGCGGCGGGGACGAACGAGACGGCGCCATGCTCACTCGCGGAACCTACCTCCCGAAACGACGGCCAACCCAGTGGAGGGCAGCCGGCGGGCAGGTGACGGCCGGGGGCACGGACAGCGTCACACCCGCATCTCAGGCGCCTCGGGACGCCGGGCGTTATCCTCTTGATCATGTCGTTTCGCATCCGGCGATCCTGTCTCGCCGTTCCCGGATCTTCCCCGAAGATGCTCGGCAAGGCCCAGGGGCTGCCGGCCGACATGATTTTCTGCGATCTCGAGGACTCGGTGGCGCCGGGCGCCAAGGAGTCGGCGCGCGGGAACGTCGTCGCGGCGTTGAACGAGGGTGACTGGACCGGCAAGACCCGGGTCGTCCGCGTCAACGACCTCACCACGAGATGGACCTACCGCGACGTCATCACGGTGGTCGAGGGCGCCGGCGCGAACCTCGACTGCATCATGCTGCCGAAAGTGCAGACGGCGGCCCAGATCCACTGGCTCGACCTCCTCCTCACCCAGATCGAGGAGGTGATGGGACTCGCGCCCGGCAAAATCGGGATCGAGGCCCAGATCGAGAACGCGCTCGGGCTGAGCAACGTCAAGGAGATCGCGTTCGCCAGCCCCCGGATCGAAACCATCATCTTCGGGCCGGCCGACTTCATGGCGTCGATCAACATGCCGTCGCTGGTGGTCGGCGCGCTGACACCGGACTACCCGGGCGACCCGTTCCACTACGTACTGTTCAAGATTCTGGAAGCGGCACGGGCGCGCGGGGTACAGGCCATTGACGGGCCATTCCTCCAGATTCGCGACGTCGATGCGTTCACGCAGGTAGCGAAGAAGTCGGCCGCGCTGGGCTATGACGGGAAATGGGTGCTGCACCCGGGGCAGATCGACGCGGCGAACGAGGTCTACGCCCCGAGCCAGGACTCCTACGACCACGCCGAGCTGATCCTCGAGGCGTACGCCTGGCACACCTCGGCCGAGGGTGGGCTGCGCGGGGCGGTCATGCTCGGCGACGAGATGATCGACGAGGCCAGCCGCAAGATGGCCGAGGTCGTCGCGGGCAAGGGCCGCGCCGCCGGGCTGCAGCGGACCAAGAAGTTCGAGCCGCCGGCCGCCTGAGCCGCCGGGCGGACGGCGTGACCATCTGAACAGACCTGACACGCACACAGAGCCGGGGCGTTTGTGGGTCACGGCGCCGCGTCCGAACCGTTCGACACCCACGCGGTGAAAGGGGCACTGAGTCTCATGGGCAGGATCGCGCAGACCGAGGGTCTGACCGATGTCCAGGCCGACATTCTGTCCGCCGTGCGCACCTTCGTCGACAAAGAGATCCTGCCCTACGCGACGGACCTGGAGCACAAGGACGAGTTCCCGGAGCAGATCGTCGAGGCCATGAAGGAGATGGGCCTGTTCGGGATCACGATCCCCGAGGAGTACGGCGGTCTGGGCGAGTCGCTGCTCACCTACGCGCTGGTGGTCGAGGAGATCGCCCGCGGCTGGATGAGCGTCTCCGGCGTCATCAACACCCATTTCATCGTCGCCTACCTCCTGCTCCAGCACGGGAGCGAGGAGCAGAAGGCCCGGCTGCTGCCGAAAATGGCGACCGGTGAGATTCGGGGCGCCTTCTCGATGAGCGAGCCCGGCTGCGGGTCGGACGTCTCCGCGATCACGACCAGGGCGGTCGCCGACGGCGACGACTTCGTCATCAACGGTCAGAAGATGTGGCTGACGAACGGCGCCCGGGCCGGCGTCGTCGCCACTCTGGTGCGCACCGACGAAGGCGCCGACTCGGTTTACCGGAACATGACCACCTTCCTCCTGGAGAAGGAGCCTGGCTTCGGCAGGCACGGTGGCATCACCATTCCCGGCAAGCTGGAGAAGATGGGCTACAAAGGCGTCGAGACCACCGAGATGGTTCTCGACGGCCACCGGGTGCCGGCGTCGGCGATCCTCGGCGGCGAGGCCGGGCGGGGCAAGGGCTTCTACCAGATGATGGACGGCGTCGAGGTCGGCCGGGTCAACGTGGCCGCCCGCGCCTGCGGAATCATGATCCGAGCCTTCGAGCTGGCCATCGCCTACGCCCAGCAGCGGAGGACCTTCGGCCACCAGATCGCCGACCACCAGGCCATCGCGTTCAAGCTGGCCGAGATGGCGACCAAGGTCGAGGCCGGCCACCTGATGATGGTCTCCGCCGCCCGCAAGAAGGACGCCGGCGAGCGCAACGACGTCGAGGCCGGCATGGCGAAGTTCCTGGCCAGCGAGTACTGCTTCGAGGTGACCACCGAGGCGTTCCGCATCCACGGCGGCTACGGCTACTCGAAGGAGTACGAGATCGAGCGCCTGTTCCGCGAGGCGCCGTTCATGCTGATCGGCGAGGGCACCTCGGAGGTCCAGAAGCGGATCATCAGCCGGGCGCTGCTGAAGGAGTACAAGGCCGTCCAGTAGTCCGGGCCGCGCGGACCAGGCCCGGGCACGCGACCCGGGCCAGCCCGGGCCAGCCCGGGCTGGCCCGCGCGGGTTACTGGAGGTACTGGCGGCTCGGGCCGACCATGGCCCGGACGGTCTTGCCGTCGTGGAACTCGCCGATCGCCGTCATCGCCCAGGCCGCGCCCTCCCGGGCCACCTTGCACATGACCAGGCCGGTGTTCGGTTTGGAGTCGGACAGGTCGAACCGGACCAGCTCGGCGCCCGAGGCGTCGTCGATCAGGCGGCAGTAGGCGTTGCGGACCATCGTGAACGGCTGGCCCTGGAAGCTGTTGACCGTGAACACGAGGGTGGTCACGGCCGGCGGGAGCGCGCCCAGGTCGACCAGGATCGTCTCGTCGTCGCCCTCGCCAGACCCGGTCAGGTTGTCACCGGAGTGGCGCACCGCGCCCTTGGCGCCCTTCTTCGACAGGAACCAGACCTTGTCGACGTCCTTGCCGCCGGCGTCGAACAGGATGCAGGACGCGTCGAGGTCGATGGAGCGGCCGCGATCGGCCGGGTCCCACCCCAGTCCCATCCGGACCCGGACCAGCGGCGGGGCGCCCGTCTTGACCAGCGAGACGCTCTGGCCCTTGCGCAGCGACACCCGGCCCTTGTCCAGGTTGACCCGGCCGGCGGCGGCCGCGGCGGCCGGTGGGGCGTACTGGCCCGGCCCGGCCGGGGGCGGGTAGCCCTGGCCGGGGGGCGGATAGCCCTGGCCGGGCGGCGGGTACTGGCCGGGCGGCGGGTACTGGCCGGGCGGGGGATAGCCCTGGCCCGGCGGCGGGTACTGCCCGGGCGGCGGATAGCCCTGGCCCGGCGGCGGGAACTGGCCTCCGGCCGCGCCGCCGGCGGCCCAGGAGCCGCCTCCGGCCCCGCCGGGCTGGCCCCCGCCCGGCGGGGTGACGATCTGGGTCGGCGGGTCGTAGCCCGGCCCGGCCGGCGGCGCCGGGGTCGGGCTCGAGGGCGCCGGGGTCGGCGTGGGGGCCGGAGTCGGCGGGGGGGCCGGAGTCGGCGTGGCCGGCCCCGGGTCGTCGACGGTGATCCCGAAGTCGGTGGCGATGCCGGCCAGGCCGCTGGCATAGCCCTGGCCGACCGCGCGGACCTTCCAGGCACCGGCCCGGCGGTAGAGCTCGACCATGATCAGCGCGGTCTCCGAGGACAGCCCGCCCGGGGCGAACGTGGCCACCTCGCCGCCGCGGGCGTCCCGGACGGCGACACCGAGCCCGGCCACGCCGGCGAACGTCAGCGGGCCCGAACCGTCCAGGCTCCCGGTGACGACGACCTTGTCGATGTCGCCCGGCACCTGGGCCAGGCTGAACTCCAGCGTGGACGGCGGCAGCAGCCGCACCCCAGGCCCGGACGGCTGGTTGAAGAAGACGAAGTCGTCGTCGGACCGCACCTTCCCGTTCGCCGTCACCAGCAGCGCCGCGATGTCGAGCGGCGTGGACGAGGTGATCTCCACCCGCACGTCCGTGCCGCCGAGAGGTGCGTTCGCGCCCTTGCTCAGCACCTGACCCATACCTCGTACCCTCCGCCCGCCGCGCCCGGACCAGACCGGGTGAGGCCTGCTGCCCCCCGGCTGGGCGCGTTCTGAGGTCTTCCGCCCGCCAGGGTAACGGGCGCGGTGAGCTGGTCGGTTCCGTCCGAGCCGCGACAGCCCGCACCGTGCGGCGCCACCCGTCCTGACCTGGGCCGACGGCGGCCGCCGTTGGCGGTCACGCCCGCCGTCGGCCTGGTCGGGCGCGGGCCTCCCGTGCCGTTACAGCGCGGCGACGTCGGCGGCCAGCGGGGCCACGGCCCGCTCGATCCAGACGTCGGCGTCCTCGCCGCCGGCCGGGACGACGATGGCCTCCTGGACACCCAGGGCGGCGTAGGCCTCCAGCTCCTTCAGGAAGCCGGCCGGGTCGGTGTCGATCCCGCTGGCCAGGACCGTCTTGGTGATGGTGTCGTAGTCCCTTCCGACGTCATCACAGTGGCGGCGCAGGATGTCCAGCTTGCGGGCGATCTCGTCCGGGCCGGCGGCGAACAGGTTGCAGGCGTCGGCGTACTGGGCGACCAGGCGCAGCGTCTTGCGCTCACCGCTGCCGCCGATGAGGATCGGCGGGCGCGGCCGGCTCAGCGGCGCCGGGATACACATGGTCTCCTGGAGCTGGTAGTACTTGCCCTCGAAGGGACCGTTGTCGTCGCTCCACATCCGCAGGCAGATGCGCAGCGTCTCCTCCAGGCGCTCGAAGCGCTCGGCCACCGGCGGGAACGGCACGCCGAGCCCGCGGTGTTCCCGCTCGTACCAGGCGGCGCCGATGCCGAGCTCCGCCCGGCCGCCCGACAAGACGTCCAGCGTAGTGACGATCTTGGCCAGCAGGGCCGGGTGGCGGTAGGTCACGCCGGTGACGAGCAGGCCCAGGCGAGCAGTGGACGTCTGCCCGGCCAGGTAGCCCAGAGTGGTGTAGCCCTCGAGCATCGGCTCGGAGGCCGGGGCCATGGCCTCCATCTGGAAGTAGTGGTCCATCACGCTGATGTGGGTCACCCCGGCCGCCTCGGCCGCCTGAGCGGCCCGGCCGAGCACCGGGGCGATGCTCGCCGGCTCGCCGGGGAAGGTGAACTGGACGAAGTGCACTCCAAGCCGCATGCGGCCGTTCCTCTCGGTAGATCACCAGGGTCCCCGGACAGACGGGGTTCGAGCGCGGATCGGGGCGGCCCGGCGGCTGGTGGTGGCCTGCCCAGCCGAGCCCCGGACATCCTGACCAATTCTTCTCGCCTGGCCGGCATTCCGCGCCCAGGCACGCGGGCGCCGCCGGCACTCATGGCCCAGGCCTGGCCTCCCTAGACTGGTCAGGATGAACTCCGCCGACCTCCGCCGGCGCGTCGAGGACCACCTCGTCGCCGCGTTCGGGCCAGACACCGGCCGGGCGTCGGTGACCTTCCTGGGCGCCGACGAGGTCACCGTGCTGCGCTTCGGCGGGCCGGTCGCGGCCGCCGCTCCCGCCGACGGGGCGGTCACCCGCTACGCGACCCTCGGCATGGCGGCGACGCCTATGGGCGACCCGGCCAGCGGCGTCGTCGACGAGGGCGCGCCCCGGGCCGAACTCGTCCTGTCGCTGCGCGAGCCCCGGGACAGCGTCGCCCGGGCGCTGGCCGTCCTGGCCGCGATCCCCGCCGTCGAGGGCCGGCCGGTCGCGCCCGGCGCGGCCCTTGAGCTGGGCGAACCGCTGTGGGACGGCGCGCCGTTCTCCGCCGTCCTCGTCGGCGACCCGGGCGGCCTCGTCGACGATCTGCCGCTCGGGGCGGGGCTGGCTCCGGTCCGGTTCCTGCCGATCCACCCGATGACGGCGGCCGAGGCGGCGTTCAAGCGGATCAACGGGGCCGACGACCTACGGCGCCGCTGGCTGGCCGCGGGCACGGACCTGCGCGATCCGTCCCGGCGGGAACTGGCCCTCGGTACGTGACCCGTCGAGATCTGATCCGTCAGGATCAGACCCGGCTCAGACAGGGGGGTCGGACGCGGTGTCAGACGCCCAGGTAGGGGCTGGCCGCGCCGAACATCGGCGGGTCGGCGCCCTCGGGGGCGTCCCGAAGGTCAAGGATGACCAGGTCCTCCAGGAGCAGCAGGGCGGCATCGGCTGGCCACAGGATCACCCAGAGCCAGACCCCGAGGGCCTCCCCGACGAAACCAGCCCGATCGGGTGGGCTCGCCACGGGCCACAGCGGGGTCTGGTGACCGGCCGCCTCGACCTTCGCCTCGGGCCGGCTGGCCACCCCGTCCGCGCCGGGGCCGCGCAGCCCGGCCAGCGACGCGCCGAGCCCGACGCCCGGCTCGTCGGCCACGAGCACCAGGTCGCCTGGCCCGCCGACCGGGGACGGCCCGGTCGCGGCCAGCGCCACAGCCCGGGCGCCGGTCCGCTCGTCGCCGGCCCAGGCGATGCCGGACGGGTACCAGTTGACCGGCATCGGATCCGGCATCCAGACGGGTACGCGGGACCGGGCGGGCAGCATGTCCAGGACCCGTTCAGGTTCGGCCAGCGCCCGGTGATAGGGCGCCACCTCACCGTGGGTTGCACAGCGCCACTCGCTGCTCATCAGGTCGGGCGGGAGCGTCCGCGCGAAGCAGCGCGGGCAGACGGGCTCGCTTTTCACACTGGTCTCCGAGGAGGGCGCGGGCCGGGGGCACCGGTGCCGCCGGCCGGGTCCGTCGCGCCACCAGCGTCGGCCGGTCCGCCCGCCGGGTCTGGCGCGGCGGGGCGGACGGGGCTGATTTCGCCCCATCTGTCGGCCTGAACTGGTACTTCGGCGCAGACTGGCACCCGTGAGGTCTCCCCAGAACACACCGGTCGCATGCGTCGGAGCGGTGGTCCGGCGGCCCGATGGCGCCATCCTGCTCATTCGGCGCGGGCGGGCGCCGGCGGCGGGGCGCTGGTCGGTGCCGGGCGGCCGAGTGGAGCACGGCGAGGACGAGCGCGGCGCCGTCGTCCGGGAGATGCTGGAGGAGACCGGGCTGCTGGTGCGCCCGGAGCGGCTGCTCGGCCGGGTCCTGCTGCCCGGCCTGCCCGGGCAGGTGCTGGCGGTGGCCGACTACGCCTGCCGGCTCGTCGGCGACCCGGGCGCGGCCCGGGCCGGCGACGACGCGGCCGCGGTGGCCTGGGTGGCGCCGGGCGACGTCGAATCGCTCGACCTGACCGACGGCCTGGCCGGCCACCTGCGCGAGTGGGGCGTCCTCCCGCCCAGGCCCGCCGGATAGCCCCGCCGGGCCCCGCCCGCGCGGGCCGCGCGGCCCGCTGCTCGGGCTAGGCCCGCTGCTCGGGCTGTGCCCGCTGCTCGGGCTACGCCCGCTGCTCGGGGCGGCCGGGCTGCTCCCCGCCGCGCGCCTCGCCGTAGGAGCGCTTGGGCACCATGACCTTGCGCCGGTAGATGCAGACCAGCGTCCCGTCCTGGTTGATCCCCCGGGTCTCGACCGTCACGATGCCCCGGTCGTTCTTGCTCTTCGACTCGACCTTGTCCAGGACGGTCGACTCGCCGTAGATCGTGTCGCCGTGGAAGACCGGGGCGACGTGGCGCAGCGACTCGACCTCGAGGTTGGCGATCGCCTTGCCCGACACGTCCGACACCGACATGCCCAGCAGCAGCGAGTAGACGTAGTTCCCGACGACCACGTTCCGCTTGAACTGGGTGGTCTCCTCGGCGAAGTGGGAGTCGAGGTGCAACGGGTGATGGTTCATCGTGATCAGACAGAACAGGTGGTCGTCGTATTCGGTGACCGTCTTGCCTGGCCAGTGCTTGTAGACCGCGCCGACCTCGAACTCCTCGTAGTACCGGCCGAACTGCATCGCGCCTCCTCCTGACCAGACACCGCCGCCGGACCCCGTGGGCCCAGGATCCGCCGTCCCCGGGGCTCTCGATCCTTCCAGGTCACCCCGGGCGGTGCCCGAGATCGAGATCGCGCCCACACTGGCTGGCGCGGGCCGGGATCCGGATAGTCTGGGCGGCCCAGCCCGGACGAGCCGGTGCGCGGCGAGGTGGGAGAAGGTGGACTCGGCATGACGGAGGGGGCGGGGGGCGTTTCGGGTGCGCTGACGCTGATCGTCAACCCGAGCGCGGGCGGCGGGCGGGCGAGCGCCGTCCTCCCGGACGTGACGGCGGCGCTCAGCGGCTGGGCGCCCGACGTCCGGGTCGAGAAGACCAAGAGCCTCGACCATGCCGGCGACCTGGCGTCGGCCGCCGTCGGCGAGGGCCGGCTGGCGGTCGCGCTCGGCGGCGACGGCCTCGTCGGCCGGGTCGCCGAGACAGTCGCCGGCCTCGACGGCCTGATGGCCGCGCTGCCCGGCGGGCGGGGCAACGACTTCCTGCGCGGGCTCGGCTCCCCCCTGGAGCCGGTTGCCGCCGCCCGCGCGCTGGCCGGCGCGACCGAGCGGCGGATCGACCTGGCTATGGCCGGCGGGCGCGGCTTCCTCGGCATCGCCAGCTGCGGTTTCGACTCGGACGTGCAGGTCATCGCCAACCGGACCCGCCTCGTCCGGGGCCAGCGCGTCTACACCTACGCCGCGCTGCGGGTCGCCGCCCGCTGGAAGCCGGCGACGTTCCGCGTCCGCGTAGACGACGAGCCCGAGTACACCGTCGTCGGCTGGACGGTCGCGGCGGCCAACGGCCCGTACTACGGCGGCGGGATGCGCTTCGCCCCCGCCGCCGAACTCGACGACGGCGCGCTGGACCTGGTGACCACGTCGAAATGCGGCAGGCTGACGTTCCTGTCCGGCTTCAAGAAGGTCTTCGCCGGGACGCACGTCGACTCGCCGCACGTCGACACCCGCCGGGCCCGCCGCGTCCGGATCGACGCCGACCGCCCGTTCCAGCTCTACGCCGACGGCGACCCGGTCGCCGACCTCCCCGTCGAGATCACCATCCGCGAGCGCGCCCTGCGCCTGCTCGCCCCGCCGGGGACGACCGTGGGTCAGCGGGCGGCGGAGCGGCCGCCGGCCTGGTCGTAGCGGGTCTGCGCGGTGGCGATGTCGTCCATGTGGTCTTCGAGCCACTGGACGAGTGCCGCTGTCTGGCGCGCGGCGGCGGCGCCGAGCGAGGTGAGCTCGTAGTCGACGGCCGGCGGCATGACCGAGCGCTGCGTGCGCAGGACGAGTCCGTCGCGCTCGAGCGCCTGGAGGGCCTTGGCGAGCATCTTGTCGCTGACGCCGTCGACCCGCCGGCGCAGCTGCGCGAAGCGCAGGGAACCGTCGACGAGCGCGGCCAGGGCGAGCAGGCCCCAGCGCCCGGTGATGTCGTCGAGCACCAGGCGGGACGGGCAGCCGCGGTCGAAGACGTCCCACGCGAGGTCCGCCGGGTCGGGCGCGTCCGCCGGACCGGCGGGAGCGGGATCGTCCCCCTTGCCGGTCGGCCTGGAGCGCGCACGTGCCATCCCCCGACTATAGCGCCACTAACGCCGGGTTAGCGCTATGCGGAAGTTTGCACTAACCATGAGTTAGTGCTTTCCTGTGACGGACGGACGACGATGCCGGCACCATCAGGAGCTGGCCAACTTCAGGGAGAGACCCTCATGGCACGCATCACGATCCTCGGCGGTACCGGCTACGCCGGGGGCGCCATCGCCCGTGAGGCGGCGGGCCGGGGCCACCAGGTCACCGCGGTCAGCCGCGCCGCCGCCACCGAGCCGGTGGCCGGGGTCGACTACGTGCGGGGCGACGCCCAGGACGCCGCCGTCCTCGAGGCGGCCTTCGCCGAGGCCGACGTCGTCGTGTGCGCGCTCGCGCCCCGCGGCGAGCTGGCCGGCGACGGCGCCTTCGAGAAGGTGACCGACGAGCTCGCCAGCCGCGCCCTCGCGACCGGAACCCGTCTCGGCGTCGTGGGCGGCGCCGGCTCCCTGCTCGTCTCCCCCACCGGGCCGAGGCTGTTCGACACCGACGGCTTCCCGGCCGAGTACCAGGCGGAGGCGCGGACCATGGGCGCCGTCCTCGAGGCGCTGCGCGCCACCCCCGAGGATCTGGACTGGTTCTATGTCAGCCCGGCGGCCTTCTTCGGCGCCCACGCCCCCGGCGAGGCCACCGGCACCTTCCGGCTCGGCGACGACCAGCTCCTCGTCGACGGCGAGGGGAACTCCGCGATCTCCGGGGCCGACTTCGCGGCGGCGTTCGTCGACGAGATCGACGCGCCCGCCCACCGCCGGCGCCGGTTCACCGTCGCCTACTGAGGGTCGCGTACTGAGGACGGTCAGGCAGGTCAGGCCCTGACGGCGCCGGGCTTGCCGTTCTCGATGACGTAGGAGGCGTCGGTGCTGGCCGGCGAGGTGCGGGTGTCGATGGAGTCGACGATCCGCATGTCGCCGGTCATGGTCTCGGGGGTGACCCTGATGCGGGTGTAGCCGCGCTTGTCGCCCCGGAAGTACTTCACGTGCGGGTTGTAACGCTTGTTCGCGTCACGGACGAAGTCGTTGCTGACCAGGAAGAACGACGAGCTGATCGACGTGCAGACGAACTCGGTCGCCACCGCCGGGGTCTCCGGCTTGTCGAAGTCGACGCGCAGGTCGTTGACCCAGGCACAGTGGATGTCACCCGAGAGGACCACCGGGTTGGTGGCCTTGCTGTCCCGGACCTCGGTCAGCAGCCGGGTCCGGTAGGGGACATAGCCGTCGACCTGGTCCAGATTGGCCAGGATGGGCCCGCCGGGGCTGGCGGTGGCGTGCAACTGGGCCATCATCGTCTGCTGCGCGATGATGTTCCACCGGGCCCGGGACGCCTTCAGGTTGCCGACGAGCCAGGCCTCCTGGGCTGGCCCGGTCATCGTCCCGGCCGTGTTGTCCTCGCCGTAGCGGGCCAGCCCGATGTCCTGGGGCTGGCTACCGGGCTGCGGCGTCCGATACTGGCGGGTGTCGAGCAGGTTCAGGCTGGCCAGGGTGCCGAAGTTCAGCTGGCGGTAGATCTGCATGCTGTCCGAGCCGGCGTTGCGCTGGGCCCGGATCGGCATGTGCTCGTAGTACGCCTGGTAGGCGGCGGCTCGCGCGGTGCCGAACGCGGCCCGGTTCTCGGCCCGCCGGCCGGTGTTCTCGTCGTGCGACTGGGTCAGCCCGGCGTAGTTGTTCTGGACCTCGTGGTCGTCCCAGACGGCGGCCCACGGGGACGCGACGTGGGCGGCCTGCAGGGCCGGGTCCATCTTGTACTGCGCGTACCGGTCGCGGTAGTCGGCGAGCGTGCGGAGCTCGCCGAGACCGGGGGTCTGGGGAGTGGTGTGCCGGCGGTCGGGGAACCTGCTGTTCGGATCGCCCTCGTAGATGTAGTCCCCGACGTGGACGACCAGGTCAAGATGGTCGGCCGCGATCGCGGTGAACGCCGGCCAGTAGCCGTTCTGGTAGTCCTGGCAGGAGACCAGGGCCAGCGACAGCGCCGTGTTGGCGGCGTCGGCGGCCGGCGCGGTCTTCGTCCGCCCGACCGGGCTGAGCACCGTCCCGGCCCGGAACCGGTAGTAGTACTCCCGGGCGGGCGAGAGGCCATGCACATCGACATGGAGCGAATGGGCCAGGCCCGGGCTGGCCACGGCGGTGCCCGACTTCACGACGTCGGCGAAGGCCTCGTCGTTCGCGACCTGCCAGTCGACCGGGATGTCCTTGTCCGGCATCCCGCCGCCGTGCAGCGGGTCCATGGCCAGCCGGGTCCAGATGATGACGGCGTCGGGCAGCGGGTCGCCGCTGGCCACGCCGAGGGAGAAGACGCCGTCCCGGACGCCGGGGACCGCCTTGGCCGGCGCGAGCGTGTGACCGGTCGACGGGCCGGCGGATCCCGACGACGAGCAGGCCGCCGCCAGCGCGGCCACCCCGCCGAAGCCGGCGATCACGAATCCCCGCCGGCTCAGGCGGACGGCGGCACCCGCCAACCTGCCGCCCTCCGCGACCGGGGGCTCCGCCCATTCTCCCGGTCGCTTCGGGCGGGTGGCCGCCTGATCCAAAGTCGGCTCGGTCGATGTCCGCTGGGTCGAATTCCACCCGGTCGATGTCCGCTCGGTCGAGGCCGCCAGCCCCCCGCGAATCGGCTTCACAGATCCGTCACAGTAGTGCCGTCCCCGAACACCGGAAGAACCGGGTGCGGCGTAGCGCTCCCACCTGTGCCGACGGTCCGTCAACCAGGCTCGAACCCGCGCCCGGGCCGTCCCCCGCCCATCCCGAGCCCGTCCCCCGCCTGACCCCGGCCCGTCCCAGGCCCGTCCGTCGACCCGAAGGAGCACCGCTGAGCACGCAGCCGACCCACACAGGCACCGGCCAGCCCACCATCGACCTGCACACCCACTCGACGGCGTCGGACGGCGTCCTGCCGCCGGCCGCGCTCGTCGCCCAGGCCGCCGCGGCGGGCGTCGGGACCCTCGCCCTCACCGACCATGACACCACCGACGGCTGGGCCGAGGCGGCGACGGCACTGGCGCCGGACATGACCCTGGTCCCCGGCCTGGAGCTCTCCTGCGCGACCGCGGCCCAGGACCCGGCCGAGCCGCCGATCAGCCTGCACCTGCTGGCCTACCTGGTCGACCCGGCCGAGCCGGCGCTGGCCGCGAAGCTCGCCGACCTGCGCGAGAGCCGGGTCGGGCGGGCCCGGCGCATGGTCGAGCTGCTCGCCGCCGACGGCCATCCGGTCAGCTGGGACGAGGTCGCGGCCGACGCGGCCGGCGCCGTCGGGCGCCCGCACATCGCCCGCGCGCTGGTACGGGCCGGGCTGATCACGACGATGGACGAGGCGTTCACCCCCGACTGGATCGGCACCGGCGGCCGCTACTGGGCGGGCAAGCTGGAGCTGGACGTCACCGACGGCATCCGCCTGGTCCGCCAGGCCGGCGGGGTGCCGGTGTTCGCCCACCCCTACGCCTGGCACCGGGGCCGCACGGTCGGGCCGGAGACGATCCGGGCGATGGCGGCGGCGGGGTTGGCCGGCCTGGAGGTCGACCATCCCGACCACACCGCCGCGGCCCGCGAGCAGCTGCGGTCGCTGGCGGCCGAACTGGGTCTACTGGTCACCGGGTCGAGCGACTTCCACGGCCCGAGCCGGGGCTCAGGCGTCGGCGCCGAGAGCACCAGCCCGGAGGCGCTGGCCGCGATCCTGGCCGCCGGGACCGGATGCGCCCCGATCTCCGGCGCGCCCGGCTGACGTCAGCCCGGCTGACGTCCGCCCGCTCGCGGCCGCGCGGCACGCGGCCGCGCGGCACGCGGTCGCCCGGCACGCGGTCGCCCGGCTCAGCCCTTGCGGACCGGGCTGAGCCCGAGCGAGCGCCCGGACAGCCCGCGCGAGCGGGAGGTGAGCCGCTCGGCCACCCCGCGAAGGATCTTGGACGCCTCGCTGTCGGGGTCGGCCGCCACCAGCGGCACGCCGGCGTCCCCGCCCTCGCGCAGCCGGACGTCGATCGGGACCTGCCCGAGCAGCGGCACGTCGTGCCCGAGCACCCGGGTCAGCCGTTCGGCCACGGCCACGCCGCCGCCGGAACCGAACACGTCGACCCGCTCGCCGCAGTGCGGGCAGGGCAGGTAGGCCATGTTCTCGACCACGCCGACGACGTTCTGCCGGGTCTGCACGGCGATCGTCCCGGCTCGCTCGGCCACCTCGGTCGCGGCGAGCTGGGGCGTGGTGACGATCAGCAGCTCGGACGACGGCACCAGCTGGGCCAGCGAGATGGCGATGTCGCCGGTGCCCGGGGGCAGGTCGAGCAGCAGGACGTCGAGGTCGCCCCAGAACACGTCGGAGAGGAACTGTTCCAGGGCCCGGTGCAGCATCGGCCCACGCCAGGTGACCGGCTGGTTTCCCTGGGTGAACATCCCGGTCGAGATGACCTTCACGCCGTGCGCGGCCGGCGGCATAATCATCTTCTCGACCTGGGTCGGCGGCCGGTCCACGCCGAGCATGCGGGGCGCCGAGTGGCCGTAGATGTCGGCGTCGAGCACGCCGACCTTCGCGCCGGAGCGGGCCATCGCGACGGCCAGGTTGACCGTGATCGAGGACTTGCCGACGCCGCCCTTGCCGCTGGCCACGCCGTAGACCCGGGTCAGCGAACCGGGTTTGGCGAAGGGAATCTCCCGCGCGGCGACCCCGCCCCGCAGTTTCGTGTGCAGCTCGGTGCGCTGCTCGGCCGACATGACCTCCAGCGTCACCCGGGCGGCGGCCACCCCCTCGACCGCCTCGACGGCGCGGGAGACCCGTGAGATGATCTCTTCACGCAGTGGGCAGCCACTGACGGTGAGCAGCACGACCACGTCGACCGTGGCGTCGGGCTGGACCTCGACCGAGCCCACCATGCCGAGTTCGGTGATGGGCCGCCCGATCTCAGGGTCCAGCACCGTGGCCAGTGCGGCCTGGATAGCGTCGGGAGCGGGTCGCGAAACGGACAAGAGAAGACCTCGACCATGAGTGACGGCGCGTCGCCGTGACGCCTTCTGTCCCACGATAGCCGCCAGGACGCGCGAGGCGAGCCAGACGAACCCGGCCGGCGGCCCGACGGCGCAACCGGCCGGTCGCGAGGGGAGGCGGTACCCCCGCGGTACCCCGGCGAGACCCCGGCGGGAGCCGGTGACGCCGGCTGGAAACCCCCAGGCCACAACGCGAAGTCGGCGTTCTTTGACGTCGTGTAGCTACAACGGTGAACCAACGGTGTAGGACGTACGCTGATCCATGTGGTGGTGAAGGACATAGCGAACCGCGACCGGGTGAATGCCAGCGCGATGCGCGCCTGGCGGCAGTTCCTGCGGGCCCACGCCTACGCGACCCGCCGGCTGGAGGCCGATCTGGAGCAGCGGCACATGCTGCCGCTGGCGTCCTACGACGTGCTGGTGCAGCTGAACGAGGCCGACGGCGGCGCGCTGCGGATGAGCGAGCTGGCCGACGCCGTGCTGCTCTCCCGCAGCGGTCTGACCCGCCTGGTCGACCGGCTCGTGCGCGACGGGTACGTCGAGCGGCGTTCCTGCCCGTCCGACGCCCGGGGCACGCTGGCCGTCCTGACCGAACGCGGCCGGGCGCGGCTGCGGGAGGCGTCCGGCACGCACCTGCGGGGCGTGGCCACCCACGTCACCAACCTGTTCACCGACGAGGAGCTGGACACCCTGGCCGAACTGCTCAGCCGCATCGGCGGCGCCGATCCCGCCCCCGCCCGGGCCCACGGCGAAGGCCCAGGGCAGGACGCCTGAGGGCCGAAGGGCGAGCGATCACGACGCCTGGAGCGTCAGGTGGCGTCGATGTCGTACGCGATCACGCCACTGGGCGCGGGGCGGGCCGGCGCCGGATCGTCGGCCAGCGCATCCTTGGCGAGCATGGCCGGGGCGGGCGCCGTGTCCTTGAGCAGGGACGGGCCGGCCGCGTCGGCGACCGGCTGGCGCTGGCTGGGCGGCTCGTCGGCGAGCAGCCTGTCGATCGCCGCCCGGGGCGAGGAGTAGGGCGGGAACAGCGGGTCGTCGTCCTCGAGCAGGTGCTTGCGGACGAACGTCTTGGGATGGAGGGTCCGCAGGTCCACATCGGCGAACTCGGGGCCGAGCTCCGAGCGGATGTTCTCCCGCATGCCGGTCGCCATCGTCCGCAGCTGCCGCAGCATGCGGCCGGCGTCGCGCGCCGCCTTCGGCAACCGTTCAGGCCCGAAGACGAACAGCGCGATGACCAACAGAACCGCGATCTCGCCCCACCCGACGCCGTCAAACACGTCCTGAGCGTACCTGGGCGGACGGCCGAGCCCAAGGGACTGGGCCCGGATCGGTCTACCGGGGGAAGGTCGGGGACCAGGCGATCAGTGCGCGGCGGTCGCTCCGGCCGAGGAACCGGCGGTGTTCGAGCTGGCCGGCGTCGCGCTCGGGTACACCTGGCGGGCGAGCCGGACGAACTCTCCCGGCCCGACGGGCGCCCGCGGGACTCCCAGCGGGGCAGTCGCGGCGGAGCCGCCCGACCCGAGCGGGCCGCGGGCCGCGGTGGCGACCACGGGAACGACCGAGCCGGCCGGGCCGACCGAACCGCCCGGCCCGGTGGGGGCACGGTCGGGGAACGCCCGGGATCCGGCCAGCGCCGCGCCCCCGCTGACCGCGAGGATCAGGACGGCGGCGGAGCCGACGATCCGGCGCCGGGGGGACGCGGACAGCGGCCGTCGCCCGGGGCCGGGCACCCCGGCCGGACGGGCCGGCGGAGCGACCGGCGCCGGGTGACGGGCCGAGCCGATGCCGATCGCGACCGGGTGGGGGGTGGTCGAGTGCGGCGCGGCCGGGTGGGCCGCCGCCAGGCGTCGTGCGCCTGACCGGACCGGGACCGCGCTGGCCGAACCGGCCGCGCCGACCGGCGGAGCCAGCCCGCCGATCCGCAGGAGCCGGGCGGTCAGGTCCGCCGACGGCGTCGGCTCGGCCAGCGCGGACAGGCTCGTCTTGAGCTTGCGGGCCTCGGTGACCTCCCGGTGGCAGGCCGGGCAGACCGCGGCGTGCGCCAGCGCGAGATCCCGTTCGTTGTGGTCGAGCTCGCCGTCGACCAACGGCATGACCTGTGCGCCGAGATGGCGCGTCACGCCCGCCGCTCCGCGGCGGGAACCACCGCGACCTCGGGCGCGCCGCCGCGCTCGCGCTCCCGGGAGCGCCGCCGGCCGACCCGCCCCCGCCCACCCGGTCCGTCGTCGACCGGGGCCGCGCCAGCCGCCTCTGCCACCGCCGCGCCAGCCGGGTCGGCCGCGGCGACAGCCGCGTCCAGTCGGGCCGAGCGCGGGGCGCGCTCGGCCAGCGCCGCCCGCAGCATGGCCCGTCCGCGCGAGATCCGGCTACGGACCGTGCCGAGCTTGACCCCGAGGGTCTGGGCGATCTCCTCGTAGGAGAGCTGTTCGATGTCACACAGGACGACGGCGGCCCGGAAGTCGGGCGGCAGCGCGGCCAGCGCGGCCTCGATGTCGGCGTCAAGGTGGGCGTCGGCGTAGACGACCTCGGGGCTGGCCTCGCGGCCGGCGAGGCGCTCGGTGTCATCCGGGAGCGCGTCAAACCGGATCTTCTGCTGGCGCCGCATCCGGTCCAGGAAGAGGTTGGTCGTGATCCGGTGCAGCCAACCCTCGAACGTGCCCGGCGTGTAGTCGGCCAGCGAGCGGAAGACCCGGACGAACACGTCCTGGGTGAGGTCCTCGGCGTCGTGGGCGTTGCCGGTCAGCCGGTAGGCCAGGCGGTACACCCGGTTGCCGTGCTCACGCACGACCTCGTCCCACGACGGCGGAACCCAATCGGCGGCGGCCGGCGCGGCCTCGGCCAGCGCGGCGGTCGACGAGTCGTCCAGCGTGCCGGCCGGGGCATCGGCTGGCCGGCTGGGCGCGAAGGCGGCGACGCGTGTGCCCTGCGAGCCGTCCCGTTCGGAACGGGACGGCCGGGCCCTGCGTCCGGGCCATGGCGCGGCGAATCCAGCGACGGTCACCGGTCGATTCTCCCCTCGGAGTTGCCCCCCACGGCCTGGCGCGTCGCGAACACGACTACCCGTCGGCCTTTGACCGGGCAGGCGCGGCCGGAACACCCCCTCACGACACGTACCCAGTATGCCGGCGGGAACCCACCGGCGACCGGGAGCGGCCGCGGCGCGCGGAGAATCACCGACACGGGACGCTGTCAGGGGGAGCAACGCGCCACCGCCACGCCGCGTTCCCGTAGGCTGGCCCAGTCATGCCCGATATTGCCGCCGGCGTCGTGGATCCGTCCGTCGCCTACACCGAGGGGTTCCTCCTCGAGGACCCGCCGCTGCGCGCTGCCCGCGCGCGGGCAGAAGAGGTCGGCATCGACCCGATAAGCCCCGGGGCCGGGGCTGTGCTGCGCTTCCTGGCCGCCTCGGTCAGCGCCCGCACCGTGGTCGAGATCGGCACCGGCACCGGGGTGTCGGGTACCTGGCTCCTGCGCGGGATGCGAGCCAACGGCACGCTGACCACGATCGACGTCGAGGCGGAGCACCTCCGGTTGGCCCGGCGGACCTACGCCGACGCCGGCATGGCCTCCAACCGGTCACGGCTGATCACCGGGCGGGCGCTCGACGTGCTCCCCAGGCTGACCGACGGCGCCTACGACATGGTCTTCTGCGACGCCGACCGCCGCGAGGGCATGGACTACCTGATCCAGGCGCTGCGGCTGCTGCGCCCGGGTGGGATCGTGGCCTTCGCCGGCACGCTGGCCGGCGGCCGCGCCGTCGACCCGCTCGCCCGCGATGCCGAGACGATCGCGGTACGCGAGCTGGCCACGGCGGTGCGTGATGATGCCCGCCTCACGCCGACGCTTCTGACGGCGGGGGACGGCCTGCTGGTCGCGGTCGTGGCCAAGTCCACACCCGTCGGCTGATCTTCGCCGCGCACGGGCATCGCGCCCCCTCACCCCCCACCCCTCACCTTTGACCTTTGACCGGCGCGCCGGCTCATCCATCCCCCGGCTCTCCCGCCGCGGCGCGCCGTCCCGCCCTGTCGTCAGCCCGACTCCTGTCCCGAGGTCCGCCCCAGCGTTCACACCGGTTGATTTCCCCGCGTATCCGGACGAAGACTCGGCCGATTCCGACGGCCGCGGCGGCGCCGGTCTCCCTGGGGCGCATCGGGAACTCCGCCCGCCAGTACTGGACCAGCAGCCCTGTGACCCGCGGATCAGCGCCAGAGGCGCAGGTCAGTGGAAGGGCGTCAACAGCCAGTGAAAGCGTCCAGAGACTTGACACGGACGCCTCGCCGCGCGCTACTATGGACAGGTACAAGACCCCGCGTCCCCCCGTACGCGGGGTCTTGTCGTTTTCTGGCTATGGTCGTTTTCTGGCCGAGTCTGACCGGCGCCCCCCGCCCCGCACCCTGTCGCGGTCGCCGCCTGGACACCCCGACATGCCTGGGGCCGGCCGATGCGGTAGCCATGAACGGTGAACATCCACGAGTTCTACGAGGCCGACGAACGGCGACGGACCTCCGAGGAGGTCGAGTTCGGCGACGGCTGGACCGAGCATGCCGATCCGCACGCGACCTACCGCATCCACTGGGTCGCCGACACCGGTGAGGTCTACGCCGTACGGGAGCCGCACCCGGGCGGCATCCTCGCCCGCTACCTCGACGAGCTGGACGTCGACCAGGCCGACGTCGACGCCCTGAAGGTGGAGATCCTCGGGGCGGCCGACCGGACGGCCGTCGAGACGGCGCTGGCCGGCTGGCCGGAGGCCATGGGCCACCGCGACAGCCTGGGCTGGGCCCGCGACCGGGTCGGAGCCACACGCAGCTCCTCCCCCGCCTGAGCTGGCTCGGCCAGGCCTTTCCCCGCCCGCTACCGGCTGGCGGCCGGGGCCGACGGGACCCCGGGGACGTCCGGAGCGTCCCGGATGTCCCGGGCGCCGGGGGTGTAGGAGGTGTCGGGGCCGGCCAGCCAGGCCAGCAGCGTCCGCACGCCCCAGCCGGTCCCGCCCTTGGAGATCTCCCCGTCGTCCGCGTCGGACCGGGCCGTGTTGGCGATGTCGAGGTGGGCCCAGGGCACGCCGCCGCTGAACTCGCGCAGGAACAGCGCCGCGGTGATGGAGCCGGCCGAGGTCTCCGGGGCCTTACCTACGTTGGTCAGGTCGGCCACGGAGGATGCGAGCGCCGGGCGGTAGTCCTCGACCAGGGGCAGTCGCCAGACCCGCTCCCCGGCCCGGCTGGCGGCTTCGCCGAGCGCCGCCGCCAGCGCGTCGTCCGAGCTGAACAGCCCAGCCGTCCGCCGCCCGAGGGCGACGGCGATCGCTCCGGTCAACGTGGCGATGTCGACCATGGCGTCCGGCCGCCCGCCTTCCAGGGCGTAGGCCAGCCCGTCGGCGAGGACGAGCCGGCCCTCGGCGTCGGTGTTGAGCACCTCGACCGTCCGCCCGCTCCGAGTCGTGATCACGTCACCCGGGCGCATGGCGGCACCGTCGATCATGTTCTCGGCCAGGCAGAGCACGCCCCGGACATCGCCGGCCACCCCGAACGCCGCGCAGGCCGACAGCGTGGCCAGCACCGCCGCCGCGCCGGACATGTCGGTCTTCATCTCGGTCATGCCGAGCGGCGGCTTGAGGGACAGGCCGCCCGAGTCGAAGGTGACGCCCTTGCCCACCAGCACCCGGTGGGGCCGCGGGCCGCTCGGACCGTCCGGACCGTCTGGACCGGCGTAGCCGAGCTCGACCAGGCGCGGCCCGCGTGGCGAACCGGACCCGACGGCGACCAGGCCGCCGAACCCGCCGGCGGCCAGCTCGTCGGGCTCGACGACCCTGGCGCTCAGACCGGCGGCCCGCGCCACCTCGACAGCGCGCTCGGCCAACCACTCCGGCGTCTTGACCAGGCTCGGCATGTTGATCAGATCGCGGGCCAGGAACACCGCCCGGGCCAGAGCCAGGCCGAGCTCGACGGCCCGGGTCGCCGCCGGATCCGCCGGGTCGGCCAGCCGGAGGGTGACGGTCCGGCCACCGGGCTCGCGCGGTTCGGGCCCGTCGGTCCCCGCGGCGCCGGCCTCGGGCGCGATGTCAAGTGCCGTCGCCGCGGCGTCCGCCGGGGTCTGGTCGACCGCGGGGGCGACGGGTGGCGTCGGGCCGCCGATCCGGTAGGCGGCGAGGCTGAAGCCCTCCACGAAGGCGCGCAGCGACGCCGGGGCAAGTTCGGCCGCGCCGTCGAGGACGACCGTCAGATCGTCCCCGGTGCCGGCTCGGCGGGAGAGGGCCGCGCCGGCCGAGCGAGCGTCGCCCGGCTCGCCGTCGCCCCGGCCGACGAGCAGAAGCCGGCGGGGTGCCGCCAGCCCGAGCGGAATGGTGATCACCTCGCCCGCGGCGCCGGTCGCGTTCTCGTTGCGCAACACCGCCGCGACGTCGACGCCGAACCCGGCGGCCAGCCGGGTGGCGGCGGCCGGTGGGACGGGTACCGGTGGTCCCGCGGGCGGGGGGACAGCAGCGAGCGGGGGGACAGCAGGAGGAGGGTCAGAAGACGGCGGGGCAGCAGGCGGCGGGATCGGGCTCGCGCCGGCCTCCCCGGCATCGGCGGGCGCCGGCGGGATGACCAGAGCCACCACGGCCGGCCAACCGGTCGCGTCCTCGAGCGCGGCCAGCGCGATCCGGGGAGGTCGTCCCGGCCGCCAGTCCGATGCCGACGGGTCAGACGCCTCACTGCCACTGCTCGCCACGCGGAAAACCTATCGACGACCGAACGGGCCGGACAATCGCCCTGAGCTACGCAACTCTGAAGACATCCGGCCCGGGTACGCGCTCCCTGGGCGCGGCGGTGCTGGTACGCGCCGCCCGTGGGCGCGGCGGGTAGAGCGGGCGCGGCAGCCGCGGGCCCCGGCTGTCAGCGACAGCCGTCGGGGCGCGCGGTTGCCGCGGCCAGACGAAAGTCAGCCGGCGGCGGACTTCAACGCGTCACCGAGGTCCTTGGCCTCGTCGGGCAGCAGCTCGACAACCAGCCGGCCACCCCCCTCAAGCGGGACCCGCATGATGATGCTGCGCCCCTCCTTGGTGACCTCGAGCGGACCGTCACCCGTCCGCGGCTTCATGGCCGCCATCGGTGCACCTCTTCCTGCCGTCGGACCTTGCTGCTGGCAGCGATTATCCCGGAAGACCGGCCAGGAACCGAAACACGTCGCCCCGCGGCGCCACAACATACGCGGGGCAGTGGGTGCCTCATGCCCTTCCCGCACCGCCGTTCGACCAACAGGCGCACGACCGCGCCCAGAATCGAACGAATTAGACGAAGATGGCAGTTTGCTGGGACCCACCCTGGTCAGCCGGCGCAACCCGGGGGGCTACGATCCGCGACCCGTCGCGGCCGTCAGGCACCGGCATCGCGCGGTGGCCCCGCGTCGAGGCGTTCCGGCTCGAGGCGTTCCGGTTCGAGGCGTTCCGGCTCGAGACGCTCGGACTCGGGACGGTCCGGCCCGAACCGTTCCGACTCGATCGGCGCGGACTCGGACCGCTCCGCCTCCGCTGCCCCCACCGACCCGTCCGCGCGCACGAAGGACGCCAGGTGCTCCAGCTCCTCGTCCCGCCGGCTGAGCTCCTCGTCGCGCAGCGCGAGCTCGGTCGCCAGCCGGCGTAAGACCTCGTCGACCTCGGCCATCCGGTAGCCGCGAAGGACCAGGCCGAAGCGGACGCGGTCGACGTCCCCGGCGTGGATCTCCCCGTCGGGAAGAGGGCGGGCTCGGCTGTCGGGCCGGACCGTGGACATCGGATCAAACCGGCCCATGGCCAGGGCCGCCACCGCGAACACGATGGCCCCGACGACCACAACCTCCACTGCGAGCACCACGTATCGCATCGTGTCACGCTCCGGCCGGGCGCGACCACGGGGTCAGGCCCGCGGGCGGCACCCCACCGCCTTGAGCGCCGGCCGGGCGTAGGCTCAGCCGGATGTCTCCGCCGTCGTCCCCGCGGCCCCAGCCGTCCGCGCACCCCCAGCGCACGCTGCGTCTGGGCCGGCATGAGTTCGCGCCGGAGCGGACGCTCGTCATGGCGATCGTCAACCGGACACCGGACTCGTTCTTCGACCGCGGCGCCACCTACGGCGAGGCCCAGGCGCTGGAGGCGACCGCGGCAGCGGTGGACGCCGGGGCCGCGATCATCGACATCGGCGGCGTCAAGGCCGCTCCCGGCCCGGAGATCGACGCGGCCGAGGAGCTGCGCCGGGTCGGCGGCTTCGTGGCCAAGGTCCGCGCCCGCCACCCCGACATCGTGATCAGCATCGACACCTGGCGGGCGGAGGTCGGCCGGGTCGCGGCGACCGAGGGCGCCGACCTGCTCAACGACGCCTGGGGCGGCGTCGACCCCGAGCTGGCCGAGGTGGCGGCGGCCTTCCGCGTCGGCCTGGTCTGCACCCACGCCGGCCATCTGCCGCCCCGCACCCGGCCGCACCGGATCGCCTACGACGACGTGGTGGCCGACATCATCGAGACCACGACCGGCCTGGCCGAGCGCGCGGTCGCGCTCGGCGTGCCCCCGGACTCGGTCCTCATCGACCCCGGCCACGACTTCGGCAAGAACAGCCTGCACTCGCTGGAGGCGACCCGCCGGATCGACGAGCTGGCCGCGACCGGCTGGCCCGTGCTGGTGGCCATGTCCAACAAGGACTTCGTCGGCGAGACGCTCAACCTCGAGCCGCGCGAACGGCTGCACGGGACGCTGGCCGCGACGGCCGTCAGTGCCTGGCTCGGCGCCCGGGTCGTACGGGCCCACCAGGTGGCCGAGACGGTCCAGGTGCTGCGGATGGTCGCGGCGATCCGGGGCGACGTGCCCCTGGCCGTCGGGCGGCGTGGCCTGGCCTGACCGGCCTCACCCCGCCTGACCGACCCGGTCTGACGGACCCGGTCTGACGGACCCGGCCTCACCAGGCGACCCGGCCGCGCCGGGCCGGTCGGCCGCGGGCTTTACGTTCCTCGAACGCCGCCCGGGCGCAGGCCGGACACGGCGGGCGCAGCGTGGGTCGGGTCGGGCGCCGCGACGGTGCCCGGGAAGGAGCCCGACCATGATCGGGAAGAGCCTGACCGCGAAGATCGTTCTGGTGGCGGCGGCGACCGGCGGGGTCGTCGGCGCGGGGGTGGTGGGCTGCGCGACCTCCGGCGGCCTGGGGCCGGCCGCCCTGGCCGGCGCGACCGCGTCCAGCCAGGCCGGCCCCGCCACCGGAGGCGGTACCGCGTTCGCGGTCCCGGCCGCGGCCACCAGCGCGGCCCCGGCCGCCGCCACCAGCGCGGCCCCGGCGACCGCCAGCCCGTCCGGCCCGGCCGCTCCGGGCGACCTCCCGGCCCGCTGGCGCCGCCTGATCAACCGGGGCGTCCACGGCGAGTTCACCGTCCGGACTAAGGACGGCTACGTTCTGGCCGACTTCCAGCGGGGCTCGGTCACCGCCGTCGGCGCGACGTCGATCACTGTCCACAGCACCGACGGCTTCAGCGCCAGCTACGCCGTCAACGGCGGCACCTCGGTGCGCATCGACGGCGGGCCCGGCGCGGTCGGCTCGATCAAGCCGGGCGCGAAGGTGCTGGTCGTGGCGGAGAAGACCGGCCAGGCGGTGACGGCCCGGCGCATCGTCGTCGCCCGGTGACGCCCGCCGTCCGCGGTGACGCCCATTGACACCCGCCCGGCGTCCACTTCGGCAGTGCTGGGTCGCCGCCGGCCACCGCTGGCGCGAGTCCGCTTTCTCCTACTCTCCCTCGATCCGCTCGGCCACCGTCGGCCCGCCCGGAATGGCGGGCGGGCGGCGGCGGGCGGCGGCCAGGATGTCGAAGGCGGCTGGGACGCTCTCGGCCCACCAGATCGCGTCCCGGGCCCGGGGCCGGACGAACCCCCGGCGGACCAGCTCGTCCACCTGGAGCCGCAGGTGGGCGAACAGGCCGGTCGGGTCCAGGACGACGATCGGCTTGTCGTGCATCCCGAGGACGGCGGCCACCCAGATCTCCAGCAGCTCCTCCAGGGTGCCCAGGCCGCCGGAGAGCGCGAGGAAGGCGTCCGAGCGGGCGTCCATGACGCCCTTGCGCTCCCGCATGGTCTCGGTGACGATCATCTCGTCGGACTCGGTGTCGCTGACCTCCCACTCGATCAGCGCCCGCGGGATGACCCCGACCGTGCGGGCGCCGCCGGCCCGGGCCGCCCGAGCGACCGCCCCCATACACGACACCGAGCCGCCGCCCGAGACGAGGGTGTGACCCCGGCGGGCCAGCTCCGCGCCGACCTCGGCCGCGATCTCCAGGTACTCGCGGTCGATGTCGTCGGACGAGGAGCAGTAGACACAGACGTTCACCCGCGCCCCGCCCGCGGCTCGGCGCTCCCGTTGCGCCCGGCGCTCCCGCCGCGCGCGGTGGGCCCGCTGGGCTCGGTGGGCCCGCTGGGCTCGGCGGGCCCGCTGGGCTCGGCGGGCCCGTCCAGGGCGCCGGGTGGGGTCGGGATCGCTCCGCGCGGCGTGCCCTGCCCCCCGGCGCCGGCCCGGGAGGTGCCCGCGCCCCGGTGGCTGGCCTGGATGATGGCCACTGCCTCCTCGACGTCGTCGGTGACGGTCAGCATGTCCAGGTCCGAGCCCCGGATCCGGCCCCGGGCGGCGACGGTGTCCCGCAGCCAGCCCAGCAGCCCGCTCCAGTACTCCGTGTCGATGAGCACGACCGGGAACTGGGTCACCTTGCCCGTCTGGACCAGCGTGAGCGCCTCGAACAGCTCGTCGAGGGTCCCGAACCCGCCGGGCAGGATGACGAACGCCTCGCCGTACTTGACGAACATCGTCTTGCGGACGAAGAAGTACCGGAAGCTGATCCCGACGTCAACCCAGTCGTTGAGCCGCTGCTCGAACGGCAGCTCGATGCCGAGGCCGACCGACAGGCCCCCGGCCTCGGTCACGCCCCGGTTGACCGCCTCCATCGCGCCCGGCCCGCCGCCGGTGATCACAGCGTAGCCGGCCCCGGCCAGCGCGGCGCCGAGCCGGCGGGCTACCGCGTAGTGCGGGTCGCTGCGCGCGACCCGAGCCGAGCCGAACACGGTCACCGCCCGGGGCAGCTCGGCCAGCAGCCCGAACCCCTCGACGAACTCGCTCTGGATCCGCAGGACCCGCCACGGGTCGGTGTGCAGCCAGTCGGCCGAGTCGTGGCTGTCGAGCAGCCGCTGGTCGGTCGTGGACGTCTCGACCTGGGAGCGACGCAGCACCACCGGCCCCCGGTGCTTCTCCGGCGGGCGGGGCCGGGGCGCGCCGTCGGCCGGATCGCCCGGTCCGGTGGCGCCGACGGGCGGGGGCTCGGAGTTCGGATACACGATCGGTAACCATAACCGGCGGACATTGCGATCCTATGGCCTCCCGGACAGCATCCGGGGGCGGTGGTCTCAGCGCGCTCGCGCTGGGTGAGCGGCGGTGGCCGCGGTGGCCACCGCGTCGACGACGGCCTGGCAGAAGGCCTTCAGATCGTCCGGCCGCCGGCTGGACACCAGCGTGTTCGGCCCGGCCTGGCAGATGACGACCTCCTCGTCGACCCAGTCCGCCCCGGCGTTGCGCAGGTCGGTGGCCAGGCTCGGCCAGCTGGTCATCCGCCGGCCGCGGACGACGCCCGCGTCGATGAGCGTCCACGGACCGTGGCAGATCACGCCGACCGGGCGGCCGGCGGAGACGAAGGCCCGGACGAACTCGGCCACGCCTGGCTGCCAGCGCAGGTAGTCCGGGTTGGCCACGCCCCCGGGCAGGACCAGCGCGTCGAACGCGGCCGGGTCGGCCTCGCCCACCACGGCGTCGATCGGGAACCGGTCGCCTGGGTCGAGGTGGCGGAAGGCGCGCACGTCACCCCGGTCGGTCGAGACGAGCACCGGCCGGCCGCCCGCGTCCGCGACCGCCTTCCACGGCTCGGTCAGCTCGACCTGTTCGACGCCCTCGGGCGCGACCAGGAACGCCACGGTCTGTCCGGCCAGCTGGGCGCCCTGCTTCTGATCGGTCATCACCGCTCCCTCCCTCAGCCCCGCCGCGACACGGCGGGGACGTGGGAGGGTGTACCCGGAGAGCCCGCCCAAATCCACCCAGGGCGCCGGGTCAGGCGGGAGCGGCCAGCAGATAGGCCCGCAGCTCGCGCTCGGCGGCGTCGACGGCGGAAAGCTCCACGTGCTCCTCGCGGGTGTGGGCCAGGTTCGGGTCGCCCGGGCCGTAGTTGAGCGCGGGGATGCCCAGCTCGGCGAAGCGGGCCACGTCCGTCCAGCCGTACTTGGCCACCGGGACCCGCCCGGTGGCGGCGACGAACGCGGCCGCGGCCGGCGCGGCCAGCCCCGGCAGGGCGCCGGCGGACGAGTCGGTCACGGTCAGCGGGTAGCCGTCGAGGACCTCCTCGACGTGGGCCAGCGCGGCCGGGACGTCCCGGTCGGGGGCGAAGCGGAAGTTGACCGTGACCTCGCACGCGTCGGGCACGACGTTGCCGGCCACGCCGCCGGCGATCCGGACGGCCGAGAGGCCCTCCCGGTAGGTGCAGCCGTCGATCTCGACCGAGCGGGGCTGGTAGGCGGCCAGCCGGGCCAGCAGCGGCGCGGCCCGGTGGATCGCGTTGTCGCCCAGCCAGGACCGGGCTGAGTGCGCGCGGCGGCCCGGGACGGTCGTCACCACCCGTAGCGTGCCCTGGCAGCCGGCCTCGATCTCGCCGCTGGTCGGCTCGAGCAGGATCGCGAGGTCGGCGGCCAGCCAGTCCCGGTGGTGCGCGGCGAGGCGGCGCAGGCCGTTGTGGACGGCCGCTACCTCCTCGTTGTCGTAGAAGACCCAGGTCACGTCGTGGGCCAGGCCGTCCGGGGCCCGGCTCCCCGCCGCCGCGAGCGGCAGCGTCCCGGCCAGGCGCAGCATGACCGCGACGCCGGCCTTCATGTCCGAGGTCCCGCAGCCGCGCAGCACGTCCCCGTCCCGGTGGGAGGGCACGTTGCCGGCGATGGGCACCGTGTCGAGATGGCCGGCCAGCAGGACCCGCGAGGGCCGGCCGAGCTCGGTGCGGGCGACGACGGCGTCGCTGTCGCGGTCGACCCGGAGGCCGGCCCGGCCCCGCAGCGCGGTCTCGACGAGGTCGGCCAGCGGGCCCTCCGACCCGCTGACCGACGGGATGTCGACCAGGGCGGCGGTCAGTTCCCGGGCCGAGGCGCCGAGGTCGAGGGCCGCCTCGATCGTCACGGGGCCAGCTGTCACGGGGCCATCTGTCACGGGGCCACGCCGTGCTCGCGCAGGACGTCGTTGAGCGCGAGCTTGTCGTGGATCTCGCCCTCGGCCAGGACCCGCAGGACGAGGATGCAGGGCATCGCGAACTCGCCGCCCGGAAATGAGCGCATCCGGCTCGAGCCGACGGCCACGGCCCGCTCGGGCACCTCGCCGCGCGGGTACTCCTCGCCGGTGGTGGCGTCGTAGACGTGGGTGGAGGCGGTGAGGATCGCGCCCGCGCCGAGCTTGGCGCCCCGGCGTACCCTCGCCCCCTCGACGACCATGCAGCGGCTGCCGATGAAGGCGTCGTCCTCGACCACGACCGGCTGGGCGTTCGGCGGCTCGAGCACGCCACCGATGCCGACGCCGCCGGACAGGTGCACCCGCTGCCCGATCTGGGCGCAGGAGCCGACCGTCGCCCAGGTGTCCACCAGGGTGCCGGAGCCGACGTAGCCGCCAATGTTGGTGTAGCTCGGCATGAGCACCGCGCCGGGCTCGATGTGGGCGCCCCAGCGCACGATCGCGCCCGGCACCACCCGGACGCCGTCGAAGCGGGTCTTGAGCGGCACCCGGTCGTGGAAGAGGAAGTCGCCGGCCGAGCTGGACTCCATCGGCAGGACCTTGAACGACAGCAGGATGGCCCGCTTGGCCCGCTCGTCCACGACGACCTGGCCGTCGGGGGCGACGGACGCGACGCGGGCGGTCCCGGCGTCGAGCGCGTCGACCGCCGCGACGATGGTCTTGCGGGCGTCGGTGTCGTCGGGGCTCAGGCGGTCGCGGACGTCCCAGAGCTCGTCGACGGCGGGGTCGAGCGGGGACGCGGGCTGCTGCGCTGGGGTCGATCCAGCGGTGGTCGATGCGCTCACGGTCGCCACCTTACGGTCCGCGCGGCGCCGGCGGGCGCCGCGCGGGAGCGGTCCGGGGTGGCTGGCCAGCCGGTCTGGACGGTGACGCGGGCCCGGCGGCGCGCCGGGCCCGACGGCGAGGCGGCTCTCGCCCGCCATCCGCTCAGCGGATGTCAGGCGGCTCCGTGGTGACCCGGGCGGCGCCGGGTGCGCGCTCGCCCTCCCAGCTGACCTGGTCGCGCCGCCACTCACCGGTCGACGGGTCGAGCGGGTGGCCGCCCGTCTGGGCGAGCGGATGACCTCCGGTCTGGGGGAGCGGGTGCCCACCCGTCTGGCCAGGTCGGACAACGGGCATCCCGCCGGTCGCCGCCGGCGGGACCAGGCCGGGTCGGCCCGGTGGGACACCGCCCGGACCCGGCTGACCGGGTTGACCGATCGGACCGGGTTGACCGATCGGACCGGGTTGACCGATCGGACCGGGTTGACCGATCGGACCGGACGCCGGCCGGCTCGGGTGCCCGTCCGGGGCGCGCTGGCTGGCGCCCGGTACCGGCGGGTAGGTGCCCGGGTAGGGCGAGCCCGGCGGCAGCGGTCCTGGCGACAGCGGTCCCGACGGCATCCCACCCGGCTGCATGACCCCCGGTGGGATCGACGGCGGCACGGTCGAGACCGTCGGGCCGGCCGGCCCGACGCGATGGGCCCCGCTGGGCGGGCCGGCCAGACCGGGGCCACCGACGGCTCCGGGCCGGCCCAGCGCGGGCTGGCCGTCACCCGGGCGTCCGGCGGAGACCGGCGGCAGCATCGCCATCCGTTCCGGCACTGTGGCGATCTGGGCGTCCAGCGCGGTCAGCGCCACCCGAACATAGCGGCGGCCCGCCTCGCCGTAGAACGCTCCCGGCGAGACCAGGACGCCCACGCTGGCCAGCGCGTCCACGGTGGACCAGGCGTCCTCGCCCCGGGTCGCCCACAGGTAGAGGCCGGCCTCGCTGTGCTCGATCGTGAAGCCGGCGACGGCCAACGCCGCGCCGAGCACCGCCCGCCGGTTGGCGTAGCGGGCCCGCTGGTCGCTGACGTGCATGTCGTCGGCCAGGACGGCCGCCATCGCCGCCTGCACCGGCTCCGGCATGATCAGTCCGGCGTGCTTGCGCAGCTCCAGCAGCCCGCGCACGAGCGTCGGGTCGCCGGTGACGAACCCGGCGCGGTAGCCGGCCAGGTTCGACCGCTTCGACAGCGAGTGCACGGCCAGGAGGTTCTGGTGTGAACCGCCACACACGTCCGGGTGCAGGATCGACACCGGCCGAGCCTCCCAGCCCAGCTCGATGTAGCACTCGTCGCTGGCGACGATCACACCGCGGTCACGGGCCCAGGCGACGACCGCGCGCATCTCGTCGACCGTCAGGACCCGTCCGGTCGGGTTGGACGGGCTGTTGAGCCAGACCAGCGAGACCCCGTCGGTCGGGCCCAGCACCGGCTCGCACCGGGCCAGCAGCGCGCCCACCTCGTAGGTCGGGTAGGCCGGGGTGGGGATCCACACCCGGTCCCCCGGCCCGAGCCCGAGCTGGCCCGGCAGCGAGGCGACGAGTTCCTTCGTCCCGATGACCGGCAGCACGGCGCCCGGGTCGACGATGACGCCGAGCCGGCGGGCCAGGTAGCCCGCCGCCGCCTCCCGCAGCTCCGGCGTTCCCGCCGTCGCCGGGTAGCCGGGCGCGTTGGCCGCGCCGGCCAGCGCGCGCATCGCGGCCTCGGGCACCGGGTCCACCGGTGTGCCGACCGAGAGGTCGACCAGGCCGTAGGGATGCGCGCGCGCCTTGTCCCCGAACGAGGCCAGGCTGTCCCAGGGGAAGGCCGGCAGGCGCACCGCCGGGCGGCCGGCGACCCGGCGCGCGGCCGGGTCGCCCGCCATCGGGCCGGGTAGCGTCACTCGCCCTGCGGTGCGAGCGCGGCGACGGCGGGCGGGTCGAAGTCGACCGCGCCGACCTTGGACGCGCCCCCCGGCGAACCAAGCTCCTCAAAAAAACTGGCGTTCGTGTCGGTGTAGGCCTTCCACTGGTCGGGGACGTCGTCCTCGTAGTAGATCGCCTCAACCGGACACACCGGCTCGCAGGCTCCGCAGTCCACGCACTCGTCGGGCTGGATGTAGAGCATCCGGCCGCCCTCGTAGATGCAGTCGACTGGGCACTCCTCGATGCAGGCCCTGTCCTTCACGTCGACGCAGGGCTCCGCGATGACGTAGGTCACCGGATGTTCCTCCTCGGGCTGTGGTGCCACTGATTCTCTAGTATCGACCTCGACCCTTCCATGTCGACAATAAGGGCGTCGCTACTCGTGTATGTCGTCCGCATCACGCCAACCGACATCGGTGCCCGGGTCTCGGTACGCCACCGGACGTGGGACACGCCCCCGCTGACGGACGTCGTCGGCGAGCTGGTGTCGTGGTCGCGGGGAACGCTGAGGATTCGGACGGCCGACGGCCGGATGGTGGATGTGGTTGAGGAGTCGATGGTCGCGGGCCGAACCGTACCGCCCCGGCCGGCCCGGCGCACACCAGCGCAAACGCGTCCCGGGGGCGGCCCCGCGCCGGCCGGGGCGCCCGGCGCTCCGCCGACCGGCCCGACACGATCTCCGGGCGAGCCGGCCGAGCCGGCCGAGGACGGGCTGGCGGGCGGCGGCCGGCCAGGTGGGGCCGGACGATGAGCGCCCACACCCGTGACCTGCTGGCGGACGTCGTGCGGGGCAACCCGCTCGATCTCGGGCTGGCGTGCCTGCTCATCGCGGCCGAGACCGATCCGGACCTCATCCCGGGCGCGTCCCTCGACACGCTGCGGCGCCTGGCCGAGGCGACCTACGCGGAGCTCGCCCGCTCCGGGGCGGCCGGTGGGCGCGCCGCCGGCGGCTGGAGTGCCGGCGGCTGGAGCCCGGGCACCGGCCCGGCCGGCTCCGGCGGGGCCGGGGTAGCGGGCACCGGGCGCCCGGGCCCGGGCGGGACGGCGGCGACGGCCGGCCCGCGGGAGTCCCGTGACCCGCGGGAATCCCGGCGCCGGCCGATCTGGCCGAGCCCGGACGCGCTGGCCCGCCAGGTACCGGTCGGTGGGCACGAGCTGCGCGACGTCGAGCCGCGCCTGGCCGCCGAGGCGCTGCGGATCACCCTGGGCGAGCGGGCCGGGTTTTCCGGTCGGGAAGCCGACTATGACGACCTGGCCTCATCTCTGCTGCCGAAGGTGCTCGAGCGCCGCCGCGGGCTGCCCATCCTGCTGTCGGTCGTGTGGCTGGAGGTGGCTCGGCGGGCCGGCATCCCGGCCTACCCGATCGCGCTGCCCGGGCACTTCGTCGTCGGGGTCGGGACGCCGGGGAACGCGGTGCTGGTCGACCCGTTCGCCGGCGGCCGGGTGATGACCGTCCACGATGCGGCCGAGAAGGTGCGGGCCAGCGGCAGCGCGTTCATGCGCGCCCACCTCGCGCCGGCGCCGCGCCTGGAGGTCGTCATGCGCATCCTGACCAACATCAGGGTGTGGGCGACCCGGACGGACGCCCCCCGGGCCCGGCTGTGGGCCGTGGAGCTCTCGCTGCTGCTGCCCCGGCACCCGGCCAGCCTGCGCCGGGAGCGGGGTGAGCTGCTGGTGCGCCTGGGGGACTTCCTGGGCGGCGCCCGCGAGCTGGAGACCTTCGCCGAGGCCGTCGCCCCGGTCGAGCCGACGGCCGCCGCCACCGCACGGCGCCTGGCGGTGTCGGCCCGGGCCCGGCTCAACTGACAGGGACCACCGACCGACCGGTCCCACGACTGACCGGGCTTGCGCCGGCTGGCGGGCCGGCGCGGGCGGGCCGGGCGGGTCGGGCCGGGGCGGGATAGGCGGCCAGCCCCGGGGTAGGACGGGTACTGGCGTGGCGCCGCGGCACCGGGCCCCCGATGGGTGACACTGCCGTCAGCGCCGTGCCCGCCGCGGCCATCGGCGTCGATACCGGGACCGACCGCGCACGCCGGGCGGAGCGCCCGGGAGCGCCCGGGACCGACCGCCGCCGCGCTTACCACCCGCGTCACGGCGGGGCAGAGCCGGTTTTCCAACGCATGCCGCATCTCCCGGAAATAACCGCGCGCCCCGGCTGTTGCCCGCGCGTGTAGCCAGTGAATGGAACACACGGCGCTCTCGGGTCAGGGCCGGCCCCCTCGATTTGTGAATCACCAGCGGCGTTACTACTCTGCGTAGCCAGTTGCCATGGACAAGCAACTGGCCCTTTCGGGGGCGGCACGAAGGCGCGGCGGAACTGGATTCCGCCCGCGATTCTCAACAACAGATAGCCGCTGAGATCAAGGAGTATTCAATGTTTGGTACCTGGTGGCCTCTGGTGGCGATTGGTGCGTTCATTTTCGGGGGTTGGTGCTGGTAGTCATCCAGCTCGCTCCGGCGAGCTGACCGAACGACACCGAGCCGTCGCCGCCGGGGCGTGGGTACCCCCCGGCGGCGACGGCCCGCCAACCGCGTGGCCCGGAGCTCGACGGCCGGGCCACGCGGACCCCAGGGGCAGGCTGAAGTACGGGCGCCGCCCAAAAGACCTCCATTGTCAACGACGGGTAACCGGGTGGTGTGATGCGGATCGGCGAACTGTCCAAGCGGGCGGGGGTGAGCCAGCGCCTACTGCGGTACTACGAAGAACAGGGGCTGCTCAACCCGCGACGGCTCCCGAGCCGCTATCGGATCTACTCGGAAGACGACGTCGAACAGGTCCGCCGAATTCGCACGCTGCTCGCCGCCGGACTAACCACAACCATGATCGCCCGAATTCTGCCGTGGATTTCGCGCGATGCGGCGGCGGCTGTCCCCCCCGACGGCCTGATCGTCGAACTGCGTGACGAACGAGCCCGTATCGACCGGACCCTGACCGCTCTCGAGGTCTCGCGACGCGTCCTGGACGGCGTCATCGCCGCCGGCCGGCCGCCCCAGCCGCGGGCCGGCGAACCGAACGGGGCCGCGCGGGGGGCGACGGGCCGCCCCCGGGTTCCCGCCGGGCAGCAGGCCCCGATGCGAGCCCTCCCGCGCCAGCCCGACCTGGGCGCGGCCCCGATGCGTCCCGGCGCTCCCGCCGGGCCGGTTCGGCCGGGTGGGCCGGGTGGGCCGGTTGGGCCGGGTGGGCCGGGTGGGCCGGGTACCCCCGGCCGACCAGGTGGACCCGGTGGACCAGGCGGGCCCGGTGGACCCGGTGGACCGGGCCGCCCCCGGCCGGCGTTTCCGGCGGGGACGGCGCCCGGCCGATCCGCTGTGCCGCCGGCGCGGATCGCCCAGCCCGGACGGCCGGCGCCGGCTGGGCGTACCGGCACACCCCCGTCGGTCGAGCCGGCCGGGACGACCGCCGCGCCCGGTGAGCCGACACCGCCGGCCCGTCCGGGATCCCGTTCCGGCGTGACCCGGCCCGACGCGCGGTAGCTCGTCCCGGCCGGTCAGGCCCGCCGGCCGGGCGGAGGCGGCGGCGGCAGCGGGGCGAACAGGCCGCGTCTGGGCCGCACGGCGAACGCGACCCCGACCGGCACGATCACGCCGGCGAGCAGGAACACGTAGCTGGTGGCGCCGGAGGGAAGGATGATGTCGCCCTCCGGGCGGCCGGTGCCGAGCCAGAGCGCGACCACGGCCCAGCCGAGGATCAGCAGCCCGATCCCCAGCCGCGTCCCGGTCAGCCAGGCCAGCAGCAGGGACGCGCCGCCGTTGCCCACCACGGCCACCGCGACGCCGGCCGAGAGCAGCAGGCCGCCCGGGCGAGGCCCGGCTGGGGCCAGGAACGCCCCGTACAGCCCAAGGGCGGCGCCGAGCAGGACGGCGAAGACGTACGTGCCGGCCAGGAACGCGGTCGGTGGCGTGGTCTCCGCCTGGCCAGCCGGCACGGTTCGCTCCACGCCGGTCGGCTTCCCGCCGGCCGCCCCCTTACGACCAGCCATGCCCCGACTTTACGGCCGCCGCCGCACGGCCGCCCGGCCGCGTTGCTCGCGGAGCTCGCCGGGCTCAGGCCGTGACGAGTTCCCGGGGCACCGCGACCACGTCGACCAGCGCGCCGCGCCGCCAGACGGTCAGCTCGACCGGCTGACCGATGGTCTCCTCTGTCATCAGCCGCTGAAGGTCACCCGGCGTGACGATCGGGGTGCCGGCGACGGAGAGGATCAGGTCGTCGGCGTAGAGCCCGGCCTGCCCCGCCGGGCTGCCCGCGACGACCTCGGCAAGCCGGACGCCGTGGCGACGCCCGAAGCGTTCGGCCAGCCTGGGCGGCAGCGGCGCCCGCGACCCGGCGACCCCGAGGTAGGCCCGGCGCACCCGCCCGTCCCGCATGAGGGTCGCCAGGATGCGGCGGGTGCTCGCGTTGATCGGGACGGCCAGGCCGAGCCCGATCCCAGCCACCGCCGTGTTCACCCCGACGACCTGCCCGGCCGCGTCGACCAACGCGCCGCCCGAGTTGCCCGGGTTGAGCGCGGCATCGGTCTGGATGACCTCGTCGACGACGCGGACGGCGCTGCCGGCCCGGGTCGGCAGGGACCGGCCCAGCGCGCTGACGACGCCGGCGGTGACGCTTCCGGTCAGGCCGAGCGGATTGCCGACGGCGACGACAAGCTGGCCGACCCGCAGCCGGGCGGCGTCGCCGAGCCGCGCCGGGCGGGGAGCGTGCCCGCGGGCGCGCAGGACGGCCAGATCGGAGAGCGGGTCGGTGCCGATGACGTCCACCTCGCAGTCGGTGCCGTCGGCGAACTCGGCCGACACCGTTCCAGCGCCGCGGGCCGCGCCCTCGACGACGTGGGCCGAGGTGAGCATGAACCCGTCGTCGGTGAACACCACCGCCGAGCCGGTCCCCTGGCCCCGCCGGGTCCGGACGTGGAGGCTGGCCACCGACGGGGCGAGCTCGGCCGCGACCCGGGTCACCACCTGGGAGTAGGCGTCGAGAGCGGCCGCGCCGAGATCCTCGCCGAGCGGATCAGCGCCGGCGCCGGCGTTGGAGCTGGAGCTGGAGCCGGCGCTGGAGCCGGCGCTGGAGCCGGCCGGGCCGGGGCCGGCCCAGGCGCCAGAGCCGGGGACGCCGCCCCCGTCCCGGTCCGGCGCGGTGTTCGCGTCGTCGTCCATGCCACCCCTCCGCCCACGGCTACTTACCTGCTTACACCGTTACAAGCGACGGGCGAGCAGCTTCAGTTCCCTGTCCTCTGGAGGCGAACCGCGCACGGCCCGTGCCGCGCGGAACGCCTCTGTCAGCCGAGATCCTGCCGCGGCGTCGGGGGGCCCGATGGTGGGAGGAACGGACCGGGCACGACCGGCGGCAGCGACGCCGAGGGACGCGGCGGCTTGCTCTTGATGTCGAAACCGCCCATGATCGCCACCGCGTGGATGTGGACGGCCGGCAGATCGGTCCGGCGTGGGGTGTCGGCCAGGTTCACCGAGCGGCCTCCCATGACCGAGAAGCCGGTGATGACGACGTCCATCCCCTCCGGGACGGTGATCTCGATCCCGCCCATGACCGCCACGGCGTTGATCCGCAGGCCGCCGGCCGGCAGGATCGCCTCCCGCAGGTCGATCGTGATACCGCCCATGACGGCGACCGCGCTGGTCACCGGGGCCGGCCGCCAGCGGCCCTTGCGGTCGTGGCCACTCATGATCGCCACGGTCGTGCGCTCGCCGACCTGGTCGGCCTCCGTGTCCGGTCGGACCGTCGGGCTCACGGGCGCCGCCAGGCCGGGCTGGCCGGGCTGGCCGGGCTGGCCGGGCTGGCCGGGCCGGGCGACCGGCGCGAACCCGCCGGCCGGATCGGCCGGCGCCAGCGGCCCCACCGCCGGGCGGGGCAGGTCGGCCAGCAGCGGCTCGAGCTCGGGCTGGTAGCGCGCCGCGTAGGCCGCCGTGACGCGTTCGTCGTACTCGACCAGGGTGATCCGTCCCTCGGCCGAGGCGTTCTTCAGGACGTCGACCACGGCCTGGCGGTCGGCGTCGGAGAGGCGGATGCCGGGCGCCGGAGCGGCTTTGTCGGTATTGACGACCTTCTCCGGGTTGACGACCTTCTCGGTGCTGACGACCTTCTCCGGGTTGACGCCCTGTTCGGCCCGGCCGCCCTGGCCCTCCGAACTCATATTCCGCTCCGTGTATCCCGCTCCGCTCGCATACCGGTCAGCCTAGTACCGGCCCCGACGCCGTCCCGCCGCGTTCGGGCTGGCCGCGGCCATTCAGGCCGGTCGGGCCTCCTCGGCCGGCAGACCGGCGAACAGGTCGCTCTCCCAGCCGGTGGCCTCGTCGCGGGGACCGGCCTCGCCTCGGGCGAGAATGAAATGCTCGCTGGCCCAGACCTCCTGGCCCAGACCGTCGGCCAGCGCGAAGAAGAATCCGTCGACGGTCATCTGGGTGGCGTGGGCCCGCATCGCGTCCATTTTCCGGCCGACGAACTCGTCTCCGTCGATCCGCGCGGTGATCTCCTCGTCGTCGACGGCGAAGGGAATGTCGGCGGCCGAGGTGATGCCCTCGAACAGCTCCTCACCCCGCTCCCGCATCAGGTCGATGCCGCGCTGGAGACCCGAGCGGGGTGAGGCCGTGTGGTAGAGCTTCGAGGGCCGCCAGGGCTGCCCGGTGCCGGGGGCGAAGGACGGATCAGCCGCCGCGTCGAACGCTCGCGTGGCGACGTTGTTGGCCCGGATGTGGTCGGGATGGCCGTAGGCGCCGTTCTCGTCGTAGGTGACGATCACCTGCGGCCGGATCTCACGGACGACGGCCACCAGCGCGGCTGTGGCCTCGTCGAGGTCCGCCCGCCACAGGCAGCGCGGGTCGTCGTTGGCCGGCGTGCCCATCATCCCGGAGTCCCGCCACCGCCCCGGGCCGCCGAGGAAGCGCTGGTCGGTCAGGCCGAGCACCCGGCACGCGGCGGCCAGCTCGCCCATCCGGTAGCCGCCGAGCTGGTCACCCCTGTCCGCGCGCAGGTTGATCAGTTCGGGGACCAGGACCTCGCCCATCTCCCCCAGCGTGCAGGTGACCAGAGTGACGTGGGTGTCGGGGGCGGCCGCGTACCGGGCCAGGGTGACGCCGGTGCCGATCACCTCGTCGTCCGGGTGGGCGTGCACGAACAGCAGCCGCCGGGGCTCGTCTCGCGTCAACGGGACCGGCGGCGGGGCCACGTCGGTAGCTGTCATGGTTGCGACCCTACGGCGCCGCGCCAGGCGCTGGCGGGGAGTTGGCGGCGAGCCGCCCGGCCGCCGGACGTGATCGGCCGCCGGACGTGATCGGTGACCGGACGTGATCGGGTGGCTGGACGTGATTGGTGACCGGCCGGCCGAGGCCGACTGACGTCTGGCCGACGGTCGCGATCTACCGATCCCAGGGCCAGCGGCGCCTAATGCTGCGAAACTGGCCATCAGGTGGCAGTACGGTATCGGTCGGATTCGCGCGCTATGCGCACCGGTGAGCTACGGTCGCGCGACGACATGTCACCCGTTGACAATCCATCATTCTCTCGGGAGGTCTGTGTGTCGGTTCGGCGACGACGGTTGAAGGCTTACGACCGGCGCCTGCTCGCTGGCCAGCCGGTGAGCGAAGAGCAACGCACCGACTATCCGATCGGCTGGTACTTCGCGCGCTACGGCGAGGATCTGAAGCCCGGCGACGTCGTCCCGCTCGAGCTGATGTCCCGGCAGTGGGCGCTGTTTCGGACGCGGAGCGGCAAGGTCGGCCTGATCGACTCGCTGTGCTGCCACGCCGGCGCCGACCTGGCCCGATCCGGGTGGGCAACCGAGGACCGGCTCGCCTGTGGCTACCACGCGTGGGAATTCGAGACCGACGGCCGGTGCACCGCGATACCCCGGGTTCCCGACGACAAGATTCCGGCCCGGGCCCGCCAGCGCTCGCTGCCGGTCATCGAGCGGGCCGGGAACATCTACTTCTGGTACGGCCCGGAGCCGGTCCGGGAGTTCATCGACCTGGACTACTTCTGCTCGGACGGCTTCGAGAACGTCAAAGGCCAGATATACATCGGCCGGGGCGACCCGGAGCGGATTTCCGAGCACATCGTCGACTCCTACCACTTCCCGTACAGCCACAAGATTAAGGTGCCCGTCGAATACGTGGTGCTGGCGAACGAGGGAAACACCTTCGAGTTCCAGCTGAAGCCGCTGGAGGCCGCCGACACCCGGCTCCAGGCGATCAGCAGCCACGCCTTCGGCGAGATGGCCGCGCCGTGCATCGGCGTCTACCGGACGCAGACCGACACGACGGTCGACCGGAAGCGGCCGCTGCTGACCGTGCTCACCGCCGCGACGCCGATCCGGGAGGGGTTGTTCACCTTCTCCTGGCGGATCGCCGTTCGCAAGATCGGCCCGGACCGCTACTTCCGCCCGCTGAACAAGGCGTTCGGGCGCTTCATGTTCTTCCTGGTCCGGTGGAACTACTACTCGGACATGGAAGTCCTGAAGTGGATGCGCAACCCGCCGGCCAAGCCGCTGCTCGTCAGGCCGGACGGTCCGGCCATCCGCGGCTACCGCGCGTTCTACCGCCGGCACATCATCCCCGGCTGGCGCTGGGGTGACCCGGCGCCGGAGGGCTGGACGGGCTCGAACGGCACCCCGGCCGGCACGGCCCTGCCCGGGGTGTCGACCACCGGCGAGACCGGGACGGTGCCGCCGGCCGCCGCCCCGGCCACCACTGCCCCGGCCACCACTGCCCCGGCGCCGGCGGCCACGACCAGCCCGGCGCCGACCGGCGTCGCCGTGCCGCACCCCGCGTCCGGTTACGACGACGCGAGCCCGGTTCCCGACCTGGTCAACGGCCGGCCCTGAGCCTGCCGGGCGGGCGCCCGCCGGTCCGGCGGGCGCCCGAGCGGCGTCAGCCGGTCCGGCGGCGGGAGCGCTGCTTCTCCCGCTCGGAGGCCGACAGGGCGACCTTGCGGATCCGGATGGCACCCGGCGTCACCTCGACGCACTCGTCCTCGCGGCAGAACTCCAGCGCCTGCTCGAGCGAGAGCTGGCGGTGCGGGGTGAGCCGCACCAGCTCGTCGCCGGTGGACGAGCGCATGTTGGTGAGCTTCTTCTCCTTCGTCGGGTTGACGTCCATGTCGTCCGCCCGCGAGTTCTCGCCCACGATCATGCCCTCGTAGACCTCGATGCCGGGACCGACGAACAGCGTCCCCCGCTCGCCCAGGTTGAACAGGGCGTACGCGGTGGTCGGGCCGGAGCGGTCGGCCACCATCGAGCCGGTCGGCCGGGTCCGCAGCTCACCGAACCACGGCTCGTAGCCGTCGAAGACGTGGTGCATCAGCCCGGTGCCGCGGGTCTCGGTGAGGAACTCGGTCCGGAAGCCGATCAGGCCGCGGGCCGGGACGCGGTACTCCAGCCGGATCCAGCCGGTGCCATGGTTGACCATCTGCTCGACCCGGCCCTTGCGGACGGCGAGCAGCTGGGTGAGCACGCCCAGGTACTCCTCGGGCGCGTCGATGGTCAGCCGCTCGACCGGCTCGTGGATCTTCCCGTCGATCTCGCGGGTCACGACCTGCGGCTTGCCGACGGTGAGCTCGAACTCCTCGCGCCGCATCAGCTCGACCAGGATGGCCAGCGCCAGCTCGCCCCGGCCCTGGACCTCCCAGGTGTCGGGCCGCTCGGTCGGCAGGACGCGGATGGAGACGTTGCCGATCAGCTCGGCATCGAGGCGGTTCTTGACCAGCCGGGCGGTGAGCTTCTTGCCCGAGCGGCCGGCCAGCGGCGAGGTGTTCACGCCGATCGTCATGCTGATCGACGGCTCGTCGACCGTGATGACCGGCAGCGGGCGCGGGTCGGCCGCGTCGGCCAGCGTCTCACCGATCATGATGTCCGGGATGCCGGCGATGGCGATGATGTCGCCCGGGCCGGCCTGCTCGGCCGGGACCCGCTCGAGGGCCTCGGTCATCAGCAGTTCGGTGATCTTCACCCGGTCGACCGAGCCGTCGACCCGGCACAGCGCGACCTGCTGGCCCCGCTTGATCTCGCCGTTGTGGACCCGGCACAGGGCCAGGCGGCCCAGGTAGGGCGAGGCGTCGAGGTTGGTCACCAGGGCCTGCAGCGGCGCCTCGGCGTCGAAGGCCGGCGCCGGGATGACGTCCATCATCACGTCGAACAGCGGCTTGAGGTCGGGCGAGTCCGGGTTGCCACCGTCGGCCGGCCGCTCCAGCGACGCCCGCCCCGCCTTCGCGTTGCAGTAGACGATCGGGAAGTCGATCTGGTCGTCGTCGGCCTCGAGGTCGAGGAACAGCTCGTACGTCGCATCGACGACCTCGGCGATCCGGGCGTCGGACCGGTCGACCTTGTTGATGACCAGGATGACCGGCATCCGGGCCTCGAGCGCCTTGCGCAGCACGAACCGGGTCTGGGGCAGCGGGCCCTCGCTGGCGTCGACCAGCAGCAGCACCCCGTCCACCATGGACAGGCCGCGCTCGACCTCGCCGCCGAAGTCGGCGTGGCCCGGGGTGTCGATGATGTTGATGGTGGTGTCGCCCCGCCGGACCGCGGTGTTCTTCGCGAGAATGGTGATGCCCTTCTCGCGCTCGAGGTCCATCGAGTCCATCACCCGGTCGGTGGCCTCGGAGTGTTCCCCGAACGCCCCGGACTGGCGCAGCATCGCGTCAACCAGGGTCGTTTTGCCGTGGTCGACATGCGCGATGATGGCGACGTTTCTCAAGTCAGGACGGACGGGCACGGTGGCATACTCCGGAAGATTCGGGACAGATAACTGACGGTGCCAGCTCAACGCGACGTCTGAGTGACGGCGAGGCCGACATCACATGGCAACCGACCGCCGCGCCGGCTCGCCCGCTGTTCGTGGACACAGCCCTTGAGGGGCCTTCTCCCCCATGGTACGGACCGCCGCGGCGGGGGCGCCGACTTCCGCGCCGCTATTCACCGTGCGTTGAGATATTGTCGCAGACTGTCGACAATTGGCCGGTCCGGTGCCAGCCAGGCGACGTCGTCCAGCTCGGCCGGCGCGAGCCAGCGCAGCGCGTCGTGCGCCGCGGCCACCGGCGTCCCGGCGTCGATCGTGGCCAGCCAGGCCCGCAGCACCCAGCCGGGCCGGTCCAGGTCCGCCTCGCCCAGTGGCTCGCCCACGGCGACCTCGATGCCGAGCTCCTCGCGGCACTCGCGGCGCAGCGCGCATCGCTCGTCCTCACCCGGCTCGACCTTGCCGCCCGGGAACTCCCAGCCGCCGGCCAGCTCGGGCGGGTACGCGCGGCGGGCGGCCAGCACCCGGCCCCCATCGATGATCGCCGCCGCCACGACCACCCGCGGGGTCATGGCGTCCGTCACCCGACCGGGCCCGCCGGCGATGTGGGGTAGGTCCCGTCCGGCCCCGGCGGCAGCGGGTGGACGGCGCGGACCGCGGCCGCGTCGATCGGGCCGTAGAGGTGCGGGAACAATCCGGGCGCCTCGCCGCCGGCCGTCGGGGCGCCCGCGGGCTCGCCGGCCGCGGGTTCCCAGCGCAGCGGGGCGGTCAGGGCCGTCTCGTCGACCTCGACGGCCAGCAGGTCGGTCCGTCCGCCGTAGAACAGGTTCGCCGTCCGGGCCAGCTGGGCGGCCGTGGAGAAGTGGATGAAGCCGACCTCGTCCAGGCTGGCCGGGCGGTAGGCGGCGGAGTCGGCGGGGTCGGCGGGCCAGTCGGACCGGCCGACGAGATGGAAGATCGTCACGGCTCCACCCTGGCTCACCGTCGCGACACGCGCCAGCCCGTCCTTGTCCAGACGACGGGCGTCAAATGACAGTTTGGCGGGCCTGCCCGGTCGATCGCCAGCGGCCGTGGGGTCGGCCTACGGCGCGGTCGGGGCTGGGGCCCGGGTCTCGGCGCCGGGCTGGGCCGTGCTGTCGACGAAGTCGCGGGTCCGGACGAGCCAGAAGCACAGCACCGCCGCCACGAAGCACACCACCGCCCCGATCAGCAGAATGTCGTTGAGGCTGCCGGCGACGCCGCTCAGCGCGGCCGCGGCCAGCGTCCCCCGAGCCGCCGGCGGCACGCTCGCCACCGCCTGGGGGACGGCGCCCGAGGCGACGAGATGCCCGGCTTTCTCGGCGACGCCCGCCGGCACGGGGGTCGGGCCGCTGGTCAGGGCGTCGGTGACCGTCGAGCGAATGTGGGAGCTGAACACCGAGCCGAGCGCGGCGATGCCGGTCGCGATCCCCACCTGCCGGAACGTGGAGTTGACCCCGGAGGCCATCCCGGCGTGCTCGGGCGCGACGACACCGACGGCGGTCGACGCCAGCGGCACGCTCACCATCCCGGCGCCGACCCCGGCGACGATGAAGCCGGGAATCAGGTGGGTCCACGTGGAGGTGGGCGTCAGGCCCCGCATGAGCAGCAGGCCGACGCCGATCAGCACGAACCCCGGCGCGATCAGCAGCTTGACCGGGACGGTCTGCGACAGCCGCCCGGCCGCCGTCGCCGCGACGAACAGCGCGCCGGAGAGGACGAGGAAACGCACGCCGGTCTGCACCGCCGAGAGCCCGAGCGCGTTCTGCAGGTAGAGGACGAGGTAGGTGAACATCGCGAACAGCCCGGCCGAGAGCGCGAACGCCGCGATCAGACCGCCGGAGAACGTCGGTTTGCGCAGCAGGCCCAGATCGAACATCGGATGGGCGACGAGCATCTCGACGCCAACGAACGACACCAGCAGGACGCCCGCCGCGACCAGGCAGCCGATGACCTCTCCCGAGCTCCAGCCAACGGTGTTGGTCCGGATCAGCCCGTACACCAGCAGCCCGAGCGCGGCGGTGAACACCACGAAACCCGCCCAGTCCGGGCGGCTGGCCCGGGCCTCCTTCGACTCGGCCACCCGGGCCAGGGTGATCGCGAGCGCCACCACGCCCACCGGGACGTTGACGAAGAAGATCCACCGCCAGGAAATTCCGCTGGTCAGGACGCCGCCGAGCACTGGCCCGACGGCCACCGCGACCCCGGCCACCGCGCCGAACGCCCCAAAGGCGATCCCCCGGTCCTTACCGCGGAAGGCGTCGGCCAGCAGAGCGAGCGCCGTCGCGAACATGATCGCCCCGCCGACGCCCTGGCCGGCCCGGGCCGCGATCAGGAAGCCGGCCGACGTCGCCAGCCCGCACAGCAGCGACCCGACCGTGAAGATCGCGGTCCCGATGGCGAACAGCTTGCGGCGCCCGTACTGGTCGGCCAGGGAGCCGGCGGTGAGCAGCAGCGCGGCCAACGTCAGCGCGTAGGCGTCCAGCGTCCACTGGAGGTCGGACAGGGACGCGTGCAGCGCCCGTTCGATGTCCGGCAGGGCGACGTTCACGATCGTGATGTCGAGCAACAGCATGAACACGCCGATGCAGACGGTCGTCAGCGTCCACCACTTGCGCTCCATCGCGCCTCCCGGCTACCGGCATCGTCCGGCAGCGGGTTCGGCCGTCGGCTCACCGTCTCGGAGATGGTCCTCCCGAGACGGTGCCCAGCCCGGCCACCGACACACGGGCGGTGCCCAAATGAGCACTCGGCGCCGGGATATCAGCCCTCGGCGCCGGTGCCGCCGCCCGCCAGCCAGGCGTCGATCCCGGCCAGCGCGGCCGCCCGGACCGGCTCCGGCGCGGCGCCGGCCTCGATCGACGTGCGCGCGCAGGCGGCCAGCTGGGCGTCGGTCAGGCCGAGCGAGGTCCGGCACAGCTCGTACTCGGCCAGGCAGCCCGGGCCGAACAGCAGCGGGTCGTCGGCGTTGATCGAGCAGCGGACGCCGGCGGCGAGCAGTTCGGGCAGCGGGTGCTCGGCCAGGCCGGGCACGACCGACAGCGACACGTTGGAGGTCGGGCAGACGTCCAGGCAGATGCCCTCGGCCACGACCCGCTCCAGCAGCGCCGGGTCCTCGCGGACGCGGATGCCGTGCTGGAGCCGGTGGGCCCGCAGGACGTCCAGCGCGCCGCGCACCGAGGCCGGGCCGTCGAGCTCGCCGGCGTGCGGGGTGGACAGCAGGCCGCCGTCGACGGCGATCGCGAACGCCTCCGCGAACGGCTCCGGGGGATGGCCGTCCTCGTCGTTGTGCAGGCCCAGGCCGACGACACCCGCGTTGGCGGTGGCGTGGCGGACGGCCAGCCGCGCGATCGCGGCGGCCTGTTCGGGCGAGTCCCGGACCCGGTCGACCGCGGCCATCCAGCGGACGGTGACGCCCCGGGCCGCGCCGGTGGCGGCCGAGCGGGCGAGCACCCGCTCCCAGGCCTGCTCAGGGGCGTCGAACACGCCCGGATAGCGGTAGGGCCAGAAGCTCGGCTCGACGTACGTAACGCCGTCGGCCACGGCGTCGTCGATCATCTCGTCGACCAGGCGGTCGAAGTCCGCCGGCGTGCGCAGCAGCGCCAGCGCCGTCTCGACCCGGGCCACGAAGCCGCCGAAGCCGGAGAAGCCGCGGATCGGCGGGATCGGTACGCCCCGGGCCTCCGCCAGCTCGGCGAACGTGCCCGGCCGCATCCCGAGCTCGAAGTGCAGGTGCAGGTGCCCCTTGGGCAGTTGGCGCAGATCCCGCCCGGATCCGGGCGTCCCGCCGTTTTCGGTCCGATTCTCAGCGTGCATCGGACGGGACCGTACTACACGCTCCATGAGCTGGAACGGGACGCTCGTGGGTGGTTTCCGGCCGGTGACTGCGCCATGTCACGGCGATTTGGCGTGGTTATCGCACGAATTCCGCCAGGGCTCCCGCTCCACCCGGCGCGATCTCACCGGTCAGACGTTGAATCAGACGTTGAAGCGGAACTCGACGACGTCGCCGTCGGCCATGACGTAGTCCTTGCCCTCGATGCGGACCCGGCCGGCCGCGCGGGCGGCGGCCATCGAGCCGGCCGCCATGAGGTCGTCGTAGGAGACGATCTCGGCCTTGATGAAGCCGCGCTGGAAGTCGGTGTGGATGACGCCGGCCGCCTCGGGCGCGCTCGCGCCGGCCGGGATCGTCCAGGCCCGGGTCTCCTTCGGGCCGGCGGTGAGGTAAGTGCTCAGGCCGAGGGTGTGGAAGCCGACCCGGGCCAGCTGGGCCAGGCCGCTCTCGGTCTGGCCCAGCGAGGACAGCAACTCGGCCGCGTCGGCCTCGTCCAGCTCGGTCAGCTCGGCCTCGATCTTGGCGCACAGGACGACCGAGTCCGCCGGGGCGACCAGCTCGGCCAGCTCCTTGCGCCGGCCGTCGTCGGCCAGGGCGTCCTCGTCGACGTTGAACACGTAGATGAACGGTTTGGCCGTGAGCAGGAACAGATCGTGCAGCAGCTCGCGGTCGATGCCGGGCTCGGCGGACAGCGGCCGGCCGGCGTCCAGGGCCTCGCGAGCGGCGGTGACGGCGGCCAGCAGCGGGGCCTTGGACTTGTCGGCCCGGGCCTCCTTCTCCAGCTTGGGCAGCCGGGCGTCGATCGTCTGGAGGTCGGCCAGCACCAGCTCGGTGTTGATGGTGGCGATGTCGTCGGCCGGGTCGACGCGGCCGTCGACGTGGACGACGTCCGGGTCGGAGAAGACCCGCACGACCTGGCAGATGGCGTCGGACTCGCGGATGCTGGCCAGGAACCGGTTGCCCAGGCCCTGACCGGACGAGGCGCCCCGCACCAGCCCGGCGATGTCCACGAAGCTCACCGTGGCCGGGACGACCCGGGCGCTGTGGTACATCTCGGCCAGCGGGGCGAGCCGGTCGTCGGGGACGCCGACCACGCCGACGTTGGGCTCGATGGTCGCGAACGGGTAGTTCGCGGCGAGCACGTCGTTACGGGTCAGCGCGTTGAAGAGAGTCGACTTGCCGACGTTCGGCAGCCCGACGATGCCGATCGACAGAGCCATGCCGACAAGTCTATCGGGCCGGGCTCGTCACGATCATGGGCCCGGTCCGGGCGGCCGCCGGACTCGCCGACGGGACGGGCCAGGCCAGGGTCAGGGCCAGGCCAGGCCAGGGTCAGGGCCAGGCCAGGCCAGGGTCAGGGCCAGGCCAGGCCAGGGACGGGGCAGGGCAGGTCAGGGGCGGGCCAGGGCCGTGGCAGGGACGGGGCAGGGGCGGGTCGGGCGCGAACTGTCGGACCGGCGTGATTGCTTATGGGTGTGGACGTTCTCCTGCCCCTGATCGGCCTGCTCGCGCTCGCGCTCGGCGCCTGGCTCGGCTTTCTCGCCGGCCGGCGCGCGGGCGAGATGCGCGCCGCCGGCCTGCGGGCCGCGCGGGACGTTCTGGCCGCCGAGACGGCCACCGCCCGGGCCGGCGAGCAGGACGCCCGGGAGCGGGCCGCGCTGGCCGAGGCCGACGTGGCCGGGCTGCGCACGGCGCTGGAGTACGAAAAGCGCTCCGGCGCCGAGCGCCTGGCCCTGGCCGAGCGGGGGGAGGCACGGCTGACCGAGTCGTTCGAGGCGCTGTCGGCCCGGGCGCTGGACGGGGCGACGCAGCGCTTTCTGGCGCTGGCCGCGGCCCGCATGGGCGAGGTCGGTGAGCGGGCGACCGGGGAGCTGGAGGCCCGCAAGGTCGCGGTCGACCATCTGCTCACCCCGCTGCGGGACACGTTGGGCAAGATCGAGAACCGGCTGGGTGAGCTGGAGACGGCCCGGACCGAGGCCTACGCCGCGCTGCTGGAACAGGTGCGGGCGAGCCAGGCGGCGACGGAGGCGGTCCGGGCCCAGACGGCCGCGCTGGTCACGACGCTGCGCAAGCCGCAGGCGCGGGGAGCCTGGGGCGAGCTGTCGCTGCGCCGGGTGGCCGAGGCGGCCGGGATGCTGGCGCGCTGCGACTTCACCGAGCAGCCGAGCGTGACCGCCGAGGAGGCGACCCGCCGCCCGGACATGGTCGTCCACCTGGCCGGCGGCCGGAACGTCGTGGTGGACGCGAAGGTGCCGCTGCTGGCGTTCCTCGAGGCGGCCGACGCCCCCGACGAGCCGGCGCGGGCCGAGCGGTTACGCGCGCACGCCCGGCACCTGCGGGCGCACGTCGACGGGCTGAGCGGCAAGGCGTACTGGCGGCTGTTCTCTCCCACGCCGGAGTTCGTCGTGCTGTTCGTGCCGGCCGAGGCGTTCCTCGCCCCGGCGCTGGAACAGGACCCGACGCTGCTGGAGTACGCGGCCGCGCGCAAGGTGATGATCGCGACACCGACGACGCTCATCGCGATGCTGCGCACGATCGCGCACGCCTGGACGCAGGAGGCGCTGACCTCGCGGGCGAAGGAGGTGTTCGAGCTCGGCCGTGAGCTGTACGGCCGGCTGGGAACGCTCGGCGACCACATGGAGCGGCTGGGCCGGTCCCTGCGCGGCGCGGTCGGCGAGTACAACGCGACCGTCGGGTCGATGGAGAGCCGCGTGTTCGTGCCGGCCCGGCGGCTGGCCGCCCTCGAGGTGGTGGAGGAGGAGCTGCGGACGCTCCAGCCGGTGGACGCCGGTGTGCGGGCACTGTCCGCCGCCGAGCTGACGTCGCCGACCGAGGCCGGCCCGGCGGCGCGCACCGACCTGGCGGGCAGTGAACCGGCTGGTCGCGCCGGCAACGAACGGCGCGACAACGGTCCGGCGCCGGACAGCCCCGACGCTCCCGCGGCCGTCGGTGAGATCCTGTTGGGAAACCGTGTCACCGGTGGTGGCCAGGACGGGACGGGCAGGCGTGAGCCGTCCGTCGCGTCCCAGACCGCCTATCTCCATGGGCAAAACTTGGAATAGCGGGCTGGTAACACACGCCGTGACACGCGCGGAACGACGGAGAGGTACGTTCCCCTCGTGACTACCCCGCACTACCGGCGGCCGAACGGCCAGCCCGGGCGGACCGGCGGTGCGTCGGACCGCGGTCGGTCCGTGGGCCGACGCCCCGGTGGGCCGCCGCCGGTGACGGTTGTGGCCGGCAGTCGTCGCGGGTTGACCACACTGGCCGCGGCTATCGTCGTCCTGGTCGTCGGGCTCGTGGGCGCGCTCATCAACATCGCGTTCTCCGGTGGTCTCGGCGCCGTGTTCATCGTCGTGTTCGCCATCGGCTGCGTCGCCGCCGCCACACAGGTGCACACCGACGACCTCTTCGGCGTGATCGTCACGCCGCCGCTGGTCTACGGGCTCATCACCGTCGTGATCGGCCTGGTCCACCCGTCGTCCGGGGACCCGGCGAAGAACACCCGGGACCGGATCGTCAACGTCGGGCTGGAGCTGGTCCTCTCGGCCCCCGCGCTGATCGTCGGTTTCGTCCTGGTGGTCGTCATCGCGGTCGTGCGGGCCCGCCGGGCCAAGGTCGCCCGCCGGATGCGGGAGCGTTCCGCGGCCTCGTCGTTCGACGAGCGCGCGCGCCGCTGACCCGTCCGGCCGGCAACCCACTCCCATCCGCGCTCGTCGGGCCACGGGCGGAGGCAGTCCGCGCTCGGTCCGCGCACGCGAAAAGCCCGGCCCACCGAGAATCGGCGGGCCGGGCGGTTGCGCGAGGTGTGTTGCGCGAGGTGTGTTGGGTGGGATGTTCAGCCGCTGGTGACGGCCTGCTCCTGGTGCTGGCGGATGTCGCGGCGCAGCTCGGGCGGGAGGGCGAAGCGCAGCCGCTCCTCGGCCGAGGTGACCTCCTCGACGTCGCCGTAGCCCCGCTCGGCCAGCCAGGCGACGACCTCGGTCACCAGCTCCTCGGGCACCGAGGCACCGCTGGTCACGCCGACGGTCTGGACGCCCTCAAGCCAGGCCGGGTCGACCTGGCTGGCGTAGTCGACCAGGTAGGCGGCCGGCGCGCCGGCATTGAGGGCCACCTCGACCAGGCGAACGGAGTTGGACGAGTTCCGCGAGCCGACCACGATGATCACATCGACCTGGGTCGAGATCTCCTTGACCGCGACCTGCCGGTTCTGCGTCGCGTAGCAGATGTCGCCACTGGGCGGCCCCTGCAGCAGCGGGAAGCGCCTGCGCAGCGCGTCGACGGCCTCCTCGGTCTCGTCGACCGACAGCGTCGTCTGCGACAGGTAGGCCACGCGGGCCGGGTCACGCACCTTGACCTTGGCCGCGTCCTCGTCCCCGTCGACCAGGTGAATGCGGTCCGGCGCCTGCCCGGTGGTCCCGATGACCTCCTCATGGCCCTCATGGCCGATGAGGAGGATGTCGTAGTCCTCCTTGGCGAACCGGCGCGCCTCGGTGTGCACCTTGGTCACCAGTGGGCACGTCGCGTCTATGGTTCGGAGCTCACGCTCCTTCGCCTCCTCATGCACCGTCGGCGCGACGCCGTGAGCTGAGAAGACCACGGTCGAGCCGACCGGCACCTCGTCGGTCTCGTCCACGAAGATCGCGCCCCGCGCTTCCAACGTCTTGACGACGTGCGCGTTGTGCACGATCTGCTTACGGACGTAAACCGGCGCGCCGTATATCTCCAGCGCCTTTTCCACGGTTTCCACCGCGCGATCGACTCCCGCGCAGTAGCCCCGCGGCTTGGCCAAAAGGACCCGCCCCATGCGGCAGAGTCTACGCGGCGCGACCCCGGGCGCGAGGGCGGCTAGCCGACACCCGACACACCTCGTCGAACATCGACCCCCAGGTGATGAACGGTCGGTCATGGCAGCGCCGTTCTCCGCTGCCCACGAGCCGCCCACCCGACCGGACACCTACCGGGAGTCACGTGACGGTCGCGGCGGAGCACGGTCGGCGGCCCGAGCGAGGCGGCCGGCCGGCCGCGATCCGGCTGGGTACGGTCGATCAGTGACGCTGACCTCTTCCCCCGAGCAGCCGCTGCCGGTCCGGACGGTCGCCCGCGCGATCGGGGACTGGGTGCACCGCCTGGGCCGGGTCTGGGTCGAGGGGCAGCTGACCGAGATCTCCCGCCGGCCCGGCATGAACACCGTCTTCATGACGTTGCGTGACCCCGTCGCCGCTGTCTCGCTCCGCCTGACCTGTACCCGGGCGGTGTGCGAGGCGGTCGGCCCCGGCCTGGTCGACGGCGCGCGGGTGGTCGTGTGGGCCAAGCCCTCGTTCCACCCGGCCCGGGGCACCCTGGCCCTGGCCGCCACCGAGATCCAGCTGCTCGGGGCGGGGGCCCTGCTGGCCCGGATCGAGGGCCTGCGCCGCCTGCTCGCGGCCGAGGGCCTGTTCGCGGCCGAGCGCAAGCGGCGCCCGCCGTTCCTGCCCCGCGCGATCGGCCTGGTCACCGGACGGGCCAGCGCGGCCGAACGGGACGTGGTCGAGAACGCCCGGCGCCGCTGGCCGGCGGTACACATCGTCCGGCGCGAGGTCGCTGTGCAGGGGCCGCTCGCGGTGGGCCAGATCATCGACGCGCTCGGCGAGCTCGACGCGCTGGCCGAGGTCGAGGTCGTGATCGTCGCCCGCGGTGGCGGGTCGGTCGAGGACCTGCTCCCCTTCTCCGACGAGACCCTGCTGCGCACCGTCGTCGCGATGCGGACCCCGGTGGTCTCGGCCATCGGGCACGAGCAGGACGCTCCGCTGCTCGACTTCGTCGCCGACGTCCGCGCCTCGACGCCGACGGACGCGGCCAAGCGGGTGGTCCCCGACGTCGGGGAGCAGACCGCGTTGATCGCAACCCTGCGCGGACGGGCCCGGCGAGCCCTAGAGCACCGGCTGGACCGGGAGGAGCGGCGACTGTCCGACCTGCGCGGACGCCCGTCGCTGGCCCGCCCGGACCGTGAGCTCGCCCGGCAGGCGGAGGCCGTCGACGCCCTGCGCGACCGGGCCCGCCGGCGGGCGCGCGAGGCCGTCCACCGGGCCGAGGCCGACCTCGTCCACGCGCTGGCCCGGGTCCGCGCCCTCTCGCCGGCGGCGACGCTCGAGCGCGGCTACGCCGTCGTCCTTGGCCCAGGAGCGACGCTGGTGCGCTCGCCGGACGAGGTCGCGGTCGGGGACGCGCTGTCGATCCGGCTGGCCCTCGGTGAGCTGGCCGCCGCGGTGACCCGGACCGACGGGACCAGCGATGACGGGACCCGGACCGACGGGACGCGAACCGACGGGACCCGGACCGACGGGACCCGGACCGACGGGACCAGGGAGTACAAGGCCGGGGGACCCACCGCTGGTGAGCTGACCGAGACCAGCCCCGGACCAGCCTGATTGCCAGCTAGGCATACAACCGGCGCACACAGGCGGCCACCGTCAGCCACGTTGCCTGGCCGGAACGGGTTTCACGCCGGGTGGCGAGGACCGCTCACGGACGCGTCCTGACCGCGGCCCGCGCACCGGTGCCATCGTGGTGCTCCCGTCATCGTGGTGCTCCCGTGATCGTGGTGCTCCCGTGGCTCGTGGCTCGTGGAAGGTCAGATGTCCCGCGTTCGCCCCACCCGACACAGCTCGGCCTGGCCGGGGCCGGGGCGGCCCGCCGCCGCCGGGCGGCTGAGCCGGGTCGCCTCGGTTCTCGCGCTCAGCCTCGGGCTGGGCAGCGGCGGCGCGCTGCTGACGGTCAACCTGGTCCGCGCGTCAACCGACTGCGCCACCACGACCGTGCTTCGGGTTACCGCCGCGCCGAACGTCGCCTCGGCCCTGGACGGGCTGGTCGCCGACTACGACCGAGCCGGGCACGTGGCCGGCGGATCCTGCGTCCGCATCGCGCTGACCGGCCAGGACACGAGCACGACCTTCGACCGCGTCGTCGCCGGGTGGCCGTCGAGCGCGGGCCAGCTACCGGACGTGTGGATTCCCGACTCGACGGCCTGGCCGGCGGCCGCCCGGACCGTCGCGGCGGCCGAGCGCATCCTTCCGCCGGCTGGGACGATCATCGCCTCGTCGCCGGTCGTCATCGCCTCGCCGACACCGGTCGCGCGGGCGCTGGCGGCCGCCGGCACATCCCTGACCTGGGCCGATCTGCCCCACCTGGCCGGCAAGGCGACGTTCTGGCGCGAGCACGGGCATCCCGAATGGGGTCCGTTCACCCTGGCCTATCCGGTACCGGCCGCCTCGGTGGCCACGGCCCAGGCGCTGACGGTGACGGCCGCCGCCGCGGCGGGGGTGACGCCCGCGGCGCTGACCCCGGCCCGACTGGCCGCCGACCCTGCGGCCAGCGCCGCGATCGCGGCGCTGGAGAAGGCCTCGGCCCGGGTCGAGCCCTCGACCGAGGCGCTGTTGGAGGGCCTGCGCTCCGCTCCTCCCGTCAGCTCGGACGCGGTGACCACGACGACCTCGCCGTACTTCGACGCCGCGCCGATGCTCGAGGCCGACGTCGTCGCCTACAACCAGGGGCGGGAGGGGCACGGTACGACGGCCGGCCCGGCGGCGGGCGCGAGGGTGCCCAGCGCTTCGGCGGGCGGCTGGCCGGGCGGTTCGGCGGCGGCCGGCGGCGCGTCCAGCGGCGGCTCCCTCACCACGACGGGGAGAACGACGACGTCGACCAGCGCGACGACCACCAGCGCGACGGCCACTAGCGCGACGCCGACCTCGACCACGGCGCCCGCGACGACGTTGACCGCCGTCTATCCCGCCGACGGTGTGTACCTGCACTCCGTCCCCTACCTGCTGCTCCCGCTGGCCGCCGGCGAGCCGAAGAAGGCGGCCGCGGCCGCGAACGTGCTGAGCGAGCTGACCGGTGCCCACGGCCGGGCAGCGTTCGCCCAGGGCGGGTTCCGTGCTCCGGACGGCTCGGCCGGCGCCCGCTTTCCGACCGGCGCGGCCTCGACGACCAGCACAACCGGGACATCGGGGACGTCGGCGAGCGCCCGGACGCCCGCGGCGGCGACCGCGAGCCCGGCGGGTGCGGGCCCGGCGGGCGCGCCTGGGCCGACGCGGCCGGGCCTCGCGGACGGAGCCCAGCTCGAGGCCGTCCGGCGCCTGTTCGACAGCCTCCACCCGCGCGCCGCGGTGCTGCTCGACATCGACACCGCCGAGTCGACGGCCCAGCTCGTGCCGGGTTCCTCGCCGCCGAGCAGTCGGCTGGCGTTCGTCGCGCGCGCGCTCGCCCCAGCGCTGTCCCTGCTGGCCGACGACGACGAGATAGCGGTCTGGACGTTTCCCGCGCCCGGGGTCGCGGACGGCCCGAACGCGCCGAGCGAGCACCGCGAGCTGGCACCCATGCAGCCCGTCCAGACCCCGGACACCTCCTACGGAACGCACCGCCAGGAGCTCGCGGCTCTGGCCGCGGGGCTGAGCCCGAGCGGCGCCGCACCGCTCTACCAGCCGATGCTCGACGCGTTCCGCCAGCTCAACGCCAACTTCCAGGTTGGCTACACCAACGTCGTTCTCGTCGTCACCGACGGGCGGGCGGCCAAGGCGACCCCCACCGCGGACCTCGGCGTGGCGAAGCTGCTCGCGGCCCTGCACGACGAGTTCAACCCGGAGCAGCCCGTCCGCATCGTCACGATCGCCTACGGCCCCGGGGTCGACATGACGCCGCTCGACCAGATCGCCGCGGCCACCGGCGGCCGCGCCCTGTACACGCCCGACCCGGCTGACATCCCCGCGGTCCTGGACGACGCGATTGCCGCCGTCCGCTGACCGGCCGGCACAATCGTCACCATGTCAGTGGTCGAAACACCGGGCGGCACCGGTAGCTTGCCGGGCGGGGCGACGCCGGGCGACGCGACACAGGGCGACGAGCGGCCGCCGACCTACGAGCGCGCGCGGGCCGAGCTGGAGGACGTCGTGCGGCGCCTTGAGGCCGGCGGGGTGCCGTTGGAGGAGTCGCTCGCGCTGTGGGAGCGCGGCGAGGCGCTCGCGCGTACCTGCGAGACGTTCCTGCGGGGCGCTCGGGCCCGCCTGGAGCGGGCCGAGGCCGCCGCCCCGGCCCCCGCCGAGGAGGACTGACTACTCTCCGCGACCCTCCCCGGACCCGGACCCGGGGACGGCACGACCCGAAGTGGGCGACGGGCCAACCAGCCTCAGGACGCGGTCGACGGCGCGGCCGGCGCGAGCGCCGCCGCCAGCTCCGAGAGCTGGGCCATCGTGGCGCCGCCCTTGCCACCGCCGTCGGAGACGATGATGGTCGCGCCGCCGGTCGTCCGGGTCAGCGCGTTGTGACCGGAGTCGTCCGGGCGCGAGCCCCAGGCCTGCCCGGCGATGGTGACCGTGCTGGTGACCGGGCGCTCGCCCAGGATGCGGTCGACACCGTCGGGCGCGTTGGTCTCGTCCAGACGGGCGAACGTGCGCGGCGAGACGTCGACGACGTAGCCGATGGAGATCTCGGCCACGTTCGCTCCGGCCGGGGACGCCCCCGGGGACACCGCCCGCACCGAGGTCGGCTTCCAGACAGCGGGCAGGCCGCGAGGCGCGAGCGTCTCGTACGGGGAGTGGCGCGCGAACTGGTTCACCGGCTGGGTCACGTCGACCACCTTCACCGCGCTGCCGCCCCGGGGCAGGAACACCGCGAACAGCAGGACCCCGACCAACACCACACCCAGGGACAGGCCCATGTCCCGGAGGGTCTCCTGCCCACGCCGCCGTGCCATGCCCTCCATCCTGCCGCGGCGAGCGGTCCGGGTGGCGGCGGTGGTCGGGGCAGGCTCGCCCGGGACACCATGACCGGCCGGATCAGTGTGGTGAGCATCACGGCGGTCGGTCCGGGGTGGTGGCTGGCGGCCGGCACGCCCCCTCCGCGTGCCGGTCACCCACGCCACACCGTCGGACGGACTGATCGCACCAAAGGTTGCACGAATCAGGAATAGGTTTTCGGCGCTGTCCGCCGGACGACATGACGGCGCAGCCCCCTTCCGGCGGACGCCCGGCCGCGCTGGGATGACTGTCCGGCCCGGCGGCTCCCGCCCGAGGTGACCCCCGCCGCCAATCCGAGCGGGTGAAGGACAGTCGAACTAGGCTCCGAAACGTGGCTACCGACAGTTCCGGCCTGCCGGACCCGCTGATCGTCCAGGGTCGGGCTCCCGACCGTAACCTCGCGCTCGAGCTCGTCCGCGTCACCGAGGCGGCCGCGCTCGCGGCGGCCCGCTGGGTGGGCCGCGGCGACAAGAACGGCGCCGACCAGGCCGCCGTCGACGCCATGCGGCGCCTGGTGGGGACGGTGTCCATGCGGGGCGTCGTCGTCATCGGCGAGGGTGAGAAGGACGAGGCACCCATGCTGTTCAACGGCGAGGAGGTCGGGTCGGGCGAGGGCCCGGACTGCGACGTCGCCGTCGACCCGGTGGACGGCACGACACTGACCGCCAAGGGCATGAACAACGCGGTGTCGGTCATGGCGGTGGCCGAGCGCGGCTCGATGTACGACGCGAGCTCGTGCTTCTACATGGAGAAGCTGGTCACCGGGCCGGACGCGGCCGGGGTCGTCGACATCGACGCCTCCGTCGAGGACAACGTCCGCGCGGTGGCGAAGGCCAAGGGCATCCACCCCCGGGACGTGACGGTCGTCGTGCTCGACCGGCCCCGGCACGCCGAGCTGGTGAGCCAGATCCGCGCGGCCGGCGCCCGGGTGAAGCTGATCTCCGACGGCGACGTGGCCGGCGCGGTGATGGCCGCCTCGGCCGACACCGGGGTCGACATGCTGCTCGGCATCGGCGGCACCCCCGAGGGGATCATCGCGGCCTGCGCCGTGACCTGTATGGGCGGCACGATCCAGGGCCGGCTGTGGCCCCGCGACGACGCAGAGCGGGTGAAGGTGCTCGACGCCGGGCACGACATCACCCGGGTGCTGACCACCCGGGATCTGGTCAACGCCGAGGATGTGTTCTTCGTCGCCACCGGCATCACCGACGGTGAGCTGCTGGCCGGAGTGCGCTACCGCCCGGGCGGGGCGAACACGTCGTCTCTGGTCATGCGCTCGCGCAGTGGGACCATCCGCCGGGTGGACAGCCAGCACCAGCTCACCAAGCTCCAGGCGTACTCGACCGTCCCGTTCTAGCCGGTTCGCGTCTCGCCGGTTCACGTCTCGCCGGTTCACATTTCGGGCCAGGCCACGGTGGCCGGTTCACGGCGACCGGAGTTCATCTAGTGTCTGGATTGTGTTTGCCTGGCTGACGTCCTTCAGCTCCCAGCTCGATCGGCCGGGACCGCACGGCCACGCGAGCGACGTCTCGACGCTGCCCGCCGCCGCGCGCCGCTTCCTCTCTCATCCCAGGCCGCCGGTGCTGCTGGCCACGGTGGGCGGGCTGGCCGCGCTGCGAGCAGCGCGCGGCCGTCCGACCTGGCGGGACGCCCGGGCCGCCGGACTGTGCCTGCTGGCCCAGCCGTTCGTCGAGCACGCCGTGCACCGCTGGATGCTGCACTCGGAGCCGACCACACCCCTCACCCGCGCGTGCTACCGGTACCAGGGCTGGGGCCACGCGCAGCACCATGCCGACCCGACCAACCTGGACACCATGTTCATGACGCCCACCGACGTGCTGGGCGGCGGGATGGTCGCGGCGACGGTCGCGCTGGCCGGGTCGCCGGCGGCGGCGACGACCGCGCTGTGCGTCGGGCTGGGCACGCTGGCCTACGACTGGTCACACTTCCTGATCCACTCGGCCTACCAGCCGCGCAGCGGCCTGTTCCGGCAGGTCAAACGCAACCATCGGCTGCATCACTTCCGCAACGAGCGGTACTGGCTCGGCGTGACGTCGCCGGTCGCCGACATCCTGCTGCGGACGAGCCCGGACCGCGACGCCGTTCCGGTCTCGCCCCGAGCCGTCCCGCGCCGCCGGCCAACCGGCCCGTCCGATCTGCCTGGAACATCTGTTCCGCCTGGGACATCTGTTCCGCCTGGGACATCTGTTCTGCCCGGGACGGTCGCGTCGTCTGAGCCCGGCCGGCCGGCCGACGCGGGACCGGTCGCCTCGACCACACCGGCCGGCGCGACCGGCGCCTGTCCGGCCAAAGACAACTAGGGTCGGCCTCGGCGAAGGTGTCGGGCGAGCAAAGTACGGGCAAGGGAGCCAGAACAGCATGAGCGAGCAGGAGTACCGCATCGAGCACGACTCCATGGGAGACGTGCGGGTACCGGCGGCGGCGAAGTGGCGGGCGCAGACCCAGCGCGCCGTCGAGAACTTCCCCGTGTCCGGGCAGCGGATCTCCCGCGCCCACATCGAGGCGCTGGCCCGCATCAAGGCCGCCGCCGCGAAGATCAACGCCAAGCTGGGTGTACTGGACGACGACGTGGCCGCCGCGATCGCCGAGGTGGCCGCCGAGGTGGCCCGGGGCGACTGGGACGCCGAGTTCCCGATCGACGTGTTCCAGACCGGCTCCGGCACCTCGTCGAACATGAACACCAACGAGGTCCTGGCCACACTGGCCTCGGCCCGGCTGGGCCGGGCCGTGCACCCCAACGACCACGTGAACGCGTCCCAGTCGTCGAACGACGTGTTCCCGTCCTCGATCCACGTGGCCGCGACCGGCGGGATCGTCAACGAGCTGATCCCCGCGCTCGACCACCTGGCCGCCTCGCTCGAGCGCAAGAGCGCCGAGTTCGCCGACGTGGTCAAGTCGGGCCGCACCCACCTGATGGACGCCACTCCGGTCACCCTGGGCCAGGAGTTCGGCGGCTACGCGGCCGCGGTCCGCCTCGGCGTCGAGCGGCTGCACGCCGCCCTCCCCCGCATCGGCGAGCTGCCGCTGGGCGGGACGGCCGTCGGCACCGGCATCAACACGCCGCCGGGGTTCTCCGCCGCGGTCATCGACGAGCTCGCGGCCAGCACCGGCCTGCCGCTGAGCGAGGCCCGCAACCACTTCGAGGCCCAGGCCTCCCGGGACGCGCTGGTCGAGGCGTCCGGCGTGCTGCGGGTCGTCGCCCTGTCCCTCTACAAGATCTCCAACGACCTGCGCTGGGCGTCGTCGGGGCCCCGGGCCGGCCTGGCCGAGATCCACCTGCCCGACCTGCAGCCCGGCTCGTCGATCATGCCGGGCAAGGTCAACCCGGTCATCCCCGAGGCGGTCTGCCAGGTGGTGGCCCAGGTCGTCGGCAACGACGCGGCGGTGGCCTTCGGCGGCTCAGCCGGCAACTTCGAGCTGAACGTCATGCTGCCGGTCATCGCGGCCAACCTGCTCCAGTCGATCCACATCCTGTCGACGATCAGCCGGCTGTTCGCCGACAAGTGCGTCGACGGGATCGTGGCCGACGTCGAGCGGTGCCGGCGCTACGCCGAGTCGTCCGCCTCGATCGTCACCCCGCTCAACCGCTACATCGGCTACGAGGAGGCGGCCAAGGTCGCCAAGCAGTCACTGGCCGAGGAGAAGACGATCCGCGAGGTCGTCATCGAGCGGGGCTACGTCAACCGGGGCGACCTGACCGAGGAGCAGCTCGACGCGGCCCTCGACGTCCTGTCGATGACCACTCCGTAACTCCCGGCCACGGGGCCCCGCGCCAGCGCGGAGGCCGTGGAAGACCCCCCAGCAAGCCCCCACGACCTCCGCGCACAGCTACAACGGGCCAGAACCGAGAAGGTTACGGGCGCCCGGGAAAAACCCGTCCCGACCTCGGAGCGGCGGCGGCGTCCCGTGTCCGGCCCAACACCGTAGGTACGTCGAACAAGAAGAGCGCGTAACAAGCCGGCGGTTGCCGCACTCGCCGCCCAGGACCGCGGATAGCCTGAGCCCGGACGAATCACGTGCCGTCCAGGCGAACTCTCCTTCGGTGACTCCCCTGGCGGCGCGCGCCCCGGGATCCGGGGGTCGGGCACCCCGGACCGGCATCACTCACCGGCGGGCGGCCGCGCCGCCCGCCACGCGCGACGAGCGGAACGGAACGCCGGCCAGGCGTACCGCGCCGCACCGGGTCGGCGACGCGGGGGGAAGGCGGCGGGACGATGGATGACTACGACGTTTTGGTGATCGGCTCCGGGCCGGGCGGGCAGAAGGCGGCGATCGCCGCCGCGAAGCTCGGCCGGTCGGTGGCCATCGTGGACCGCCGCGACATGGTCGGCGGCGTCTGCATCAACACCGGCACGATCCCGTCGAAGACGCTGCGCGAGGCTGTGCTCTACCTCACGGGGATGTCACAGCGGGAGATGTACGGGCAGAGCTACCGGCTCAAGGACGACATCACCGTCACGGATCTGCTGATGCGCACCCAGCATGTGATCGGCCGCGAGATCGACGTGATCCGCAGCCAGCTCTCGCGCAACCGGGTCACGATCCTGACCGGGACGGCGAGCTTCGTCGATGCGCACACGGTCAGCGTGCTCGGAGCGGACGGCGGCGAGGTCCGCAAGGTCCGCGCGAAGAACATCATCGTCGCCACCGGCACCCGCCCGGCCCGCCCGGACACCGTCGACTTCGACGGCAAGACCGTCGTCGACAGCGACCAGATCCTCAGCCTCGACCGGCTGCCCAGCTCCATGGTCGTCGTCGGCGCCGGGGTCATCGGCATCGAGTACGCGTCGATGTTCGCCGCGCTGGGCACGAAGGTGACGGTCGTGGAGCGGCGGGAAAGAATGCTCGACTTCTGCGACCTCGAGATCGTCGAAGCCCTGAAATATCATCTTCGCGATCTGGCGGTGACCTTCCGGTTCCGCGAGTCGGTTGTTTCGGTCGAGCGTCACAACAATGGCACGCTCACGCTCCTGGAAAGCGGCAAGAAGATCCCCGCCGACACCGTCATGTACTCGGCCGGACGGCAGGGCCTGACCACCGCACTGAACCTGCCGAACGCCGGTCTCACCGCCGACTCGCGGGGCCGGATCAAAGTCGGCTCGGATTTCCGGACCGAGGTGGAGAACATCTTCGCGGTCGGCGACGTGATCGGGTTCCCGGCGCTGGCCGCCACCTCCATGGAACAGGGCCGGCTGGCCGCCTACGCCGCCTGCGGCGAGGCCGTCCACGGGATCCGGGCCGAACTGATGCCGATCGGGATCTACACCATTCCCGAGATCTCCTATGTCGGGGCGACCGAGGACGAGCTGACCGAGAAGGCGGTGCCGTTCGAGGTCGGGGTGGCCCGCTACCGCGAGCTGGCCCGCGGCCAGATCCTCGGCGACTCCTACGGGATGCTCAAGCTGCTGGTCAGCCCGGACGACCGCCGGCTGCTCGGCGTCCACGTCTTCGGGACGCAGGCCACCGAACTGGTGCACATCGGCCAGACGGTGATGGGCTGCGGCGGGACCGTGGACTACCTGGTCGACACCGTCTTCAACTACCCGACGCTGTCCGAGGCCTACAAGGTCGCCGCGCTGGACGCGATGAACAAGATGCGGGCAGTCGCGCTCTTCAGCGACTGACCTGGTCCGGGCCGGCGCCGGCGCCGGTGCCGGTGCCGGTGCCGGCGGTCCTGGCCACCGCCATGGCCTGACGCCTGTGTCCGGCCCGAGCGGGGGCTCGGCCCGGCCGGTCCGCGTCCGGGGCTCGGCCCGGCTACGCGGGGCCGGCATGAGTCGTCACGGTGGCGACAGCGGCCGCCCGCCAGGCGATCGCGGACGCTTCCCGCAGTGCCGCGACGCCGCTGGCCATCGACGGTTCGCCGTCGGTCAGCACCGCGATGACATAGTCCCGCCCCGCCCCCTGGACGTGGCCGACACCGCCGATGACCCAGCCGCCGGACCTGGGCAGCCAACCGTTCTTGACCAGGACAGTCGCCGCTCCGGCCGGCACGCCGTCGGGGATTCCCCACCGCTGGCCGGGCACGACCTGGCCCAGCAGGCCGGCGATCATGGCCCGCGCGGCGTCGGGCAGGATCGCGTTCGGGTAACTGACCGTCCGCAGCAGCTGGAGCTGGTCGAGTGGGGTGGTGCGGGTCAGGCCCCACGCCCCACCGGTCCCCGCGGTCGTGACCGTCATCCCGAGCCGCTGGAAGAACTGGTTCATCGCGGCCGCCCCGCCCAGCTCGGCCCACAGCCGGCTGGCGGCGTCGTTGTCGCTCACGGAGATCATGGCGGCGACGTCACGTCGCTGCGCGGCGGACAGCCCGGCCGGCCCGGCCCGCAGAAGTAACGCGGCCAGGATCGACAGCTTCACGACGCTGGCCGTCTCGAACCCGGTGACCGCCGGGTCGCCGATGCCGGCCGTCAGCCCCGTCCGCGCGTCGAACATGGCCACCGCCAGGTGGCCGGGTTGGCCGGCCTGGACGGCCCGCCAGGCCGACGTCACGTCGAAGCCCGCGCTGGTCGGGGCAGATGACGCTGCCGGCACGGCCGCGATCTCCGCCGCGGCGGCGGGCGGCAGGGCGAGCAGAAACGTCCACACGGTTACCGCCGCCAACGCGGGCAGACCGGCGCGGGCCCAGCGCGCGCGGTGCCGCCATTCCCGGCCCGGCGCGGAGAGGCGACCCGCAATCAGCTCACGACCCAGGACATCACCCACCCCGCATTGATACCCCGGGAATGCACCACCGCTAGCAGGTTTTCTTCGAGCCTTTACTGTGTTACATAAAACCACGGCACCGGCGGCGGATACGCCCGGACAAGTCTGCGCACGCCGCGGGGTTGGACCGTTTTCGCCGATCATCGGGAAGCGTCGAAGGTCACCGGGCCGGCAATGTTACGCTCCCCGCCGGCCAGCGGTGGGGAGCCGCCCGCTAACCGAAGAGATCAACCGGGAAGCGGGTGACGCCGACCTTTTTCGCCAACCGGTCGACCAGGCCTTCCCGGGTTGTCCATCGCATCGCGGTCGCGGGCACCGCCGGCCGCGCCCAGCCGGCCTCGGGGACGAACACGAGATAGGTGACCTCGAAATGCACGCGGGGCTCGTCACAGCACAGTTCGCCGTCCGGGGTGACGTAGGCCTCGACGTCGACCGGATCGGCGCTGCCGAAAATGATCGCGTTCTCCACGATGCCGGTCTGGGCGCACAGCTCCCGCAGCGCGCCGGCCAGTAGCGATCCGTCGGCGGGGTGGATGTGGCCCCAGGGGACGGCCCAGCGCCGGGTCAACGGATGCCTCAGCTGTAGCACCCGTCCGTCAGCCCGCACCGCGACCATGCCACAGGTCACATGAGCCGGGCTGGTCGTCGGGGCCGTCACCAGGTCGGATCCCACGACACAGGCCAGGATCAGCGGACGCAGCCGCTCGACCTCGGCTGGGTGCTTCTGGAGGTACGGCAGAAGCACCCTCGCGACTGCGTTGTTGCTCACGGCCACGTCGGCACGTTACCGCCCCATCGCCCACGAGGCTTTATGCGACACATCGGCTGATACCAACTCATAGTGGCGATGGGGTCCCGGTGGGCCAGGATCGTCACGACAACCACCGAGCGGAGAGGACAGACTGCCAGCGGACGCCCATCGGACCGACATCTCTGCACCAAGAGCACTCCATGGCGTCTCATGTCCGACAAGAACCAAGTTGTCCGCTTATCGGGGGATTGACCGAAGTGAACTACGAGCTGCGTACCCCAACGGCCGCAGGTCGAACCGCGGCCCCGCGGCGACGGCCCCCAGGTGCCGGTGCCGGTGCCGGACGTCACCCGGCAGGCTCCCAGCGCGGGGACTCTCGGCGCGGGGACTCCGGGTGCCCGGGGTTCCCGCGTGGCGGTCGCTGTCCGCCCTCCGACGCCCCCCGGCCCGCCGCCCGCGAACGACGTACTGTTCCGCCAACGGCTCGGTACGGTGCCCGACGGCCGTCCGACGGCCTGCCCGCGCGTCCGGCCGGCTGGGTGGCTGGCCGGCTGGGTGGCTGGCCGGCTGGGTGGCTGGGTGGCTGGGTGGCTGGCCGGCTGGCCAGCCGAGGCGGCTCTCGGGCCCCGAGCCGGTCGAAGGCAGTTCGTCCCGCCCCGGACCTCGGCCCTGTGGAGGTAGCTCAGATGAACCGTTCTGGACGATCCCGCGCGCGTGGCGCGGCGGTGTCGACGGCGGTCGCCGCCGCCGCGCTCAGCCTGCTCGCGGCCTGCGGCAGCAACGGCTCGGTGCCAGGGACCGACGGCGTCCCGACCGCGATCCCCTCCGGGGGCTACACCGTGCCGGGCGGTGGCGTGGTCGTCGGCGGCTCCAGCGCCCTGGAGGGCACTAACGTTCCCAAGGACTTCCCGATCCCGCCCGGGGCGACCGCCCGGCTCGGCAGCACGAACGGCGACGGCTCGGAGATCATCCTGTCGGGGGTCAACTCGGCCCAGGCCGGCAAGTTCTACTCCGGCGCCCTGCCGAAGGCCGGGTACACCATCAACCACAAGTCGAGCGCGCCGGGCGGCCTGGCGACCGCCATGACCTTCACCGGCCACGGGGTGAAGGGCGACCTGGCTTCGGTCGGCGCGGGCAGCGCGCAGTTCATCACGATCATCTTCCGCAAGCAGTAGGCGGCGGCCGGGCGGCGCCGGGCCGGGCCGGGCCGGGGACCGGCGGTTCAACCGTCGGCGATGACGATGGCGATGGCCACCCCGCCGTCGTGGCTGAGCGAGATCTGCCAGGCCCGCACGCCGCGGGCGGCCGCGGCCCGCTCGACGGTCCCGGTCACCCGCAACGACGGCCGTCCGTCGCCGGCCCGGACCACTTCGGCGTCGTGCCAGGCCAGACCCTTGGGCGCGCCGAGCGCTTTGGCCAGGGCCTCCTTGGCCGCGAAGCGGGCCGCGAGCCGTTCGGGCGCGCCCACCGCGCGCTCAGCCGGGGTGAACAACCGCTCGGCCAGCGCGGGAGTACGCCGCAGGACGGTCGCGAACCGGTCGACGTCCACCACGTCGACCCCGACCCCGATCACCGTCACCGGGTCAGCCTGCCACAGCGCCTGGCGGCCTTCGGCGCCCCGGTGCCCGCCGCGGCGCTGCCCCGCCGCCGGCCCACCGCCCGAGGCCGGTTCGCCGGCGCCCGCCGCGGGGCCTGAGCTCCCGCGACACCAGTCCGGTCGCGACTGTGAACGAGCGGGCAGCCTGGGCGGTCCGTAGGATGACATCCGTGGCGGTAAGCGAGTTTCGTCTGACCCCTCTGCGCGCGGCGTTCGACGAGGACGCCTGCGCCCGGCTGGCCGGGACGGCCAACCATGGCCGCGGGGTCATCCTGGCCCTGCGGGCCGCGGTGGAGGATCTCCGGATCCGAGCCGCCGACGCTTCGGGCACGGTCGATGACGGCGAGATCCATGAAGTGGCCCTCTCCGTCGTCGACGGCTCAGCGATCACTATGTGTACGTGCGGCGTCGCCGGGGCGATGTGCGCCCATTCGGTCGCGGTCGCGCTCGTCGCGACCGGGGTGATCGACCCCGATTCCGACGCGGACCCGGACGACCCCGACGGTCCGACCGACCTGGATCCCCCGGGTATCGATGTCGAGGGAGGCCTGGCCCAGCTCGAAGCCCAGCTCTCGGAGTCCGGCGGCGGTCCCGGCGCCGGTGGGGCGCCGGTCGATCTCGACGCCGCGGCCGCCGCGGGCGCTGACGTCGACCGGGAGGTACGCGAGTACCTCGGCGACCTGCCGCGCGACGAGCTGGTCGGCCTCGTCCTGGCCCTGGCCGCCGACGACGACCTGCTTCTGGCCGGTCTACGGCACCTGGCCGACCACTGGCGCCAGACCGGCGCCAACACCGCCTGAAGCCTTCCTGGCTGGCGTACTGACCGTCTGGGCCGGGGTCTCCGGCTGTGGTCAGGTGCCAGGTGCCCAGGTGCCAGGTGCCCAGGTGCCAGGTGCCAGGTGCCCAGGTGCCAGGTGCCCAG
>Ga0207710_10000145_pt1 | contig 80941 bp, 76 predicted proteins | sample KBSS24metaG_FD_184400 | JGI IMG/M metagenome (GOLD analysis project Ga0207710, IMG submission 184400) | Switchgrass rhizosphere microbial communities from Kellogg Biological Station, Michigan, USA - KBS S2-4 metaG (SPAdes) (version 2) | ecosystem: Host-associated > Plants > Roots > Rhizosphere...
TGTCCGGGCAGATCCACGCGGATATCGCGTCGGCGCAGGTCAACGACAGCCGCTACCTGCGTGAGGCGCTCAACGGCCGCCTGCGGCAGGCGGAAGGGCTGGCGACCTCACCGGACATCAAGTCCGACGAAGGCGGTGCCTGGGCGCAGCTGCTGGGTGCCTGGGATCACGCATCGGGGGATGCCAACGCCACCGGCTATCAGGCCTCGACCTACGGGGTGCTGCTGGGACTGGACTCGGCGCTGGCTGACGACGGGCGGTTAGGGGTCGCGACCGGCTATACCCGCACTTCGCTGGACGGCGGCTACGGTTCGAACGCCGACAGCGACAACTACCACCTGGCGGTGTACGGCGGCAAACAGTTCGGTGAGCTGGCGCTGCGCGCCGGTGGTGCCTACACCTGGCACCGTATCGATGCCTCGCGCTCGGTCAACTATGGTGCGCAGTCGGATCGCGAAACCGCGAAGTACAGTGCGCGCACCGAGCAGGTGTTCGCCGAAGCGGGTTACAGCGTGAAAGCCGGTTGGGTGAACCTGGAGCCGTTCGCCAACCTGGCGTACATCAACTTCCAGAACAACGGCATCTCTGAAGACGGCGGCGCGGCGGCGCTGCATGGCGACAAGCAGCACACCGACGCCACCGTCTCGACGCTGGGGTTGCGGGCCGATACCGAGTGGCAGGCGAGCAAAACGACGGCGGTCGCGTTGCGCAGCGAACTGGGCTGGCAGCATCAGTACGGCGATCTGGATCGCGGCACCGGGCTGCGGTTCAACGGCGGCAGTTCGCCGTTCGTGGTGAACAGCGTGTCGGCATCGCGTGACGGTGCAGTGCTGAAGGCCAGCGCGGAAGTGGCGGTGAACAAAAACGCCACGCTGTCGCTGGGCTACGGTGGCCTGCTGTCGCAAAACCATCAGGACAACAGCGTCAACGCCGGTTTTACCTGGCGTTTTTAACGCTTCTTGCCTGAAAGACACGGGGTCAGCTTGCTGGCCCCGTTTTTATTGGGGCCGGGTAACAGTGACGACAAGGGGAGCTACCCGTATGATGCCTCGCCCGGTTTGGCGAAAAAACGGCAATAAAAAACCGGGACCCTTGCGGATCCCGGCTCAAAAGTGGGTAAAACAGATTAGCGCTACGGCTCAAATCCCGGTTTGCTCACAGACTGAGTGAATGCATACATCCTTCAGCAGCGGCAATCGGAACTAATTTTCCCTGGTGTTATTATGGTTATTATCAAAAGTGGTTCTAGTATTATTTTTTATAGTGTATTGCTGTATGTGTCTTTTGATACCATGTTTGACCATAGAACATGGTATGTCAAGCAACGTTTTTAAATTAAGATTGCATGGTATGCAATGTTTTGAGCGTGCTTTTTCATAATTCATAATTAAAACAACTAATAAATAAGCAGAAAAATCGAAGGGAAAAATGGATAACAATCACCACAAATTCGATTCGTTGTCGATTGCAAACCGGGTCAGGGAACTGTTTTTGCATTACGGCATTGGTAAGCGGCAGCATGCAAAAGAGCTTAGCCGTATTCTGGATCTGAGTTTTTCACATGCGCATCGAAAACTGAAAGGGCAAAGCCCCTGGACGCTGGAGCAGATCAACAGCGTAGCTGCTGCGTTGGGCGAAACGCCGGCGGCTATCGCGGACATGGGTGCGGAACAGGAGGCGTCGGCGCAAACTATGGCGCAGGATGCCATCTTTTTTGTGGCGGGTGCGGAAATTGCCTGTGTCGGTCATATCGGCGATGAACTGCCGGCCGGGCGACAGGCGGAGTTCGTGGCGCTGAAGCCGGACCAGCAATGGCATATTTATCGTGCGGACGATGCGCCGTTGGGTAAACGCTTTTGGGTTGAATTGATCGAGATCCGCCCGAGCCATACCGATGATGAGCGTTTGAGCATTGCGGTGCTGGATGATTCGCATCAGGCGGCGGATGAACTGGCAAAATACCTCGATGGCCGCGGTTTCATGGCGGTGGCATTCTACGACGTCGGCAGTTTTTGCCAGGCGCTGCAACAAAGCCTGTTCGACGGTTATGTGGTCGACTGGCTGATCGGCGAGGAAACGGCGGATAAATGCATTGAAGCCATCCGCAGCTCCGACAACCCGGATGCACCGGTGCTGGTGCTGACCGGCCAGTTGGGCACCGATCAGCGCGAGTCGGAAATCGCCAAAGCGATGCGTGACTATGACGTGCTCGGCCCCTATGAAAAGCCGGTGCGGCTTCACGTCATCGAAGCCGCCTTGTTGCGGTGCTTTAATCTTTAGCGGTGAACAGCGAAGCCAACGCGGTGGACAGCGCGTCTAACCGCACCGGCTTCATTAAATAGTTATCGAACAGCGCCCGCTGTTCGGCAGACAGTTGTTCCGGGGGGTAGGCGCTGATGCCGATAATCGGCACCTGGCGGTTGGGGCCGCGGCGGCTGCGCAGCTGTTTGGCCAGCGCGGCGCCATCGATGCCGGGCATTTGCAGATCCAGCAGCAGCGCGTCGTAAGGGCGGCGAAACAGCTTTTGCAGCGCCCGTTCAGGCGAGTTGCACAGCTCGTGCCGGTAACCCAGCTTGTCCAACAGCGCCGCAAAGGCGTCGCTTACCGACTTATTGTCATCCACCACCAGAATATGCTGCTGTTTCTGCGCCAGGCCGTGGTGCTGCGTCGGTGTTGCGCCCAATTCCTCTTCATCGCCGATCTCGACAGGGATGCTGACGATAAAGGTGCTGCCTTTTTTGATTTCGCTGTAGACGGTAATGGTGCCGTTGAGCAGCGTCACCAGCCCGTGCACAATCGCCAACCCCATGCCGACGCCGCCATACTGCCGGGTGTGCGACTGATCAAGTTGGGTAAAGGGCCTGAATATCTGGTCGAGCATCTCTTTTTCGATGCCGATACCGGTGTCGGTGACCTCGATAATCAACGCGCTGCCGGTTGGCTGCCGCCGCAGGCAACTGTGCAGCGTGATGGTGCCGCTTTCGGTGTATTTGTAGGCGTTGGTCAGCAGGTTGACGATGATCTGCCTGATACGCAACGGATCGGAATGTATTTGCTGGTGGCCGCACTCAACCTCGCACAACAGCGTAACCCGATCTTTCTGGCTCAGCGTGGTGATTTCATTCGCCGTTTCCTCGATCAACCGTTGGGCGTCGAACGGCACTATGCGCAATTCCATCATGCCGCTGTCCAGATGGGCATAATCGGTCAGGTCCTTCATCTGGCTTTCAACCTGCTGCGCGGCGGTTTCCAGCCGCTGGAAGGTATCCGCATGTTCGGCCGACACTTTAGTATTCACCAACACGTCAATGGCGGACATGATGCTTTGCAACGAGGTACGCAACTCGTGGCCGATGGCCCCGAGAAAGGCATTTTTGGTGCGCGTGGCTTTCTCCGCCTCAATCGCTTTGGCCTGTTGCCGGATGGTCAGGCGCTGCTGGCGCAACACAATCAGGGTGATGGCAATCAGGGCGATCACCGAGAACATCACGATCACCAGACCATAAAAAATGATGTGCCGCTTTTCGATATAGTCTTCATAGGCGGCGGTACGCTGCTTCACTTCGGCGTGATCGGTCAGGTTGGCCATCTCAATCGAGTAAGGCTTGATTTGTTTCATGGCCTGCGAAATGCGGGTGAAATCAATCGACGGGCTATTCAGCAAAGTATCAATCCGATCCATTTGCCGACGCATTTGGGTGACCACTTCAGGGTAACCCGGTTCGGCATACAGCGGCTGCGTGGATTCGGATACTGTTTCCAGCACGTAAAAGCGGGAATAAAGGATTTCAAATTTAAGCCTGAGATCTTCGCTATCCACCTGCTGCGCGTTTTTCTGCTGTTCGACCAGGGTTTCAAATTCGGCCAGCTTGATGGCGAATTTGGCGATCGACCAGGAGTAATTTTCCTGAGTGCCGGCAATGGCATACAGCCCTTTTTTTGACAGGGTGGCGCTGTAGTAATACAGCGTTACCGTGGAGGCAACCAAAAAAAGCGCGGCAAAAATCGCTGGGATCGCCAACCTGCTGCCGCTTTTAAATCCTTTAAGCTTCATTTAATTACAATCCTGTCCACTTGCCAGATAAAGCGCGAGTTGTAGAGCGGGGAATTTAACTCAGGCCCTGCGTCATCCCTTGGATAAACCAAAAACAGCGGTCCGAAGTTTCGGATCTTCAGCATTTCGCCGTCCATCTTGTAGGCCAAAATTATATGGTATTTCTCGACGTCGGACAGTGGCACGTCAATGTAATAATCGTTCAGCGCATAAAACGTCAGCGTGCTGCCTTTGGCCCCCACGCGCGCCAAAATATCCGCCACGGCCACCCCTTCGAACTTTCTTTGCGGCGTCCAGGAGGTTGAGGTGGTGATGCTGTGCACCGGCATCGCCAACAGTTGTTTATCGGTAAACAGATGACTTTTTTTTGCCGGGTCGGTGGCGTTTTCGATATTGCCCGTCACTTCCAGAGTGAAACTTAGCGCGCTGGATTGAACGATGACCAGCGCAAAAAATGCCCACGCGGCGTTTTTAAAAAAAGTGAACAGCATCGGTGTTCTCCAGAAGTAGCGGAAGTCTGCATAGGGCCTGCTAATTTAACAGGCAAAATAATGGCAGAAAATACAGGGTTATGCCGGAGGAAAGGGTAAATGAAGTGAAATTAAGCAGGCCGGGGCATGACCCCGGTCTGATAGAGGAACGGGGGCCGGGTTTAGTCGGCAGAGGTGGCCTGGAGAATATTCACTGCGGCCGACAGGCTAACCGGGGCGCTGGACAGGGGAACCCGGTCGGTTGCCATCGTGGCTAAGGCTCCCTCCATCCACGGGTGCATCAGCACCACCTCGGTGGAACCTTGTTGGCTGGCCTGTTCGGCGGCCAGTGCGGTAAGCCGCAGGGCCGCTTGGGTATTACCGCGCTGCAACTGCAAGCCACAGTCAGGGACAACCCGGACCTCAACCCTTTGGGCAGCGCGCTTGCCTGCTTCTTCAAACAACCGTTGCGTATACAGCGCCGAGGCTTCTGTGGCGCACAGAGCCACGATCGAATCACTTGCCTGCAGCGCCCTTTGCGCCAGCACATAGTCCGCTCTGAGTATCGGGACTGGCGAGGTTGCGGCGAGCGCTCTGGCGGCGCCGGAGAGCGTGGAACAGGTCAGCACCACCACATCGGCAGTGTGGCTGAGTGTTTCAAGTGCGGCGCAGACCTGTTGTTCCAGGTCTGGTGCTCCCGTTTCCGCTGCGGCACGCAGATCGGCGCGAACGGCGTGCACCAGTGAATCTGCGGGCAAGCCGAGCCGAGCCGCAGTCTGAGTAAATATCGCAATATTGGTTTCAAAGGTATGCAGTAACGCGATACGCATGTGAAGGGCTCCATGAGGTTTTGACGGTTGCCTGCAAATTAGCGTACTTTCTGACGGACAATGTCCAAATTTCATGATGAATAGTACAAATATGCACAGGCATGACCGGCTGGCCGCCTTTCTCAGGGCCTTTGATCTGAAAGCCAGAGTGTTTTCCGACCCGACAGACCCTGCCAACCTCTACGTCGCCGCGCGTGCGGCGGGAGAAGGGGCATCACATATCCGTTTTAACGTCGCAGGCGGGCCGCCGCCGGAAGGTGAGTTTGCAGTCATCGTCAGCGCCGGCGTCGATTTTTCCGGCGAGCTGAACCCGCTGGTCGGTACCTTGCCCGACAGAATGGATTTCTTGCTGGCGGATACGCCGGCGCTGCAGGGCGTTGCCGATTTGTTTATTGACGAAGCGCAATCCCCCCGTTGTGGCACGGTGTCGGTGCAGGATCGGTTGTGCGAAGTCATCATTGTGCTGGTCATCCGGCGCGCTATCGCCGCCGGTGCGGTGAAAGCCGGCATGTTGGCCGGGCTGGCCCATCCTGCCCTTCACCGCAGCTTGGTTGCCATGCATGACGAGCCGGCCTGCAAATGGTCGGTTGAAAGGCTGGCGCAGATCGCCGGCATGTCGCGCAGCCATTTTATCGAGCGATTCGGCACGGTTGTGGGGGAAACGCCGGGTGCCTATCTCACGGCATGGCGTTTAACGCTGGGCAGAAAAGCGCTGATGTCGGGGCGAAGCGTCAAGCAGGTGGCCTATCAGGTTGGGTTTGGCAGCGTGGAGGCATTTTCGCGGGCATTTTCCGCCAAATATGGCGTGCCCCCGAGCTCGGTGAAAAAGGGTGTGGGATGACAGTGATGAAATAAAAAAGCCAGGTGCCGATGCAACCTGGTTTTTTTAATGCACAATCAGGTGACTGATGCAGAGTAATCAACGCTTTTTAAAAACGTTAAATGTTGAAATCAGGAGTTCACAGCATGTCAGTAGTGACGAATAACTCGCTTCTCAGTGAAACTGCCGTTCAGACAGCGCCGACGGCCTCGGCCCTCAACACGTTGAAAATGCTGGTGCGTTACAAAGCCTGGGCGGATGCATTGACGTTCAGCAACGTCAGATCCTTGCCGGAGGGCGAAGCCCTGAAACAGCGCCCGACGCGGTTTGGCAATATGGTGCATACGTTAAACCATACCTACGTGGTGGACGATATCTTCAGGCACCATCTGCAGGGGAAAAAGCACGGCTATACCGCGCGCAATACCGAACATACGCCGGCGTTTGAGGATTTGTGGCAAGCGGTACAGGAAATGGACCGCTGGTATATCGATCTGGTGGACAGCTGGTCAAACGAGGATCTGACGAAAGCCGTTCATTTCGAGTTTGTCGGCGGGGGTGAAGGCGTGATGACGCAGGAGGAAATTGTGCTGCACCTCGTGAATCACGCCACCTATCACCGGGGCTTTGTCGGCGACATGATGTACCAGGTGCCCTTTACGCCGCCGTCAAACGACCTGCCGGTGTTTATCAGGGATCATTTCAACCCGGCTCGTTAAGCTGGGAGCTAGCTGCCGAGCATTCGGTTTTTTGAAACCTCCGCATCGATATAAACAGGTCAGGATGTTGAAGATCCTGACCTTATCTCTCTCCTTAATATCGCCATACCAGTGAAAAACCGATATTCATTGAGCTGGTAGCGAAACCCTGGGGTTTATAGAGCGGTGTGCCGATGAAGGTATCGAGGCTGGTATTCCACTTTTCAATTCTTACGCCCGCGATACCGCCTGCCAATTTATGCCCAATAGCGTTCTCGCTCTGCATGACATAGCCATAATCCATGCCAACATAGGGTTGTACCGGGAATGAACTTAAGTTCCAGGCTATCGTATTTTGCCAGTAGATACCTTTATTGCCGAACAAGTTGAGCTCGCCATCAAATCCTCTCACGGTATTACGACTCCCAATGCCTAACTTGTCCTGTATTGGCAAGTCATAGTTGGCGAGTTGTAACGTTAACCCGCCCCTATAATCCATGGAAAGGTCGGATAGCATGAAGGGGTTAAATACGCTGGCTTCGGCTTTAATAATGTGGCTGCTTAAGTTATAGGCACCATCGAGACGATCGGCCTGGAACCATCGCATATTTTTCAAAAGATCCAGCGACAACGAAATCCTTGCATCATCAATGTAGTGCAGGTGTTTGGCACCAATTTTTATAGTGGTTAAGCGTTTACGCTGAAGGTCTATTTCCGTGTCATTAATAAAATAATGATAATCCCGCTCCAATAACTGCGCATTGAGCGTGGTTTTGTACCGGGCACCGCGTGATACCGTTCGGCCAATTTGCAGGCTGAGGCTTTCTGCTTCGCCTTTATATTGGTAGTCAATAGTATAGCCGGGAATACCCTGATGGTATTTGCTCTTACCTGCAAACAGGTCTACTGACCAGAACCCATACGGAAGGGAGTAAGATATTGCGTGTGAACTATTGCCACGGGTGTCAGATCTTTCAATATTCTGTGAGCGTGATGCGTAGAGGGTATCGTTAAGCGAGGTCAGGTTATAGAGGAAAAGCGCGGCGCCGCCCTGATAGCGACCAGTGGCTTTGGTACCAGAGTCATCCACCCAGGATGCTACCTGCCAGTATTTCTCTTGTCTGCGCAGCACTTCAATTTTACTTTCTCCCGGTGTTTGGCTGGGCATAATGCGGATATCGGACTGGGTGCCGGGGATGGCATTGATGTTTTCCAGCCCTTGTTCAACGTTGCGGATATTGAGTATGTCACCGGTTTTCAGTGGAAAAGCGCTGGCCAGATTGAAATGCCCGCTGCTGTCGTCACTCAGCCTTAGGATGCCGACACGGCCATAACTGAGAGAAAGGGTGATAGCCTCTTCTTTTGCATGATAGGCGGTCAACGTCGCGCGAGAGGTGATAAACCCTTCGCCAATGAGCTGATTTTGTATGGCATTTTGCAGGTTGCTTATTCCTGTTGCCCCCAGACACTGGCGCTCCGCGCTACCGGCCAATTGTTTAATGGCGAGGGTTGGGCGTATTCCATCACTTTCAATGTGCACCGTGCGGATCTTCAGGCAGGGGGTTTCCTGCGGGTAGAAGAGAGCCTCTTGCCGCGTGTCGCTCGGTTGGGTGAAGACGATATGGCCTCCAGACTGCAGCTTATTCTGGATATTTCGCTCTTTATTTTCCTGGCTGACACTCTGTTGTTCCAATGTGGATAATAGATTACCGGCATGGGCAACCCCTGTAAGCAGGAGGCTCAGCAGCAATGGAATATTTTTTTTCATATTAATTTTTTTATATCGGGGGAAAAACCTCCGCCAAGCGGCGGAGGAATAACATTACCAGCGTGGGTACCACCATGGGTATTGCTGTGGCGGGGAGACAACGACAGGCTTATTGATGTCTCTGCCATTGTTGAACACAGAACCTTGGGTTGATGTTATCTTGCCTTGATTATAAAAAGAGGTACCCTTCCAGTTGATATTCTTATCGGCTTGGATATTCCCGGTGTTATAGAAAGAAGTGCCTGAACTAGTAATGGCGCCTTTACTGGCTACCAGACTCCCCGTGTTGGAGAAGGTCGTACCTGAGCTAGTAATATCACCCTGGCTGGATATCAGGGTGCCGCTATTGGAGAAGGACGTGCCTGAATTAGTAATTTCATGGCGGGCCTGAACTTTACCACTATTAGAGAAAAGGGTGTTTTTTAAAGCGATTCCACCATTACGTGCCATAATTTGGCCGTTGCGGCTGTTTTCGACCGATGTTGTACTAATGGTGACGTTATTTTCTGCACTTATGACATTGTCATTTTTAAGCAGGGTTGTTCTAAAATGAGCGGAGTCGTTAGCTTTTATCTCACCCGTATTCTCCAGAGATGTGGTTTGAATAAAGGAATTGGCACCAGAGAGCAGCGTACCCTTGTTTACGATAGAGGTGGTTGAAAGCATCAAATCACCGCCATCAGTAACCAATTCACCCTGGTTTTTCAGGCTGATTGGGCTTTTGGCAGAGCCGTTATTGCCGCCAATGTTAATGTTGTTATTACCGTTGTTATTGCCAGTGTTGTTGCCGACGTTGTTATTGCCATTGTTATTGTTACTGCTATTGACGCCAACGCCCTTCTCATCGGCGATTAAGGTGATTTTTCCTGCATACATGCCGCCGAGTTGGGAAACATCAACCAAAACCTCTGGCGCCCGATCTTTGCTTTCCAGGTTGGTATAACCGGTCAAATCTGCCTTGACGTTTTTCTTGCCGGCCAGCACCAGCAGGGTTTTGGCTCGTACTGCGGCATTGATATTTTCTGCACGGGCGATCACAGCTGTGTAATCAACGTCACCTTTTTGCAGCCCTTTTCCTTCAAACGCTACCGTACCACCCGTAACATTATAACCCGTGAACTGTTTATCTTTGAATTGCAGCTCGCCGGTTGTCAGCACGCCGGTGCCTGTATTGATAAACCCGCAGCCGTTACAGGTAATGCCGGAACGGTTGGCGACGATAACGTCTGCCTTTTGGCCGGCGACCTCGATCATCCCATTCAGCAGGGTTCTGTCGCTAGAGTTGATTTCGTTCAGGATCACTTTGGCCGCGCCCGCATCCAGGTTCGGGTTAGCATTGACGGCACCAGCCAGTTGGCTTTGAACGGTGCTTTGCGCATTATTCAATACAACGCCCTGGCTACCCACGTCAAACTGACTGTATTGATTATGAGATACGCCATCCTGACCCGGCTGATTGATATTCACTACCGGCACACTATTGGCGGCGAGGTTGATATTGCCGTTGACCGGCTGAATAGTGGTGTCTGCAAAAGCGGCTCCGCCACTGAGGCAAAACATTATCATTGCCGAAAGGCAGGATATTTTCCTTGGTAATACCTTTTTCATTTTATTACTCCATAGAGATAAGGGCTTTATAATCCTGACCTGGATTCAGATACGCGCTTGCATACCATTGTGTAAATAGCGCCAGTGAAATTACTGAATCCAGAATAAGTAAAATACCATGCAGTATTATCTGATGAAATCTTATGGCGGCTATTCTATTGCAATTGAAGTATTGTTCTGGGTTGGCGGTTTTTTTTGGTGTTTTTTTTGTTTCCTCTACAGAGAAAACCAAGTAATTATAATTTTATTTCACCTTATGTATAAAATAGGTGCCTCTTTATATTGCTTTTTTGGCTGCCGGCAAAAACATCCAGAGTAAGGCAGTGTTTTTTAAAGGAAATGGGCGTTTCTCTGCGCGCCAGGTTGCTTAAGCTTATCGGTGTCATTTTTTTGTCACTTTTCGGTTGTTGTAAACGTGATGCTGTTAGTGACAGAAATATATGATTTATTGACCTGTATGACGTTTTTGATAACAAAAGTTCTTGCTATTTATAAGGGTATTGCTCACAGGATAATGCCATTACATACACTTTGTATTGAAGAATGTTTTGCTTATGGAGCTTGAACAACGAAAAGTGGCTTCTTTTATGCAGCGATCAGACAGGCACTGATCGAGGTGGAGAACATGTTTAATTTATCGTAAGAAAGCAGAGAAGCATCGATGGCCTGATGTGCGGCTGGTGATGATGAACTCCCGCACCCTGCCGGCAGGCAACGCGAGCCGTTCTCTCGAAACCCGGCATTGGCACTGGTGTGGAATTCAGGTGGGACCCGCAACAATGTGGAAACAACGAACGCTAACAGAGAATAACATAAGCAGCACCTTGCCTTTAGCTATCAGTGGCCAGCTTGTTTACTCTTAAAAGAGTAGTCTGAAATAGAAAGTCTTTTTAATTCATAGGGTAATGTTTATTTTGTTAACGGGCAGTTTTTGGCACGCGTAGGCTGATCCAGGTTGCTTCATCAATACCTTTGGACACCCTTTATTCTTTTGTTGTAGTATTGTGATATAAGAATTTTCCTAGTTCATTTTTTAACGGTGAGGCTAGGACAATATTTTTACTTATTTACCGATCTTTTGATGGAATATAAGTGGATAAATGAAATTTATAATTAATAAAAGAATTGTCTTTCATGAAGATAAATCTACGATAGAGTTACTGGATGACACTATCGAACCCGTTATGCTCACAGCCACTCTTTGCAGGGTATTATCCTTGTTGGTTAAGAATAATAATTTGCTGCTGACACGGGAATTTATTTTATCGAGTGCCTGGGATGAGTATGGCAAGTCGTCTACCCACAGTAACCTGAATAACTATATCTCAATGATCAGGAAGATATTCAACTCATTTGGTGAGAGTGATATTATTGTCACTGTGCCTCGGCAAGGCTTTATGTTTTCTGCCGATGAAGTTAATACTATGGGGGTTGAGAGCACGGTGTCCTCTGCCATCGATACTATGCCTGTCACCACGGTAGAGAAAAAGTGGAAACCGTTGGGGTTGCTTGCGTTGGCGTTACTGGCTGTGGCGCTCATTATGGTAACGACGTATTCTTTCTTTGATAAATATGATCCTGCTGACTATCGCCCAATAGGTAAGGTAGGTAGCTGCACCATAGATGTTTTGACAGCGTCACATTATGTCAAGCATGACAGCGATGAGTTGGATGCAATCAAAACCTTGATCGAGTCAGCAAAATTCAACTGCAATGTACCCGCAACTGTCTATTATTTTAACACCAAGATGTTGGTCAGCAGAACTGGCATGAAAAACGCAATATCTTTTCTGGCTTACTGCCCTTATTCAAGGCTGCAGGGAGTAGAAACTCAGTGTGAGAATACTCATGAAATTGTTAATAAAAAGTAATTATAAAAAATACATAAGCATTATCATTGCTGTGTTGTCAGTATTTGTTATTGTTGGAATAACTTGGTTATTCTATGATTTCCATAACGTCCCTGCGTGTAAATCAGTAATAAAAATTATCCGGCCGATTAACGGCGAGAAAGAGGAGAGCCTGCTGCTGCTTAGTGTGGTGCCCTCGGGATTTCGTGAGACAACGTTTGTCATCAATGGGCATGCTTCCGCTGGAAACGGAGGTTATACGGTATCAAGAGTGATTGAAGCCGATTACACCTATAAAAGCGGTTATTACCACTTTACCGTCAAGGACGTCAAAAAACAGCCGGCGGATAACATCGAGCAGGATGAAGTGAGCAAAACGATACCCATATTAAATAGCAAATATTTTTTGCTAAAAATTGAACGGCTGAGCAACAACAGTTTTGTTTTTACCGGTAACCGGGCACCTGCATTTATTTGTACCAAGACCACTAGGTAAATCACGGCCCCATAATAGCACTTCGGGGGCAGGGTGCTATTATGGGATTGTTAGGGATTAACTAACCTGGCTGAAGGAAAAATTTTTCATGGGCTTATCTTGTTACGACGATTTTTATGCGTTTTTATTGTTTGTTCTCACTGACGTACTCCGCTGCACCTTCCTCCCCTCTAACTTTTTACATAGCTGAATTCGCAAGCGGCGGAAACATCCAATGGGCAGTAAGCGAGTACTGACGCGTGGGATGCTAGCCCTTTTTGCTTAATATTGAAGTAATAATAAATATTAGCTTTTTCCTCGCAGGTATAGTGTGTGGAAATGATATTTTCAAGCTGCTTGGGTTGCATTCCATTGTACTTGATTGAGTAGATATCACAGTTCTTGTATTGCCCCAGATTGGTAATGTTGCTGACCGGGATTTGTTTATAAGCCATGCTTAAAAAAAACGGTAGCAGTAATATAACTATAATGATAGCCATTTTCTGTAACATGGTTTTTTTTAACCATGTATTAGCGCGTTTTTGCTCTTCTTTGGGGCCATCAGGCCTAATGTCCTCTTTTTTTTCGAGCTCAATCATGATGTCCGTTTCTGACAGTATTACATTGGCTTCTTGCCTGACTATCTTTTTTGCGGTGAATTTAAACCCCTGCCGTGGGTAGGTGATTATAAGTTCTTCCTCATCAAACTTTGCTAATGACCTTCTCAAACCAGAAATATAATTGTTCAGGTTACTGTCTGTCGCCTTAAGCCCATAATCCTCCCATACCTCATCAAGCAGCTGTTTACGTTTAATGAGCATGTCATTATTTCTCACGAAGATAGACAAAAGCCTGCACGCAGGCTTGACCAGCAAGATCGTGTTACCTGGATCGTCAATGTTTTCCAGTGTTCCTTCATATTCATTGTATTTAATCTGCTTGTTTATAACGAAAATCATTTTAGTAAAGCCTCGTCTTTTCCTTGAGAGGCCTGATTCTGCTATTCCCGATTCCTTTTTTCAATAACTCCACTGGGTTGGATGTAGGATTAATCTGCTTTTTTGTCACGTATTAATTAAAACCCTCTCCATAAATATTTACGTTCTTATATATAACTATAATTGTTAAATCATTTTTGGAATTTAAATATATATTTTTGGTATATTTGTTTATTAAATTCCGTAATTTTGTATATTAACACTATAATATTCCAAACGGTTGGTGGGTTAGGTACATTGTAGTGGCTGGCGATGAGCTGGCCGAAAATAGAGTTGATAGGATAAAGCTTAGGCTAAACGGGTTTTCTCTACTCTCTTCAACACATTTGAAAATTGACTATCGATGTCTTCTTCTTATAAAGGAATGTAAGGGCTTTTTATGAAACTGAACAAAATTATGATGGCAGCAGTACTGGCTTTCGGCGCAACTTCCATGATGGCGCAGGCAGCGAATCAGGGGAGCGGCACTGTTACCTTCACGGGTGAAATTATTGACGCGGCATGCTCTATCGCTCCAGGTAACATCGACCAGACCGTTACTTTGGGCCAGATTTCTAACGTTAGCCTGAAAGATGGTCGTGCATCTGAAGTCCAAGAGCCGTTCAAAATTATTCTGGAAGACTGTTCTCTTGCTACGGCAAAAACGGTGAAAACAACCTTTACCGGTAAAACGGGCGGTACTGCTGGTACAGACACTAAATCGATTGGATTTGGCAGCGGTAGCACCGCATCAGGTGCCAGCATTGTTATTACTGATACTAACAATTCCAATGCAGTAGTTGAACTGGGTAAAGCTACTACCGGTCAAGTATTGGCTATTGGTGACACTGATGCCGAACTGCAATTCAAAGCATTCCTGAAAGGTAATGGTGGTGCTCTGTCAACGATCAAATCAGGGGCATTCACTAGCGTTGTCAACTTTGCTTTAAGCTATCAATAAGCGTATTTGATTTAGGTAATACAAGCATGTGGGATAACCACATGCTTCTTCCTGAATGGATTCATTATTATTTAAGGAGAATATATGTCCTCCATTGTGAGAATGGCAGTGGCACCTTCCCTATTGACCGGGGTTCTTATGCTTTCTGTTATACCCGTATCGGTTTCCGCTATTGGTTTGGAAAGAGTCAATATGGAAGGTGGCATTGTAAGTTCTGCCTGTGCTATTGAATCAGCAAGTCGTGACCAAACAATAAATATGCAAAATTTGTCAATAGAACAAATAGCCCTCAAGGGGCATGGGTTGACTCGCGCTTTTACGCTGCGCTTGGTAAATTGTGGGCTGCAGGATTCAGATATCGCAAATCCGGGGCAGCAGCATTTTCAGATGATATTTGATGGCTTGGCTGATGGCAATGACTTCGGAGTTACAGGAGAGGCCAAAGGTGTAGCATTACGACTTACCGATCGCTTTGGTAAAAATGTATTTCCTGGGGTTCCCGTGAGTTTAAATAAATCACTGACAAAAGATCTTCGCCTGAATTATTCAGTGCAACTGGTGGCCAATCACCAAGCATTGCACGCTGGAGCTTACCGATCCGCCATTAGTTTCAAATTGAATTACTATTAATAATAAATTAATTAAGTATTGGTGGAATCATGGGAACTATTTTAAATTATCAGGGGAATTGCCCTTTAAGTTTTCTTGGGGTATGTATTTCAATTGCTTTTTTAAGCTTGCCTTTCAACGCTGGAGCAAGTGATGTTATTCAGTTTAATACCGATGTATTAGATTTGAATGATAGGGAAAATATTGACTTAAGCCAGTTTTCACGCGGTGGTTTCATCATGCCAGGCATGTATACCATGTCTGTCTATTTGAATAAACAGACCTTGCCTGAGCAGTCAGTGGCTTTTCATGCGCCAGAAAATGACCCAAAAGGGAGCCAAGCCTGTATATCGCCGCAATTGGTTGATCAATTGGGCTTCAAAGAAGATGCAATAAAAAAATTGCGTTGGTGGCATAACGAGCAGTGTCTGGATCTTTCTAGTCTTAGCGGTATGGAAGCGAAAGGCGATCTGGCGGCATCTGCCCTGTATTTGAGTCTTCCGCAGGCTTATCTGGAGTATTCGAGCCCGGATTGGGACCCGCCTTCGCGCTGGGATAATGGTATTCCGGGTTTACTGTTCGATTACTCTTTGAACTCGCAGGTTAACCGCAATCAGCGGCAAGGCGAACAATCTTATAGCCTGAGTGGTAACGGTACCACAGGGGCTAATCTGGGAAGTTGGCGTTTACGTGCTGATTGGCAAGGGAATATTACCCATCAATCCGGCTCCGGTGAACCTACGGAGCAGAGTTGGGATTGGAGCCGTTATTACGCTTTTCGCGCACTGCCGCGCTGGGGTGCCCGATTAACCGTTGGGGAGGACTACCTGACTACCGATGTGTTTGACAGTTTCCGTTTCACTGGGTTGAGTGTGAACTCGGACGACAACATGTTACCGCCTAACCTGCGGGGCTATGCACCAGAAGTGACGGGGATTGCGAAGAGTAATGCCAAAGTTGTCATCAGCCAGCAAGGGCGCGTGCTTTATCAAATTCAGGTGGCTGCGGGACCATTCCGTATTCAGGATATCAATGACTCGATCAGCGGCCAACTGGATGTGAGAGTGGAAGAGCAGGATGGCAGCGTGCAGGAGTTCCAGGTGAATACGGCCAACATTCCCTATCTGACCCGCCCAGGCTCGGTGCGTTACAAAGTGGCCAGCGGTCGTCCGTCGGATTGGAACCATCGGGTTCAGGGGCCATTGTTTGTTACCGGTGAATTCTCTTGGGGGATCAGCAATGGTTGGTCAGTGTACGGCGGCACGCTGGCTGGTGGCGATTATAACGCGGTGGCTGCAGGGCTGGGCCGCGATCTGCTTGCATTGGGGGCGTTGTCGCTGGATGCCACTCAGTCCCGTGCGAATTTGGCACAGCAGGGAACCAGAAACGGGGGGTCTTACAGGCTCAGCTACTCAAAGAGCTTTGATGAGTACGACAGCCAGATCACTTTCGCGGGCTATCGCTTTTCTCAGCAGGGCTTTATGACCATGAGTGAATTCCTGGATGCACGCTATGGCGATCAGTACGTGGGCAGCAGTAGAGAAATGTACACGATTTCGTTCAACAAGCAGTTCCGCGATCTCGGCATCAGTTCTTATCTTAATTACAGCCACCAAACGTATTGGGATATGCCGACCAGCGAACGCTATAGCTTGGCTTTGTCACGCTACTTTGATTTCGGGAAAATAAGGAATGTAAACATATCGTTATCGGCATACCGCAACAAGAATAACAATACTAATGATGACGGTATGTACCTGTCCTTGTCGCTGCCTTGGGGAACGGCATCGACCATCAGTTACAGTAACTCTTGGGACCGTAACGCTATTAACCAGCGTGTGGGGTATTACGAAAGGTTGGATGAGCACAACAATTACCAGTTAAGTGCAGGTACGTCACGTAGCGGGGCATCGGCCAGCGCTGCCTTCAACCATGACGGGGACTTTGCACGTGTCCGTACCAACGCCAGTTATTACGATGGGCAGTATTCATCGTTGGGCATGTCATTAGAGGGCGGAGCAACCGTGACGGCAAAAGGAGCCGCCCTTCACCGAACGGGTTCTTTTGGGGGAACGCGTTTATTGCTGGATACCGATGGTGTGGCCGATGTTCCAGTACGTGGCTTCGGTGCGACAACCCGTACCAATAGGTTTGGCAAGGGAGTTGTTGCCGATCTCAGCAGCTATTACCGCAGCAAGGCCAGTATCGATATCAATAACCTGGCGGATAATGTTGAAGCAACGCAGTCGGTGGTCCAAGTGACGCTGACCGAAGGGGCGATTGGCTATCGGCGTTTTAACGTTATCGCCGGCGATAAGGCAATGGCAGTTATCCGCCTTACAGACGGTAGCACACCGCCATTCGGCGCGATGGTATTGAATACCAAACAGCAGCAAACCGGGATCGTCAATGACGGTGGTAGCGTTTATCTGAGCGGTATCCAGGCCAATGAAGAGATGACAGTGCACTGGGAAGGGAAAGCCCAGTGTAAGGTCCACTTGCCGAAAGTGCATTCTGACAGTGGGCTGAACAATTTGCTGCTACCGTGCTTGCCGATGGTGGCAATGGAAGGAAATAAACCACATGCCTCCAATTGAATCAAAAAGAGTCCCTTATATGAATCGGAATAACATTATGCGAAATAACACCCTGAAAACTTTGTCTGTTGCGAGCACATTACTGGGAACGTTGTTGGCCAACCAAGCGCAAGCCGCCATTGCGCTGGACCGCACCCGGATTATCTTCAATGGTGGTGAAAAAGCAACCAGCTTGAATATCAGCAATAAAAATACTCAGTTGCCTTATCTGGCCCAGGGTTGGCTGGAGGATGCCCAAGGAAACAAAATTACCAGCCCATTAGTGGTATTGCCGCCGGTACAACGGTTGGAGCCAGGGGCAAAAAGCCAGATCAAGGTACAAGCCTTACCGGCGGCCAATTTGTTGGCGCAGGATCGCGAGTCGCTATTCTATTTCAACTTGCGCGAGATCCCGCCGAAAAGCGATAAGCCAAACACGCTGCAAATAGCGTTACAGACCCGTATCAAACTGTTCTACCGCCCGGCGGCAATCATACCGGGTAAGGCTGAATTAGCCACGCCGTGGCAGGAAAAACTGACTCTGACCCTGAAGGGAAAAAGCTTCCAGGTCAATAACCCAACACCGTATTACATCACGTTGGTGGCCGCCAGCAGCAAGGAGGGCAAAGTGTCTCAAGATTTTACCCCGCAGATGGTGCCCCCTAAAGGCAGTATTGTGATGAGTGCTGCCGATCTTGGTAATTCACCGGTGCTGACTTATGTGAACGATTATGGCGGTCGCCCAACGCTGACCTTTAAGTGTGGCCCGAGCGACTGCAAGGTTATTCCTGACAATAAAGAATAACGACGTGACACTGCCTTGCCTGGGGCTGTGAGGATGAAAACGGGTTCGTCTATGGTCATACCCACACCTGCTTGGTTGCTGAGGCTTACGGCACGGTTATTGATTTTCGGACGAGCCATGACTGAGGGAAGCGCTAATGAGTAAAGTTTGGTGGTCCGAGTCAGAGATAGTCGGTGCCTATATTCGTACTGTATGTACATTAACCGCCACGGCAGTCATTGCAGTGTCGTTAACGTTGCTGACAGTTTTTCTGTTCAGTTCGCAGGGATGGGCTGCCACGGTGAATATCACCGTAAAGGGTGTGATTACCGCTAAACCTAAGTGCGACATTAATGCTGGCAAGGACATTAATGTTTCCTTCGGTGATAATTTGCTTACCACCAAAATAGACGGGGTTAACTATCGCAAGCGAATCCCTTATTTTGTTTCTTGCACCGGGGATATTTCCGGTACTAATGCGCTACTCAAGGTGAGTTTACAGGGTGTTGAACCGGGGTTCGGCAAAGGCTTGCTGCGTACCAATAATGCCAATTTAGGTATTAAGCTATTACAAGAAAACGGCGAGCAGGTGATGCTGAATACCTGGTTGAATTTTACCTACCCCAACACGCCATTGTTATATGCCGTGCCGGTAAAACGGGATGGCAATACATTGCAAGGCGGCATCTTTAGCGGAGCCGCCACATTAATAGTCGACGTTCAATAAGGAGATGAGCATGAAGTATTTTTCGGGTATGGCAGCATTGGCCTATATGGGGTTATTGGCCTGTGGGAATGCGCAAGCGGTGAATGTGAGTTTCACGGGAACCTTGTTGGAACAGCCAGCTTGTACGGTCAGTGACGGCAAGGATATTACTGTGGCTTTCGATAATGTTGCGATCTCCAAAATTGATGGTGTCAGCTACAAGAAAATGGAGATCCCTTATAGCGTGAGCTGTACCGGCGGTTCGTCTTCCTATGGCGATCTCAAAGTGAAGCTGGATTTCACTCCGGTCTCCTGGGGGGACAGTAAGCCGTTACAGAGCAGTGTAACCAACCTTGGGCTGCGTATTACCCAGGGCACGGGTGACACGACTTACGCCAGTGGTACCAAATTGACGATAACTACAGCGACCCCGACTAAGCTTTATGCCGTGCCGATAGCACGTCCAGGCGCCTCTCTGGTGGGGGCGACCTTTAGCGGTGCGGCAACCTTAACGGCAGAGTACGAGTAGAAAAATTATCCCCTCCAGAAAGTGAGCACTGATAACTTTAAGAAGGTGCTATGTATAAATTTATATACTGTACTCTTTGTTCTTGGGGACTTAGTTGTACCCTAAAGAGGGTGCTGCAATATATGTAGTTAGGATGCTTTAGGAATATACATGATGCGTATTATTTTTTTTATGGGTATTTTAGGATGCTTTGCCTCCAGTTGCAGTGCATCTTCTTTAGTCGCTTTTACGGCAGATAATTTTAAATCTTGGGGTATACCATATTATAATGGTACTGTTACTGTAATTTCAGTCGATATGGATGATGAAACACCAAATCCATGTGCCGCCCCTAATTTTGTTTACTCCAAATGTGACTTGATTACATTAGGAGCATATGACAATGATGTGAGGATGGCTACACTTTACTCTAGGATTAATACGATCGGTACGTCTGGAATAAGGGTTGATAAACAGGTAGCTTCTGTAAAGACGTTAGGTGAAGTGATGAGGATATATTTCGGGACGACAGGAATTGTGGGGAAACCGCTAAAAGTAGCTGCTTCTGGCGTTTACTACTGTGATTATCTTGGTCCAGCAAGTCAATATTGCATTTTAAAGCGAAGATCCTTCGGGGATTTGTGCGTTGTGTTAGGATATACGCTGCGTGATACTAGTTCTGGTTCTGGTAATGAGGGTTTTATCCCATTTGCAGGGGCAAATTGTATTACACCGACCGATCCAGGTAACCAGTGTGATATTGAAGGGCAAGCGGTGATTGATCACGGAACATTGAGTGATGAAAGCGTCGACGGCCATCGTGCTACCCAAACATTAAGGGTATCCTGTGCCAAACCCACCTCAGCTATGGTTTACTTACAGAATAATAATGGCAGTGGAAAAATTAAATTACGGCCAGACGGTTCACTTTACTCAAGCCTGGCCGTGAATGGCAATAATGGCGTCAATGGAACGCAGGTCACGATCCCTTCCGGCGGAGCAAATATTGTCTTTGATTCAACTTTGTCAAAAGTTGGAGATTTAGCGCCAGGGCCATTTGAAGGGAGTGCGGTGGCTATTGTTAATTTCTTATAGTGATTCAGTTGGCTACTTATAGTCATGCAACGTATAAATATTAATTGGGAATAATCTAATGGCACATGTTTATTTGTGCTTGGTTGTTTTTCACTGGTTAGCATAATGGCATGCATCGGTCTGTTAGCCGCACTGTGCTTTATATTAAAAATTCTTATGAAATATATAAAGGTCATAAAATTTATGACAAAAAAGAACGCCGGTAGTGATCGCAGATTATATATTTAGGAGGGTAATATAAAAGAGGGTGCTATGGACAAAAAAGTAAAAGTGGCAATTAAAGATGAAAACAGCTATTTCGTTTTGGGTGTGAAGTATGCCTTGTCGGAATACTTCTCTTTAAAGGGGATGAGTGTTGAGTTCTCTACGCTGGGAAAAGACGACACTGTCGTAGATCTGGTTTTTTTGTCACTGAGTGAAACTGAAGTGGTATCTTGTTGTGACATGGATCAAAGCATGGTTGGTTTCCGTTTGCAGTATATTGCTATACGGAAAAAGAAGGGTGGCCTAGCATGGCGGGGGAGGACCTGTGTCCACGAGTTGGGTATTCTAGACTTTAGCACCCCTATTAATGAGTTATACAGCCTACTTGATGAGAAATTATGGATAATAACGGAAGGGAGAAAAGTATCTGAACCCTGTTATTTTTGTATGGGAAGAAGACTCAGCTACAGAGAAAAAGAAGTCATGTCTTACCTCCGGTTGGGGATTAACCAAACGCAGGCTGCAAAGTACATGCAGTTAAGTGTGAAAACCGTACATACATACAAACAGTCGGCAATGCGTAAGTTAAATTTTAAGCGCAGGAGTGACTTGTACCATTGGTTGCTGAAAAATATGAATCTCTCCAGCTAGATTCTATTCTATATAAAATGGATTTTTATGTTTTTAATTCTTCTCGTATTTTTAACCGGGTTAAGTATTTTTTCATTTTGGAAACATTATAATATTGTGAAGAAAAGGGGTTTTATGATGAATAAGAAGCGTAACCTGGCAATACCCCGCATACGTATATTTTGGTGGTGAGCAGGTTTCTCATCGACATTATAATAGTTTGTCTGGGGATTTAATTCTCCTGATAAATTAAATAACTAATTGTTTTGCTATTTATTATTGTAATATTGCCTGCATCGACGTAGAGTGATAGTTAATGTACTGCCTCATGCTTTTACATCCTAATAAATTTAGCTTGCGCGAAATAACCATGCACCAATTTATTCTTCTGATGTCCTATGCGTCAGCTCCCTCGAAATCTGGACATAATTATGCGTAAACATATTAAATTTATCTCTTGCAGATAGTTTAAGAATTCTTCATGTATATCACCATCAATATAATAACTGTTGATTTATATAAATGGATTATATTCTGGGGGTCACGCACGAGACTGTATTCTGTCTGCTAATTTTCGGCTGTAGCATTTTAATGTTTGTCTTGCATGATATCTGCACCATATAAATATAAAAAGGTCAGGGCCCTGAGGCACCTGACCTTTTTGTTGCCGTTTGCCCAGCGACATAGGCCACCGGGCAGGCACATCAACGCATGGTAACGAACTCTTCCGCTGCGGTCGGGTGGATCGCCACGGTGTTGTCGAAGTCTTTCTTGGTGGCGCCCATCTTGATGGCGACGGCGAAGCCCTGCAGGATCTCGTCCATACCCAAGCCGATGCCGTGCAGGCCGACAATCTTCTCTTCTTTGCCCACGCAGACCAGCTTCATGCGGCACGGTTGGCGGTGCTGCGTCACTGCGCTGTACATGGCGGTGAAGGACGATTTATACACTTTCACGCTGTCGGCGCCGAATTTCTCGATAGCTTCCGGCTCGGTCAGCCCGATAGTGCCGATCGGCGGATGGCTGAACACCACGGTGGCGATGTTGCTGTAATCCAGGTGCTCTTCCGGCTTGTTGTTGAACAGGCGTTCGGACAGGCGACGGCCGGCGGCGACCGCGACCGGGGTCAGTTCGACCGCGCCGGTGTTGTCGCCCACCGCATAAATGCCTTTTACGCTGGTGTTCTGGTATTTATCGACGTCGATATAGCCATTTTCGTTGGTTTTCACCCCGGTAACGTTCAGGTTCAGGTTATCGGTCGCCGGTTCGCGGCCAATCGCCCACACCAGGCTGTCGACGGTGAATTCCTTGCCGTTTTCCAATTGCAGCGTCAGGCTGCCGTCGGCGTTCTTGACGATGGCTTTCGGCACGGATTCGGTGTGCAGGCTTGGCCCTTCGGTGTTCATCACTTCCACCAGGGTCTCGACAATCATCGGATCGAAGGTACGCAGCGGCGCGTGTTTACGCACGAACAGGTGGGTTTCGGCCCCCAGTGCGTTCATCACGCCGGCGATCTCCACCGCGATATAGCCCGCGCCGACGACCGCAACGCGTTTTGGCATCGCATCCAGCTCGAAGAAGCCGTCTGAATCGATACCGTATTCGGCGCCGGGAATGTCAGGGTGGCTCGGGCGGCCGCCGGTGGCGATCAGGATATGGTCGGCGGTAATCTTCTCGCCGTTCACTTCCACCGTGTGGGCGTCGATAAAGCGCGCGAAACCTTTGATCACGTCGACTTTGTTTTTGCCCAGCACGTTGTCGTAGGAATTATGGATACGGTCGATATAGGCGGTGCGGTTGGCGACCAGCTTCTTCCAGTCAAAGGCGTTGACGGTGGTATCGAAGCCGTAATCCGGGCCGTACAGGTGGATGGCTTCGGCGATCTGCGCCGCGTGCCACATGACTTTTTTCGGTACACAACCCACGTTCACGCAAGTGCCGCCCAGTTCCTTGGCTTCAATCAGTGCGCATTTCTGGCCATACATGGCTGCCCGGTTGATCGATGCGATGCCGCCGCTGCCGCCGCCAATTGCTAGATAATCGTAATGTTTGGTCATCTGGGATTTCCATGAATTGTGTGAATCGAAGAGGGTAAGAGTTTAACGCCTGATACGGGTTTGTCGCAAAGGTTGCGTCGATGGTTGCGATAGGTGGAGTGAAGGCGCGGCGTGCCGCGCCCAGGGGGCTTATTCCGGCACCACCCAGTTCACCAAATGGTGGCCATTGCCCGACGGCACCAGCGTCTTGTGCAGCCACGGCAGCACGTTTTTCATCTGCTGTTCCAGCTTCCACGGCGGGTTAATCACGATCATGCCGGAGGCGGTCATGCCGCGCTGATCGCTGTCCGGTCTTACCGCCAGTTCGATCTGCAGAATATTGCGGATACCGGTGGCTTCCAGCTCTTTGAGCATGCGTTTGATCTGCTGGCGCATTACCACCGGATACCACAGCGCGTAAGTGCCGGTGGCAAAACGTTTATAGCCTTCCTGCAAGCCTTTGATCACATCCTGATAATCGGTTTTCATCTCGTACGGCGGGTCCATCAGGATCAGCCCACGGCGCGACAGTGGCGGCAACTGGGATTTCAGTTGCTGGTAGCCGTCGGCACGTTGCACCTTGGCGCGTTCGTCTTTCTGGAACTCGTTGCGCAGCAGCGGGAAATCGCTCGGGTGCAGCTCGGTCAGGTGGATTTTATCCTGCGGGCGCAGCAACTGACGTGCAATCAGTGGGGAGCCAGGGTAGTAACGCAGCCTGTCGGTGCGATTAAAGTTGCGAATCACGCTCATGTAAGCCGCCAGCTCTTCCGGCAGATCGTCACGTTGCCACAGCAGGCCGATGCCTTCCAGGTATTCCCCGGTACGTTCGGCGTGCTCACCGCTCAGCTGATAGCGTCCTGCGCCGGAGTGGGTATCCAGGTACAGGAAAGGTTTTTCTTTTTCTTTCAGCGATTCAATGATCAGGCTCTGAACGGTGTGCTTGAGCACGTCGGCGTGGTTGCCGGCGTGAAAACTGTGGCGGTAACTTAACATGGCTGGTGGTAATTCCTTGTGCTCCTGCGGAGCGTGCTGAAGAAAATGAAGGCTTATAATCTGCACAGTATAAACTGTCTGGCAGGGAAAAACTGAACTGCGTTGCCGCAGGACATTAAAGGGAGCGATAAGACGATGAGTGAAAACGCGATTTTGGACCGTTACCCCGAGGCTGCGCGTTGGGCATTCGGCGATGGGCCCGAATTGGCCAATGAACTGCTGCAGTTGGTGCTGAGCGGGGATAAAACGGCGACCTGCGGTTCTTATGCCAGTTACCGGCAAGAGCAGTCGCCTCTGCTGGGCGATTATAGCGTCATCCTTGATGGGCGTGGGGAACCCGCCTGCGTGATCAGAACGCTCTCCCTGCGGCTGATCCGCTACTGTGACGTCAGCGCCGAGATGGCGGCCAAAGAGGGTGAAGGGGATAAAAGCCTGGCGTTCTGGCAGCAGGGACACCGGGCTTTTTTCAGCCGTGAAGGCAGCTTTTCGCCGGATATGTGGCTGGTGTTCGAAGAGTTTGAGCTGGTAGAGGCGATTTGATCAGATAAGGAGCGACGATGAGCTGCCTATTTTGCGACATGGTGGCGGGCAAAGTGCCGTGCCATAAAATCTGGGAGGACGACGCACATATGGCGTTTCTCTCCATTTACCCGAATACCGAAGGTTTCAGCGTGGTGATCCCCAAGGCGCACTTTGACAGCTACGCCTTTGCGCTGCCGGACGAGGCGCTCAGCGAACTGATGCTGGCGACCAAGCGGGTGGCGCAATTGCTCGACCGGGCGTTTGACGACGTGGGCCGCTGCGGCATGGTGTTCGAAGGCTTTGGCGTCGATCACGTGCATGCCAAACTGATCCCGATGCACGGCACTGCCGGGCTGGATCACTGGCAGCCGATAGAGTCCAAATCGACCAAGTTTTTCGAGCGTTACGAGGGGTATCTTTCCTCGCACGACGCCGCTCGCGCCGACGATGAGCATCTGGCCGCGCTGGCGGCGAAAATCCGCCAGAGCGCCGTTTAAGGCACTATCTATCAACGCCCGGCCATTGATTTTCGCGCTGCTTGGCTCCATGTTAGATATTCATTCGCATTTTAAGGCCTGCCCGCTGCGGCGGGCCCCAACGCTAATCAGGACTGCCCTATGACAAATCCGTTGCTGACACCGTTTTCCCTGCCGCCGTTTTCCGCCATTCGCCCTGAAGATATCGTGCCTGCGGTGCAATCCGCCCTGGCCGATTGCCGTGCTGCAGTAGAGCGCGTGGTCGCGCAGCCGGGGCCGTTCACCTGGGATAACCTGTGTCAGCCGCTGGCGGAGTCGGACGATCGCCTGTCGCGCATCTGGTCGCCGGTCGGGCACCTGAATTCGGTCAAAAACAGCCCGGAGCTGCGCGCCGCCTACGAGCAGGCGCTGCCGCTGCTGTCTGAATACGGCACCTGGGTGGGCCAGCATGAGGGGCTGTATCAGGCCTATCGCAGCCTGAAAGAGGGCGAAGCGTTCGACCGACTGACCGTGCCACAGCGCAAGTCGGTGGAAAACGCGCTGCGTGATTTCGAACTGTCGGGCATTGGCCTGTCACCGGAAAAACAGGCGCGCTACGGCGAGATCGTCGCGCGCCTGTCCGAGCTGGGTTCCACCTACAGCAACAATGTGCTCGATGCGACCATGGGCTGGAGCAAACTGATTACCGACGAAGCCGAGCTGAGCGGCCTGCCGGAAAGCGCGCTGGCACAGGCTCAGGCGATGGCGCAGGCCAAAGAGCAGGACGGCTGGCTGCTGACGCTGGATATGCCGAGCTACCTGCCGGTGCTGACCTACGGCGACAACCGTGCGCTGCGTGAAGAAATGTACCGCGCCTTCGCTACCCGCGCTTCCGATCAGGGGCCGAACGCCGGCAAATGGGACAACAGCGAAGTGATGGCGGAAACGCTGGCGCTGCGCCACGAACTGGCCGAACTGCTGGGCTTCGCCAGCTATGCCGACAAATCGCTGGCGACCAAAATGGCGGAAAACCCGGAGCAGGTGCTCGGTTTCCTGAGCGATCTGGCCAAGCGCGCCCGGCCGCAGGCCGAGAAAGAGCTGGCGCAACTGCGCGCCTTCGCCAAACAGCATTACGGCGTGGATGAGCTGGAAGCCTGGGACATCACCTATTACGGCGAAAAACAAAAACAGCACCTGTTCTCCATCAGCGACGAACAGCTGCGCCCGTACTTCCCTGAACAGCGCGTGGTAGAAGGGCTGTTCGAAGTGGTGAAGCGCATTTACGGCATCACCGCCAAAGAACGCAAGGATGTGGATACCTGGCATCCTGAAGTGCGCTTCTTTGACCTGTTCGATGCCGACGGCGAACTGCGCGGCAGCTTCTACCTTGATCTGTACGCGCGTGAGAACAAACGCGGCGGCGCCTGGATGGACGACTGCGTCGGCAGCCTGCGCAAGGCCGACGGCTCGCTGCAAAAACCGGTCGCCTACCTGACCTGCAACTTCAACCGCCCCTTGGGCGACAAACCGGCGCTGTTCACCCATAACGAAGTGACTACGCTGTTCCACGAGTTCGGCCACGGTCTGCACCATATGCTGACCCAAATCGATACCGCCGGCGTCTCCGGCATCAGCGGCGTGCCGTGGGATGCGGTCGAGCTGCCGAGCCAGTTTATGGAAAACTGGTGCTGGGAGCCGGAAGCGCTGGCCTTTATCTCCGGCCATTATCAGAGCGGCGAGCCGCTGCCGAAAGAGATGCTCGACAAGCTGCTGGCGGCCAAAAACTACCAGGCGGCGCTGTTTATCCTGCGTCAGCTGGAGTTCGGCCTGTTCGATTTCCGCATGCACGCCGAGTACAGCCCGGAAAAAGGTGCGCAAATCCTGCCGACGCTGGCGGAAGTGAAGAAAATGGTGGCTGTGGTGCCTTCACCGAGCTGGGGCCGCTTCCCGCATGCTTTCAGCCATATCTTTGCCGGCGGTTACGCGGCGGGGTATTACAGCTATCTGTGGGCGGAAGTGCTGTCTGCCGATGCCTACTCGCGCTTTGAAGAAGAGGGGATTTTCAACGCCGAAACCGGCAAATCCTTCCTCGACAACATCCTGTCGCGCGGCGGTTCGGAAGAGCCGATGGAACTGTTCAAACGCTTCCGTGGCCGTGAGCCGCAGCTGGATGCTATGCTGCGCCATTACGGTATTAAAGGATAACCCACCGGTGAGCGTGTGTTTATTGTGTGAAGAAGGCGCCGATCCCGGCGCCTTGTCTATTCTGGCGGAACGCTGGCAGTTAACGTCGGACGACGACGCGCCGATGGCGTTGGTGCTGACGCCGCAGCGGCTGGAGCTGCGCAAACGCGACGAACCCAAACTGGGCGCGATTTACGTCGATTTCGTTTCCGGCACGCTGGCGCATCGGCGCCGTTTCGGCGGCGGGCGCGGTGAGGCGGTGGCGAAAGCGGTCGGCATCAAGGGCAATTACCTGCCGGAGGTGGTGGACGCGACGGCCGGGCTGGGGCGTGATGCCTTTGTGCTGGCTTCGCTGGGCTGCAAGGTGCGGATGCTGGAACGCAATCCGGTGGTGGCGGCGCTGTTGGATGACGGCCTGCAACGCGGCTATCAGGATGCGGAAATCGGCCCGTGGCTGCGTGAGCGCTTGACGCTGCTGCACGCTTCCAGCCTGACCGCGCTGACCGGCCTGGATCCACGGCCCGAAGTGGTGTATCTCGATCCGATGTATCCGCACAAGCAAAAAAGCGCGCTGGTGAAGAAAGAGATGCGGGTATTTCAGTCGCTGGTGGGCAGCGATGACGACGCCGACGGCCTGCTGGAGCCGGCGCGCCGCCTGGCGACCAAACGCGTGGTGGTGAAGCGGCCGGATTACGCCCCGCCGTTGGCCAACGTGCCTGCGCACGCGGCCAGCCTGACCAAAAGCCATCGCTTCGATATTTATATGCCTCTGTAAGCTATTCCCAGGGGGCGAACATCTTCGCCCCGCTGTTATTCCTGCTCGCGCAGGCTTTTCCCGACGTCACCGCCCGGATGTACCGCCAGCAGGGTTTCTTTGCTGTAGCCGCTGCGTTCCATCAGGCAGGCACAGGCGGCATCGAAAATCGCCAATACCAGCACGATAGACGTAGTTGCCAGCATATTAAGCGGATCTATCTCGTTTTCCACCCCGGTGCGGATCACCAGCTGCGCCGCATGAGCGATCGCCGAATCCGGGTTCTCCGTCACGCCAATCAAGGGCACGCCTTTAGCCTGCAGCGTCGGCAGCAGGCGGGTCAGCTCATCGGAATTGCCGCCGCGCGAAATCAGAATCATCAGATCATCGCCGCGCAGAAAGCCCAAATCGCCGTGCGCCGCGTCGGTGGCGTTCAGGTAGATGGCCGGCCGTTCCACGCAGGCCAGCATATGGGCAATCTTGCGCGCCGCGATGCCGGAGGTGCCGACGCCGGTGACCACAATCTTGCCCTTGCACGCTGCCAGCAGCGTCAGCAGCCGTTGCCAGGTGGGGGCGTCGATGCGTTGGCTGAGTTGCGCCAGTTCGCGGCTATAGACGGCCCAGGCCTCTGCCGCACGCTGCCATTCTTGCTGCATCAGACTTCCTCCTGCATCAGCCGGCGGTATTTCATATGGTCGTTATACAGCTCATGGAACACGCGGTATTTGCGGTCGTAATAGCTTTTGATTTTGTTGGTCTGCGGCGTGACGGTTTTACCTATGCGGCTCATGGCGCTCATCGCTTCCGGCAGCGTGTCGAACACGCCCGCCGCCACGGTACCCATCATCGCGCCGCCCAGCAGCATCGCTTCGCTTTCTTCCGGCAGCAGCATGGCGCAGCCGGTGGCGTTGGCGTGCTCCTGCACGAAGATCGGGTTCTTGGTGCCGCCCCCGCTGGCCATAATGGTGTCGATGCTGTAGCCGCTTTGGTTCATGGTTTCGATAATATGGCGAGTGCCGAGCGCGATCGCCTGGATGGTCGCCAGATAATGCAGCGCCATGTCCTCCGGGGTGCGCGACAGCTTCAGCCCGGTCAGGGTGCCGGTCAGCGTCGGGTTGGCGCGCGGCGAACGGTTGCCGTGGAAATACGGCAGCATGTGAATATCCTGGGTCAGGAAGGCGATGTCTTCCGGTTCGCCGGCCATGCGGCGTAGCAGGGCGTTCAACACCTCATAGATGGTCTGCCCCTGGGTTTTCGCCTGCGCCAGCAGATCCTGATAGCACGGATGAGACTGGATCACATGGTCAATCAGCGCACCGGTAGCGGACTGGCCGCCTTCGTTCAGCCAGTATTCCGGCAGAATTGCCGAGTAATACGGCCCCCACACGCCGCCGATAAAGCGCGCGGTGCGCGACATCGCCATATGGCCGGTAGAAGTGCCGCCGATCAGCGCGACGCGGCGGTTAAAGTCCGCCACTTCACCGGAAACCCCGGTAGCGCCAAGCGTGCCGAGAGTGCCGGCATGAGCGTCGATGATCGAAACGCTGACCGCCGTACCGGCAATCAGGCCCATTTCACTGGCGGCACGCTGGGTGAGGCCATGGCCCAGCGGTTCGCCCATCATTTTTACGTCGCTGCCGATCTTGGCGGCGTCGTGTTCCAGCACGTCTTCCAGCCCAATTTGTTTGAAATAGCTTTTGTCCCAGCGCTGCTCATGGCCGAGGTAAGTCCATTTGCACACCGTCGAACACAGCGAACGGGTGGCGTCCTGGGTGGCGCGCCAGGTGAGAAAATCCGGCAGGTCAAACAGGTAACCGGCGTTGGCCCAGGTGGTCGGCATATGCTGTTTCAGCCACAGCATTTTGGGGGTTTGCATCTCCGGCGAGATGATCCCGCCGACGAAGTCCAGCACCCGGTGTTTGGTGGCGTTGATGCGCTCGGCCTGAACGATCGCCCGGTGATCCATCCACACGATGATGTTCTGTTCGGTGCGGCCGGACGGGCTGACGGTCAGCGGCCGGCCTTCTTTATCCAGCACCACCAGCGAACAGGTGGCGTCGAACCCCAGCCCTTTGACCTGAATCGGGTTGATGTCGGCCTGGTTGACCGCATCGCGCACCGCGCTGCACACCGCTTGCCAGATATTGTCCGAAGACTGCTCGACAACGTCCGCCTTCGGGCGGTACAAATCGATGGGTCGGCTGGCCTGCCCGACCATGCGACCGTTGAGATCGAATACCCCTGCGCGTGCGCTTCCGGTGCCTACATCTACGCCAATAAAATAGCTCGCCATTATTCTTCTCCTAAAGGTTGTGTCCGCAACCTAGCTTTTTCGATTCTGTAACGCGATAAACAGGATCAGCACGCCGCCCCACAGGGCCATGGTCAGATAGCTGCTGACGCCCAGCAGGTTGAGGCCGCTTTCCAGCATTTGCAGCACGATCAGCGCCAGCACCAGGCCAAGCACCCGACCAAAACCGCCGTCCGGATTAATGCCGCCCAGCACCGAGGCCAGAATGGTCACCAGCAGGTAGGATTCGCCGTAACCCGCCTTGGCCGAGTTGAACTTGGCCATCATCAACAGTGCTGCGCCCCAGCCGAGCAGGGCGGACAGGATATACACCGCAATTTGCACCCGGGCGGTATTCACCCCGCTAAAACGGGTGGCCTGCTCATTGGAGCCGATCAGGTACAAACTGCGGCCCAGCGTGGTGTGCTCCAGCAGCAGCCACAGACCGACGGCCACCAGCAGGAACAGCAGCAGCGCCACCGGAATACCGAGCAGGCTACCGTTGCCGAGGTACTGAATCACTGCCGGAAAGCCGGAGATCACCGCGCCGTTGGACAGCAGGATATTCAGGCCGGTGATCAGCGTCATGGTGCCGAGCGAGGCCAGAATCGGCGAAACGCCGATACAGGCGACCAGCACGCCGTTAAGCGCGCCGATGGCGACCGCGACCAGCAGCCCGGCCAGCAGTGCCAGCGCTAAAAACAGCGGTTGATCCGGATGGCTGACGATAATTGCCGCCATCACCAGCGAGCACGCGTTGGCACCGGCGATAATCGACAGATTAATGCCGCCGGTCAGCATGGTAATGCCCATTCCGAGCGCCAGCATGCCGAGGATCGGCAGCTGCGAGGCGATCGACTGGAAGTTGCCGAGGCTGAAGAAACGCGATCCGAGCAGCCCGGCAAACAGCAGCGCCACGGCGATGATGATCGCGCTTTGCAGGCGGATGATCCGATCGTTCGGGATCAGACGGGTTAACGAATTCATGTCATAGCTCCTTGGCCAGCTTGCGTTTTTCATTCCAGGCGGTGCTGCTGATGCTGATCAAAATGATCGCGCCGCTGAACACCTGGTGCCAGTAAGCCGATACGCTGAGCAGCGTCAGGCCGTTTTGCAGGAATGCCAGCAATACGACGCCAAGCAGCGTGCCGGTCAGCGATCCGCGGCCGCCGGTCATGCTGGTGCCGCCGAGCACCACCGCCGCCAGCACCGTCAGCTCAAAGCCGAGCAACGAGTTGGGGGCGACCGACTGGGTGATTTGCGCCTGAACCACCGCAGCGATACCGGCCAGAATGCCCATGTAGCCATAAACGTAGAAGTGCAGCCGCAGCAGGTTCAACCCCAGGCGCGACGCCGCATCGCGGTTGCCGCCCATGGCGAAGATCTGGCGGCCGAGGCGGGTGAAGTTCATCAGCACGCCGGTGACGATCACTACCCCCAGCAGGCACAGCAGCGGCAGCGTCAGGCCGTAGTCGTAGCCATCGGCACCCTGGAACGAGAACCAGTTGATGCCGTCCATAAACCAGTCCGGGAACCCGTACAGCCAGGTGCCGTTGGTGGCGTACACCAGCAGGCCGTAGAACAGGTTCAGGGTGGCGATGGTGATGATAATGGCCGGCACCTTCAGCCAGTACACCAGAAAACCGTTTACCAGCCCGAGCAACAGGCCGACGCCCATCGCCAGCACGAATGCCAAAGGGAAGCCGCCGCCGTGCTGGATAACCCAGGTAGCCATCACGTATTGGGCGATGGCGGTGATAGCCGGGAACGAAATGTCGATGCCACCGGCAATCAGCACCACGAACAGGCCGCAGGCGAGAATGCCGAGAATGGCGTAGCTGGTGGCGACGTCGGTCAGGTTGCCGAGCGTCAGGAATTCGCTGGTGCCGGCGCTCAGGCCAATGGCCAGCAGCAACACCAGCAGGCCCAGGTAAAACTCGTGCCGGCCGGCCAGGCGGGCCAATAATGACTTATCCATTCACCACCTCGGCGATCTGTTGTTCGGTGCTGTGGTGCGGCGAAAACTCGGCGATCAGTTCGCCTTTGCGCATCACCATCACCCGATGGCTGTTGTAATAGGCTTCCGGGATCTCGTCGCAGATCATCAACACCGCCATGCCGAGCTCGGCCAGATCTTTGGCGATCTGGTAGATCCCCTCTTTGTTGGCGATATCTACCCCGACGGTGGGCGAGTCGAGGATCAGGATCTTCGGCCGGGTCGCGACCCACTTGGCGATGGCGATACGCTGAGCGTTGCCCCCGGACAGGGTTTTGACCGGTAAAGCGCTGTCGGACACCTTGATGTTCAGGTCACGGATCAGCCGGTTGACCAGCTCGGTCGCCTTGGCGTGATCCAGCAACCCAAGCGGGGTATGCAGTTGATCAAACACCGTGACGATGGTGTTGTCGTAGATCGACTGCTCCATGATCAACCCCTGGGTCAGACGATCTTCCGATACGTAGCCGATGCCGTGGCGCACCGCGTCGCGGTTGTTGTGCAGTTGCACCGGTTGGCCGTCGATTTTGATTTCACCGCTGTCGGGGCGCGTCATGCCGAACAAGCTGAGGCACAGCTCGGTGCGGCCTGCGCCGAGCAGCCCGACGATCGAGACTATTTCGCCGCCGCGCAGTGAAAGATTGATATCCTGGTATTTGCCGCGTCGGCTGAGGTGGCAGACCTCGAGCAGCGGGGCGGTATCGGCTGGCGGGCGTGCCGGCAGCTGGCTGTAGTGGAAGCGTTGACCCGTCATCAGGAACGCCAGTTCGTGGCTGTCGAGCTGGCTTGCCGGGTAGGTGCCGACCAGCTTGCCGTCGCGCATTACGCTGATACGGTCGGCGACTTCCATCACCTCATCCAGGCGATGGCTGACAAACACCACGCAAATGCCCGCCGCTTTCAGCTCGTTGACCACCCGCAGCAGGCCGTTGACCTCTTGACGCGTCAGCGATGCGGTAGGCTCGTCCATAATCACCAGCCGTGCTTCGGCGGCAATGGCGCGGCAAATCGCCACCAGTTGGCGATCGGCAATCGACAGTTTTTCGACTTTTTTATCGGGATCGATATGCACCCCGATGCGGGCCATGGCGTCCAGCGCGGTCTGGCGCATCACCTGCTTGCGCACCCAGAAATGGCCGCCGGGCAGATAGCGATGAATGGCGATATTTTCCGCCACCGTCAGATTGGGGAATAACGACAGATCCTGATAAATCACCTGAATACCGTAATAGCCGGAGAGCTGCGGCGTCAGGGAATGAAAGAGTTTGCCTTCCAGCGAAATATTGGCGCCTTTTTCCGGCTGATAAACCCCGGAAATAATTTTAATAATGGTGCTTTTGCCGCAGCCATTTTGTCCGGCCAGGCAATGCACTTCGCCAATATTCAGCGTCAGGTTGATCTGGTCCAGTGCCAGCACGCCTGGGAATCTTTTACTGATATTCTCCAGGGTGATAAAAGCGGTGGATGCTGCCATAGCGTTAACCCGTGCAGGTTTTTATACCCGTCATCTTTCAAGTTGCAGCGTTGTTATCTGCACTTGCGCACCCCAGTTACTTGACTTTAGTAAGTGCCTGGGGATGAGCAAGCTGGCCGCCTAGCTGCAAGTTAAAAGCTATAGGGTATATTATAATAGTGGCTGAAATTCGGTGCGCGGTGGGTTGCGCGCCGACGTTATTGAATAACTTTCCCGGTGTGGCGAATATTAATTAAGGTTAAAATCCTAGCGATTTGGCATTATCTTTGGTGACTTCAAGAATTTTATTAAACCGAATCACTTTTTTATCCATATCGACGTCGGCTTTACCCAGCCCTTCGATCGACAAATCTTTGGTTACTTCCTTGCCCTGCAACAATTGGTCGGCCACCGTCACCAGCGCATAGCCGGCGTCTTTCGGATCCCACAGCAGCACTTTCTTGATATCGCCGCGCATCAGGTAAGGGGCGGCCTGCGCCGGCATGGCGATGCCCACTACGGCGATTTTGTCCTTAGCGCGCTTCTTGGCGACCGCCTGGCCGGCACCGATCGGGCCGAGGGAACCAAAACCGATAATGCCTTTCATCTGCGGGTAGGTTTTCATCAAATCCAGCGTGGTGGCGTAGGATTTATCGATGCTTTCCGCCACCGGCAGGCGCGAAGTGACTTCGAACATGTCCGGGTATTTGGCTTTCTGGTATTTGATGGCGGAATCGGCCCAGGCGTTGTGCAGTGGCACGGTCAGCGAGCCGACGTAAATGGCGTAACCGCCTTTGCCGCCCATGTCTTTCGCCAGCTCATCAACGTTGGCCTGCGCATATTTCTCGCTGTCGATGGTTTCGATGTCCCACTGGCCGATCTGCTGATCCGGGGATTCATGGGTCAGTACCACGATGCCTTTCTCGCGCGCTTTTTTCAGCACAGGTTCCAGCACCTTGGCGTCGTTTGGCACCACGATGATGGCGTTAACGTTTTTGGCGATCAGGTCTTCAATCACTTTGACCTGTGCGGCCGGGTCTGGGGTGGAAGGCCCGGTTTGGTAAGCGTTGACGTCGAGCTTTTTGGCTGCGTCGTTTACGCCCACTTCCATACGGTTGAACCAGGGAATGCCGGTCACTTTGGCAACCACGGCGATCTCGTACTTTTCAGCCGCAAAAACAGGTGTTGTCGATAACATGCACGCAGAAACCACACATGCATTTAATAATGCGAGGTTAAATTTCATTCGCTGTACCTTTTTTATCTGTAGGGGTGGATGTTTTTCCACCAGTGCAGATTACAAAGGAATGGAAGAGGGGGCGTAACCGAAGTTGAGGAAATGTGATCTGCGCACATTGAGGTAAAATTATAGCAGTTTTAATGTTAATTAAATGTTTAATAATTTAGTGGTGGTAATTTTACTACGTAAAATCATCATTTATTTAACAATATGAATCATGCTTATTTACATTATTGCAACTACCAAAGGGTGGGAATGGAGTTTTGGGGCGGTAAAAATGCCGGCAGGAGAGCCGGCATTGAAGCATTTAACGGATGTGTGATCAATGTCACCTTAAGTATGGGTTACAGCACGCCCTGTGCCAGCATGGCATCGGCAACCTTGACGAATCCGGCGATATTGGCGCCATGAACATAGTGAGTTTGCTTTCCTTCACCGCCGTATTCGACGCAGGCTTGATGAATATCCGCCATGATATGTTGTAAACGTACATCCACTTTTTCTGCCCGCCAGCTGATGCGCGCGGCATTCTGCGCCATCTCCAGCCCGGAAGTGGCTACGCCGCCGGCGTTGGCGGCCTTGCCCGGGGCAAACAGCACGCCGGCGTCCAGGAACGCATCGGTAGCCTGAATGGTAGTGGGCATATTGGCCCCCTCGGCCACGGCTTTGACCCCGTTGCGGATCAGCAACTGTGCGGCTTCCAGATCCAGTTCGTTTTGGGTTGCGCACGGCAGAGCGATATCCACCGGCACGCTCCAGGGTTGCTGGCCGGCCAGGTAGACCAGGCCGCGCTCACGGGCGTAGTCTTCCACCCGGCCATAACGCTGATTCTTGATTTCCGCCAGATGGGCCAGCTTCTCGGTGGTGAAACCGGCCTCATCGACTACGGTGCCGCCCGAGTCAGACGCGGTGATCACCCGCGCGTCCAGTTCCAGCGCCTTCTCGATGGCGTACTGCGCCACATTGCCTGAGCCGGAAACGGCGACCCGCATCCCTTCAAAGCCCAGCCCGTGGCGTTGCAGCATGGCGTCGGTGAAATAGACCAGCCCATAACCTGTGGCCTCGGGCCGGATCAGGCTGCCGCCGAACGACAGCCCTTTGCCGGTAAATACGCAGGCGGTGTTGTTGGACAGTTTTTTCATCATGCCGGTCATAAAGCCGACTTCACGGCCGCCAACGCCGATATCCCCGGCGGGCACATCGGTATCCGGGCCAAGATGGCGGTACAGCTCCGTCATCAGCGACTGGCAGAAACGCATGATCTCCGCCTGGCTTTTGCCTTTCGGATCGAAATCTGACCCGCCTTTACCGCCACCCATGGGCAAGGTGGTCAGCGCATTTTTGAAGGTCTGCTCGAAGCCGAGGAATTTCAGAATCGATAAATTCACCGACGGATGAAAACGCATACCGCCTTTATACGGCCCGATGGCGGAATTGAACTGCACGCGCCAGGCGCGGTTAACCTGCACCTGGCCGCGATCGTCCACCCAACTGACGCGGAACTGGATGGCACGCTCCGGTTCCACCAACCGCTCCAGCAACGCGTGCTCGCGATAGCGCGGATTGCGTTCGATAAACGGCCACAGCGAAGTAAACACTTCTCTTACCGCTTGCAAATATTCAGGCTGGTGGGGATTGTGGCGTTGTAGTGAGGACAAAAACGACTCTACCGATACGGTATTTTCCATGGATAACTCCTTTTGGCATTAATTTCCCCCACTATTTTTATAAATATAGGTATGGATAAAGTGTGGGGGATGATGTTGTGTCTTTAGCGACTATATCACTGGAGGGCGGTTGATTAACAAGCGATTAATGATCGCGGTATAACGAAAAACGCCCGCAAGAGGCGGGCGTTGGCAGGCTAAGTTTGCGAGTGCTTACTTAATCTTCGGCGCTGTCTTCTTCGTCACGCAGCGGCACAATCAGCATATCGATATGCACGGTGTTGATCAGTTGGCGCGCAGAGGACATCAGCTTGCTCCAGAAATCCTGGTGGTGACCGCACAGCACCAGGTCCATATCGTATTTCTTGATGGCATCGACCAGCACCTGTGCCAAATCGCCGCTGCCGCTCAGGGTTTCGGTAATCGGATAACCGGCATTTTGCGAAAGCTCGGTCAGCGCGTGGTGGGTTTCCTCGGAAATACGCTTTTGCATATCGCCGAGATTAACGTCGATCAGGCCGGTATACAGGTCGGAATAGTTAACATCTACGTGGATCAGGGAAACTTTGGCGTTGTACGGTCGCGCCATAGATACGGCTTTTTCCACCAGAATTTTGCTCTCCGGGGACAGGTCTACCGCAATCAGAATGTGTTTGTAAGCCATGAGAATACTCCTTCCATATAATGCCGATTAAAGGGTTAGCAGGCATTTCAGCGTACCAGCCTGGCGCTTTAGGTTTACCTGCATTTTATCATTCAGATAACACAATGATATGTTGGGGCGATCACAGTGTGTTGCATCAAAAAATCTCTTCATCTCTACTCCCATCAGTTTTACACCCGCCGGGTTGAAAATCCTATCATTACTGGGGTTATTGGCGGTTTGACCGCTTGAAACATAAGCATTCTTAAACAGAGTATAGTCCCAAACGCCCATCTGGCCGTGGAAAATACCGGGAATGGCGGGCAGGGCGGTTATCACTTATAACCAATCGATGGATGACAAATGGGCAGGTTGCGGTAAATTTTATCGACTGCTCAGGCCAGTTTGCGTTTCATTCACCTACAATAATGAATATGGGCCTCACCCTTTCTCTTCTGAGTCAGTCCGCGCTACCGGTACCTTGCCTGGCAGCGGCTTGTTTCAGAGGCTGTGGGTTATGCGCGGCCCGAGCGGTAAAAAGGGGATCGGAGCGGTAGGCTCCCGCAGTAATGGGCATCGAGGTAGGGCAGTTGGACCCGGCGGAGCGCCGCGGATAACAACGCCTTGAGGGGGCAATCATGATCAGTACCGTCGCGCTGTTTTGGGCTTTGTGTGTGGTGTGTGTGGTAAACATGGTGCGGTATTACTCTTCTCTGCGTGCGCTGCTGGTGGTGTTGCGCGGCTGCGATCCGCTGTTGTACCAATACGTCGACGGCGGCGGTTTCTTTACTGCCCACGGTCAGCCGAGCAAGCAGTTGCGGCTGGTGCGCTACATCTTCTCGCAGCGCTACGTCGAGCATCACGACCCGGAGTTTATCCGCCGTTGTGAGCGGGTGCGCGGCCAGTTTATGCTGACTTCCGCCCTGTGCGGGCTGGTGGTGGTGAGCCTGCTGGCGCTGATGATTTGGTATTAAAACCGGGCGGTTTCCCTGGTTACGAGCAAAAAAAAGGCGGCCACATCGGGCCGCCTTTCTCATGGAACAAGCTGCTTAGATAACCTTAAGCGCCAGCCAGTACAGTGAACCGGAAAGCAGAATCGAAATCGGCAGGGTCAGTAACCAGGCCAACAGGATGTTCTTCACGGTTTTACTTTGTACACCGCCGCCGTCCACGATCATCGTCCCGGCTACCGCCGAAGAGAGCACGTGGGTGGTGGAAACCGGCATACCGGTGTAGCTGGCCACGCCGATCGACAAGGCTGCGGTCATCTGAGCCGACACGCCCTGAGCGTAGGTCATGCCCTTCTTACCGATTTTCTCGCCGATGGTGGTGGCAACGCGCTTCCAGCCAACCATGGTGCCGAGTGACAGCGCCAGAGCAACCGCAACGATGATCCACAGCGGTGCATACTCAACGGTTTGCAGCAGATCCTGACGCAGGTTCTTCAGGAAACGCTGGTCCGCGGCGGAGGTTTCCGGCAGTTTGGCGACCTTGTCTGCGGTATCCGTTACGCACATCAGCAGGCGGCGCAGATGGCTGCGCTGTTCTACCGTCAGTTGATCGTAACTTTGCAGGTTGTTCAGCAAGCCCTGCGTCAGCTCAATCGCCGGCATGGCGCGGGAGCTGTCGCAGTGGAACTCGGTCGGCTTATTCGGCGAAACCTCATCTTCCGGGCTTGGCACCAGTGGCGTCAGGGACACCACGTGTGACAGGGCATCGCCGTGCTGCTGGTAATATTGCTGCAGGTGGGTCACGGCATCACGCGTACGGGTGATGTCATAGCCGGTTGCATTCATATTGACCACGAAGCCAGCCGGCGCAACGCCGATCAGCACCAGCATGATAAGGCCGATGCCTTTCTGGCCGTCGTTGGCGCCGTGCGAGAAGCTGACGCCGATAGCCGACAGGATCAGTGCGATACGGGTCCAGAACGGCGGCTTGCGTTTGCCGTCGACCTTTTCACGTTCCGCGGGGGTCATGTGGATACGCTGGCGTTTCTTGTTGCCGCTCCAGTAGCGGCGCAAGGCAAACACCATCAGCCCGGCGACCATCATGCCGACCAGCGGCGAGATGAGCAATGACAGGAAAATACCGATCATTTTCGGGACGTTAAGCGCATCCACCACCGAGGTGTGAGTCATCAGTGCGTTGGTTAAACCAACACCGATAATTGCGCCAATCAGCGTGTGGGAGCTGGAGGCCGGCAGACCGAAATACCAGGTGCCGAGGTTCCAGATAATCGCCGCCAGCAGCATGGAGAAGACCATGGCTAATCCGTGCGCTGAACTGACGTTCAACAACAGATCGGTAGGCAACAGGTGAACAATGGCGTAAGCAACACTCAAACCACCGAGCATAACGCCAAGAAAGTTGAACAAGCCCGCCATCACGACCGCAAGTTGCGAGCGCATGGCACGGGTATAGATTACTGTAGCGACCGCATTGGCCGTATCATGAAAGCCGTTGATGGCTTCATAAAACAACACGAACAACAATGCGAGAATTAACATCAGGCCGGTATGGAAATCCAGGCCTGCGAACAAATGCAGCATAAGCGTTACGCCAGTTTGTGGACATGAACGCCGCGCATTATCCGTGACAACCGGGGCCGGGGAAAAGGAAAATATGACGTTTTTTTGATTTGAACATGACGAAACGATGGCACCGGCATGACAAAGATATGAAATATCATAACCTTATGATGATAAGCGTACTGTAATATTTTCTTACTATGGCGCTGGCGGCGGCATGGCTTTACAATCTGCCGCCGTAAAGTTGTCGGTTACCGGTAGCGAAACGGCGTAATATGGCGGCCTTTTGTCGCGATTGTGGTTTTTATTCAGAGAGGCGCAGGTGGAACAGTTTGATGTCGTGGTAATAGGTGCGGGCGCAGCGGGCATGTTTTGCGCGGCACAGGCGGGGCAACTCGGTTGCCGAGTGCTGCTGCTCGATAACGGCAAAAAACCGGGACGCAAAATCCTGATGTCCGGCGGCGGACGCTGTAACTTTACTAATATGTACACCGAACCGGCCGCCTACCTGTCGAACAACCCGCATTTCTGTAAATCGGCGCTGGCGCGATATACCCAGTGGGATTTTATCGATCTGATTAACCGCTACGGCATCGCCTACCACGAGAAAACGCTGGGGCAGCTGTTTTGCGATGACTCGGCGCAGCAGGTAGTCGAACTGCTGGTTAAAGAGTGCGAACTGGGCCAGGTGACGACGCGCCTGCGCAGTGAAGTGCTGGGCGTGGAAAAAACCGAAGCCGGTTTCGAACTGGCGCTGAATGGCGAGAAAGTGAGTGCTCGCTCACTTGTGGTGGCCAGCGGCGGGCTTTCTATGCCGGGGTTGGGCGCTTCACCGTTCGGCTACAAGCTGGCGGAGCAGTTTGGCCTGAAGGTGTTGCCGACCCGCGCCGCGCTGGTGCCTTTTACCCTGCATAAACCGCTGCTGGAACACCTGCAAACGCTGTCCGGCGTCTCGGTGCCGGCGGTGATCACCGCCGAAAACGGCGTCAGCTTCCGCGAAAGCCTGCTTTTCACCCACCGTGGTCTTTCCGGCCCGGCGGTATTGCAGCTTTCCAGCTACTGGCAGCCTGGTGAGTTTGTGAGCGTTAACTTACTTCCTGCACTCGATCTGGCGGGCTTCCTTAATGAGCAACGTCAGGCGCACCCCAACCAAAGCCTGAAAAACACCCTGGCGCTGCACCTGCCAAAACGCCTGGTGGAGTGCCTGCAAACGCTGGGGCAGTTGCCGGAAGCCACGCTGAAGCAACTGAACGCCACGCAACAGGCCGCGCTGGTCGAAACCTTACAGAATTGGCGCGTACAGCCGAACGGCACCGAAGGCTACCGCACCGCGGAAGTGACGCTCGGCGGCGTGGACACCAAAGAGCTGTCTTCCAAAACGATGGAAGCCGGCAAGGTGCCCGGCCTGTACTTTATCGGCGAAGTGGTGGATGTGACAGGGTGGCTGGGCGGTTACAACTTCCAGTGGGCCTGGAGCTCGGCCTGGGCTTGCGCTCAGGCGCTGGCGGCGCAGGGGCAGTAAGGCCGATTATTACTCCAAACCGGAATGGATTTTTGCGGATCTACCTCAGCCGGAAGAACTTTCTCGCTCGCGCAAATCTCCAGACAAAATGCCATAAAAGCTTCTACAGCTGCTGGTGCCAGTCTGGGGGCGGCAGTGTGATATACAGCGATACACAGGCAATAAAGCCCGTCAAACGCCCTTTTTAAATGCCGCACCGCCCAGGAACATGCTCACCGCATTGCTGACCATCTCGCGAATGCGCGGCAGGCTGATCGGCTGCAATTCGCGCTGGAATACCCGCATGTCGATCTCGGCGGTCAGCAGTGAAAGGAACTGGGTTGCCTTGAGGTAAGGGTCGGCCAGCCGCAGCTCCTGGCGATCCATGGCGGCGGACATCAGCACCGACAGTTTTTCCACGCTCTCGCGCGGGCCAGCCTCGTAAAACAGCGTGCCGATATCAGAATGCCCGGCCTCGGCGACCACCATGCGGTAAACCGCCATTGCGCTGTTGTCGTTGGTCAGCACCAGCAGCATCTGTTCGCCGAAGCGCGTCAGCGTTTGTTCCAGCGTCTCCTTGCCCCGTTTTTCATTCATCAACTCGGTGGCGGCTTCGGAAAGATGCTGGGTGGCGTGCTGGCGAACAACGGCGGTAAACAACTCCTCCTTGGAAGGAAAATACCCGTACAGCGTCGCTTTGGAGCCGCCGACTCGTTTCGCCAGTTCATTCATCGATGCACGCTCATAGCCCATCTCCTGAAACAGCAGTGCCGCCTCTTCAACGATGGCATCGCGGCGCGCGTTGGTCCGTACTTTCATCATCTCTCCTGCAAGCTAACCGGGAAATCGCACAAAAAAAGACATCTTCTTGACAAGCGAAGAATATCAATGCAAAACTCAACTGTACAGTTTTGTTTTGGCGGTTTTTCATCCATTTCAATGTCTGTTTACCCCGCCGGGGGCAGCGCTGTACGGGCCGTCAAGGCCGCATACTCGGGCGTACGCAGCGGGCAAATATCGTCGCTGAAACAGCACGTTCTGACCAATATTGGTGCATTTTCTTTTACAGGATCACCTAAATGTTCGCATACCTCAAGGTTTCTCGTCCGGCAATGCTGGCACTTGCCATCGCGCTGGTCGGCTGCGCCGGAACGCCGCCGGTGCGTTACGCCAGTATTGATTCATCATCACAGTTAAAGCCTAACACTGACGATCAATCCGACCGTATTCCTTACCGCTATTCCACCCCGGTGGAGTGGAAAAAATACACCAACATCATCATTGAGCCGGTTGTCATTTATCAGGGTTCGGACAACCAGTTTGGCGAGGTCTCGCAGCAAGATCGCAAGGCGCTGGCAGACTATATGCACAGCAAATTCAGCGAAGCGCTGCGCCCCCGTTTTCGTGAGGTCAGCAGCCCGGCACCCGATGCGCTTCGCCTGAAACTGACGCTGACCGGGGCAGAGACCACCACGCCGGTTGTCGGCACCTTCACCAAGTTTGATCTGGCGGGCGGGCCATACAACATCGTGCAATCCATTCGCGGTAAAGAAGGGATGCTCAACGGCTCGGTCAATTACGCCGTCGAGGTCTATGACGCCTCGACCCAGCGCCTGCTTAACGCTTACGTCGCCAGGCAATACCCGAACGCCATGAACGTCAGCGCCAGCATCGGCTCGTTGAGCGCCGCCGAGGTAGGGATCGATAAAGCCGCCGAAGAACTGGCCGGGATCCTGAAGTAAAGAGTGTGAAGTATAGAAAGAGTCAGTCAACACCAAGGGGAAAACAGGCGGGCAAACGCTGCCTGATAATAAAAATGAGGCGGGTAGCCGGCACACGCCGGTTATCCGCTCTCAACATCTTGCCAGGAACCTCGCTCCCATTAACCTGATGAAAATCTTACCCAATATGGTGGTGTGTCGGCACTGCGACAGCGTCTATCGCTACCGGCCACTCACGGCGGGTGACGAAGTGCGCTGCCTGCGTTGTCGCGCCACGCTCTATCGCGCCGGGCAGATCAACACCGAACGGATGTTGGCGCTGGCGCTGACCGCAATCATCGCTTTTGTCGTGGCCAACGTCTGCCCGGTGATCGGCGTCAGCTTCCATGCGGTGCAGAATGTCGCCACCCTTTGGCAGGCCGCCGTGGCGCTGGCTCAGGGTGCTACGCTGCCGCTGGCGGTTTTCATGGTGTTTTTACTGATTGTGGCGCCTTTTCTGCAAATTACGCTCTTCGGCTGGGTACTGATGTTTGCCCATGCGGGCCGTTGCGCGCCGGGTTTTATCGGTGCTGTCAGGCTGCTGAAATGGCTGCGGCCCTGGAGTCGGGTTGAGGTCGGCATGTTGGGTTTTTTGGTGGCGGCCATCAAACTGTCCGGTTTTTTGCAGGTGGTAGCAGGCCCCGGCAGCTGGGCGATGGCGGCCCTGGTGTTGCTGATTGTCATCATCGGCAGCCAGGATCTTCAACCATTGTGGGAACGGGTGCCGGTAGCACCGGATGAGGGGGCGGCAGATCATGAATAGGCCACTCTATGCCCGGCAAATTAACGTGGTGGGCTGTCCGACCTGCGGGTTGGCGTGTCGTCACCTTTCCCGCTGCCCGCGTTGCCGTACCCGGTTGCATGGTCGGCAGCCCGGTGGCCTGGCTCGCCCCTGGGCGTTGCTGATCGCCGCCGTAATTTTGTATATCCCCGCCAACCTTCTGCCGGTGATGTCCACTCGTCTGTTCGGCAAGGACAGTGAAAGTACCATCATGGCCGGCGTGATCGATTTCTGGCGTGCCGGCTCCTATGGCATCGCGCTGGTGATCTTTGTCGCCAGCGTGGTGATCCCCTGCATGAAATTTCTGAGCCTCGGCCTGCTGTTGCTCGCCTCCCGGCGCCGCAGTATCTGGGCGATGGGCGAGAGAGCAAGGCTCTACCGGCTGACCGAAGGGATCGGTTATTGGTCGATGCTGGACGTGGTGGTGGTGGGCGTCGTGTCGGCGCTGGTGCAGTTCCAAACGCTGAGCGCGGCGGAACCCCGCAGCGGCATCCTGTTTTTCGGCCTGGTGGTCATCCTGACCATGTTGTCCGCCATGGCTTATGACCCCCGCCTGATCTGGGAAGGTGACGATAAGTGAACCCGATTCCACAACAACCCGGTGAGCCTGGGGTGATCCGTCGCCGCTGGCCATCGCCGATCTGGCTGGTGCCGGTCATTGCGCTGCTGATCGGCGCTTCGATGCTGCTGCATGCCTGGCTCGCGGCCGGCCCGGAGATCGCCATTACCTTCCAGACCGCCACCGGTCTGGAACCGGGTAAAACGGCGGTAAAATATAAAGACGTGACGGTCGGCATCGTCAAAGACATCCAGCTGCGTGGCGACGACTCGCAGGTGCTGGTGACGGTCAGCCTCAACGAAAGCGCGGAGAACCTGGCCCGTGCCGACACTCGGTTCTGGGTGGTGCGCCCGCGCGTCGGTATCGGTGGCGTCACCGGTATCGATACCCTGCTGTCGGGAGCGTACATCGGCGTAGACAAAGGAAGCTCGGCCCGCACCCGCAGCGCTTTCACCGGGCTTGAATCGCCGCCGGCCGTCATCAACAACATGCCGGGTTCGCGCTTTGTGGTACAGACCGACGACTTGGGCTCGTTGGATATCGGCTCGCCGGTCTATTACCGACGGGTGCCGGTAGGGCGGATCGCGTCCTATCAGCTTAATGCCGACGGCAAGAGCGTCAGCCTGCAAATCTTTATCGATGCGCCTTACGATCGCTTCGTGACGCCGAACTCACGTTTCTGGAACGCCAGCGGCTTGGACGTGTCGGTGGGTGCCAACGGATTCCGGCTCAGAACGCAAACGGTCGCCGCCATCATGGCGGGCGGCATCGCCTTCGCCACGCCGGAAAAAGCTTCAGGGGCTTCCCCCGTCGGGCCGAAGGGCGAATACGTGCTGGCTAAAGATCAGGAATCCGCTCTGGCCGCGCCCGATGGCCCGCCGATGCGCTTCAAGCTGCGCTTCGAGCGTTCATTGCACGGTCTGGAAGTCGGTGCGGCGGTCGAGTTCTCCAGCATCAAGATTGGCCGGGTGGTCTCGGTCGATCTGGATTACAGCCCCCAAGGCTACCGCTTCCCGTCGGTGGTCGGTATCGAGGTTTACCCGAACCGGCTTGGCAACGTGTTGAGCAAGCTGCCGAAGCAAAACCGGGGCCTGGAGCAAGAGACGGCGGCCTTTACCCGCGATCTGGTGGAGCACGGCCTGCGCGCCCAGGCCACGCCGAGCAACCTGCTCACCGGGCAGCTTTATATCTCGTTGGATTTTGTACCCAATGCCGCCAGGGTGCCGTTTGATATTCATGCCCGCCCGCTGGTGCTGCCGACTATCAACGGCGGTTTCGACCGGCTGCAGGAGCAGATCGCCAGCATCGTCAGCAAGGTGGATAAAATGCCGCTGGCGTCGATTGCGCAGAACCTGAACGCCACGCTGGCCGGGGTGGATAACAGCCTTAAACAGGTCAATGGCCAGACGTTGCCGGCGGCGAATCAACTTCTCAGGCAGATGAGCCAAACGGCGCAGACCGCACAAAATCTGCTGGCGGAAGACTCGCCGCTGATGCTGACGCTTAGCCAGTCTTTACAGGAAGCGCTACGCGCCCTGCGTGCGGTACGCAACCTGGCTGACCAACTTGACCGCCACCCCGAGTCGCTGTTGCAAGGCCGAACTGAGGATCCCCCTCTGCCCAATCCAGGCAGCCATGACTCTTCTCTGCAAGGTTCGAAAAAATGATGTCACCGTCGCGGCTCTGTTTTTTGATGCTTATGGTTTCGCTGACCGCCTGTTCTTCCCCGTCGGTGCATTACCACACGCTGGTGGCGCCGGCAGCCGATCCGCCGCCGGTGCAGCCTGCACCCTTTCTGATTGCCGTACTGCCGGTCGGCATTCCGCCGCAGATTGACCTGCCGCAACTGGTGGTGCGTCAGGGGCAAAGCGGTGCGCTGGTGCTGGAAAATGAACGCTGGCTCAGCCCGCTTGGCGATGAGATCCGCACCGCACTTTCCGCCGAGCTGGTGCAGCGTCTCGGCACGCAGGACATTGCCGGGCTGGCTAAAGCCGGGGAGACCCCCACGGTGAGAATACAGCTTGAGATACGGCGTTTTGACGCCTGGCCGGGGCGAGCCGTCGAGTTAGACGCCGGTTGGAGCCTGAATGTACAGGGGCGAAGGCTGGTGTGCCGCAGCCGCCTGACGCAGGCCGTTCAGCCGGGCTACACGGCGATGTTGCAGGGGCAGCAGCAGGTTATCGGCAATCTTGCAGGGCGGATTGCCGCCACGGCCCGGCATTGGGCGATGGACGATCGGGGCCGCTGCGCGCCCTGACCACAGGACAACTCCGCTAATCAGGGCGACAGAGACATTGTCTTGACAGTTGGATGAAATCAGTGCAAAACTAAACCGTACGGTACTGTTATGTATTGATACGTTCATCTGCGCTGATGTCATGGGAGAAGCTATGAAAAAGTGGGTTTTACTGGGCTGCGGTATCGCTTCGGTGTTTTTACTGAGCGGCTGCCTGTCCATAGGCTGGTAATGAATTGTCCTGGATAAGCCGGTGGCCGGCACTGATGGGGCCACCGCTTTTTAATACCTTTTACCGTTGATGCCTGGGGAAAGAAAATGAAGAAAATGTTTGTTCTGAGCTGTATCGCCGCGGCGTTTTTATTAAGCGGCTGTATTTCCCTCGGGAAACATAGCCATCATAACCGCTCGTATTACGAGGGGGCGCAATATGGCCAATCGCAATACGACAGAGATAGCGTTTATCGCTACGAACGTGGTGATTATCGAAGAAATTGACCCTGATTGACATCGCCGCCTCAGAGCAGCAGGCGTCGCGAATCACGCTGATAATCCACCTCCGTAGGGCGTAATCATGAAAACTGCGCTTCCTGAATTGAATACCCTGATCGCCACCTTCGCCGAACAACCGTTCCAGGCAAACAGCGACGATAACCTTATTCGGGCGGCAAAAGCCGCACAGCAACTTCTGCCGTTTATGCAACACGCCGGCATCGTTGAACCCGAGCTCGGCATTGCCGCGTTTATCGCTGATTTACTGCATTTACAACACTATCTGCACCTCAATCATCAGAGTGAACATACGATTGACCGGGTGGTTCAGCTGGCGTTCCTGCACTTTGACGTCGATACGCGGCAACCGTAGGCAAAACTCAGGCTCGCTGTAGCCGGATAGGCTAAGCTGATTTTTAGAGGGCTTATCCGGGGTATTCACCATGCATATCATTCTTGCACCTACCAATCTGGGGCTGAGCCCCTTGCGACCGGGCCATGTTCCCGGAACCTGGCGAGCGCCGCAGGCGCTGATGGCACATGGTTTGGCGCAAAGGTTGGGAGCGGGGGCCGTCACCGAGTTGCCGCAACCGACTTATTCGCCGGCAGCGCAGCCCGGCACCCGCATACGTAATGGTCATGCGATTCGCGCTTTCACTCTCGCGTTGGCCGCAGAAGTTGCTGCAGTGCAGGCGCGCGGCGAGTTCCCGCTGGTGGTCGGCGGCGACTGTTCGATTCTGCTGGGGGCGTTGGCCGGTTCACGCTGTGCGGGGCCGCTTTCGCTGGTACATATCGACGGGCACAGCGATTTCCGTCATCCCGGCAACTATGATCCGCAGCAGATGTTGGGCGCGGTGGCGGGGATGGATTTGGCGTTGGCGACCGGGCGCGGGGAACCGCTGCTGGCCGAATGGCCTGGCGTAACGGGGCCGCTGGTGCCGGAACGGCAGGTTTTACAACTGGGCGAGCGTGAGTGTCGGGACGCGGATTTTGCCTGGCCGGATATCAATCAAACGGCAATTGCGCGCATTGACGTCTTCGCCGCCAACCGGATGGGCAAAGCGGAAATTGTGCGGCAAATCGAACAGATGCTGGCCACCGAGCCGGAATGGCGCTTTTGGCTGCATCTGGATGTGGACGTGCTCGACCAAACCATCATGCCGGCGGTGGATTCCCCCGGTAGCCCCGGTATCGATCGCCTCTGGCTGGAAAATATCGTGGCGCGGTTGCTGCAAAACCCTATGTGCTGCGGCATGACGCTGGCGGTATTCGACCCCGAGCTCGATCCCGACGGCCGGTACGCGGCGCTGATAGTGGAAATGCTGGAGGCGATGTTCCGCTCCCGCTGACGGCGTTATGCCTTGTGCGTCGACAGCTGGATGCTGGTTTCGGTGTTGGAAATGCCGGCGATGCGCCGGATGCGCCCCAGAATTTTATCGAAACTCTCCAGGCTGTCGGTGCGGATCTCCAGCAGAATGTCCCACTTGCCGTTGGTGGTGTGCAGGGTGAACACCGCCGGTTCGCCGCGCAGCTGTTGCAACACGCTTTGTGCCTTGGTGCCTTCCACCGCCACGCACATCCAGGCGCGAATGCGGTTATGTTCCACGCCCGGCTTCACGCGAACGGTGTAGCCGGTAATGATCCCCTGCGTTTCCAGCGCCTCAATTCTTTTTTGCACCGTAGCGCGCGAAACCCGGACCTTGTTGGCTATCTCGGTCACCGAGCTGCGGGCGTTTTCGCGCAGCAGCGCGAGGATGTGGCGATCGGTATCATTCATGGTGGCAAAGTGTCGGCTGGCGGTGGCGATTTGTAAAAATATAGAGCAATTTAGTCATTTTTCACACTGCCTGGTGCCAAATTGATTTTCCATAATAGGGTCGCGTTATTCCCCCGATCCCTGTGAGAAATATCATGCAAACCACCCAATCCGTTTTTATGATCCGGCCTTCCGGCTTTGCCGCGAATAAACAGACCCAGCACAGCAATTTTTTTCAGAAGGTCACGCAGCACCATGAACACCACGCGGCCAGGGCATTAATCGCCTTTAACGGTTACGTTGACGCCCTGCAACAGGCCGGTGTCGACGTGAGGGTGATGGATGATATCGACGGGCAGGAAACGCCGGACGCATTATTCCCGAATAACTGGATTGCGCTGCTGGGCGACGGCAGCCTGTTCACTTTCCCGATGGAAGCGGAAAACCGACGACGGGAACGCCGCCAGGATATTATCGCGCAGCTAGCCAATGATTTCGTGATTGAACGGCGTATCGATCTTTCCGCCCACGAACTGGCCGGACGTTTTCTGGAAGGCACAGGTTCGCTGATCCTGGATCATCCGAACAAGTTGGCATACTCCTGCCTGTCGTCACGCAGCTCTCCAGAAGTGGGGCGCGAATTTGAGCGCCATTCCGGCTATAAAATTATCTGGTTCGACGCCGTAGATCGCCATAATCAGCCGATTTATCACACCAACGTGATGATGAGCGTCGGCGCGCGCTACGCCATTCTCTGCCTGGAAAGTCTGCGCAACCCGGAGCAAAAACGCACGGTGATCGCCAGGTTGCAAGGTAGCGGCAAAACCCTGATTGACGTCAGCTACGCTCAGATGGAGGCGTTCGCCTGCAACGTGCTGGAACTGCGCGCCAAAGACGGCAGCCCGGTTTACGCCATGTCGACCCGCGCCTGGGCCAGTTTTACGCCGCCGCAGCAGGCGCTGATTGGCGGCTACGCCCGGCTGGCGCTGGGGCCGATCGACATTATCGAAGATCTCGGCGGCGGGGGCGCGCGCTGCATGCTGGCGGAGATCTTTCTGCCAAAGAAAGGCGCGCTGGCCTGATCCCGCGTCTTTTCAATTCAGCCCCATCTGATTGAGCAGCATTTTGTTCAGCTCGGTGCTTTTGCGCACGTCCAGTTTACGCATCGCCGAGCGCTTATGGGCGCTGATGGTCTTCTGGCTGCGGTGCAGCATTCCGGCGATGGTGCAGGCGGACATGCCGGTGCTCATCAGCTTCAGCACCTTTTTTTCGCAACTGCTCAGGGCGGCGATGCGGCACTGCCGGCATTTCCAGAGGGTGCTGGCGTGCAGCGCCACCCAGGGTTGTTGACAAAAGCGTTCCAGCGCCATGTGGAGCTTGTGGCGAACGGTAGCGGCATCGTCGCGCCGGTGAATGCTGAACAACGCCGGGTGGGCGTGCAGATAACGGGTGTCGCGATCGTCGAGGATCAGCACGATCATCTGCCGGTGGCGCGGCGTCTGGTACGGGCTTTGGTAGCAACTGGCGCAGCCGCATGAGTCTTCCAGAGTGCGGAACACGATCTCGATCGGCTCCAGATTGCGCAGCTCGTGCAGATGCCCGCGGCGGCTCTGATTCAGGTCATGCAGATACTCTTCCAGCAGCCGCCGTAACCCCTGTTGATAAAAGTTATCGCTGCCCAGCAGGGTGAACCGGATATTAAGCATAGTTACTCCTTGAAACGCGCATCGTGCGGGAACAGGCGTCGCGCCTGACGGTGCAGATCCTCCGCCCGCTGCGGCTGTTGCAGCAACCGGCTGGTCACCATCAGGTTGACGTAGATATTGGCGTCCGGCCGCACGCGGATTTCATTTTCCGCCCAACGCTGGTAGCTCAGCAGCGTAGCCGGATCGCGGGTGTGCGGGTATTGCAGCAGCCGTTGCAACTGGACGTCGTAGTCGTAACGCACCTGCCAGGGCGTCGGCGTCATCACCCGGCTCATGGCGGCAAATTGTTGCAGACCGGTTTTTTCCACGGCGGTCACGATCAGGGCGCTGTGCAGGCCGTTAAGCAGGTACGGCAGCGCCAGCGCGGCCAAACCGGCGGCGAGCAGCCGCAGGGTGCGTTGCGGGCGCGGTGACAGGCGCAGGCGGCAACGCACATCGCCGGCGCGCAGAATCGCCAGCAGCAGTACGCCGTGTGCCGCGGAGAGATAAAGCGGGTACTCCACCATCATGTGCAGCAGGATCGGCAGCGCTGCCAGCCAGGGGGCAGGCCGCAGCGGCAGGGCGCGGGTGCGTCGCAACAGGCGCCATAACCCCCAGCAAATGAAGGCAATACCGCTCAGACTCAGCAGGCCGCCTTCGATGCCCCACAGCAGAATTTCGTTGTGCGGATGGCTGATGCTGACGCTTTCCATGCCGTTGCTGTGGGTGGTGTAGAAGTGATGCAGGAAGTCGTGCTGAAAGTGGCCGTAACCCCAGCCGAGCCACGGGCGTTCGGCGATCATGCGCAGCGCTTCCTGCCAGTAGGCCAGCCGGTAGAAAATCGGCTCCGCCACGGTGAGCGCCCGCGTTGCGCCGTTAAGCATGATCAGCAGCAGACCGGCGGCTATCCCGGCAAGCAGCAGCAGCAGGGCGGCGGTAGCGCGGCGACGATTAAGGCGATACAGCATCAACAGTTGCAGCGGCGACAGCAGAGCGGCCGCCAGTAGGCCAACGCGTGAGGCGATCACGATCAACAACAGCGGTGCCAAAACCAGCATACTGCCCGTCAGCCATTGCACGCCCCGGTGCAGCGGGCGCCGGTTGCTCAGCAGATACAGTGCCAGCGCCAGCCCGCTAGCCATAAAGCTGGCCATCAGGTTCCACTGCTGGAAGATGCCGTAAGGGCGGTTTTTCAGGGTGTTGTAGCCCATGGCGTTACCCGGCGCCAACAGGCCGTACTGCACCAGACCCAGCAGCGCCTCGATCACCGTCGCCGCCAGCAGTAGAATCAGCAGTCTGCGCCGCCGCAGCCGGTCGAGCGGTATCTGCAACAGCGCGAAATAGGCGGCGACGCCCAGCGTCAGCCCCAACAGGCGCGGCAGAGCTTCACCTAGCCAGGGGTTTTTCGTCCACAGCAGCGGCAATAATAAAATCAGAGCGCCCGGCGCCAGCCGGTTAAAAAAGCCGGATACGGCCAACGGCGGACGGCTCAATAGCATCGCGCCGAGAATAAACAGGGCGATAAATAGGCCGCCGACCAGATTCCACGGCAAATAAAAACCGCTGCCGCCGCGATTGGGCCAGTAAATATGCATGGCGATCAGGCAATAGCATGCCGCCAGCCCGAATAACCCGGCCGTTTTGTTGTTGGATATCATCACTGCTTCCTGAAGCGTCCGGTCTTATTGATAAGCCAGCACAAAATTGGCTACCGAGCTGAATTCACCCTCGGTAATGGTTTTATTCTGTATTGCGCTGGGGTGGCCCTGCACATAGGCGGTGAAATTCAACATAGTGGCGCCGTCCTGCAATGCCACTGCGCTGGTGGCCTGATTCAACGCAATATCGGCGCCCTTGCTGTCAAACAGCGCGATGGCGGCGCCGTTGGTGCCGTTATTGATCGCCAGTTTGCCCGGCAGCTCGCTGTCTTCGGTGCCGCTGAAGGTGACATTGACGGATTTGAACACCGCCGTTTTGCAGTCGGTCAGCTTGATGTTGAACGGCACCGGATTGCTGTGGCCGTAACGGTACAGGGTTTTGACGATCACGGTATCCATCTCCACCACCTGATCGGCCGATTGCGGTTCAATATTGCACGGCCGGCTCACCACGGTACCGTGGAACTGCAGTGGTGAACCGACCAGTTCGGTATCCGCCAGAGCCGGTAACGCCGTAAACAATAAGGGCGTGCAACTGAGCATCGCTAAAGCGCGTAAACGCATGGTCTGTTTCTCCCCGGGTTATTCGAAGGCCGCCACAATGGTGGCCGAGGCGTTAAATTCCCCTTCCGCGATGTCCTTGCCGCCGTTGGCCAACGGTGCAGCAACCAGGTTCCAGCTGCCGCCGTTACCGATATTTGGCACCGGGTAAAACTCATTCGGGACAACCAACTGACCGTTATGTTTGATCTCGATACCGAGATCGGTTTTATCGGTTTTAAACGCGTTATTGGTGAAGGGCGCCGGGGTGCCGGAGACCGCCAGTTTGATATTCAGGGTACCGTCCTCAAAGCTGCCGCCTTCGCACTGGAAGCGCACCGGAATGCTTTGCGGATAGCTTGCGCCGTTCAGGTTGCTGCCGCTGATTTCCCCAAATTCGACGTTGATCAGTTGGCCTTCATTCACCACGCATTTATCCGGCACGTACAGAATGGCGGATTGAATAAACACCTGCGCCATAGGGTTGGGGCCGAAACCTGCGTCGGTCGAACCCAGGCGGCCATACATCTCGATGATTTGCCGGTCGTTAATCTGCACGCCATTGATGATTTTTTTGCGCACCCGGAAGGTGACTTTGCCCCGGGATCCGCTTTCGTAGTTGTTGATTTGCACGTAGGGCGGGTTACATGAATGTTGGCTCAACTCGTTGGATACATTGTAAAAAGGCACGGTGACGTAGGCCCTTTTATTGCCGGCGATCCAAACCTCGGCTTTTAAATCCAGGTAATCATTCAGTTTTAAATAACCGTTGCCGAACTCGGAGGGGGGCAGCGCCGAATCCGACTTATAAAAGTGCGGGCTGGTCGGAATACGGGTATCGCAATAGGCCTTGCCGGTATATTGGCCGCCTAATGAATAGGTAAATTCTTTGGTGAAGCCCACCTGATTGGTGATGTTGGTTTCATTCAGGTCGATATAAAATTGTTTTGCCCCGCCGTCCGGCGTCACGTAGCCATTTGCCCAGACGGCAGGCGCCGCCAGCGCGAACGCCAGCGGCAGATAATAGTTAACGTATTGGTTTTTCATTGCGTTTGTGAACCTCACAGGTAAATCACCTGAATGTGCGCCACGCCGGAAAACCCGGCCGCCATCACCGCTCGCTGCGTGGATTCCACGCTGGCGCTGAACCACAGCGTGTTGCTGCCGGGCTGCAGAATGTAGGGCCGGCTTTGCTGATTGAGCGACAGAGCGCGGCCCTGTTGGTCCTGCAAACGCAGGCCGATGCCTTGCACGCCGCCGTTGAGTTTCAGCAAGTCCGGATTATTCACATCACTGTCGCCGAGAAACACCAGCGTGGCGGCCTGCTCACCCTGTAAATAGAGCTGCCCGGCATCGCCGTTACGTTGGCCGGCGGGGTTATCCGCCAGCGCTTTGGCCCCCAACAGGCAGTTGCGAAAGGAGAGACGAAAGCGCACCGGCGCGCTCCGATCGCCGGCATTCTGGAAGTCACGCGCGTTAACTTCGCCCAAATCGATGGCCTGATCCTGGCTGTCCGGCGTCAGGCTGCAAGGGGAACTGAGCAGGCCGCCGAAAAAGCTGACGGTGCCGGTAGTGCCTTCAATCACGTCAAGCGGCGTTGCCGCCGCCGCGCTGCCGCTAAACAGCAATGCGCCGAACAGCAAGGGCCGCAGGCGGCCGCCGGTGAATTCAGCCATGCGGTATCTCCTTATTTTTTGGTATCGGGCACGACATGGCAGACGCTGCCGTTGCAGGCGAAGCGCAGCTCGGGGTGGCCGCCGTAGTCATTGATGTAGGTGACGACAAAGCTGTTCAGGCCGTTGTCGCGCAGCTTCACGCTTTCGCTGGATTTCGGTTTCAGCATCACCGGCTGGAAGTCACCGAGCGCGCCGCCGCCCTGTTTCTGCGGTTGACGGGTTATGCCGGTCAGGGTGATATAAAACGGCGTGGGGTTTTCGATGGTGAACCCGCCGGCGCTTTTACGGAACACCAGCTTCTCCTGCCACACCTCGCCTTTTGGCGCGACTATGGCTTTCGGCCGGTAAAACAGCTTGATCTGGGTCTGCAGTGCCAGCTGCATCACGTTGGTTTTGCTGCTCTTTGGCGGGATTTCACGCAAGTTGAAATAGAACACCGATTCGCGATCCTGCGGCAAGCGGTCGGCCTCCGGGGTCTTGGTGATGCGCACTACGCTGCGTTCACCGGCTTCTACCCGCTGCAACGGCGGCAGTACCACCAGCGGCGAGGTGATTTTCTGATGCTGTTCGTTTTCCAGCCAGGATTGCGCCAGGAAAGGCAGCTCCTTATTTTCGTTGACGATATTCAGGCTGATGGATTTCGCGTCGCTGAGGTAGACGGCGCGGGTACGATCCAGCGAGATCGCTGCGTTGACGGCCGGAGCCGCGCTGGCCAATACCAGGCCCAGCGCGGCCACTTTTGCTAGCGGATAGTTGTTCATAGTCATCAATTCTCTATGTTGCGGATTACAGTTTGGCGCACGGCAGCAGCAGCTGGTCCAGCGGCTTGGCGGCGCCCGGTATCACGATGCGGCACTGGCGTTGGCCTTCCCAGGCGACATCCAGTTGTTCTTGCGGCTGGACGCCGGTCAGGTAGACCGATCCTCCGTCGTTCACCACCGCCACTTCGCGGCCTCGCTCACTCAGCACCGTAGCGCCAAACGGCGGTTCGCTGCCGTCGGCCAGCTTGATGGTGGCCAGCAGCTTGCTGCCTTTCACCACCTCAAAGTGGCGGTAGCCGATGGCGCCTTCGGTCAGCGTGCCTTGCACTACCGCGCGGGTGGCTTCGACGTCGTCCGCAAGTTGGTTGACGTCAATTCGGGTATCGGTGTTGTAGTAACTGGTGATATCGGAAATCACCGCCAGGCCGAAGTGGTTGCTGTAGGTGCGGCCGTTGTTGATCGGCACCCCGGCGATGCCGTCGGTGTCGAGCATCATCCGGCTGCCGCCGTTGCTGGAGTTCTGGTGCGCGGCCACGCCGTATCGGGTGGCGGTAATGCCGCTGCGGAAAGTGCCGCCGATAGAGGAGTAGCTGTCTTGTTGGTAAGAGGCGCTGGCGTTGAGCGAGCCGAACGACGCGTTGCGGGTGTAGTAACCGCGAGCCAGCGATTTGCCGGCTTGGTTAAAGCCGCCGCTGACCTGCCAGGTATTGTTCGGATCGGTGTAGTCGTTGTAGGACGCCATCTGCGTGACGTCGCTGTTGCTGCTTTGCAGCGAGTAACCGATACGGCGACGATCGCCAATCGGCACGCTGAAGTTCAGCATCACGCTGTCGTCCGTGCGGCCGTGATAGGTAGTGCGGTAGGCCGACAGCGAGGCGGTGATGTTGCTGACGTTACCGACGTTGAACAATTTGCTGGCGGACAGTCCGTAGCGATCCTGTGCCTTGGCGTCCCAATAGGTCTGGTGGGAATAGGTCAGGTAGGCGGTGATCGCTTTGGCGCTGTCTTCCGCCATAAAGGTTTTGCTGGCGGTGATGGTGTACAGCTCTTTTTGACGCCCGTTGTAGTGTTCGTCGTAGTCGTTGTAACGCTCTTGCAGATACTGGGACATGTTCATGAACTTGCGCTGCGAAAAGCGATAACCGGCGAAGGTGATCTGGCTGTTCAGTTCATCGAAGCGTTTGGCGTAGTTGACCTTGAACGACATGCCGCTGGCGGTCGGTTCATTGGGCAGGCGCGCGATGGACTGCGTGACGTCCAGCGACATGGCGCCAAACACGTTCAGATCGCGGCCCAGGCCGAGCGCCCAGGCGTTGTAATCGCCGCCGAGCAGCGCGCCGCCGTACAGCGACCAGGCGCTGGTCAGCCCCCAGGAGAAATCGCTGGCAGAGAACAGCGGCCCCTGCGTGCGGTGATCGTAAGCCGAGGGTTTGCCCAGTGCGACGTTGTAGCGCACATAGCCGGGGCGGGTCAGATAAGGGATGGTGGCGGTATCGACCTGGAAGGTGGAGACGCTGCCGTCCTGTTCTTCTACCTTCACGTCCAGCCGGCCACGCACCGAACTGTTGAGATCCTGAATGGCGAACGGCCCGGCGGGCACCGTGGTTTCGTACAGCGTGCGGCCTTCCTGGGAAACGGTGATTTTGGCGTTGCTCTTGGCGATGCCGCGCACTTCCGGCGCATAGCCCTGCAGGTTCGGCGGCAGCATGCGCTCGTCACTGGCCAGATTGAGGCCGGTGAAGCGGTACGAATCGAACACCCCGGAGTCGAGAAAGATTTCGCCGAGAGTGAGCTTGGCGGCCTGCATTGGCAGTGCGCGATAGGCGTAGATCTGGTTCCAGTCAAAACCGCTGTCACGCTGGCCGGCCTGCTGATTGTAATTGGCCTGATAATCGGCTCGCAGGCGCCATGCGCCCATATTGGCACCCAGCGTGCCGTAGCTGCTGAGGTTTTCTGAGGTGTTGTTATTGTGGCTTTGCTTGCCGACCTGGCCGCTGAGGTTGTAGTCCAGCAGTAGCCCCGGAATACCCTCGTCCCATTGTTCAGGTGGGGTCCAGTCCGGATCGGAATATTTCATCCATGCCTGCGGAATGGTGATCGCCAACACGCCGCCGCCGATACGATCGGAAAGGGTCGCCCCTTTGATCCCGCTGATATCGGCGCACTGGTTGTCGTGCCACAGGGTGATTTTTTTGGCGGCTTCCTCTTTCAGCGCCATTTTTTCCACCAGATCCGGCGGCAGACAGGCGCGGGATCGGTCCTTTTTATCCGCTGACGGATAATACTGGATGCGGCGCTGCGGCAGGGTTTTCTGGTTGATCTTGATATCCAGCAGATAGGTGCCGGGCATGACGTAATCGGCGTCGGAAAAACGCGATAAATCCACTTTGCTGCGATCGCCGATATCCAATACGTCAGTATTGAATTCCGTGGCGGAAAAAGCCGAATGCGCCCAGAGGAAAGATAGAATGACGATAAGGGGTCTTTTTTTCCGTGTCAGTAATGACGTCATAGAATAATCACTCATGGCAAATCCGCGCCCAATAGCAGGTCATCCTGTACGACCTGAATACGTAATACGTGATGTCATTCGGTACCTGATGCCGGTACCCGCCTAACGCGGTGTTACAGATAAGACAGGGTGAATTTCGCCAACGAGCTGAATCCGCCGGCTCGGGCCTTATCAGGGTGAATGCGTAATCGGGCACCGAAGCGCAGCGTATTGTCGCCGGCGACGATCTGGTAATCCGCCGTGGTGGTGCCCAGCGGGATAGGGGTACCGGCTGCGGTCAGCAGTTCAATGGCCACGCCTTGCGCTTCGCCGTAAACGCCCAATAGCGCGGGATCCCGGCTGTCTGCGGTGCCGTCGAAGGTGACGGTAGCCGCGCGATAAATAAAGTCGGGCTTCACGACGCTTGCCAGTTCACAGTTCACCAGCTTGATCTCAAAATTGCGGCGGCTGCCGATCAACACCGGCTGTTCGCCCAATGTCGCGTCGGTCATGGAGATCAGCCCGAAATCAATGCTTTGGTCGAGGCTTTCGCCGGCAATCCCGCAGGGGGTCTCGACGATCTCGCCGCCCAGGCTGACCGTGCCGTGGCCCTGATTTTTCGCTGTCGCCTCTACGCTGCAAACGCTGAGCGCGATAAGCAGTGCGCCCCAAATCCGGGTTGTCATGCTGGCGTCTCCCTGTAGCCGTCTGTCTCGTTACCTAATATCCGTGCAGGTAAAAGCGGGGACGCCGACACGGCGCCCCCAAGGGGATTACAGGTAAGCCAGAGTGAAGTTCGCTACGCTGGTGAATTCGCCTGGGACCACGGCGCCAGACGCGCTGCTGCCTTGCAGGTAAGCGGCGAATTTCAGGGAGTTGTTGCCTTCGTTCAGGCCCTGACCGTCAGTCGCGGTGCCCAGCTCAACGTCTTTGGAGTGCAGGTTGTCGTAGATCATGATGCCGGCGCCGGTCGCGGTGCCGCTCAATGCCAACAGCTTGCTGTTATCAGGATCCGGGGTGCCGGTGAAGGTCACCTGGACGTTCTTCATGGTCGTCAGAGAGCAGTCTTTCAACTCAATGCTGAATGGCTGAGAGCTGGATTTCCCTTCTTTGGCCAGAATACGGCTGCTGATTTGGCCCATCGGTACCGTCTGGTCAACGGACTCAGGCGCTACGCTGCATGGTGCATCGATGATTTCACCGGTAAAAGTCACTTTACCGCTGCCCTGGTTAGATGCGGCGTGAGCAACAGATGCGGAAGCGAAAGCAATCATGGTTGCCAGCATTAATTTATTCAGTTTCATTTCTCAAGTTCCTGTAGAGAGTATTTAAATAAAAAGAAAAGCACATCTAAATCCCCCACGACGCTGGCAACATCATGTCGCCAGCCTCGAAGTTGGAGCCAGATCCTTTTGCTCTGGGCAATACGCCACCCTCCGTTATTTTCTCAGCAATAACGAAAGTTTTTGGAAGGCGTAAAAACGCATTCCATTAAAATGAAAATATGAATATCACCCTGGCGTCTTGGTGAGAATATTCTTGCAAATAATAGGCGTTGTTGGAAATAGCTTTTATTAAGTTAGGTCAAATACAGAATATAAAACCAAAAGGAAAAAGAAATATATATAATTGAAAATCAATAGATCGTATACAACTATTATCCAGAATAAATGACTATATAATTGGCAATGTGCGAGATTTTAGATCGCCAGATATGCCGTTGACACTACAATTCACAATATTGTTTTGATAATATCGCCATCAGACAGCAGATGATGAATTGCGGCTGTTAATCGGCGGTGAAAAGTTAACTCATTGTTTTAAAAGACAGGTAAAACGATATCGCCGGCGTGAAACGCGGCTTTCAGACATAACGGCGGCGGTAATTTCATTCGTGGCGTTAACAAAAAAATAACAATATCGACGCGTGCCGGATTATTATCGGCACAGGCTGATATTTCGCGTTTTTTGTTATTTAACTCGTTCGGATTAATCCAGAACGGTGAGTTCTTGCTGAGCTTCACGACATAATAATGACCTAAGTGATAATTAAGGGATGATAAACGGAATGATTACCATAATTAATGATTCGACTCGCCGCTCGGCCGTCGCTTTGGCGGCGCTGATAATGACAGGTTTAATGTTGTCGGGCTGTGCGGGGAAGAATGGCGCGGGTGTTAACGCCGTGAAAAAAGTCTCACAGAATAATCCTAATGAAAAGACTGATGAGCAGCGCATCGTACTTTGTCAGCAGCGGGTGAATTCACTTAAGAATATTAATCCACAAAGTTACCAGAAACGGATTGCTTATTTTAACGGACTGCTTTCCAACGCCTCCGGATATGCCGGTATTCGCAGTCATGTCGATGAAAGTACCCGTAAGGCTATAGACGCGCTTTATAAATATAAAACTGAAAAGTTCTGTGCCGACGTCGAGCATGAGCTGATGTCCGATCTGTCCAGCCGGGTGGAGAGCCTGTAACCATGAAAAAGTGCGCGGAAGGAGCCGCAGCTTTGCTGTTGTTGCTGGTGGCAGGCAGCGTGTTGGCGGCGGGCAAAACGCCGGCCGATGACGGCATTCCCGCGTTGCTGAAATTTGCCGAGCAGCAGCAGGTGGCGGCCCCGGCCCCCTCAGTGGCAGAAAAGGCGCCGTCGGTTTCCTCGCCGGTTACCGTCAAACCCAAGCCCAGCACTGCGCCGCGAGGGGATAGCGCCCGGCTGACGGCGCTGAATCAGACCCTGCGTCAACAGGCTGAGGTGATTCAGCAGCAGGCCGAGACTGTCCGTCGGCTGGAGCGGCAGTTGGCGATTCAAGCCGCCGAGACGGCGGTCAGTGTGCCTGAGGTTGTCGATATCCGGCCGCTGGCGGCAGCGCTGAAGGGGATCCGACGGGCCATCGCACCGCCGCCGGATCTGCTCGCCATGGCGGCATCGTTGGCGCGGCAACAACGGATAGCCGGAGAACAAAAACAACGGCTACAGCAGCTCGGCCGACAGTTGGCGCAGTTGCAACAGCCGCCGGCGCTGGTCAGCGATGCGGATAAACAGGCTTATGCCGCTGGAGTTTCGCTGGGGCGCGACATCCTGCACCTGCAGGAACAAAACCAACAACTGGGTATTGAAGCCGATCGGCCGCGTTTGCTGGCGGGCATCGCCGATACGCTGAACGGTCGGCTACGGTTGGACAACGCCGCCATCGACGGCGCGTTGCAAGCCGCAGACCGCGCTTTGCAGCAGGCTCATCGGCAACGGCAGCAGACCTTACAGCAGGACGGTAAAGCCTATCTTGCCGATTTCGCCACACGGCCGGGGGTTCATAAGGACGCGCTTGGGTTCTATTACCGCGTGGATTACGCCGGCAGTGGGCGGATAGGTGCGGGCGACAACGTCAGCATCGTGGTGCGTGAAAGCTTGCCCGACGGCACGGTGATTAAGGATATGGAGCCGGCCGGTACGACTATCACGCTACCGCTGGCGCAATATCCGCCGCTGTTTCGCGCAGCTATCGGCAAACTCGACAAGCACGGGTCCATTACTCTGGTGGTGCCACCGGAGCTGGCGTATGGCGAGAAGGGCAGCCCACCCGCCATTCCGCCAGGGGCCACCATGATTTACACCCTGCGCGTGGCCGACGTGCTGCCGCCGGATAAGGACAGGTAAAAGTAACCCCAGGAGGACGTGATGGCGAAGGCGCCGATAACCTATGAAATCAGGAAATCGCATATGCTAAACGTGTTACGAAAACTGTGTATGGAACGCGCGGCGGGAACAGAGAGGCACCACCCGCCACCGCCGGAACAGTGGCCTAAAACAAGGGAGCTGGCAGACCAATGCGGCGAGAATATTTACACCACACGCACGCTGTTATTGGCGTTGGAAAAAGAGGGAAAAGTTCGTTGTACCCACCGCAGCATCAATAATTCGTTACGCTGGTATATTTGTACGTCGTCCCAAAAAGCGTAATGCCCTTTCTGTCTGAAATGTTGGACTTTCTTTCACAGCGCATCATGATAAGGCTGAGGGATTACAACTCCCTCAGCCCTGTTGTTCGTCGCCGGGCGCACTGCCCCGATTGGGGATGAGCGAGTTGGCCGCCTGCCGCAACTTGAAATTCATAGGGTATACTTGCCGGCTGATTGAAACGCGTTTTATGGCGATGCGGATATATTATGAAGGAAAGCAAAGAAATACTTTTATTGGATGATATTCATTATCAAATAGACGATCAGGTTATTTTGGATTCCGTCTCTTTCGGTCTAAAACAGGGCGAATTCAAACTGATTACCGGGCCGTCCGGCTGCGGAAAAAGCACCTTGCTTAAAATTGTGTCTTCGCTGATCGATCCGACCCGCGGAAAAATTATCTTCGACGGTAAGCCCATCACCGATATGTCGCCGGAAGCATACCGTCAACAGGTCTCTTACTGCTTCCAGACTCCGGCGCTGTTTGGCGATACGGTCTATGACAATATTGCGCTGCCTTACCTGATCCGTAAGCAAAAACCGGACGAGCAAAAAATGAAAGCCGATCTGACGCGTTTCGGGCTGGCGGAAAATAAGTTGAAAAAAAGCGTTAACGAATTATCGGGCGGGGAGAAGCAGCGTATTTCCTTGATCCGCAACCTGCAGTTTATGCCCAAGGTGCTGCTGTTGGACGAAATCACCAGTGCGCTGGATGAAGAAAATAAGCGTAACGTCAACGAGATTATTCATCAGCTGGTATCGCAACATGGCGTAGCGGCGTTGTGGGTCACGCACGATAAAGATGAAATCAAACATGCGGACGATGTGATTACCCTGAGCGCCCACGGTGCACGGGCACAGGAGAAAACCGATGAACCAGCATAATATCACCAATGAATCTTTAGGGTTGTCGATGATACTGGTGGTTATCGCTATTTTGATCAGCCATAAAGAAAAGCTGGCGCTGGAAAAAGACATTATCTGGAGTATTTGCCGCGCGGTAGTGCAGCTGATTATTGTCGGCTACGTGTTGAAATACATTTTTGACGTGAACAACGCCATTCTGACGGTGTTGATGGTGCTGTTTATTTGTTTTAACGCCGCTTATAACGCGCAAAAGCGCAGTAAATATATTGAGCATGCGTTTATTACCTCATTTATCGCCATTACCACGGGCGCGGTACTGACGCTGGTGGTGTTGGTGCTGACCGGTTCGATAGAGTTTACGCCGATGCAGGTGATCCCGATTTCCGGCATGATCGCCGGCAATGCCATGGTGGCGGTTGGGCTGTGTTACAACAATCTGGGGCAGCGTTTCAAAGGCGATCAGCAGAAGATTCAGGAGATGCTCAGTTTGGGCGCGTCGCCGAAGTTTGCCTCGACGGCGTTGATCCGCGACAGCATTCGCGCGTCGTTGATTCCGACGGTCGATTCCGCCAAAACCGTCGGGTTGGTCAGCCTGCCGGGCATGATGTCCGGTTTGATCTTCGCGGGCATTGATCCGGTCAAGGCGATCAAGTACCAGATCATGGTCACCTTTATGCTGCTTTCCACCGCCGCCCTGTCGACCATTATTGCCTGCTATCTGGCCTACCGTAAGTTCTATAACGCCCGCCATCAATTGGTGGTCAGTAAGCTGAAGTAGCGCTAAAAAAACGGCCTCCGAAGAGGCCGTTAGTTTGATGACAAAGTTGTCTTTGAACCCGAGATATCCGGGCCTAGCGCACCGAGGGGCCATTATGGGACACATCCGTGTGTCCCACCCTGCGGGCCGACATGAAGTCGTTCCAATTTGCTCCCGGCAAATGGGTCGGCGGGCAAGCCGCTACGGCCCCTTCGGCACGCTCTCCCTAATAACGGGCTTTGTCAGCAGTCTGACGGCCTCCGGGGAGGCCGTTATGCGCTCTGTTACTCTTGCAGCAGGGCGATGCTCTGGCGGATTTCACGTTCTATATCCGCCTCTGACCAGTTATCCAGTTGCGAAGAGAACGGCTCGAAGGCGTAAATGCCGGTATAACCGAGGCGTTCCAGATTCTGCACCTGCTTTTTGCTCTCCAGCCGATCTTTGCCACTCAGCATGATGCGTTCTTCGTCGCTTAACGCGCTTTTGCTTCGCGGGTCTTCCACCCCGGAAAGGTGCACCAGGCCAATACCATCGATGTCAATCTGCGCATCGAACTCGGGTTGCGTCACCTCGCTTAAATAATGGTGGAAGGTATCGAGCACGATTTTGTAGGGTGCGCCTGAATCCCCGATCAGCGACTGCGTCAGCAGTGACGAACGCAGTGAACTGATGCCGAACCCTAACGGTTCAACATAGCCCTGCACGCCGTATTGTTTAAACAGCGGCGCCAGCAGTTTCAGGGCCGCCAACGTATCCGTCTTTTTTTGCGCTTCGCTGCGGCGGTCGTCCGCGCTGCAATGCGGGCACAGCACCAGCGCCTTGCTGTGGATCGCCTGGGCTTGCGACAGCAGCGCCTCGGCGTTTTTCAGCAGCGCGCGCTCGTCGTCCGGCAGGTTAAACCTGCCAAGGGCGTTGATAGTGATGATCTCGATGCCGTATTTTGCCGCCAGCGCAGTGAGTTGCTCATTGCTCAGGCTGTCGGTCACCTTGCCGCTCGGCATATCGTTGCGCAGCTCAACTTTGCTGAGCCCGCACTTTTTCACCAGACGGAAAAAGGATTCCAAATCGAGATTCGGCGCGATCTTGCGGTTGATGCAAAAACGCTCTGGCGCAATGGTCATGATGCATGACTCCTGAAGGGGTTGAGAAAGCTTAGAGCTTGCCGTCTTGCAACGGCACCGGTTGTGTTTCGGACAAGGGCAGGCGATAGCGTTTCGCCATCACCACGTCTTCCATTTTCTCGAGGGAAACGCCCCGGGTTTCCGGGATATAACGGCTGACAAACCAGTAGCTGAACAGGCAGCACGCCGCAAAAATCCACATCGGGAAGGCGCCGTGGAACTGGGTGAACAGATACGGATTGTCGTTGATCATCGGGAAGGTTTGCGAAACCACAAAGTTGGCCAGCCACATGCAGCCGACGGCGATGCTCATGCCCTGCGAACGCATGCGGTTGGGGAAAATCTCCGACACCAGCACCCAGGCGCCGACGCCCCAGGACAACGCGTAAAACACCATGAAGAACAGCATGCCGAACAGCGCGAAATAGCCGGTAGCCTCGGTATACAGTGCATAAGAGGTGATCAGCAGCCCGGCGATGACCCCCAGCGTGCCCCAGCGCATCAGCGGGATACGGCCCATGCGATCCATCAGCATGGCGCCAATCACCGAGCCGACCAACTGCATCACGCCAATCCAGATGGTTTGGAACAGCGCTTCCTGCGCATTCTCGGTGACGGTTTTCAACACCACCGGCGCGTAATACATCATGACGTTAACGCCGGTGACCTGTTGCAGCATGGCGATCATGCAGCCGACAAACAGAATGAAACGCACGCGTTTATCGGCGTAGCTGAGTTTTTGCTTGCTGGATTGTTGATCCTGCCGTATCGAGTCCTTGATTTCCCGCAGGACGTTTTTGGCATGCTCGGCGTTGGAGACGCGGGTCAGCATCGCCAGCGCCTGATCGTCGCGGCCGACCATCACGCTCCAGCGCGGGGATTCCGGAATGATGAACACCAGAATGCAGAACAGGATGCAGGGAAGCACGCCGGAGGCGAACATCCAGCGCCAGCCCATCTCCACCAGCCAGGCTTCGCTGGCGATGCTGGCAATCTTGAAGTTAACGTAAAAGATCACGATCTGGCCGAACACGATGGCGAACTGCTGCATGCTGAGTGCGCGGCCGCGCATGTCTTTCGGTGACACTTCAGACATGTACATCGGTGAGACGGTGGCGGCGATGCCCACTGCCAACCCGCCGATAATGCGGTAAATGACGAACCAGGTGAAGGTCGGTGCCAACGAGGAACCTATGGCCGAGACGGTGAACAACAACGCCGCCAGCATCAGGGCCTTCTTGCGGCCATAACGCCCCGCCAGCGGCCCGGCGGCAAAGGCGCCAACCACGCAGCCGATCACCACGTTGGATACCGCCCAGCCGGTTTCGGCCGGGCTGAGGTTGAAATAGGTTTTCAGGGATTCGATCGCGCCGGAGATCACGGCGGTATCGTAGCCGAACAGCAGGCCGCCCAGAGCGGCGACCCCGCAAATTTTCATGATGTAGCCGGTATTGCGCTTACGCTGATATGACATTTATTGCTCCGATTTTTATCCTGGCTTCTGCCCGCATGTTGCGTTGTAGGTAGAGAGGGGGCAGAAGAGTGAACCGTGCCTGTCATCAAGGCGGTGATATTTGTGCAGTTCTTCCTTAAACAAGAACATTTATTTCATAATTAGTGAATAATGAAATATTGATTTTTAGATCCAGTTCAAAAAAAACCGCAAACGGACCGCCGACGTTACCGAAAGATTTACGTGCGCCCGGCGCCGTTGCGTTGACCGGTTGCCGCTATTTTTCTGTATAAAAGTCAGGGGTCATTGCCGCCCACCGCCGGGCAAGCCGGTGGCGCGTTTTTTTACCGCGATGCAATGACCCTGTATGACGACAGGGTAAAATTGCGACCTTCCGCACTAAAAACAAAATTTCTAAAATAATTTATTTGAAACTTTTTTTTCAATGAAATAGAGTTTGCTTTATCCGGTCAGGATTTAGCCTGCTTGCGGGCATGAGCTGGCAGTGTGATTCAAACGCCACGGCGTGCGGCAGCTCCGCATGCGGCCAGGCGACAGCGGACTTAAAAGAGGGTGAGACATGAAAACCGTGGGTAACTTTATTGGCGGGCAGGTGTGCCTGAGCAGCAGCAATCAAACCGTCGACGTGCATAACCCGGCTACCGGGCAGGTTGAACGGCGCGTCACGCAGAGCACCGCCGCCGAGGTGAAACAGGCCATCGATGTCGCCCATCAGGCGTTTACCGATTGGTCGCGCACCACGCCGCTGCGCCGTGCGCGCATCATGTTCAATTTTAAGGCGCTGCTGGAACAGCATCGCGAAGAACTGGCGCAGCTTATCGTCAGTGAACACGGCAAAGTCTATTCCGATGCGCTGGGCGAACTGACCCGCGGCCTGGAAGTGGTCGAGTTTGCCTGCGGCATTCCGCATTTGATCAAAGGCGAATATTCGCCGGACGTCGGCAGCGGTGTCGACAGCTTCTCGCTGATGCAGCCGCTGGGCGTGGTGGCGGGCATCACCCCGTTCAACTTCCCGGCGATGGTGCCGATGTGGATGTTCCCTATCGCGCTCGCCTGCGGCAATACCTTCGTCCTCAAGCCGCCGGCGCTGGTGCCTTCGGCCTCGGTGCGGCTGGCGGAGCTGCTGAAAGAAGCCGGCCTGCCGGACGGCGTATTCAACGTGGTTCATTGTTCTAATGAAAACGCCGCCCAGCTGTGCACCGATCCGCACATTCAGGCGGTGAGTTTTGTCGGCTCGTCGGCGGTAGCGGAACACATCTACACGACCGCCAGCGCCCACGGCAAGCGGGTACAAGCCTTTGGCGCAGCGAAAAATCAGGCCATCATCATGCCGGACGCCGATCTGGACGCGACCGTAAATGCCCTGATGGGCGGCGCGTTCGGTTCTGCCGGCGAGCGTTGCATGGCACTGCCGGTGGCGGTGGTGGTGGGTGACGACACGGCCGACAAGCTGATCGCCAAGCTGAAACCGCTGATTGCCCAGCTACGTGTTGGCCCAGGGATTCAGCAGGGCGGCGAAGAAAACGAAATGGGGCCGCTGGTGTCTTCGGCGCACCAGAAGAAAGTGTTGGGTTATATCGATCTGGGTGTGGAAGAGGGCGCAACGCTGGTGGCCGACGGCCGCAACTATCAGGTAGCGGGCTACCCGGATGGCTATTACGTTGGCGGCACCCTGTTTGACCACGTGACCTCCGACATGCGCATCTATCGTGAAGAGATCTTCGGACCGGTGTTGGGCATTGTCCGCGTACCGGATTACCGGACTGCCATCGACACGGTGAACAGCCATGAGTTTGGCAATGGCAGCGCCATCTTCACCAGTAACGGCCACTATGCACGCCAGTTCGTGCAGGAAGTGCAGGCCGGCATGGTGGGGGTTAACGTGCCGGTGCCGGTTCCGATGGCGTTTCACAGCTTTGGCGGCTGGAAGCGCTCGGTGTTCGGCGCCCTGAACGTGCACGGCACCGACGGCGTGCGATTCTACACCCGCATGAAAACCGCCACCGCCCGCTGGCCGACCGGGCAGCAGACGGTGTCGGAATACAGTATGCCGACGCTGGGCTAATCCCCGTACCGACAGACCAGGGCCGTTACTTTATTGGAGTGACGGCCGCTGCATTTGTAACGCTATAGGTTAACAGGAGAATAATCATGTCTTCATTGCTCGCCAAATGTCAGCAGCCGAACGCCGAGGGGCGCATCCAGCACGTCACCCCAGAGAATGCCGACTGGCGCTTTGTCGGGTTCGATGTCTATCGCCTCGCAGCCGGCCAGACGCTGCAATTGGAAAGCGGCGATAAAGAGCTGTGCCTGGTGCTGGTCGCCGGCATTGCCTCCGTCGCCACCCTGCGGGCGGAATATCCGCATATCGGCAAACGCATGAGCCCCTTTGAGCGCACGCCGCCTTATGCGGTCTACGTGCCGCATCACGACAAGATTAACGTGCGGGCGGAAAGCGATTTGGAGCTGGCGGTGTGCAGCGCACCGGGCAAAGGGCATCTGCCGTCGCGCCTGATTACGCCGGCGGATGTGGGCGTCGAGCGGCGCGGCAAGGGGCGCAATCAGCGTTTGGTGCACAACATTCTGCCGGACAGCGAACCCGCCGACAGCCTGCTGGTGGTGGAAGTGTACACCGATGAAGGCAATACCAGTTCATACCCCAGCCACAAGCACGACCAGGAGGATTCACCGGATGAAACCTATCTGGAAGAAACCTACTATCACCGCATTCAGCCTGAACAGGGCTTTTGCCTGCAGCGAGTCTATACCGACGATCGCGAACTCGATGAGTGCATGCCGGTGTATAACCGTGACGTGGTCAAGGTACCGCGCGGTTACCACCCGGTGGCGACGCTGGCCGGTTACGACAGCTACTATCTCAACGTGATGGCCGGGCCGGTGCGGCTGTGGAAATTCACCTGGGAAAAAGACCACGCCTGGATTAACAGCGCCGGTTACCCGGCGGCGAAATAAGCTTTAACAGGCCCGGCATGCCGGGCCTGTTATTATTCAGCGTTACTCGTCTTTGGCATTATTCAGCGCCAGGGATACCGCCAGGGTTTGCGCCAGACACATTGAGGCGACCTGCGAGCGGAAACCGTCCACCTGCGCTTCGCGCACCACAAAGCACACGTCGCTGAAGGCGGCCAGCGGGCTGACCTGGCTGTCGGTGATGGCGATCTGTTGCGCGCCGCGTTTGGCACCCAGTTCCACCAGTTCCAGCGCTTCTTGCGCATACGGCGAGTAGCTGATGGCAATCACCACGTCTTTGGGTTTCACCATGCTCAATTGCTCGGTGAACATGCCGCCCAACCCGTCGATCAGGAACGCCCGACGTTCAAGGTGGCGCAACGCATAGGTAAGGTAGGAGGCGACGCTGAAAGAACGGCGCAGGCCAATCACGTAGATGTTCTCGGCGTTGTTCAACAGTTCAACGGCACGGTCCAGCTGCTCCGAGCTGGTTTGCATCGCCAGCTGTTGCAGCGCCTGAGCGTTGACCATGGTGAACACGTTGAGAATTTCCGCCGGTTTTTCCGGTGCGACGTTGCCGTCGGTCGAGGTCTGGCGAAACAGGCGGGCGCGTTCGGTGTAGTTGACCGTTTCTTCCATCAGGTGCTGGCGAAAAACCTGTTTCATTTCGTTGAAACCGCTAAAGCCAAACGCGTTGGCGAAGCGGATCAGCGTGGAAGGCGGGACGCTGGCCTGGGCTGCAATGGAGGCAACGGTATCGAAAGCAATGCTGTTACTGTTATCCAAAATGTAACGCGCCACCTGTTTCAAGCGCTTGCTTAGCGTTTCATAACGGTGGCGAATCTCGTCCTGTAACAGCGAAAGTTGAGTTGGGTTGTTCATCCATTCGGCTCGCAGTGGGGGCTAAGGCGTATCGGCCTGACGCCTGAGTTGTTGACAGCCCATTCTAACAGATGGAGCGGAAATTTCATTTCATCTAAAAGCGATTTATTCGATTGCAAGTTGCGTTACTTCACAGAAAACCGGCAAAAAAATCCCCTTAAAGCGGCGAAAATCGCTGTAAGGGGAGCCTTTGTCGATTAATTTGCGTCGTGGCCGGGGCGATATTGGCGCCAGAAACCGATCAGCGTCAGGTATTTTTGTTTCACCTGTTCGATTAAGCCGGCGTCATCCAGTTCGCCCTGCAACCAGCGGCGTGAGGGCTGGCCAAAAATGGTGCGGCCAACGGCAAAGCCTTTCACCCAAGGCGCATCGGCAGCGGCGGCGAAGCCGGCCTTCAGCGTTTCCTCAGGGGAATCCAGCCCCAGGATCAATACGCCACGGCAGAAGGGATCGTTAGCCTCGATCAACGCGCCGACCTGCCGCCAGTTCTCGGCACTCAGCGGCGGCAGTTTCCACCAGTCCGGCTTCACGCCCAACCGGTAGAAATGTTGCAGCATGTCCAGATAGTAGCGCTCGTCTTTGTCGGCGTTGCTTTCCGGCAAAATCACCTCGAGCAGCAGCTCGTGGCCCGATTTACAGCAGCCGCGATAGACGTCACCGATCAGTTCATCCTGTTCGCGGCGCAGTTCGGCGGCGTCATGCGGATGGTAAAATACCAGGCATTTCACTACGTGTTCCTGCGGCCAGTCGATCAGTTGCGAGCCGATATTGCCGTGCTCCAGCCGCAGCGGGCGCGAGCTGGGCAGCTCGACCGGCCGGCCAATCCACCAGCCCTGGCCGGTGATTTCGTTCAGCGCCGCCTGGCCGTAAGTGGTGTCGGCCAGAATGCCGCTGTTGCCCTGCAGCCCGGCATCTTCTGCGGCCCGTTGCGCCGCCGCCAGCAGCAGGGTTTTCAATCGGGGGATACGTTCTTCACTGACGTTGGCTTCGCGCGCCATATCCGCCAGCTGCTTGCGGTGATCGAAGGCGAACACGCACAGTTCCGGCCACTGTTTTTTGCGGGTCGTCACCCGGTGCAGGTGATTGAGCCGCGGGTCGCGGTCCGGGCGTTTCACTTCCCGTTCGCGTTGCAAATAGTCATCCAGCTCCAGTTTGGTGGGCATCGCCGGCGCGCAACCGTGGCGCGAAACCACCAGCGCACCGCAGGCGTTGGCATAGCGGCAGGCCTGATCCCAGCCTTCATCGTTCAGGTAACCGCGCAGCAGGCCGGACATAAAGGCATCGCCGGCGCCCAGCACGTTCAGTACCTCGACCCGTACGCCGGAATGCAGTTTTACCTGCTGCCAGTCGGCGGCGATCTCGCCTTCGAAGACCGAGCAGCCCTGCGCACCGCGTTTGCAGACCAGCGTGGCCTGGGTGGCTTTGCGTACATTGCTCAGCGCGGTCAGCGTGTCGGTGCTGCCGCCGGCAATGTGAAACTCTTCTTCGGTACCGACGATTAAATCAAAGTGGTGCAGCACTTCCTGCAGTTCGCGGGTCACCTTCTCGGATTCGACAAAGCGGGTTTCACCGTCGCCCAACGAGGTCAGGCCCCACAATACCGGGCGGTAGTCGATATCCAGCGCGGTGCGCAGGCCGTGGCGGCGGGCGTACTCCAGCGCCTTCAGCACTGCAGCGCGGGTGTTCGGGTGCGACAAATGGGTGCCGGTAATGGCCAGCGCGCGTGACGACGCAATATAGGATTCGTCGATATCGTCCGGCGTTAGCGCCATGTCGGCGCAATTTTCACGGTAGAAAATCAGCGGGAAGGTTTCCTGATCCTTGATGCCGAGGATCACCAGGCCGGTCAGGCGCTCTGGGTCGACGATCAGGCTCCGGGTGTCGGCGCCGACGCGTTGCAGCTCTTCGCGCAGGAAGCGGCCCATATGCTCATCGCCGACGCGGGCCAGCATGCCGGACTTCAACCCCTGAATGGCGGTGCCGTAAGCTACGTTGCCGGAAGAGCCGCCGAGATACTTGGAGAATGTGCTGGCATCTTCCAGGCGTGCGCCGATCTGTTGTGCATAGAAATCGACGGCGATACGCCCGAGACAAATGACATCAAGTTGTTTTTCTTGTGTAGCCATACCCGTTTCCTTCTGTATTAAGCCAAACCCCGACTGCGAAGCATATTTTGGAGTATGAGGAATAAAAATTTCAATTTCAAGATTGAATGAAATTTACACCCCAAAAATGTGATGCATTTAAAAGCGTGATGAACGCGGGGATGCAGGGGGCAAAAACCGCGCCCTGCCTGAGAGGAAAACGTGCTGCAACGGGGGGTGATGCTTGCGCGTCACAGGCCGATGGCATCGGGTGCACAGGCGGGTTTGGCACGGTTGGGATGGGGCCGCGCCGGCGGGAAAGGGCGGCTAAGTCGGTGAATTCTAAAGGCATGGATGAAATGAGGTTTTCATCATTATGCGATCTTTATCGCAAAATGAAATGTTTCTTCTGTAATGTGATTTTATGGAAAATATATTTGTTTATAATCGCTTCACGTTTCACGTTGTCGGTTTAGTGAGCGGCACCGCTGGAAAGCCATAGGCATAATGTAGAGGGTGGAGAAATGGGCAAGATCAGATTAACCATGGCACAGGCGCTCGTCAGGTTCCTCGACAACCAGTATCTGCTGGTCGACGGCGTGGAAACCAAATTCGTAAAGGGTATCTTTGCGATTTTCGGTCACGGCAACGTCCTCGGCCTGGGGCAGGCGCTGGAACAAGACAGCGGCGAATTGGTGGTGCACCAGGGGCGCAATGAGCAGGGCATGGCCCATGCGGCGACCGGCTTCGCCAAGCAGAAACTGCGTCAGCAGATCTACGCCTGCACCTCTTCCGTCGGCCCCGGTGCCGCCAATATGATCACCGCCGCCGCGACCGCCACCGCCAACCGCATTCCTTTATTGCTGCTGCCGGGCGACGTCTATGCGTCGCGCCAGCCGGACCCGGTGTTGCAGCAGATCGAACAATCCTACGATCTTAGCATCAGCACCAATGACGCTTTCCGCGCGGTCAGCAAATACTGGGATCGCATCGTGCGGCCGGAACAGCTGATGAGCGCCTGCATCAACGCGATGCGCGTGCTGACCGATCCGGCGGAAACCGGCGCGGTCACGCTGTGCCTGCCGCAGGACGTGCAGGGCGAAGCCTATGACTACCCGGACTACTTTTTCCAAAAGCGCGTACATCGGCTCGATCGCCGCCCGGCGACCGAAGGCATGCTCGCGGATGCGCTGGCACTGTTGACCGCCAAACGCAAACCGCTGCTGGTGTGCGGCGGCGGGGTGAAATATTCGCAGGCCGGGCAGGCGTTGCGCGAGTTTGCCGAACGCTTCCACATTCCGTTTGTGGAAACTCAGGCCGGTAAAGGCACCGTGCCTTCCAGCCATCCGTTTAACCTGGGTGGCATCGGCGAAACCGGTTGTCTGGCGGCCAATACGCTGGCCAAACAGGCCGACCTGGTGATTGGTGTTGGCACCCGTTACACCGACTTCACCACGTCGTCAAAATGGCTGTTCCAGCATTCGGATGTCGATTTCCTCAATATTAACGTCAGCGGTTTTGACGCCGGCAAACTCGACGGCGTACAGGTGCTGGCCGATGCCCGTGCGGCGCTGGTCGCCTTGAGCGCCCTGCTGGCGCAATCCGATTACCACGCCGGTTGGGGCGATGCCATTGCCGAGGCGCGCAGCGCGCAGCAGCAGGAAACCGCCCGCGTTTATGCGGTGGAATACACCGGCGAAGGCTTTGTGCCGGAAATTGACGACTCTCTCGATCGCGAACGTGTCTTCGCCGAATTTATTGAACAGACCGACTCGCTGCTGACCCAAAGCCGGGTGCTGGGCGTGTTGAATCAGCACCTGCCGCAGGACAGTGTGATCGTCGCCGCCGCCGGCAGCCTGCCGGGCGATTTGCAGCGCGTGTGGCACAACCACGGTGAGCACGGCTATCACGTGGAATACGGCTATTCGTGCATGGGCTACGAGGTTAACGCGGCGTTGGGGGTCAAGCTGGCCGAACCGCAGCGCGAGGTGTATGCGATGGTCGGCGACGGCGCCTTTATGATGCTGCATTCCGAACTGGTCACCTCGATCCAGGAAGGCTGCAAAATCAACGTGGTGCTGTTCGACAACATGACCAACGGCTGTATCAACAACCTGCAGATGGAACACGGTATGGACAGCTACACCACCGAATTCCGCTTCCGCAACCCGCAGGGCGGAAAACTCGACGGCAACTTTGTGCCGGTCAATTTTGCCATGCTGGCGGCGGCCTACGGTTGCAAAACCTACAGCGTCACCACCGAACAGCAACTGATCGACGCGCTGGCCGATGCGCGCCTGCAGAAAGTCTCCACCCTGCTGGACATCAAAGTGCTGCCAAAAACCATGGTGCACAAATATCTCAGCTGGTGGCGCGTGGGCGGCGCCCAGGTTGCCGACAGCGAAAAAATTGTCGCCGTGGCCCGCAAGCTGCAGGAAAACATCGATAAGGCCCGCGATTACTGATTACCCAGACCTGGCGTCTGCCGCAACTATTTGAAGAGGATAACGAAGATGACATTGAACATTGGGGTTATTGGCACCGGCGCAATCGGTCGGGATCATATTCGCCGTTGCAGCAAAGTGTTGCAGGGCAGCCGCATCGTGGCGGTCAACGACATCAATCGCGACAACGCCGCCAAGGTTGTGAGCGATCTGAAGCTGGACGCCAAGGTGTATGACAACGGCCAGGATCTGATCAAGGCGGCGGACGTGCAGGCGGTGCTGGTTACCTCCTGGGGCCCGAGCCACGAAGAATTTGTGCTGGCGGCCATCGCAGCCGGCAAGCCGGTGTTCTGCGAGAAGCCGCTGGCGGTCACCGCACAGGGCTGTAAAAACATCGTCGAAGCCGAAGCGAAGCACGGCAAACGCCTGGTGCAGGTGGGCTTTATGCGCCCTTACGATCGCGGCTATCGCGCGTTAAAACAGGTGCTGACCAGCGGCCAGATCGGCGAGCCGCTGATGCTGCACTGCGCGCACCGCAACCCGACCGTCGGCGAGGCCTATACCACCGATATGGCGATTACCGACACCTTGATTCACGAGATCGACGTGCTGCGCTGGCTGCTGGATGACGACTACGTCTCGGTGCAGGTGGTATTCCCGCGTAAAAGCCCCAAGGCGTTCCCGCACCTGAAAGATCCGCAGATTGTGCTGTTTGAAACCGCCAAGGGCACGCGCATTGACGTCGAAATCTTCGTTAACTGCCAGTACGGCTATGACATCCAGTGTGAAGTGGTGGGGGAAACCGGCATCGCCAAACTGCCGGAGCCTTCGTCGGTGCAGATGCGCAGCGGCGCCAAACTCTCTACCGAGATCCTGACCGACTGGAAAGACCGCTTTATCGACGCTTATGACGTTGAGCTGCAAGGCTTTATCAACGACGTGCTGGCCGGAAAGCTAACCGGGCCTTCCGCCTGGGACGGCTATGCGGCCTCTGTGACTGCCGATGCCTGTGTGGCCGCGCAGCTCAGCGGCGAGATTGTGCCGGTGACCCTGCCGCCGCGCCCGGCATTCTACAACCACTAATGGGCTGACCGTCGTACCCACGTTTAAGAGGAATGACCATGAAGATCGCTTTTGATGTTGATGTCATCAGGGACCTGGGCATCACCAAAATGGTTCAGCAGGTAGCGGACTGGGGCTATCGGTATATCGAACAGTCGCCGCACCCGCAGATCAATCCGTTCTATAAGCATCCGAAAGCCGGCCGTGAGGTGATGGCGGAATACAAGAACGCGCTGAAAGCGACCGGTGTGGAGATTTCCTCGTTTATTGTGGTGTACCGCTGGTCCGGCCCGGGTGAGGATCGTCGCCAGGCGGCAGTCAAAAACTGGCGCCGGATGATAGAGATTGCGGTGGAAATGGGCGTGCAGGTGATCAACACCGAGCTGGCCGGCAACCCTAATGAGCCGGAAATTTGCGAGGAGCTTTGGTATCGCTCAATGGAGGAGCTGCTGCCGATCATTGAGCGCGAAGGTATCCGCATGGAAATCCAGTCTCATCCGTGGGATTTCTGCGAACTGAGCAACGAAACCGCCGACATGGTGAAATCGCTGCGCAGCGACCACGTCAAGTACCTCTACAGCGTGCCGCACAGCTTCTATTACGACAAAGGCCAGGGCGACGTGGCCGGCATGCTGAAATATGCCGGAGACGATCTTTCCCACGTGCTGATTGCCGACACCATGAACCACACCAAACACTGTCGCTATATCGTCAACCCGCCGGGGGTGGACGCTGCCGTGCACCAGCACGTGGGTATTGGCGAAGGCGAGGTGGATTTCGACGCCCTGTTCCAGACCCTGCGCGATATGGAGTTCGCCAACCGCAACTTTAAGGTCGGTGGCGAAGCGATCATCTGCACTTCGCTGTTCGGCTACCCGGAAAAAATGAAAAGCCAGGCAGTGGCGACCAGAGAGCGCATCGAGAAAGAGCTGCTGGGCAAATAACCTTTTTGGCGCGTCGGCGTTAATTCCGTTGGCGCGCATCCGATTATTGAGGCTGAACATGAACAAAGACAACGTGAAACTGGCCATCGCGCCGATCGGCTGGACCAATGACGATATGCCCGAACTGGGCAAAGAGAACACTTTCCAGCAGTGCGTCAGTGAAATGGCGCTGGCCGGCTTCACCGGCAGCGAAGTCGGGAGCAAGTACCCGCGCGATCCGGCGGTATTGAAGCCGATGCTGGATATTCGTGGCATCCAGATCTGCAACGCCTGGTTCAGCACCTTTTTTGCCGACGGCCAGAAAGAAAAAACCATCGATGAATTTATCAACCATATGAATTTCCTGCATGCGATGGGCGCCAGGGTGATCGGCTGCTCCGAGCAGAGCAAGAGCATTCAGGGCACCACCAAAGGGGTGTTCGAAGAGAAGCCGTATTTCAGCGACGAAGAGTGGCAGCGGGTGGCCGATGGCTACAATGAGCTGGCGAAAATTGCCACCGACAAGGGGATGCAGGTTTGCCTGCACCACCACATGGGCACCGGCATCCAGACTACCGCGGAGATTGACCGCTACATGAGCATGGTGAATGACGACGTCTATCTGCTGTTTGATACCGGCCACGCTTACTACTCGGAAGGCAGCCAGCAGGCGATGATGGCGATACTGGAAAAGTATCTGCCGCGTATTAACCATGTGCATTTGAAAGACGTGCGTGACGAGGTGGTGGCGGAAGTGAAGGCCAATAAGCTGAGCTTCCTCGACGGCGTGAAGAAGGGCACTTTCACCGTGCCGGGTGATGGCGTGATCGACTTCCGTCCGGTGTTTAAACTGCTGGATGAGCGGGGCTACAAGGGCTGGATGGTGGTGGAGGCCGAACAGGATCCGGCGCTGGCCAACCCGTTTGAATATGCGGTGAAGGCGCGCCGTTATATCAAGGAGACCGCCGGCATTTAATCGAGCCGGGCAAGATACCCGTCATACTTGAAGCTGCCTCTGTGTTGGCTGCGCGCACTTACCCGAATCACTTACTTGAGTAAGCTTATCGGGATAAGTACCCTTGCCGCCTGGATGCAACTCCAATTATTTTGGGTATAAAAAAAGGTGCCTGAGTGATCAAGGCACCTTTTTTATTTGCCGGGATCAGGCGAGGGTTTTCCAGGTGGTGACCTGGCTGCCGGGCCATGGGGTGGCGGCGTAAACGCCACGGGCGATCGCCCGCGCCAGCGTATCTGCCGCCAACGCGCCAATTTGCAGCACCGCCAGCTCGCGGCTGCCCTGAACCTCGCGCTTGCCGGTGGACAAGGCGAATACCACGTCGCCGTCGAACGGGCTGTGCAATGGGCGAATGGCGCGCGCCATGCCGTCTTGCGCCATGATCGCCACGCGTTTCAACTCCACCCGGGTCAGCGCCAGATCGGTGGCGATGCAGGCCAGGGTGGTGTTTTTCCTGCCGCCTGTCGGCTCGGTGGGCATCCAGTCTTCGCCCTGGCCATGCAACTGCGCCAGCGCGGCCGCACCGCCGTTGCCAAATTCGCCGTTGATTTCATAAGGCGTGGCCCAGAAGGCGCGGCTGCCGGGCGCGACCACCGAGCCCAGGCTGTTGACCGCCACCAGCGCGCCGACGGTAGCGCCGTTAGCCGCCACGATGGAAGCCGAGCCGAGGCCGCCCTTCAGCTTGCCCATGCCGGTCATGGCGCCATAGCCTGCCCCTACGGTGCCGAGCGGGAAGTCGTGGCCCGCTTTGCCGGCCGCTTCTATCCCCAGTTGGCGGTAAGGCGGCTCAAGCTGCCAGTTTTTATCGCCCGCGTTGTTCAGATCATACAGGCAGGCGGTAGGTACTATGGGGGACACCGGCACGCCGGGAGCCGGCCGCAGGGCATAGCCGCGGCCTTGTTGCCCCAGCCAGGCCGCGACGCCGTCCGCCGCCGCCAGCCCGTATACCGAGCCGCCGCTCAGCACCAGCGCATCGACGGTTTGCACCAGGTTATCTTCCCCCAGCGCGTCGGTTTCACGGGTGGCCGGGCCGCCGCCGCGCACGTCGACGGCGGCGATCGCCGGGCTATCCGGCAGGATAACCGTGGTGCCGGTGCGTACCAGGCTGCTCTGGGCGACGCCGACCTGCAGGCCGGGCACGTCGGTAATCAGGTTGCGGGCGCCGGTCCGCACGGCGGGAGAGGTTGGCATGGCGGCCCCTAAAAAGGTGGTGGGAGAAAGGATGCCGATGGCACCCGTTACGCAGGCCAGCGTCTGCACAAAAGCGCGGCGGCTGACGGTTAAGGACCGGTTAACCGGCCCTGATTCACTTTCGCTATCATTCATGATGCGCTTTTACCCGCTGCTCGCTGCGAAAGCGAGCCATATGATGAGAATCCACCAGCTCGCCATCGCGCATGGCGTAAGCGCGGCTGGTACCTTCAATTTCAAAGCCGAACTTGCGGTAGAGCGCAATGGCGGCCTGATTGTCGGTAAACACCGTCAGTTCGATGCGTTCGATGGCTGCCCAATTGTCGCAGAGGTCGATCATCGCCTTCATCAGGCTGCTGCCGACGCCTTTACCGTGGTAGCGCGTATCCACGCCAATGCCGAAGGTCGCCACATGGCGACGGCGTACATGCTGGTCCAGCATTACGCTCAACTGGCCGACGAGCTGCCCGTCGATACAGGCTACCAGGTTATGGGTGCCGGGGCTAAGGTTGGCGAGGCGCTTATGCCATAGTTCGGTTGAGGGTAGCGGGAGCTGTAGCGTGCCACGATAGACCTGCGGTTGAGAGTAAAGCTGATGTAAGGCTTGTGCATCTGCCGCTTCTACGTGACGAACTACGATTTCACTCATTACGCTACTCCTGTTGCTTACCGGTTGAATAACCTTTGAATTTATCCGTTTATCCTGACGAGTCAATATTATTTCGGATGGGGAAAAATAACGCTTTACAGGTGCGAATGATAATGATTATTATTGCGATGCATTCCGGGGAGAGCATCGTCTTTTTGATACTCTTCCTGCGAAGGCACGACATTGCTCACATTGCTTCCAGTGTTACTTAGCCAGCTCGGGTGCTGGCTTTTTTTTTGCCTGTTTTTACCCCCTTCACACCTTCAACAACTCTGCTGAAAATAGCTTCGCCACTCCATCTAATTTTTTGAACAGAGGGATGAGTTTTTTACGCTTTCTTATTCTGCTGCCGTGACTAGACTGTAAAAAAACATTGAGGAGAGTTGAATATGATTTATTTACGTAAAGCAGAAGATCGCGGTCATGCCAATCATGGTTGGCTGGATAGCTGGCATACCTTCTCATTTGCCAACTACTACGATGCCGATTTTATGGGGTTCTCGGCGCTGCGGGTGATCAACGAAGACGTGATCGACGCGGGGCAGGGTTTTGGCACTCATCCGCATAAAGACATGGAGATCCTGACCTACGTGCTGAGCGGCACGGTAGAGCATCAGGACAGCATGGGCAACAAAGAGCAGATTCAAGCCGGCGAGTTCCAGATCATGAGTGCGGGCACCGGGGTGCGCCATTCGGAATACAACGGCAATAAGGATCGTCCGCTGCATCTGTACCAGATTTGGATTATTCCTGATCAGGTCGGGCTGGAGCCGCGTTATGAGCAACGTATGTTCGATGCGCCGCAGGGCCGCCAGTTAGTGCTGTCGCCGGATGCGCGCGAGGGTTCGCTGAAGGTGTTCCAGGATATGACTTTGTCACGCTGGGCGCTGAACAAAGACGAGCAGTCGGCGTATCAGATTGAGGCCCAGCGCCGCGTTTGGATCCAGGTAGTCCGCGGCAAAGTGGTGATCAACGGTCAACAGGCCGGCACCAGCGATGCTTTCGCGGTGTGGGATGAAGCCGAGCTGTCGATTCAGGCGGATGAAGACAGTGAAATCCTGCTGTTCGATCTGCCGCCCGTGTGATTAAGCGGTAAATTGTGATTAAGCGGTAAATATCAAGGGCTCACGCGGTGAGCCCTTTTTGCATTTGGCCATCCGGCAACCAACAATATCGGCCCCGGTTTTTTTTTGCTAAAATGAACGCCCTTTCACGGTTAGCCAGTTCATTGATAATGAAGAAAAAACGGCCGGTACT
>Ga0207710_10000146_pt1 | contig 80814 bp, 72 predicted proteins | sample KBSS24metaG_FD_184400 | JGI IMG/M metagenome (GOLD analysis project Ga0207710, IMG submission 184400) | Switchgrass rhizosphere microbial communities from Kellogg Biological Station, Michigan, USA - KBS S2-4 metaG (SPAdes) (version 2) | ecosystem: Host-associated > Plants > Roots > Rhizosphere...
ACTCGAGCATCATGGCCTGCGCCCGCTCGTATTCCGACACGGGTAGCGATTTCCGGAGGTTGTCCATCGTCACATGGATAACCCACGCGTGCTCCTCGGAAATCGCGCCCTCACCCAACGCGAAACCAGTGTCGGCGAGCCGCCCGGCGAGCATGTCGGCGAGCCGGATGCGCTGGCGGACCCAGCTGGGATCGGCCAGCGTCCGGTCAACGATACGGTCGGCGGCGGAGCCACTGTCGGGCCGTTTGTCGGAGTCGATCCGCCGGTACAGATCGAGCCGGGCAGCGGACAGTTTCCGCTGGATCTGCTCGTACAGGTCGGTGAGGGTGGATTCCTCGCCGGCGCGCAGCGCGAACAGGGCGGAATCGTGAGCGGCGGCCATCGCGGCCAGCGCCTCACGGGCAGCGGATATCACCGCCGGCTCCCCGCCGCCACCATCCGCGAATTCGAACATACAACCATCGTAGGTCATCGATCAGCCGACGCAAGGGCCTGGCGAAAACCCATCGGCGCCCCGACGCCCAACGAATTTTCGCGCCGGCATTCGCGCAGGTAGACAGCTGGTCACCGCTCTGGCCGAGCCCCAAGCGGCGGCGAGACCCGGCCGGGGCCTGACGCGTCGTTCGGGCGTGACCGGAAGATCCGGTCACGCCCGAACGGGGACTGGGGGGCCGAGGGTCAGGCCGGGGCCAGGTCGCCGGCTGGGACGGCGCCGGCCGGCTCCCCGGCGGACTCGCCGCCTTCGCCTTCGGTGGACATCGCCGCGCCGCGGGGGATGAGCAGACCGACGGCCGCGCCCACGCCGAGGACGATCGCGCCGACCACGATCGCCGGCGTCGCACCGTCCACGAACGCCGACGGGCTGGTGTAGCCGCCGCGGGCGGAGAAGACCGAGGACAGGACGGCCACGCCGAGCACGCCGCCGAACTCGCGGATCGCGTTGTTCGCGCCGGAGGCGACACCCTGCATGGCCGGCTCGACCGAGCCCAGCGCCACCCCGGCCACCGGGACGAAGAACAGCGACATCCCGACCCCGGCCAGCACGAACGCCGGCACCAGCGCGCCGTAGGAGACGGTCGGGGAGAGCACCAGGCCGATCCAGGCCAGCCCCGCGCCCTGCAGCAGCAGCCCGGTGACCAGCAGCGGGCGGCCGCCGATGCGGTCCGAGAGCGGCCCGGCGATCGGCGCGATGAGCAGCGGCATCGCCGTCCAGGGCAGCGTGCGCAGGCCGGCGCCCAGCGGGGAGAAGCCGAGGACGTTCTGCAGCGCCTGGGCCAGCAGGAAGATCGAGCCGAACATCCCAAAGGAGAACAGCAGCGCGACGACGTTGACCGCGCTGAACGCCCGGCCGCGGAACAGGCGCAGCGGCAGCATCGGCGTCCGGCCGGCGGCGGCGGTCCGCCGCTCGTGGGCGACGAACGCGGCCACGCCGATCGCGCCGACGACCAGGCTCGCCAGGACGCTCGCGCTGGTCCACCCGTGGCTGCCGCCCCGGACCAGGCCGAGGGTGAGGCCGAACAGGCCGAGCGAGGCCAGGGCCAGGCCGCCGCCGTCGAGCTGGCTGGACGGGCCGCGCGACTCGGACAGCCGGCGCCAGGCGGCCGGCGCGACGAACAGGCCGATCGGGACGTTCAGCCAGAAGATCCACTGCCAGGCGACACCTTGCGTGATCGCCCCACCGACCAGCGGGCCGACGGCGACCGCGAGCCCGGACACCGCGCCCCACACGCCGAGCGCCGCGCCGCGCCGCTCGGCCGGGACGGCGGCCGACAGGATCGTCAGCGTCAGCGGCAGCACCAGCGCCGCCCCGACGCCCTGCAGCGCCCGGAACGCGATCAGCGTCCCGATGCCCGGCGCGAGCGCCGCGCCCGCGCTGGCCAGCGTGAACAGGCTGATCCCGAGGGCCAGGATCCGGCGCCGTCCGAAGCGGTCACCGAGCGTCGCGCCGGTGAGCAACAGGACGGCGAAGGGCAGGGTGTAGGCGTTCACCGTCCACTCGAGGCCCTCCAACCCGGCGCCCAGATCCTTGCGGATCACCGGCAGTGCCGTGGTGACGACCAGGTTGTCAAGGTTGACCATGAACACCGCGAGTGACGTCACGACGAACGTCCAGATCGTCCGTGATCGCGTCGCCGGGGGCGTTTCCATAACCGTTCTCCTTGGGCAGGGAAGGGAAGTGACCGGTCACTAGTTACTGTGGCTAGAGTTATTGACTGTTCACTAGCTAACGAGGGCCAAAAAAAGGCGGGAGGTGCGGAGCAGGAACTCAGGGGCCAGGTGAGGCGGCCTCGTCCGTCATCACGGCGACGGGACGGCCCTGGGCCGCCGGGAGCCCGAGGCCGTGGTCCATCTCGCCGTCGAGCTTCAGACAGGCGAGCTCGGCCCACTGCTCGTCGAGGGCCGGGAGATCCATGGCCGCGGCGACGTTGAGCAGCATCCCGTGGGCGAAGAAGTCGCGGACCTCCTCGGGCGGGACACCGGATACCGCCTCGATGGTGGCCCACAGCTCGCGGAACCCGCGGCGGGTCACCTCGCGCACATCCTCGTCGTCGCAGGCCGCGTAGGCGTGGAGCTGGACGAGCAGGTAGGTGCGGTCCTCCAGGAGCAGTCGCGTGTAGGAGCTGGCGAACTCCTCCATGGCCTCCTGGTTGGTCCGGCCGTCGGCCGCGTCGCGGGCCATGGTCACGAGCCGGGCGAAGCAGTCGGCCACGACGGCCAGGAACAGGGCCTTCTTGGTCGGGAACAGACGGAACAGGTAGGGCTGGGAGATGCCGGCCCGCCGGGCGATCGTCTCGGTCGACGTGCCGTCCAGCCCACCGCGGGCGAACTCCGCGACGGCCGCGGCCAGCACCGTCTCGCGCCGTTCCTCGGCGCTCATTCGGGTGCCGCGGCCGGTCGGTGTCGTGGTGGGCATGGAACGTAAGTTAGTGAGTACTTCCTTCGTTGTCAACCGGCCGAGCGAACCCGCCAGTGTCCGTCACCCGACCGGGTCCACAGCGCCCGGCCCACCTCGCCCTCGCCCGCGCTTTCGCCCGCGCTTTCGGCCGCGCCGTCGGCGGGGACGCTCAGCCAGCCGTCCGGGCCGCCGATCAGGGCGGCCAGCGGGGCGAACGTCACGGCGTCCCAGAGCCGCACGGTGGCGTCGGTCGACGCGGTGGCCAGCACGGCCCCGTCCAGGTCGAAGGCGACGCCGGTCACCTCGCCGAGGTGGCCGCGCAGCCGGGCCAGCTCGGTACCGTCCGCGACCGACCACAGCGCGGCCGTGCCGTCGGCGGACGCGGTCGCCAGCACGTCGGCGTCGGGGGCGAACGCGACCGCGTTCACCGGCGCGTCGTGGGCGTCCAGCGCGAGCAGCTCCTTGCCGCCGCGGACAGTCCAGATCCGGGCGCTCCCGTCCCGGCAGCCGCTGGCCAGCAGGTCGCCCCGCTCGGTCTCGGCCACGGCGATCGAGGTGATCCCGTCGACGTGGCCGAGGTAGCTGTCCTTCTCCCGGCCGCTCCTGACGTCCCAGGAACGGACCGCGCCGTCGTCCGAGCCGACGACGATCCGCGAGCCGTCGGGCAGGAAGGCGACGGCGTTGGGCCAGCCCAGCCCGGAGCGGGGATCGCCGCCGCCGACGCCGATCCGGCGCGGCGGCTTGTCGGCCTCGAGGTCCCACAGCCGCAGCACTCGGTCCTGGCCGACGGCGGCCGCGAGGCGGCCACCGGGGTCGATCGCCACCCCGGTGAACCAGGTGTTGTCGCAGAGGTTGTCGAGGGCGCGGCGGCGGGACGATGACGCACCGTCCTCGTCCCTGCCCGCCAGATCGGCGGGCTCGGCCGCGTTCTCCGCGTCGGCGTTCTCGGTGTTCTCGGTGTTCTCGGTGTCGGCCTTCCCACGGTCGGCGTTCTCGGTGTCGGCGTCAGTCCCCAGATCGCAGAGCAGGACGACGCCATCCTCACTCCCGGTGATCAGCGTGGTGCCGTCCGGGCCGAACGCGAGCGCGGTCACCTGGTTGGTCCGCGCATCCAGCCGGAACGTCCGGGCCCGCGAGCCCGGATCCCAGACCCAGATCTCGCCGCCGGCCGCGGTCGCCAGGACACCCGCCCCGAAGGCCAGCCCGGTCTGCGCGGTCACGGTGCTGGTCAGGGTCACGTCCTGGGAGGCGGCGTCGAGATCCCACAGGCGCAGCGCGTGGTCGAGGGCCGCTGTCGCCAGGACGGCGCGGTTGGGCGCGAACGCGGCCACGGTCACCTGGTCGGCGTGGCCGACCAGGCTGGCCGAGGCGATGTCGGTCGTCAGCGCCCAGACGCTGACCGTGAGGTCCTCGTCGTGCCGCATGGCCAGCTCCGTGCCGTCGGCGTTGAGCGCGAGCGTGGTGGCGTCGTCGACGTCCGTGCCGACCACCCGCAGCTCCTCGCCCTCGACCAGGTCCCACACGACAGCCGTCCCGTCGCCGGCCGCGACGATCGCGTTCGTCCCGTCCGGGGTGAAGGCGACCGCGACGCCATCGGTCGTCCCCTCCCCGGCGAAAGCGCCCAGCTCATCCAGGGCCGGGACGCTCCACAGGCCCACGACCTCGTCCTCACTGATGGTGGCGACGGTGGCGCCGTCGCCGGAGAAGACCAGCCCGACGATCGGCGTCTCGCTGACCTGGCGGGCGTCGGTCTGCTCGCGGGCCTCGGTGTCCCAGACGACGACGGTGCCCTCGGCGCCGCCGCTGGCCAGCAGGACGGCGTCGGCGGACCCGGCCGGGGCGTAGGCGAGCGCGCTGACACCCTCGCCGATCCCGGGCAGCTCGCCGGTCAGTGACCCGTCGGCCACCGACCACAGCCGGATGACGGTGTCCGCACCGCCGGTGGCCAGCACCTGGCCGGACGGGTCGAACGCCAGCGCGGTGACCGGCCCGCGGTGGCCGACCAGCAGGTGCTCGACATCCCCCTTCGCCGTGCCGGCGACCACAACCGTCCAGCCGACCGTATAAGCCAGCCTGGCACCGTCGGGGGAGAAGCACAGCCGCTCAGGGTCACCCAGCGGTACGGCCAGCGGCTCGAGGATGCCGTCGGCGGGGCCCTCCGCTGCCCCGCCGAGCTGGCTGTCCGTCCCGTACTCGGCCGCTTGCGCCGCTAGATCCGAGTCGGACCCCGTTGTCTGCTCACCGTCCATAGTTAAATCTTGCCATATGTGTGACCGGGTCAGCGGCGGCGGGAAGGCTCGGCCTCCGCTGGCCGTGGTGTCAGCTGATCGTGGCGACGCCGGGCGGGGCGAAGCGGCGCCCGGTGACCTTCTCGCTGATCCCGGTCCGGTCCAGGTAGGGCGTCACTCCGCCGAGGTGGAACGGCCAGCCGGCGCCGAGCAGCATGCACACGTCGACGTCGGCCGCCTCCGCCACGACGTTCTCGTCCAGCAGCAGCCGGATCTCCTCGGCCAGCGCCGCCGCCGCCCGCTCCCGCACCTCGGCGCCGCTCAGCGCGCCGGGGTGGCCCGCCGAGCCGCCGTCCGCCGAGCCGCCGTCCGCCGAGCCGGCCGACGGCCCGGAAGCGGCTGCGCGCACGAGCCCGGCGACCTCCGGGTCGACCGCCGCCCGCCCGTCCGGCCCGGGCGGGCCGTAGAAGCTGCTCCGGCCGGCCTCGACCAGCGCCCGCAGCCCGGCCGGGTCGGCGTAACGCTCCGGGAAGTGCGCGTGCATGATCTCCCCGACGTGCAGGGCGACCGGCGGGCCGACCAGCGCCAGCAGCTCCAGCGGCGACATGGGCAGGCCGAGCGGCTCCAGTGCCCGGTCGGCCTCCTCCACCGGCGTGCCGGACGCGATCGCTCCCAGCACCTCGCTCATGAACCGGACCAGCAGCCGGTTGACGACGAACGCCGGCGCGTCGGCGACCAGCACCGCGTTCTTGCGCAGCGTCTTCGCCACGGCCAGCGTGGTCGCGACCGCGGCATCGTCGCTGCTCGGCGTCCGCACCACCTCGACCAGCGGCAGCACCGCGACCGGGTTGAAGAAGTGCAGGCCGACGACCCGCTCCGGGTGGGCCAGGCCGGCGGCCATCTCGGTCACCGACAGCGCCGAGGTGTTGGTCAGCAGCACCGTCTCCGGCCCGACGATCGCCTCCAGCTCGGCGAAGACCGTCTTCTTGACGCCCATGTCCTCGAACACGGCCTCGATGACCAGGTCGGCGTCGGTGAAGACGTCCTTGGTCAGCGAACCGGTGACCAGCGCCTTGAGCCGGTTGGCCGCATCCGGAGAGAGCCGGTGGCGGGCCAGCAGCTTGTCGATCTCGGCGTGGACGTAGCCGACGCCGCGGTCGAGGCGCTCGGAGTCGATGTCGGTCAGCACGACGGGCACCAGCAGCCGCCGGGCGAACAGCAGCGCGAGCTGGCTGGCCATCAGCCCGGCCCCGACCACCCCGACCTTCGTCACCTTCCGGGCCAGCTTCGGGTCGGGGCCGCCGACCGGCCGGCGGGCCCGCTTCTGGGTCAGGTCGAACGCGTAGAGGCTGGCCGCGAGCTCCTCGGTGACCGACAGGTCGGCCAGCGCCTCGGTCTCGGCCGCGAAGCCGGCGTCGGGCGACACGGTCTCGGCGGCGGCGATCAGCTCCAGCGCCCGGTAGGGCGCGGGCGCCGCGCCGTGTACCCGGGCGTCGGCGACGGCTCGGCCCCGGGCCACCGCGTCGGCCCAGGCCGGGCCCCGCTCGGGTCGGCGCCGCGCGCCGGCCGGGTCGACCTCGCCCCGCAGCACCGCGCCGACCCAGACCAGACCGCGCTCCAGGAAGTCGGCCGAGTCCAGCAGGACGTCGCCGAGCCCGAGCTCGACCGCCTGGGGTCCCGTGAGCGTCCGGTTCTGGCTCAGCGCGTTCTCGACGGCGACCGTGACGGCGTTCTCGGCGCCGACCAGGTTGGGGAGCAGAAAGGTACCGCCCCAGGCCGGCACCAGCCCGAGGAACGTCTCGGGCAGCGCGATCGGCGCGGCGGCGGCCGAGAACGCCCGGTAGTCGCAGTGCAGCGCCAGCTCCAGGCCGCCGCCCATCGCCGCCCCGTTGACCAGCGCGAACGTCGGCACCCGCCGGTCGCCGAGCCGCCCGCCCCCCAGCGCGCGGAAGGCGTCGTGACCGAGCTCGCCCAGCGCGTGCAGCGACGGGCGCACGACCGCCGGGTCGGTCAGCGACGAGCGGTAGGACAGGTCGGCCCCGACCGCGAAGATGAACGGCTTGCCGGTGACGGCGATGGCCGCGACGGCCGGCGCGTGCGCGGCGATCTCGTCCACCGCGGCGAGGATCGAGCGCAGCCCGGCCGGCCCGAACGTCGAGGGCCGGGTGTGGTCGTGGCCGTTGTCGAGGGTGACGAGCGCGACCGGGCCGGTCACGCCGGGCAGCTCGGCATACCGGACGCGGGCGTGCGTGACGACCTCGTCCGGATAGTCGAGCGTGGCCGCGGTGATGGTGCCGGGGCCGCTGTCCGCCATTAGTTGGCTCCCTCGTAGGCCGGGTTCTCCCAGATCGTCGTCGCGCCCATCCCGAGCCCGACGCACATCGCGGTCAGGCCGTAGCGGACCTCCGGGTGCTCGCTGAACTCGCGGGCGAGCTGGGTCATCAGCCGGACGCCGCTGCTGGCCAGCGGGTGGCCGTAGGCGATCGCCCCGCCGTAGGGGTTGACGCGGGGATCGTCGTCGTCGATCCCGAAGTGGTCGAGGAAGGCCAGCACCTGGACGGCGAAGGCCTCGTTCAGCTCGAACAGGCCGATGTCGCCGATGCTCAGCCCGGTGCGGGCCAGCGCCTTCTCCGTCGACGGGATCGGCCCGACGCCCATGACCTCCGGGTCGACGCCGGCGAAACCGTAGCCGACCAGGGTCATCTTGCTGGTCAGGCCGAGCTCGGCCGCGACGTCGGCGGCGGCCAGGATGCAGCCGGTCGCCCCGTCGTTGAGGCCGGCCGAGTTGCCGGCAGTCACCCGCCCATGGGGCCGGAACGGGGTCTTCAGCCCGGCCAGCGCGGACATCGACGTCCCCGGCCGGGGCGGCTCGTCCTTCGAGACCAGCTCCCAGCCGGTCTCGGCGTGGCGGGCGGCGACCGGCACCAGGTCGGGCTGGATCTCGCCGTTCGCGTACGCCTTGGCCACCTTCTCCTGCGAGGCGATGGCGTAGGCGTCGGCCCGGTCCTTCGTGATGCCCGGGTAGCGGTCGTGCAGGTTCTCGGCCGTCTCGCCCATGACCAGGGCGGAGAAGTCCACCAGCTGCTCCGACAGGAAGCGCGGGTTGGGATCGGCCGCCTCGCCCATCGGGTGGCGGCCCATGTGCTCGACACCGCCGGCGATGGCCACGTCGTAGGCGCCGACGCCGATCGAGGCGGCCGTCGTCGTGACCGCGGTGACCGCTCCCGCGCACATCCGGTCGATCGCGTAGCCGGGGACGGAACGGGGCAGCCCGGACAGGATGCCGGCGACCCGGCCGATGGTCAGGCCCTGGTCGCCGATCTGGGTGGTGGCCGCGATCGCCACGTCGTCGACGCGCTCGGGCGGCAGGTTCGGGTTGCGCCGCAGCAGTTCGCGGATGACCTTGACGATGAGGTCGTCGGCCCGCGTCTCGGCGTAGACGCCCTTGGCCTTGCCGAACGGGGTGCGGACCCCGTCCACGAACACGACATCGCGGACAGCTCCGGCGGACCTGTCGCCCGGCTGTCCCTTCGCTGACTGGAACACGGGTTTCTGCCTCCCCGCCCCGACCGCGTCCCGGGGCTCCTGGCCACGGCGCGACGGCGCCGCTCGGTGAGCCAATCGATGCTCAGGATAGAAGTTACTCGCCAGTATACTTACTGGTAGCTTCAGCGCCGGACGCCGCCGCCGTGTTCCCGCGACCCTTGACAAAGGCCGGGCGGCGCGACCCGCCATCGCGATCGCGGCGGCGCAGTCGGACGGGCTCGGGTCGGACGGGCTCGGGTCGGACGGGCTCGGGTCGGACGGGCGCAGTCGGACGGGCTCGGTCGGCCCGGCGCAGTCGGACGGGCTCAGTCGGACGGGCTCAGTCGGACGGGGCGAGCGCGGCCGTGAGCGGCCCGGTGGTCAGCTCCACCTGCCATGGCCGGGCTCCACCGGCCCGCAGCGCGTCCGCCACCGCCGACGCGGTCGTCGGCTCCGGCGGTGACCAGGCCAGCCGGCGGCCGAGCGACGGCTCCAGCAGGTTCTCCACCGGGATGGAGTACTCCTCACGCAGGGCGCCCAGAGCGGCGCGCACCCTACCCAGGCGGGCGGCGGCGGCCGGGTCGCGGTCGGCCCAGCGGTTGGCCGGGGGCAGGCCCTCCCCGCCGCCGGCGGCCAGGGCCGGCAGCGCCGAGTCGGGCAGCGCGGCCGCCTCGCGCAGCGCCTCCATCCAGGTCTTCGCGCTGCGCCGCAGCCGCGGGCCGGAGAAGATCGGCAGCTTGGTCAGCGCCTCGGCGTCGGGCGGATTGGTCAGCGCCGCGTCGATGACGGCCGAGTCCGGCAGCACCCGGCCGGGAGCGATGTCCCGGGCCCGGGCGATGCGGTCCCGGGCCGTCCACAGCGACCGGACCGCGGCGAGCTGGCGCCGGTTGCGGACCCGGTGGATACCGCTCGTGCGCCGCCACGGGTCGGCGCGGGGCTCGCGCGGGGGAGCGGCGGCGATCGCGGCGAACTCCTGCCGGGCGAAGTCCAGCTTGCCCGCCTCGACCAGCTCGGCCTCGAGGGCGTCGCGCAGCTCCACCAGCAGCTCGACGTCGAGCGCGGCGTAGCGCAGCCACGGCTCGGGCAGCGGCCGGGTCGACCAGTCCGCCGCCGAGTGCCCCTTCTCCAAATGGAAGCCGAGCACCCGCTCGACGATGTGGCCGAGCCCGACCCGCTCGTAGCTCAGCAGCCGGCCGGCCAGCTCCGTGTCGAACAGCGTGCCCGGGCGAAGCCCGACCTCGGCCAGGCACGGCAGGTCCTGGTTCGCCGCGTGCAGGACCCATTCGGCGTCGCCGACCGCCTGGGCCAGTGGCGTCAGGTCGCCGAGGGCGATCGGGTCGACGAGGAACGAGCCGCTGCCGCGGCGGCGCAGCTGCACCAGGTAGGCCCGCTGGCTGTAGCGGTAGCCCGACGCCCGCTCGGCGTCGCAGGCGATCGGGCCGTTGCCCTCGGCCAGGCGGCGGGCGGCCAGTTCCAGGCCGGCGGTGTCGGCCGTCACCGCGGGGACGCCGTCGGCCGGTTCCAGCAGGGGGACCGCCGCGTGCGCCACCTCGGGGAGGGCCTCGCCGGTCGTGCTTGGGGTGTCCGGAACCGTTGACGTCACGAACGGCGATGTTACGTCTGATTCGGAATCCCGGTGCGCCACCCGCGGTAACTCAACCGCCTGGGGCTTCGCCGCCCGGGGCTTTGCCGGGCGGAACTCCGCCGGCCGCAACTCGGCCGCCCGGAACTCTGCCGCCCGGACCTCTGCCGCCCGGAACTCTGGCGACCCCGGGCGCCGGCCGCGCGACGTCAGGCGCCCGCCCCGCCCAGGCGGGACAGCGGTACGACCCCGGCCGCCCGCGGCGGCACCCCGGCCATCGTCGCCAGCAGGTCGGCGAACGCGCCCAGGTGGGAGAGCGTCTCGGCCGGGCTCCAGGCCAGCCGCCCGCCCCGGGCGGTCTGCGCCCAGTCGGGCGACCAGGAACAGCGCAGCTCGACGTCGAACGTGTCACCGTCGCGGGCCAGCACCCCGAACCGGCGGGAGATCGTCGTCGTGACCGTCCCCCCGAGGGCGCGGTGCGCCGTCTGGTTGAGTTCGAGGGCCTCGGTCAGCCAGGACCAGGCCACCTCGGACAGCATCGGGTCGGTGGCGATCTCCCCGTCGACGCCAGCCCGTGCGTAGCAGACGAACCGGGCCGTGCCCTCCCAGGCCGGCTGCCCGGCCGGGTCCATCAGCATGATCAGCCGGCCGGCGGCGATGTCGTCGCCGTCGCGGGGGACGACGCCGGCCAGCGCGAAGGCGCTTGGGGCCAGCCGGGCCGGCGCGGTGATCTCGTGGACGACGACCTCGGGCCGGACGTCGCTCAGCGACGAACGCAGCGCCTCCACCGCCGAGGTGAACACGGCCGGTGCGTGCTGCGGGGTCAGCGGCGCGCCCATAGCCGTCACCGTAGGGCCCGCGCGCCGTCGCCGCCCGTTGATCGTGGATGCCCGCCCCGGCCAGGCTGCCCGGCTGGCACGAAGCGGCCCCGGTGGCCCCAGCGGCCCCGGTGGCCCCAGCGGCCCCGGTCGCCCCGGCTCAGAACGCCGCCGCGGCGGCGGTCGGCCATCGCGGTCATGGTGCCGGCCCGCGCCTGGCTCAGCCGACCGGCCGCGGACCGCGGGCCGGCGAGCGCCGCGCGGTGGCGTAGCGCGAGCGGCGGGCCGCCGGCCGCGGCGCCTCGCCGCCGTCCTGGCCCTCAGCCAGGGCCGCGCCGGCGCCGTCGTCCCCGGGGAGCGCGGCGAGCGGGGTGAGCGGGGCGACCAGCAGCGCGAAGCCGCAGTCGACGCAGGCCCGCTCGGGGCAGTCCTCGCCGTGCCCGTCGAGGCAGGGCGGCTGCTCGAACCCGCGCTCGCCGGCACATTCGGGGCACCAGTACACGGGCAGCGTGATCAGGCGCGCACTGCCCGATATGGCTAACTCGTCCCTTGTGCCGGTTACCGCTGTGCCGGTTACCGCCGTGTAGGCCACCGTCATCCGCGCTCCACTCCCGTCGCCGCGCCGGGAGGGTCCGGACATCGGTACCCCTCCCGCCTCATACCGACCTTGCAGACGGTCGCACGCGGGACGGTCATCTCGGCGCAACCCGCCCGGCGTGTCGTCCGCCGGATAGTTTGCTCCGGACAGGGTGGGCTCGTGCCGCGGGGCGGCCGACCGGTCACGCCGCGCGGTCACCGGCGGCGGTGGCCGCTTCGGGGCAGGCTCGGGACGGCCGGGCCGGGCGCGTTCGCGCGCAGGGCGCGGGCACATGGGACGATTGCGGCAGACAACAGTTCGCTACGACAGCGGGGTCAGCTATGACGGTGGCGTCCGCCACGAGCGCGGGGACCGTTCCCGCGACCCATCCGTTCCTCGCCGCCTGCCGCGGCGCGCCGGCGGAGCACATCCCGGTCTGGTTCATGCGCCAGGCCGGGCGAGCACTGCCGGAGTACCGCGCGCTGCGCGCGAAGGTCGGCATGCTGGAGTCCTGCCGGACCCCAGAGCTGATCACCGAGATCACGATGCAGCCGGTCCGCCGTTTCCGCACGGACGCGGCGATCATGTTCTCCGACATCGTCGTGCCGCTGGCCGCGGCCGGGGTCGACCTCGACATCGTGGCCGGGACGGGGCCGGTGATCGCCGAGCCGGTCCGGGACGCGGCCGCCGTGGCCGGGCTGGGCCCGCTGGAGCCGGACGCGGTCTCGTTCGTGGCCGACGCCGTCCGGCTGCTGGTCCGCGAGCTGGGGCCCACGCCGTTGATCGGCTTCGCCGGCGCCCCGTTCACGCTGGCCAGCTACCTGGTCGAGGGCGGTCCCAGCCGGACCTGGGCCCGGACGAAGGCTCTGATGTACGGCGACCCGGAGCTGTGGGACGCGCTACTGGGCCGGCTGGCCCAGATCACCACCACCTTCCTGCGGGTGCAGATCGAGGCCGGCGTCAGCGCGGTCCAGATGTTCGACTCCTGGGTCGGTGCCCTGGACGAGCAGGACTACCGCCGCTACGTGCTCCCGCACAGCCGCCGGGTCCTGGCCGCGGTGGCCGACGCGGGCGTCCCGCGCATCCACTTCGGGGTAAACACCGGTGAGCTGCTGGGCGCGATGGGCGAGGCCGGCGCGGACGTGGTCGGGGTCGACTGGCGCGTGCCGCTGGACGAGGCCGCCCGCCGGGTCGGCCCGGACCGGGCCGTGCAGGGCAACCTGGACCCGACGGCCGTGTTCGCGCCCCGGGCCGTGCTGGCGGACAAGGTCGCCGACGTCTGCGCCCGGGGCCGTAAGGCCAGCGGGCACGTGTTCAACCTGGGCCACGGAGTGATCCCGGAGACCGATCCCGGCGTGCTGGCCGAGATCGTCGAGATGGTCCATGCGTTCTGAGATGCGCCTGCGTTCTGAGCGGTGCCTGCGTTCTGGGCGGTGCGTGCGTTCTGGAATCTGGCTGCGTTCTGGGGTGAGCGCGTGAAGGTCGTCGTCATCGGGGGTGGGATCGCGGGGCTGGCCGCCGCGCACGCCCTGTCCGGTCGGGCCGACGTCACCGTCGTCGAGTCGGCGCCGCGCCTCGGCGGCAAGCTGCGCACCTCGCCGATGGGCGGGAGCGGCCCGGCCGCCGAGCTGGAGGTCGAGGAGGGCGCCGAGTCGTTCCTGGCCCGGGTGCCGGAGGGAACCCGCCTGGCCCGCCGGGTCGGGCTCGGCCACGACATCGTCCACCCGGCCACCACGTCGGCCTCGGTCGTCGTCGGCGGGGTGCCCCGGCCGCTGCCCACCGGCACGATGCTGGGCATCCCGACGGACGCGCTGGCGCTGGCCCGCTCCCGCGTCCTGTCGCCGGCCGGGCTGGCCCGGGCCGCCGCCGACCTGGTGCTGCCCCGGACCGACGCCGGCGCCGACCCCGCGGTCGGCGACTACGTCGGGGCCCGCCTGGGCCGCCAGCTCGTCGAGCGGCTGGTCGACCCGCTGCTGGGCGGGGTGTACGCCGGCCGGGCCGACCGGCTGTCGTTGCGGGCGACCGTCCCGCAGCTCGTCCCGATCCTGGCTGAGGACCGGTCGCTGCTACTGGGGGCGCGGCGGGTGCGGGCCCGCACCGCGCCGGCGCCGCCGGGCGCGTCGGTGCCGGTGTTCGCGTCGGTGCGCGGCGGGCTGGGGCGCCTCGTCGCCGCCGTCGCCGAGACGTCCGGGGCCACGATCCGGACCGGCCTGACCGCGCGGGCGCTGATTCCGGCCGGGGCGGGCTGGCTCGTCGAGGCCACCACCGCCGGCCCGGCCGACGCCGGCGGCGGGGTGGGCGAGACGCTCGGAGCGGACGCGGTGGTGCTCGCGGTGCCGGCGCCGGCCGCGCGGCGGCTGCTCGAGACGGTCGCCCCGCGCTCGGCCCGGGCCCTGGTCGGGGTGCCGTACGCGTCGGTGGCGCTGGTCACCCTGGTCTACGGCGGCGGGCCGGGCACCCTGCCCCCGCCGGGCAGCGGCTTCCTCGTCCCGCCGACCGAGCCGACGATGATCAAGGCGGCGACCTTCCTGACCTCCAAGTGGCCCGAAACGGCCGGCGGGAGCGGGCTGACCGTCGTGCGGGCCTCGGTCGGTCGGGCCGGGGACGACGCGGACCTGCGCCGGAGCAACCAGGAGCTGGCCGGGGTGGCGGCGGCCGAGATCGCCGCGATCACCCGGGCGGCGGGCAGCGCGCTCGCCGCCCGCCCGATCGCCAGCCGGGTCAGCCGGTGGGGCGGCGGGCTGCCGCAGTACCTGCCCGGCCACCTCGACCGGGTGGCCGCCGCGCGGGCCGGGCTGCCCCCGGGCCTGTTGCTGGCCGGCGCCGGCTACGACGGGGTCGGCATCCCAGCGTGCATCCGCTCCGGCGAGGCCGCCGCCGAGGCGGCCGTCGAGGCGGTGCTGCCCGCCGCGCGCTGAGCCGTCGAGGAGGGGGACACTGGGAGACATGTCCGAGACGACGAAGTCAGCCCGCGAGCTGAACGATGAGCTGCTCTACACCTGCTGGTCGGTGTTCTCCGTACGCGGGGAGCTGCCGGACGAGCGGGCGCCGCTGGCCGGCGAGGTCGACGAGCTGCTCGAGCAGGCGCTGGCCAAGGACGTCTACACCCGGGGCGTCTACGACCTGTCCTGCTACCGGGCCGACGCCGACCTGATGTTCTGGTGGACGAGCCCCGACCCCGACCTGCTCCAGGAGACCAGCCAGCGGCTGCGGCGCACCCGGCTGGGCTCGGCACTGGCCCCGGTCTGGTCGGCCGTCGGGCTGCACCGGCCGGCCGAGTTCAACCGCAACCACGTCCCGGCCTACGTGCGCCGGGAGGACCCGCGCCCCTACGTCTGCGTCTACCCGTTCAACCGGTCGCTGGAGTGGTACCTGCTGCCGGACTACGAGCGGCGCGGGATGCTGGCCGAGCACGGGGTGATGGGTCGGGAATATCCGGATGTGCGGGCCAACACGGTGGCCGCCTTCGGGCTGGGCGACTACGAGTGGCTACTCGCGTTCGAGGCGGACGAGCTGCACCGGATCGTCGACTGCCTGCGGCATCTGCGGACCAGTCGGGCCCGTCTGCACACCCGGATGGAGATCCCGTTCTATACCGGCCTGCGCAAGCCGTTGAACGAACTCGTGAACGGGCTGCCGTAAATATCTTCGGGTTATTCTTATTAACGTCTCGGTAGCCTTTGAGTGATGGGATGCCCGCGACCCGTGGTAGTTGTCGCGTTCCGCGCCGGATCGGCCGCCCATTCGGCGCGGTGGCGGGTTCGGTGACCGGGCGGCGCGGGGCGGGGCTGAGCGGGGATGACGGCTGAGCGGGGATGACAAGGCGGTAATGTTGACGCGGGCGTCCTTGGAACGACGTCCGGATGACGGTTCCCATCGAGGGTTGTCCTCGCGGCGGGACTGTTCGACGGCGGGGGAGACGACAACCGACGCTGGACGGCGGCGCGAGCGGCGCCGGATCAGCCAGGTGGCCGTGGGGGAGAGGGCCGCGCGCCGTCCCGGGCGGGCGTGCCTTCGGCCAGGGATGGGGGATTCTGGGAGTGACGGATACCGTCCGGGGCAGCACCCGTCCCGTCAGCGCCGGACTTGTCCCGTTGACCGACTATGAGTACGTCGAGCGCGGTCGCGGCGAGCAGACCTACCCGGACGCGGGCTACCCGCCCGGCGGCTACGCTGGGGAACTGAGCGGTGACCATCTGCCCAGCGACACGACCCGGCCGCTCGGCCTCCCGCGCCAGCCGGGAGGCCCCGGCCCCGGCGCCGGCCAGCGCCGCGCGCCCGTCTCGACCGCGCCCGACCCGCGCTTCGACCCGTCGATCGGCTACCGGGCCCAGGTCACCTGGGAGAAGCGCTACGTCCACCTGCTGATGGTGTTCGACGCCTTCGCCTGCCTGGTTGCCGCGACCTCAGCCTTCTTCGCCCGCTTCGCCGACAGCCCTAGCTCGGCCATGTCCTACATCCTGCTGACCGCGCTGCTGCCGCTGGGCTGGCTGCTGTCGATGTCGTTCGGCCGGGCGTACGAGAGCCGCTTCCTCGGCGGCGGGTCGGAGGAGTTCCGCCGGGTGGTCAACTCGGCGGCCCGCCTGACCGCGCTGGTCGCGGTCGTCTCCTACGCGACGAAGGCCGAGATCGCGCGTTCGTACGTCCTGCTCGCATTCCCGGTCGCGACGATCCTGTCGATCCTGGGCCGGATGGCCGGGCGTGGGATCCTGCACCGGATGCGGCGGCGGGGCCGCTGCCTGCACCGGGTGCTCGTCGTCGGGGCCGGCGAGTCAGCGGCGACGCTGGTCCGCCTCGCCCAGCGCGACCCGACGTCGGGCTGGCACGTCGTCGGGGTCTGCCTCGACCGGCTGCCCGGCCGCCACAGCCACGACCGGCCCGAGCGCAGCGGCTTCGACCTGCTCGGCGTGCCGATCGTCGGGACGTCGGAGAACCTGCACACCGCGATCGAGGCGACCCTGGCCACGACCGTCGCCATCTGCCCGCAGATGGACGGCGACACGCTGCGCCGGGTCATGTGGGCGCTGGAGGGCTCGGACGTCGACGTCCTGGTCTCCTCGGCCATCACCGAGGTCACCGGCCCGCGCATCTCGATCCGGCCGGTGGCCGGGCTGCCGCTGCTGCACATCGAGGAGCCGGAGCTCACCGGCACCCGCCGGGTGGTCAAGGCCCTGTTCGACCGGGTGGTCTCGGCCGTCGCTGTGCTGTGCCTGATGCCGCTGTTCATCGGCGTCGGGCTGGCCATCCGGCTGACCAGCCGCGGCCCGGCGATCTTCAAGCAGACCCGGGTCGGTCGGGACGGCGGCACGTTCCGGATGTACAAGTTCCGCTCGATGTACGTCGACGCCGAGGCTCGCAAGGCCGCGCTGGAGAACCAGAACGAGCGGGCCGAGGGCCTGCTGTTCAAGATGCGGGACGATCCTCGGGTCACCAAGGTCGGCAAGTTCCTGCGTAAGTGGTCGATCGACGAGCTGCCGCAGCTGATGAACGTGGTCAACGGCAACATGTCGCTCGTCGGGCCGCGCCCGCCGCTGCCGAGCGAGGTCGCCCAGTACGAGGGCGACGTCCACCGCCGGCTCATGGTCAAGCCAGGTCTGACCGGGCTGTGGCAGATCTCCGGCCGCTCAGACCTGGAGTGGGACGAGTCCGTCCGGCTCGACCTGCGCTACGTCGAGAACTGGTCGCTGGCCATGGACTTCGTCATCCTCTGGCGGACGGTCTTCGCGGTCCTGCGCCGCGAGGGCGCCTACTGACCCCGATCCTGGGTCAGCAGGCGGGCTTCTTACGGGCCACTCTCAGCGCTGCCCGAATCTCGTCCGGATCGATGTCGTAGAGGCCGATCCGATCGGTGCCGGCGACCATGTCGGCCCAGGCGAGACCGGCGGCGTGGCGCTGGGCGTCAGCCGTATCAGGACTCACCCAGGCGGCGCAATGCGTCCGCGTAGCGCGGGAGTTCTTCGTCAAGGATGCTCTCCAGGAGATCTGACTGGTTGCGCGCCTTGACGTAGCGGCGGATCGCCTCACGCGCGACTTCCTGCATCGGCCGCTGCTCAAGCTCCGCGCGGGCGCGCAGCGCGTCGGCCTCGTCATCGGTGAGCCGCACGACCATCGCCATCGGCCGACAGTACCTTCGGCCGAGCCGCGATCTGCCCCTTGTCAGGCCCGGGACTGTGGTCTGGGCGTTCACGGTGGTGCTGCACCTAACCACGGCCCGTTCGCGGCCGCTGCCTCATCGATGGCTGGTCGCGGTCAGCCGAGGACGTCGAGGGCGCGGTCGGTGGCGTTCGCCGCCGCCAGGACGTCGACGTAGTCGCGTAGATGGGTGATCTGGCCGTCGTGGACGGTTAACACGATGATGTTGGGCAGGGAGAATTCGCGTGCGTTAGCGGTGTTTCGCCCGACGGCCCGCTGCTCGACGACGATCGTTTCCGGGTCGCCGGTGTCGTGGGTGGCGATGGTTTGGTACCGCTCGTATCGGAGCGGAAGGGTTCGCCAGCCCGTCGTGATCCAGCCGACGATCTCGTCCCGGCCGGTCAGGCGGGACGGCACGCCGGGCGGAGTGAACGGAAACTCGTGGACCGCGTCGGCGGCGTAGAGCGCCCGCAGGTCGTCGGCGGCCTGCATGATCGCCGCCTGGCGATAGCGCTCCAGGACCTCGCGCGGGCCCACCGTCGGCGTTGTCGGTTCCATGAATGCGCGCCTTTCTCACTGCCGTCCGGAAACACGTGCAACACCGTCAGATCACCATCGCGGGCGGGTCGCGTCCAAGACCTACGTCATCACGATCGATAACCTGACGGCATGGACGGGCCGTTGGAGACACGGGAACTGGCGCAGTTTCTGGCGGTGGCCGACGAACTGCACTTCGGCCGGGCCGCCGCCCGGCTTGGCATCGCCCAGCCGGCGCTGTCGAAGACGGTCAAGCGGCTGGAGCGCCGCCTGGGCGTCGTCCTGTTCGAGCGGAGCAGCCGCGCGGTGACGCTGGCCCCGGCCGGCCAGGTGCTGGCCCAGGAGGCGCGCCGCGCCCTGGCCGCGGTGGAGGCCGCGGCGCGGCGCACCCGGCGGGCGGACGCGGGCGACCCCCACCTGGTCCTGGCGATGAAGCCCGGCGGGGACGCGGGGCTGCTCCCGGCGGTCCTCGCGGCCTGCGAGCGCGAGCCGTGCTCGCTGCCGGTGCGGGTGGTCTTCCAGACGGACCGGGTCGGAGCGTTGCGCGACGGCCGCGCCGACGCCGCTCTGATGTACAGCCCGGCCGAGGATCTGACCGGGCTCGACGCCGAGCCGCTGCTGACCGCGCCCCTGATGGCGGTGCTGCCCGCGGCGCATCCGCTGGCCGCCCGGGCCAGCCTGCGCACGGCCGATCTCCGCGACGAGAACGTCCAACCGCGGCAGGGGCCGTCCACCGACCCACCGGCGGCCAGCCTCACCGAACTGTTGCAGCTCGTCGCGCTGGGCCGGTTGGTCGCCCTGGTCCCGCGGTTCGTCACCACGCCGCTGCGCCACGATCTCGCCAGCGTTCCGGTGACGGACGCCGAGCCCGTCACGCTGCTGCTGGCCTGGCCCGCCCACAGCACCTCGCCGGCCCTCGCGGCCCTCGCGCGGGCCGCCGGCGCGGCGAGCGGACGGGCTGGGTAGCGGGTCGAGATCAGTCGCGGCCGCGGCGCGTGAGATGGTCCCAGCGGTCCGAGAGACGTTCCCGGAGGTTTTCGGGCGGCGGAATGGAGTAGTCGTTCGCCCAGCGAAAGGTGAAGCCGTCGGCGTCGGTCGTTTCCAGGTACCCCATGTCCTGAATGGTCTGGTGGGCGGGTTTCCGGCTCGGCCAGCTGGCGAAGAAGGCGGCCGCATCTGGGACTCGGGCCGCCGCGGCATGAAATTCGCCGGCCGCGTCCAGATCGAGGAGCTGCGCGGCCCGCCAGAGCAGGGACAGGACTGTGAGGTTGTCCCGCGGGTCGTCGGTGGTCTCGTACGCCACCGCTACCGCTGTCAGGCCGTTGCGCAGCTGACGCGGATCGCGCAGGCGGACCGCGAGCGTGGCCATGCGCTCGGCGTAGGCGTTCAGTCTTGCCGACTGGCGGGTGTCGATGGCGGCAATGAGAGCGGGAAGCCGTCCGGACGCGTCCAGGGACGTGAGCAACGTGGCGATCGCATCGTCGCGCCGTTGGAGGACCGATGGGTCCCCGTAGCTGCTCGAGGGCAGCATCGACCCGGCCAGGCTGCTGAGTTCCGCGGCGGACAGCGGCTCCATCGGGGGCGTTTCCGCCGCGGTCGTCTCCGCTCGATGCCGCCGCCGTCCGAACATCGATGCACCCGTCGGAAAATGCCTCGCGCCCGATTCATGCCGGGTTCATTCTTACCGACTGTGGATGAAGCGGGTGGGGATCTGGCGCGGCACCTGGCGACGGCGTTCCGGTGGCGGGGTGATCGAGTGGATGACCGGCTGAGCGCCGACGTCACCGGCTGGTGGCGCCAGCCTGGGCTGATGGGCCGGTTGGGGCCGGCGCTGGCCGGCCTCGTCGCGGCTGAGCGCCCGACGGTCGTCATCGGCGTGGAGTCCAGCGGCTGCCTGCTCGGCCCGTTGGTGGCGCTCGCCCTCGGCGTCGGCTTCATCGGCGTCCGGAAGGATCCGACGCCCGCCTGCGACAGCGACCGCTGGTCGACCGTCCGCACGCCGCCCGACTACGCCGATCGGCAGTGGACCCTCGGGTTCCGGCGGAACCTGCTCGGCCCGGCCGACCGCGCGGTGCTGGTGGACGACTGGATCGCCACCGGCAGCCAGGCGGACGCGACCCGGCGCCTCGTCGCCGACGCCGAGGCGACCTGGGTGGGAGCCACTGTCATCGTCGACGCGCTGACCAGCGCCGGCAGCCGGCACCGCCTCGGCGTCCGCTCCCTCCTCCACGAACGCGAGTTGTAGCCGTGAGACAGGACGACAGAGAGGCGGGTCGAGCGTCCGAGCGACCCGGGAGCCGGATACGGTCGCGCGGCTCCGCGCGCTGCCACGCACGGCGCCAGAGGCTGGCTACCTGGCATGAATGCGAGGAGCGTGGCATGATCGTGTTATGGATGCCACGGTAGTCCTCGGTCAACAGGGCCGTCTTGTGATCCCAGCCGATGTCAGGATCGCGCTGGGTCTGTCGCCTGGGGACCGTCTGCATCTCCGCCTGGCTGGTCGACGCCTGGTGCTCGAACGTCAGCAGGACGCCGTTGCCGAGCTGCGGGGATTTGCCGCGTCAGTCAGCCGGGAGCGGTCGCTGGTTGACGAACTGCTGGCCGAACGGCGGGCCGCGGCGGCGGCCGAGTGACGGTGCTCGACGCCTCGGCGCTGCTCGCGCTGCTACACGACGAACCCGGCGCGGAGATAGTCGCGGGCACGCTGGCCTCCGCCAGGCTCAGCACGGTGAACCTGGCCGAGGTGGTCGGCAAGCTGGTTGATGGTGGCCTTGATACCCGCCCGCTGCGGCGTCTGCTGGCCGCCGCTGGCGTGGCGATCGAGCCGCTGACGGAAGAAGACGCCGAGCTCGCTGGCGCGATGCGATCGCTTGGCGGCGGACGGGCTCTGTCACTTGGCGACCGCTGCTGCCTGGCGCTGACCGTGCGCAGCACGCCAGCCGAGGTCCTCACCGCCGACCGAGTATGGGCGGACCTCGATCTGCCGATCCAGGTCCGCCTCATCCGCTGACGGAGGGGTGCTCGGAGTCCTGTCGGGGCGGGCAACTATCTCCGCCGCCTATCTCCGCCGCCGGTCTGGTCCGCCTGAAGCTCACCGGGCGCCGCCGTCGACGCGCAGGATCGCGCCGGTGACGAAGGAGGCGCGGTCGCTGAGCAGCCAGGCGGCGGCCTCGGCGATCTCCTCGGGCTCGGCCGAGCGCCGCAGCGGGGTCGCCGCCTGGAGCCGTTCGACGAGGCCGGGGCTCTGGCGCTCCACTCGGCGATCATCTCGGTCCGAGTGTTGCCCGGCGCGATCGCGTTGACGCGGATGCCCTCCGCGAGGCCGCGCACCTGTCGCTGGAGTACTACACCCGGCTCGAGCAAGCCCGGGCCCCGCGCCCGTGCCCGGAGGTGCTGCGCGCGCTGGCACCCGCGCCGCGGCTCACCGCGGCGGAGCGCGACCATCCGCACCACCTGGCCGGCGCGGCGCGCCCGGCGCCGAGCGGGCCGCCGCGCGAGGTCAGAGGCAGCACGATCGACCTCATCGAGCGGCTGCGGGGCGTCGCCGCGGTCGTCACGTCGGCCGTGTTCGACGTCCTGGCCTGGAACGACCTCGCCTGCGCGCTCATGGAGGACTTCCCGGCCGTGCCGCCGCGCGAGCGCAACTTCGCCCGCCGCGCCTTCCTCCCGCCCGCGCCCGGGACGAGCCCGCTCTATGGGCTCTCCGACCTGGACGACTTCCGCGTGCACGCTGCCCACGAGCTGCGGGCGGCCGGTGCTCGCTACCCGGGCGACGAGTCCGTCGCCGAGCTGATCGGCGGTGGCTCCGGGAGGTCGACCGGGCTCGCGGTCGGAATGGAGGCTCGCTGCGCCGGAGCGATACCGCCGCGCTCGCGCGGGTCCCCGAGCCTTGTCCCGGGTGGCCCTGAAGGTGAGGGTTACGGCCAGGTCACCGTGCCCTCCCCGCCTAACTTCGAAGACCCGCCAACGGTTACTGGGAAAGGCTCCTGGTGTCTTGTGCTCTGGGCTGCGCCGGCCTCGATCAGGTCGAGCGCCTCGCTGACCGTCCCCGCCCACCTGACGGCGTCCCGGGCCGCGGCGCGAACAAATCCGCGGCTGACCAATTCGTTGATCTGCGAGCGGACAAGACCGAAGACGTGATCCGGATCGAGAACGACGACCGGCTTCGTATGCATCCTCAGGTCGAGGCTCGCCCAGACCTCCAGCAGCTCTTCTAACGTGCCGAGGCCACCGGGCAGCGCCAGGAACCCGTCGGCTTTCTCATCCATCAACTGCTTGCGTTCTCGCATGGTCGTCGTAACCAGGAGCTGATCCGCTTCCAGATCGGCGACCTCGGCCTCCAGCAGTGCCTGTGGAATAACACCGATGGTACGGGCGCCGGAGGCGCGTGCCGCCCGCGCCAGCGCTCCCATACAGGAGACCGATCCGCCGCCGGAGACAAGTGTGTGCCCCCGGCGCCCGATCTCTCTACCTACTTCGGCGGCCAAGTCCCGATAGAACTGATCTATCCCGTCCGAGGACGAACAGTAGACGCAGATATTGATACCGTCTACCGGACGGTTTTCGAAATGATGCAAGCCGGTCACCCTTCCGCAAACTCTGGCTGGCTCTGAGAGAACTGACTGCACCTGATCATCGGTGAACCGACCGGCACTCGGGCGATGCCCGACCGGTGCGCCCACGGGCTGGCGTCCAAGGGGGTCGGTGGTGATAGTGGCGGCCGACCAGGTGTCGGCGCAAACCACCAACGATGAGAAGGAGTTAGCCGAAGGTGTCGTCGAGAAGGCTGTTAGAAACGTCTCAGAATCAGTTACGGACCGGTCGTCTCGCAAATATTCGACAGAACTCTCGCTGCTGCTCAACTCCGTGTTCCGCGTGCGCATCCACCACCATCCAAGTGAGCTCGTCCAACATTTCTGCATCAAGCTTGATGGATGTCAGATGGGTCGGGGAGAAGGAGTGCTTATAGGACCACGCGAGGATTGCTTCAAAACCGTTTATGCTCGCAACGAATTCTCGTTCCAGTTCGTTTCGCCAGGCATCCTCCAGCTCCCGGAGCATACCGGGGCGGCCTAATTCCGGCATTAGCATACTGCGCGCGCGGGTGAACAGTCGGTGGCGATACTCGGCCTCATCGGAAATCTGCAAAACATGTGCACTGAAATCGAATGAAAGCCCTTTGCGGCGACTGACGAAGTGCTGGAGAACTGATATCGAGCCACCTTCCACCACCACATACGGGTGTCGCGCGCGCAGCTGTTCTAGTTGGTGAACGAGGGCCTCGGAGGCTTCAGCCGGCGGGTAGTCGCCATCCCGGACGAGCCGGTCGTCGAGGTGCAGGCGAATAATCCCGGCTGTCTTGTCGCCCTCCGACCGCGCGCTTGTGGTGGCGAGTTCCCGATAACATTGCAGCCGATCAGCCACTACAATCGGCGCGTTCATCTCTCGGGCCAACGCGGTCGCCAGCTCTGTCTTTCCGACACCGGTAGGACCGACGACTGCGTGCACGTGAGACATTTCTCTCCATTCATTAAGCCACAAAGCCGAGCTCTAAGAACCTTGTCGCCGAGGCCTGGTGGCGGTCGACATTGCTGCTGTTTAATCCCTAATCTCCGCCGGATGCCGGCCGATCCCGTGCGCTGCGAGCGAAGCGAGCAGCGAGGCTGTGCGATCTTTAATCTCCGCCTTTTCGGTGAAGTCTGCGCTCACCATTCCCAGGCGGTCCACCAGCTTCTCGACCACGGTATTTTCGGCTGGGGATCTGGCTGGTAGCAGGGGTAGTTCGTAGTCGTGCTGCCAAGTCCGCTGCATTGCATGGCTGTTCTTCCATCGCACCTCACGCAGCGTCCGAATCTGGAGATCTCGGGCGGTCTCGCTGTCCATCCCGATGTGTCTCCAGTGTTCCGACTCGCCGTCGGGATCGAAAACCTCGAGCTGAAAGCGCGCCGCGTCCTGCCAGACCGGCATTGTCTCGTCGTTCAACATGAACGGATACAGCGCGAACTGCCCGGAGTAGTCCGAGACCAGGAAATCCCTGGTGACCTGAAACAGCTCGGGACTCTCGCCCGGGTAGCCGACAATAAAAGATATCCAGTACTGGATCGAACTTCCTGCGAGCAGTTCGTACGCCAACCGGTTTGCCTGCGCTCTCACCTGCTTGTGCATGTAGTCCAGAGTGGTGTCGTTCATCGACTCGAACCCGATGGAGAGCGCCCGACAATGAGCGTCTTCCAGGCCGCGAACCGTGATCTCGTCACGGATCGAATTGGCGCGCGTGTAGGCTTCCCAGGCCACGCCGACGCTGGACAGCATGGGGAGCAGCGACCGGAGGCGGCTGGGCGGCACTGTGAACGTTGAATCCAGCGCCTTCATGTACTGCGCGCCGTTCTCGGCACGGTATCGGGAAAAATCAGCCGCTATCTTCTCGGCGGACTTGTATCGCCATTTCGGTGACGCCGCCGGAAATGAGCAGTACTTGCAGCTGAAAGGGCAGCCTCGCATCGACTCGTAAGGCACCACCGGAAAATTGCCGGTCAGGGACGGCGAAGCGGCCGCGTCCAGGTCGATGTACTGGACTTCGGTGGAACAAACCTTACCGGTGTCCGGGTCACACCAGGCGAGGTTGGGGATCTCACCGACCGAGCCTCCCGTCCGCAATGCGTCCAACAGCATCGGGAGAGCGATCTCCGCATCCCCGCGCACGATGTACCGGACAAAGGTGTGCTCGGACAGAACGCGACGATATTTCAGATTGCTGTACTGGCCACCCAGCACAAGGAGCGATGCTGGAAAGCGTTCTTGTACCCACCGCACGCACTTCGCCAGCGAGGCGCGGTCCCAGATGAAGGTTGTAGAGAGCAGCACTACATCGAAGTCTTCTGCCGGCTCCCCACCCGTGCCCGCCCAGATGTTCTCCGTCGGGAATGTGTCGTGCGGGTAGCCGGCGGCCGCCAGTATCGACTGAAGGGTGAAGGTCGTCAGGTGCGGCGCCAACTGTGGCCCGGCCGCTGCCGATCCGCCGGTGGGGCGTGACACGGAGACAGAACTCACCGGGCGAATTCGGTCCGAGGCCTTCCTCGGGCGGAGCAGGGGCAGGTACCCCTCCGCCTCGGTTGTTCGGAGCATTGACATGTCGAACCGGTCGGGCCAAGCCGGTCTTACCCCGGGTGGCGCCGTGGGGAGCTGTTCAAACGAGGACCCGGCCAGCAGCGCCTTGTTGGGAAACTCCGGCCCAAGGCCAGAAACGAGCAGAATGTTCATTCTCCGCGAAGCCATCGTTGTCATCAATTCTCGCGCCTCTCAATGTCTGCCGCGGGCTGCGAAAATGCCGTGCCGGAAAGCGCCCACGACTGTCGGGAACAACTTCAAACTCCAACAGTGGAGGAAACACGATGGACGCCCCGACATAGATCAGTGAAGTAATCCCAGGGGTGGCGTCCGCGCACTCGCGGGGCATTTATCCCCGCGCATCTACTGAAGCAGACTTCACGCGACGTCCTACGCCGCTATTTGAATCACCATGTGGAATAGTATCCTGTTTCGAGCGATGCCCGTCAACCGGTTACCGTACGTTAACTTGACACTGTAGCCCCGCTGTGATGGCTGGCCTCGGTTTGCGGCCAGCCGCCCGATCTCCGGCTGCGAAAACACAGCCGACCTGCAAATTCTGTACATGGATGAATGGATGACTGTGGAAGAAGGATGTGTGTCAGCTCGTCTACACGCCAGGTTCGACGTGTCCAGAATGATCCCGAAGCGGCGCAGGTGGGCGGGCGTCGTCTCGCCGTCGGCCTACCGTCCGACGACCATGGACCACCGTCCCTTCGGGACCCGGGCAACAAGCCTGCTTCTCGCCTTACGGAAGTAGTGCGAAGGCGCCACCATGGAGGTCAACGATCGGGCGGGACCCAGGCGAACGTTGAGGTTGGCGACGTCGATCTCCTGCTTGTGACGTGCGTCATGTCAGATGTTTCGCGCTCTTTGCTAACGGAAGGTAGTGAACCGGAACTCGCCGTCGGGGCGGACCCAGGCGGTCACCGATGACCAGTGTCAGGTCCAGGCCGCGGCGGGCGCCTCGGCCTGGACCGCGGCGATCTGGGCGTTGTTCCCCGCGGGCTCCGAGGATGAGGGACGCCTGCGCGTGCTCACGGTGCTCGGGCCCAACGGCTGGCAGCCCGCCGCGCGGCTCGCGGGGAAGGGCGATGAGCAACGGGAGGCCGTGGGCTCGTCTGGTGCCCACCGTGATCTACATGGATTCGAGCGCGCTCGTCAAGCTCGCTCATCTCGAGGCCGAGACGCGAGCCAGGCGCGCAGGGCTCGCGGCCCTCCCCGCCTGACGCCTGACGCACGGGATCGCGGGCGGGGGCAGTGCGCCGATGCTGACCACTCCCAGGCGCCGGCCGCGCGGCTCGCGGCCCCGGGCGGTGCCGCCGAGATCCGCTCAGGAAATGTCGCCGGCGTCGGGCCCGGGCGGGGTGAGAAACAGGTAGACGCCGCCGCTGCCGGCCGCGGCGAGCAGGACGCGACCGGCGTAGGAGAGCGTGAGGCAGGCGCCGAGCGTCCCCTCGACTCGGATCGCGGCCAGCGGCGCGCCGTCGCGGGCCCGCCAGAGCCGCAGCGTGCCGTCGTCGCCCGCGCTGGCCAGCCGGTCGCCGTCCGGCAGCGCGGCCAGGGCCCGCACCGCGCCGACGTGCCCGACCAGGGGGACGGCCTGCTCGGCCAGCGGGACGGCACGACCGTCGAGCGGGCCGCCGCGCCCGGTCGCCGCCGCCCAGACGCGGACCGTCCCGTCGTCGCCCGCGCTGGCCAGCCAGCACCCGTCGCTCGCCGCGGCGAGCGCTCGCACAGCCCCGTCGTGGCCGCCCAGGACCGACACAGCCGCGCCGGAGCGCGGATCCCAGAGCCGCACGGTGCCGTCGTCGCCGCCGCTGGCCAGCCAGGCGCCGCCCGGGTCCGCCACCAGGGCGTGCACCCGACCGTCGTGGCCCGCCTCCGCCGCCCGGGCCGAGCCGTCGCGCGGGTCGACGAGCACGACAGCGCCGTCCTCGCCCGCGCTGGCCAGCCACGTCCCGTCCGGGGCGACGGCCAGAGCCAGAACGCCCCGCCGCGTCCGCCCGCGCCGAGGCCGGCGCCCGGGTGAGGGCCGGGGCGACCCGTCCACTCCGCTCCACAGGCGGAGCGAGCCGTCGCCGTCCGCGCTGGCTAACCAGCTCCCGTCCGGGGCGATGACCAGGGCGCGCGGGGCGCCGGTATGCCCGGTCAGGACGGCGCGGGAGCCGCCGTCGGCGGTGTTCCACAGGCGGATCGCCCGGTCATTGCCGGCCGTGGCCAACCAGCTCCCGTCCGGGGCGACGGCGAGCGCGCGCGGGGCGCCGGTGTGCCCGGCGAGGACGGCGCGCGGGCTGGCGTCGGCGGTGTTCCACAGGCGGATCGCGCGGTCGTTGCCGGCGGTGGCCAGCCAGGCGCCGTCCGGGGCGGCGGCGATCGTCCGGGTCGGCGCGGCGAGGCCGCCGCCAGCCTCGCCCGGGGCGCTGTCCCAGCGCCGCAGCGTCCCGTCGCCGCCCGCGCTCGCCACCCAGCCGGCGTCGGGCGCGGCGGCCAGGGCGTAGACGGTCCGGCCCTGCCCGAGCGCGGCTCGCGGGCCGCCGTCCGCGGTGTTCCAGAGCCGGACGGTGCCGTCGTCGCCGGCGCTGGCCAGCCAGGAACCGTCCGGCGCGACCGCCAGCGCGCGGACGCGCCCGGGGGAGCGGGCCAGAACCTCATGGCCGGAGTTCGTGCCCAGGTCGGAATTCAGGGGCAGGGGCAGGGGCAGCGGCAGCGGCCAGAGCCGGACGGCGCCGTCGTCGCCCGCGCTGGCCAACCAGGAACCGTCCGGGGCGGCGACGAGCGCGTGGACGGCCCGGCGTCCGCCGCGCTCGGCCGCCGGGATCTCGAGCGTGGCCAGCGCTCGGCCGTTCGCCGGGTTCCAGAGCCGGATGGTCATGTCGTCGCCGGCGCTGGCGAGCCAGCTGCCGTCGGGGGCGGTGGCCAGGGCGCGGACGGCGCCGGTGTGGCTGGTCAGGATGGCCCGCTCCCGGCCGTCCGACGGGTTCCAGAGCCGGATCGTCGTGTCGTCGCCGGCGCTGGCGAGCCAGCTGCCGTCGGGGGCGGTGGCCAGGGCGCGGACGGCGCCGGTGTGGCCGGTAAGGACGGTCCGGGCCGTGCCGTCGGCCGGATTCCACAGGCCGACGAGGCCGGCGTCGCCGGCACCAGCCAGCCAGGTGCCGTCGGGCGCGGCGGCCAGGGCGCGCAGTGCTCCGGGCGCGGCGAGACGAGCCGTCACGGGAGCGCCGTCCCCGCCGGAGCCGTCCAGGCCGTCGATCCCGTCGATCCCGTCGATCCCGTCGATCTCGTCAGTCCCGTCAGTCCCGTCAGTCCCGTCACTCTCGACATCGGCCCAGATCCGGACGGAGCCGCCCTCGCCCGCCCCGGCCAGCCACTTGCCGTCCGGGGACACGGCGAGCGCGTAGAGGCGGCCGCCGTCGCCGGACAGCGTGCGGCGCAACGCCGGGACCTGGTCGGGCAGCCGCCAGGCCGGGCGCAGCTCGCCGCCCTGGCCGGGCCGGCCGGCGGGGCTCGCCTGGCCGGCGGCGCTGCCTAAGCCGCCTAAGCCGTCTATGCCGCCCGTCCCCCCGCCGGCCCGGTAGCGGGCGGCGATCGGCGCGAGCAGCTCGTCGCCCTCGAGGCGGCTGAGCAGGGTCGACGGGAGCGCCGACGCCGGTTCCAGCGGTCCCAGCAGGTGCGCGGCCGCCGCGAGGCGGCGCCGCAGCCGGCGCGCGGTGGGGCTGCCCGAGCGGGCCAGGTCGACGTCGAGCCCCGCCGGCCCGGAGCGGACCAGCCGGGCGGCCAGCCAACGCCCGTCCCGGACGAGCGCGTCCAGCTCACGGCCCTCACCCGGCCCGGCGCTGTCAGGCTCGGCGGCCGCCAGGTGGTAGGTCAGCCGCGACCACAGGTACGACTCGGACCAGTCCAGGTCCCACCAACCCAGCTCGCCACCTGCCGGACCGCCGCCGCCGGGAGCGACCCGCGGGCGGACAGCCCGCAGGAGCGTCCGGTGCAGGTCCGCGGCCGGTACCGGCCCGCGCCCGGCCAGCGCGCTCCGGATCTCGTCATGCAACCGGAGGGCCTCGCCCTCGTCGCCCGGCTCCAGGCTGACCAGGTCCAGATCGGCCGCGGCGGCGACGACGGCCCGGGCGGCGCTCGGCCGCAGCCCGGCCGTCGCCGCCCAGTAGCGCGCGATGACGCCGAGCGGCACGGCGGTGTCCTCCGGGAAGATCGCCAGCTCGACGATCCGGCGGTCCCAGTCGGTGCCCCGGCGGGCCAGCATCGGCAGCGTCTCGGCCAGCGCGTCGCCCAGCCGGTGGTCCAGCGGCGGCGTCTCGGGGCGGCTGGTCAGCTCGGCCAGGGCGGCCCTGACGGTCAGCCCGCGGTGCAGCAGGCCCCGTAGCTGGCTGTTGACCAGCGAGACGACGATCGGCCAGCCGCCCAGCGCGGGCAGCAGGGTCCGGGCGTGCGCGGGCGCGTCCGGCCCCAGACCCCGGCTGAGCAGTTCGGCCGCCTGCTCGTCGGACAGCGCGTCGACCGCGACCGCGGCGGTCGGGGCCGGCAGCAGATCCGGGAAGCGGGTTGTTACCAGGACCGTCCAGCCGGCCGCGGCGGTCGGGAACGGGGCGAGCTGTTCGGGGTCCCAGACGTCGTCCACGACCAGCAGCGCCGGGCGCTCGGGGCCCGCGGCGCCGGCGGCGGCCCGGGTCAGCTCCTGGCCGGCCTGGGCGGGGTCGGTGAACATCGCCGGCCGGCCCGAGACGGAGTGGGCGAGCTGGTTGACGGTCAGCGCGAGCTCGGGCCCGGTGCACTCCTGGCCCAGCGTCACCCACCAGACCCGCTCGCCGAAGCGAGCCCGGACGTCCGGATGGGCGCACAGCCACGCGGCCAGCGTCGTCTTGCCGAAGCCGCCCGGGCCGCACAGGGCGAGCAAGCCGCGCTCGGCCCGCCGCAGCGCGGCGAGCAGGGGCTCGCTGAGGTCTGGCCGGTCGACCCAGCGCCGGTGCGGCGGTGGCGGCGCGGGCGGCCCGCCGCCGGCGGTCCCGAGGCCCGGCGCCGCGATGCCCGCGGCCCCGATCCCGGCGCCGGACGCGCGCGCGGCGGTGGCGGCTGTGTGCTCCGCGTGCAGGCGGCTCAGGGCCGTGACCAGCTCTGTCTCCAGCTCGGCCGGGCTCGCGACCGTCCGCACAAGCAGGCCGGACGAGGCCAGCCGGCGTCGGAACGCCTCCTGCCGGTCCCCGAACCCGGTGTCGTCGTGGAACAGGGCGCGTGGGCCCTCGGTGCGCTCGGGATCAAGGAGGAACACCAGTCGGCGCAGCCCGGCGGCGGTCGCCGTCTCGAACTCGAGCTCCGAATACGACAACCCGGGCCGGTCCACGATCGGCGAACCGTAGCGGAAACCGATGACGCCGACATACACGTCGCAGGTCGCGAACATCAGCTCGCAGACGTCAGCCGGCGGCCGGTCCTCGGCGGTGAAATACTTCATGTCGACGACGGCGTCGCCGCATCGGCGTACCGCGTCCTCGGCGGCGGCCACATACGAACGGGCGGTGGGAAAACGGCGGACTTCCGCCGTGTGGCTGAGGAATATGCGCCACGGCCGGTGAAGATGGACCATCGCGTCAGTGCCCCGTCGGCGCGTGCACGCGTCCGCGTAGGTCGCGGGACGTCGTCTCGTCGATTCCCGCCATCGCCTGATCAGCGGGAGAGTCGATCGCGCGCATCTCGCTCCGGTCCCCCGTTCGCGGCCTCGAGTTCGGGCCTCCGCCCGAGCGGAGCCCGAGCGAGTCTAGGAGAGCAGAGGAGTAAGCGCGGCTCGCCGATGAATGACGGTGGCCGGCCGGGTGGGCTGTGGCCTCGAGTTCGGGCCGCCGCCCGACGAAACCACCATGACGTCGGTGCGCTGTGGCGCCTGAGAACCGTCCATACTCCGGGTCCGGCAACGGCCGAGAAGGAGTCGGAACGAGAATCGAATCGGGTTCATCGTTAGCCGGCGCCTCCTCTCGTCCCCCGCTCGAATACACTCGTCGAGGTCAGGATAGGGGTCCGTTTCCGCCGGGGCAAGCCCTTTCCTGGCGGCCACGTCATTCCCCGCGTCATCCCGGCCGGGGCGCGGGCCGCGAGTTGTATGACGAGCGGCTTCGGCGGCGCGGGCCGCTGGTCATCGCGTTGGCGACTGGCCGAGGCTGGGGACGATGTCGGCCAGCTTCCAGGTCACGGGCACCTCGAGCTGCTCGTAGGTGCAGGAGGACGGCTCCCGGTCGGGCCGCCAGCGGACGAACTGGGCGGTGTGACGGAAGCGTTCGCCCTCCATGTGGTCGTAGCGGACCTCGACCACCCGCTCCGGGCGCAGCGGGACGAACGACAGGTCCTTGCCGGCGTTCCAGCGCGACCCCTCGCCCTTGCGCGGCGTGCGGGCGCCGGCCTCGTGGGCGGCCCAGTTCCACGGATGGTCGTCGAACGACGTCACCAGCGGCGCGAGCTCGGTCAACAGCTCCCGGCGCCGGGCCATCGGGAACGCGCCGATCACCCCGACCGACACCAGCGTGCCGACCGCGTTGTACAGGCCGAGCATCAGCGAGCCGATCGCCTCGGGGTCGCTCTTGTGCGCCCGGTAGCCGGCCACGACGCAGTCGGCCGTCCGCTCATGCTTGATCTTGAACATCGTCCGCTTGTCCGGCTGGTAGGTCCCCGTCAGCGGCTTGGCCACGATCCCGTCCAGCCCAGCGCCCTCGAAGTCGGTGAACCACCGCTTTGCCAGCCCGAGGTCGGTGGTGGCCGGGGTGAGGTGGACGGACGTCCCGGCCCCGGACAGCGCGTCGACCAGCGCCGCCCGCCGCTCGGCGAACGGCCGCGAGGTGAGGTCCTCGTCGCCCAGCGCCAGCAGGTCGAACGCGACGAACGCCGCCGGCGTCTGGGTGCTCAGCAGTGTGACCCGGGACGCGGCCGGGTGGATGCGCTGCGACAGCGTGTCGAAGTCCAGCCCGTCGCCGACCGCGACGACGATCTCCCCGTCGACCACGCAGCGCTCCGGCAGCTCGGCCCGTACCGCCTCGACCAGCTCCGGGAAGTACCGGGTCATCGGCCGCTCGTTGCGGCTGCCCAGCTCCACCTCGTCCCCGTCACGGAACACCAGGGAGCGGAAGCCGTCCCATTTCGGCTCGTAGGAGGCACCGGGCGGGATGGTCGCCACCGACTTGGCCAGCATCGGCGCGACCGGTGGCATCACGGGCAGCCGCATCGGCCCAGTGTGGCACCGCCCACCGACAGCCCGACCCTGCCCCGCCCCGCCCGGTCGCGCCGCCGCCCGGTCGGGCCGCCGCCCGGTCCGGCCCCGTGGCGTCGCCGGGCTGGTTCAGTGACCGAGCAGGTCGACCAGGCGGTTGGGCGGGGTGAGCGACATCCCGAGCACGACGACCGTGGCCGAGATCTCGACGACCGCGCCCAGCAGGTCGCCGGTGATGCCGCCGAAGCGCCGCTCGTAGACCCGGGTCGCCAGGTACCCGGCGCCCAGCCCGACCAGGCACAGGATGACCGCGCGGGCGGCCCGGCTCGGCGCCCCGCCGTCGACGTCGAGCAGCCCGGCCAGGCCGGAGACGAACAGCACCGCCACGGTCAGGACGCCGGCCTCCCCGGTCCGCACGGAGCCGGCGACCATCGCGCCGAGCCCGGCGGGCCGGGCCGGCCGGGTGTTCACGCAGGCCCAGACCACGGCCAGCCGCCCGGTCATCGACGCGACGATCAGCGTGACCGTCCCCCGGTGGTCGGTGATCGCCACCGACAGCCCGGAGATCTGCAGCAACACCGCGAAGACCAATGCCAGCGTGCCATAGGTCCCGATCCGGGAGTCCTTCATGATGGCCAGCGCCCGCTCCCGGTCCGGGCCGGCGCCGTGGCTGTCGGCCACGTCGGCCAGCCCGTCCAGGTGCAGCGCCCGGGTCAGCAACGTCAGCACGGCGACCCCGGCCACGGCCGGCAGCAGCGTCGGCGGGTTGAACCGGACGTTCGGCCCGAAGACCCGGAAGAAGAGCACGACCACGTCGGCGGCCACGCCGAGTACCAGCCCGACGAACGGCGCGGCCAGCATCGCGCGGCGCACCCGCGGCGCGTCGAACGGGCCGGGAAGCCGCACCGGCACCAGCGTGAGCAGGCCGAACGAGGAGCGCACCGCGTCGAGCGTCCCCTCGACCACGCCGCCGCGCCCGCGCGCCCGGGGCTCCGGCTCGCCAGGCTCCGGCTCGCCAGGCTCCGGCTCGCCAGGCCCGGCCCCGTCGCCGCCGCGCCGGATCGGCTCCGTCACGTGGCTTCGCCGGCCTCGCCGGCCGGCGAGGCGCCGGCGGCGCCCTCGCCCTTATCGCTGACGCCGGCCGAGTCGAACGTGGCCATGTCGGCCAGCGTCGCCCGGGCCGCCTCCAGCACGTTCGCGGCCAGCAGCGCCCCGGTGCCCTCGCCCAGGCGCAGGCCCAGATCGAGGATCGGCACCAGCCCGAGATGCTCCAGGACGAGCGCCTGGGCCGGCTCGGTGGAGCGGGTCCCGGAGATCCACCACCGCCGCGCGCCGGGCGCGTACAGGTCGGCGACCAGTGCCGCCGCGCAGATCACCACGCCGTCCAGGATGACGGGGGTGCGCCGGGCGGCCGCCCGGGCGAGCAGCCCGGAAAGCGCCGCCAGGTCGGCCCCGCCGACCGCGCGCATCAGCGCCACCGGGTCGGCGGCGTAGGGCCGGCCCCGGCGCAGCGCGTCCCGGATGGCGGCGGTCTTGACGATCCAGCGGGTGTCGTCGATGCCGGTGCCCCGCCCGACGACCTCGACCGGCTCGGCCTCGAGGATCGCCGCGACCAGGGTGGCGGCGGCGGTGGTGTTGCCGATCCCCATCTCGCCCGGGATGATCAGGTCGGCTCCGGCGTCGATCTCCTCGTCGGCGACCAGCTCGCCGACGGCGAACGCGGCCTCGGCCTCGTCCTGGCTCATCGCGTCGGCCAGGTCGATGCGCTCGCTGGAGCGCCGGACCCGGTAGCGCTCGGCCGGCGCCGTCCCGTCGACACCGCCGGGCGCGGTCGGCTCGGGCGCGTCCACGCTCACGTCGACCACCCGCACCGACGCACCGACCTGCGCGGCCAGGACGTTGACGGCCGCGCCGCCGGCGGCGAAGTTGGCCACCATCTGGGCGGTGACCTCCGGCGGGAAGGCCGACACGCCGATCTGGGCCACGCCATGGTCGCCGGCGACCACCACGGCCCGGATGCGCTGGAACGGCGGGACCGGGCAGGTGCCGCGGGCCCCCGCCAGCCAGATCGACAGGTCTTCCAGCCGGCCCAGGGCGCCGGCGGGCTTGGTCAGGACGGCCTGGCGGGCGCGGGCGGCGGCCATCGCCGCCTGGTCGAGATCGGGGACGGTCGGCGGCGCGTTCACCGCTCCTTACTACCTGATGGCCGGCGCTCGCTCGCCGCGGGGGCGGGTGATGCCGCGGCGGCCGGCCGGGTCCGGGCACCACACAGGTTCAGGTGACCGTCGGTTTGCTGTCCGACTCAGGTAGTTTGCCGGTTGTGTCGGTCACGTGGTCGGGTCGGTGAGGGAGGTGTCGCCGCGGGAGATGGCGGCCAGGGAGCGGCGGGTCTTCCTCAGCCACACCGCCGAGATGCGTACCTTCCCGCGCGAGGTTTCGTTCGTGCGGGCAGCCGAGCGCGCGGTCGCTCGCGCCGGTGACCGGGCCATCGATATGGAGTACTTCGGCGCCCGCGACGAGCCGCCGTCGGAGTTCTGCTCCCGGACGGTGGCCGCCTGCGACGTCTACGTCGGTGTCATCGGCTTCCGCTACGGCTCACCGGTGCCCGACCGGCCCGAGCTGTCGTTCACCGAGCTGGAGTTCGACGCGGCGACCGCCGCCGGTCGGCCCCGGCTGGTGTTCCTGCTCGACGACGCGGCCGAGGTGCCCTTCCGCGAGTTCGTCGACTTCGAGGCCGGCCCGCGCCAGATGGCCTTCCGGGACCGGCTGCGGGAGGCGCAGCTCATCACGGCCGCCTTCCGGACCGCCGCCGAGCTGGAGACCGCCGTCCTCGACGCGCTGGTCAAGCTGCGCGAGGCCGCGCGGGACGAGGCCGCGCGGGATGAGGGCGCCCCCGGCGCGGGCGCGGAGGCGGCGGGCGGTCCCGGCCGGCCGTGGATGGTACCGGTCCGCTCCCGCAAGGTCATCGAACGGCCGGCGCTGGCCGCCGCCCTGCGGGCCGTCACCGCGCCGCTGGACGGCCCGGCCGAGCCTGGGAGCTCGGCGGGGCCGGCGGGCTCCGGTTCGGGGCCGGCGCGGCCGATGCCCGTGATGCTGCACGGCGCCGGCGGTTTCGGGAAGACGACGCTGGCCACCGAGCTGTGCTACCGGCCCGAGGTCGACGCCCGGTTCCCCGGCGGCATCCTGTGGGTGACGCTGGGCGAGACGCTCTCCGGCGCGCACCTGGCCGAACGGATCAACGATCTGTCCGAGCGGCTGTCCGGCACCCGCCCGACGCTGTCCGACCCCGAGCAGGCCGGTTTCCGCCTCGGCGAGCTGCTGGGCGACGTGCCGCGCCTGCTGGTGATCGACGACGCCTGGCGGCGCTCGCAGGTCCGCCCGCTGCTGCTCGGCGGCCCGGGCTGCGTCCGGCTGATCACCACCCGGGTGCGGGACGTCGTCGCCGACGCCCGGCGGGTCGTCGTGCCCGCGATGTCGCGCGGGGAGGGCGTCCGGCTGCTCATGCTCGGGCTGGCCGAGCCGCCGAACGCGGAGCTGACCGCCGCCCTGCTCGCCCTGACCGGCGGCTGGCCGATGCTGCTCGGGCTGGTCAACCGCGCGTTGCAGCGCAACGTGCGCGAGGGCGTCCCCGTCGACAAGGCCGCCGCCCGCCTGGTCCGGCGCCTGCGCCGGCGCGGGCCGACCGCGCTCGACGTCAGCCGGCCGGAGGAGCGGGCCCAGGCCGTCGAGGCGACCGTGTCGGCCAGCCTCGCCCTGCTCACCTCCGACCAGCTCGACCGCTACCTGGAGCTGGCCATCTTCGGGGAGGACGCCGACGTCCCCCGCTCGGTGCTGGAATTGCTGTGGGCGGCCACCGGCGACCTGGAGAGCGACGAGGTCGACGAGCTGTGCGAGGAGCTGCTCGACCTCTCCCTCGTCGTGTCTTACCAGCGGGAGCCGCCGGCGGTGCGGCTGCTGGACGTCCTGCGCTCCTACCTGCGCAACCGGGCCGGCCCGACCCGGCTGCGGGAGATCAACGAGGCGTTGCTGGCGGCGGTGGCCCGCACCCTGCCGGACGCCGAACCGGACGCTCGCGGCGGATCGGGCGGTCCGGGCGGGCTGGCGCCGTCCCGGCCCTGGTGGCGGCTGGGCCCAGAGCAGTCCTACCTGTGGGCGACCCTCGTCGCCCACCTGGTCGACGCCGGCCGGCTGTCGGAGGCCCGGGCTCTGCTGGGTGACCTGCGCTGGGCGGCGGCCAAGCTGGCCCGGCCCGACGCCGGGCCGGTCTCGGTCGAGGCCGACCTCACCGGTGTCCTGGAACGGGTGGCCGACCCGGCGCTGGCCAGCCTGCGCCGGGTCCTGGCCCAGGCCTCGCACCTGCTGACCCGCACCGACGTGGCCGGGGCGGTGGACGCGGTCCTGGTCAGCCGGCTCGACGGCGTCCCGGAGCTGGCGGGGGCGCGGTCGGCGTTCGCGGCGGACCGGCGCGGCCCGCGGCTGGTCAACGCCTGGCCGCTGCCCGACCAGCCCGACCCGGCGCTGCTACGGGTGCTGGCCGGCCATTCCGGCGCTCTGACGTCGCTGCGGGTCAGCCCGGACGGGGCGCTGGTGGTCAGCGGAGCCCGTGACGGTACGGCCCAGGCCTGGGAGTCGGCCACCGGCCTGACCCGGCGCGTGTGGACGGCGCCGCGGCGCTGCCGCGTCCAGGTCCTGCGGATAGAACGTCCCCGGGTCCTGCTGGCGGAGTGCTCGGGCGGTCGGGTCGAGCGCTGGAACCCGGGGACCGGGGAGACGGAGACCGTGCTCGCCGCCGGGGCGACCGACCAGTTCGCCCTCGAGGAGAGCGGGCGCTGGCTGCTCAGCGTGCACGGTCGAACGCTGCGGCTGTGGGACCTGGCCGACCCGGACCCGACGGCGCCGGTGTGGGAGCGGGAGACGTCGAAACCGCCGCTGGCCGTCTGCCTCGGCGGCGCGCCGGCCGACGACGCCGCCGGGATCGCCGGCGAGATTGCCGCTCGGATCGCCGCCAGGCTCTGGGTGGCTGTCTCCGAGCCCGACGGCACCCTGAGCTTCTGGTGGCCGGCCGGGCAGGGCGAGGGAGCCGAGCACGTCCAGCGCGGCGAGACCCCGGTCACCGCGTGCGTGCCGCACCCGAGCAGGCCGGTCGTCGCCATCGGCCACGCCGACGCGAGCATCCACCTGGTCGACGTCGAGGACGGCACCCGCCTGGCCACGCTGCGCGCGCCGGGCGGGCCCGTCCAGTCGCTGGCGTTCTCGCCGGACGCCCGCGCGCTCGTCGCCGGCCACGGCCAGCTCGGGATCGTCCGGCTCTGGGATCTGGAGACGGCTCGCGTGCGCCGGGTGTTCGCCGGGCACGCGGCGGCCGTCGGCGCCTGCGCGTTCAGCCCGCACGGCGAATGGATGGTCACCGGCGACAACGACGACCGGGCCCGGATCTGGGACGCGCGGGCCCGCTCGGCCGACCGGGAGATCCCGCTCGGCGCGGCCTGGCGGCCGGGCTCGTGCGCGCTCTCCTCGGACGGGAGCTGGCTGGCCGTCGGCGGGCGGGACGGCGTCCTGCGGCGGCTGCCCGTGGCCGAACGCCCGCCGGCCGAGCCCGACATCGTCGGCCAGGCCGTTGGCTGGGTGAACTCGGTGGTGATCAGCCCGGACGGGTCCTGGCTGGCCAGCGGCCACTGGGACCGCCACGTCCGGATCTGGGACCCGGCCGGGCGCGGGCCGCTGGCCCGGCTCGACGCCGGCACCGAGGCCGTCCGGGCCTGCGCCGTCGCCCCGGACAGCTCGTGGCTCGCCACCGCCGGCATGTACGGGGTGATCCGGATCTGGGACCGGCCGGCGGCGGTACCCACGCCGATGCCGGCACCGGCACCGGCACCGGCGTCGGCCGCCGCGACGGTGTCGGCGTCGGCACCAGCGGCGGCGCCGGCCCGGGCGAGCGGCACCGCGGTGCCGCCGGGGACCGCCCAGAGCGGGAGCTCCGTCGTCGCGTCCCCCTCGGCCTGGGCGCCGGTGGTCACCGAGGCCCGGACCGAGCTGGTCGGGCATCGCGGCACCGTCTACGCGCTGGCGGTCGCACCGGACGGGAGCTGGCTGGCCAGCGGCGGCTCGGACGGCACGGTCCGGATCTGGGACGTCGAGACCGCGACGACCCGGGTCACCCTCGGCCAGGGGCCGCTGCCGCCGCCGGCCGCCGGCAACACCCGCGCCGTCCGCTCACTCGCGCTTGCCCCGGACGGCTCGTGGCTGGCCGCCGGCTACGGGCACGGCGAGATCCGGCTGTGGCGCACCGGTGGCGACGGCCTGCCGGGCGGGGCGGCCACGACCCTCGCCGGGCATGACCTGTGCGTGTACGGGCTGGCCGCCAGCCCGGACGGGCGGCTGCTGGCCAGCTGCGGCGGCGACGGCTCGATCCGGGTCTGGGACCCGGCGAGTGGGGCCGCGCTCGCGTTGATGCGGGTGGACGGCCTGGTGCTGGAGTGCGTCTGGCTACCCGACTCCCGGCACCTGTTCGCGGTCGGAGCAGGCGGTCCGTACCTGTTCGCCTACGAGGCGTAAGACCGGCGGCGCCGGCCCCGCCCCGCCCTGGGAGGCATCAGGGTGCCGCGGCCCAGCCGCGCCACCGCTCGACCGCGACCAGGATCATCGGGCCGGCCGGGGGCGTGGCCCGGTACTGGGGGTATTTCGCGGCCAGGGCGTCCAGCGCCGCCGCGCGCGTCCCGTCCGCCCCGTCCGCCGGCGCCACGACTCGGGCTGTGCCATCGGCCCGCACCCACCACAGCGTGTCCCAGTCGTCGCTGTAATGGTCGACGAGCAGGCTCACCCGCGGCCGGACCCGGATGTTCGCCAACCTGCGCAGCGCCCTCGACCGTTTCGGCTTGTGATCGACGGCGGTCACCACCAGATCGCCGATGGTCGCGAACGTGACCGGCACGAGATGTGGCTGGCCGTCGGGCCCGACGGTCGCCAGCCGCGCCACCCGGCCGGCGGCGAAGCGCGCCCGGCTGTCGTGCGTGTCCAGCTCCACAGCCGCGACCGTAGCGGCCCGGACCCTACGCGGCCGCCGCGCGGGCGAGGGCGTCCGGCGTCAGGTCGGCCAGGGTCGGGACGGTGAGGGCGGCCAGCGCGAGCGCGTCCGGCTCGGGCGGGAAGTGGGTGTTCGGGACGGCCACGACGGCCATCCCGGCCGCGTGGGCGGCCCGCAGCCCGTTGGTGGAGTCCTCGACGGCGACGCAGGCCGCCGCCTCGACTCCCAGGCGGCGAGCGGCCTCCAGGTAGACGTCGGGCGCCGGCTTGCCCCGCTCGACCTCCTCGGACGAGACGGCCGCGCCCAGGACCGCTTCCAGCCCGGTGGCCCGCAGCGCCAGTTCGATCAGCGACCGGCTGGACGAACTGGCCAGCCCGGCCGGCCAGCGCCCGGCGATGGCCTTCGCGGCCTCGACCGCGCCGGGCAGCAGCGGCGGGTGCTCGCCGTAGGCGTCGGCCACCCGGCGCAGGACGTCGGCCGCAACCTTCTCCGGCGGCCCGGGCACCCCCAGGCTGACCAGGTAGGACGACCACTCGGCGGTGTTCATGCCCATCATCTGGTGCTGGCTGTCGGGCTCCCAACGCCCGCCGCGCTCGGCCACGTAGGCGGCGCGCACCTCGTCCCAGACCTGCTCGGAGTCGAGGATGACGCCGTCCAGGTCGAAGATCACCGCCGCGATCGTCAAGCCGTGCCCCCGCCTCGCAGCGCGACCGGCATGCCCGCGACGACCAGGTAGACCTCGTCCGACTCCCGGGCGATGGCCGCGTTCAGCGTGCCCAGGGCGTCCCGGAAGGCGCGGCCGAGCGCGGTGGCCGGGACGATGCCGGAGCCGACCTCGTTGGTGACCGCGACGACCGGCCGGGCCGCCGCCCGCCAGGCCGCGACCAGCGCGTCCCTCGCCGCGCGCACCTCGTCGGCGCCGGCCGTGGCCTTCGTCCCGCCGCCGGTCATCACGGCGGTCAGCCACAGGCCCAGGCAGTCGATCAGCAGCGGCGGGCCGGGCTCGCGCAGCAGCGTGACCAGGTCGGTCGTCTCGACGGTCGTCCAGTGGGACGGCCGGCGGGCCTGGTGGCGGGCTACGCGAGCCCCCCACTCCGGGTCGGCGTCCACGCCGTCGGGCGGCGGGCCGGCGGTGGCCACGTAGACGACCGCCGGCTCGCCGGCGAGGCGCCGCTCGGCCTCGGCTGACTTGCCCGACCGTGCCCCGCCGGTGATCAGCACCCGGCGCGGACCGGTGGGTACCGGCCCAGCGGCCCCGGCCGCCCTGGCGGCGGCTGGTCCGGCGCTCGTCTCCGACGAGGCGGACACCGACGTGGTGGCCCCGGCGTCGAACCTGATCGTCAGCGAGCTGCTCCAGGCGCCGGTGCCGTCCGGGCCGGCGATTGTGGCGGGGGAACGCTCGATCCGCTCGCCGTCGCGCGGCGCCCGCGCGCCGATCATCGCCAGGCGTCGGTCCAGCTCGTCGCCCGGCGGGTTGCGGTGGCTGAGGTGGACGGCCAGGACCTCGGTCGTGGCCGTGACCGCGCCGTCGCGGCGCAGGTCGGCGACGACGGCGGCGAACGAGTCCAGGTCGAGATGGTCGCCGAAGCCGGGCTGGTCGCCGTTGTTCTCCTCCAGCAGGACGACGTCGAACGCCCGCCCGGCCAACGCGGCCCGGGCCTCCTCCGGCAGCGGCGCGCCGGTGTCGCAGCCGTAGAGCACCCGGGTCCCGTCCGGCCCGGTGACGTCGTAGAGCACCGCCGGGCCGACGGACGCGTCGCCGTGCCGGGCCGCGACCGGCCGGACGGTGTAGGTGTCGGGGCCCGCCCCGAGGGTGAGCACCGCGCCCCCGCCGGCCTCGACGAACCGGAGCGCGTCGGCCGCGCCCGGCGTCCACCGGGCCAGCAGGGCCTGGCAGGCGGCGAGGGCCGCCGGCGGGCCGACGACGTCCAGCCCGGTGCCGGCCGCGCTCGACCAGTCCCGCCACATCAGGGCCTCCGGTCCGGTGTGGTCGGGGTGGGCGTGGCCGAACAGCACATGGCGCACCGCGCTCAGCGACAACCCGAAGCGGGCCGCCGCCCGGGGCGCGTCCGGGCCGCAGTCCAGCAGCAGCGCGCCGTCGAGCAGCACCGCCGTCTGCCCGCGCGGGCAGAGCGCCCGGGCCCAGGCGCACGACGCGCACTCGCACCACGGGTTGGGCCAGCCGTCGGCCGACCCGGTACCGAGGAGGTCGAGCCTCACCCGTGGGTGTGCGGGTGCCGCTTGCGGTCGGACAACGTCATCGCGGTCAACACCACGCCGAGGACGATGATCGCGCCGAACGTGATCAGGGCGACCGCCCACCAGGGGTGACCGCCGCTGTGGCTGGTCGGGATCTCGGTGGCCGCCGTTATGATGCTGCCCACAGGGTCCTTCCTTCGTCATGGATCGGTGTGGTTGCGTCACCGTCGGTTCGGGTGGCTTCCGTCGGCGCGCTCGCGCGCCGCGCGTGCGAAGCTTATGGCACTTTCCCATTGGACCGACGAGCGTCCAAGCGTTCGCGGTGGCGCCCGGCCGGGTGGCCGGCGGCCGGAGCGGGAGGTGACCGTGGACGAGGAGGTCGCGGGGATGAGCTGGACCTGGCGGTACGAGACGGACGACGGCGCCCCGGCCAGCGCGTCCGGCACGACGACGTCCGAGCCGTTCCCGACCCAGGGCGACGCCGAGAGCTGGATCGGGGAGATCTGGCGCGACCTGCTTGACGCCGGCGTCTCCCAGGTCGTCCTGCTCGACGCCGGCCGCAAGGTCTACGGCCCGATGAGCCTGCGCCCCGTCGACTGAGCCGCCCGCGTGCGTCGGGCTCGATCGACTCGTCAGGTGGCCGATTCGGCGATCACCGTACGCTGGCCCCAGGTTATCGTTTGAGCGCTGGGGCCGGACGATTCAGGTGGCGGGGGCCGCATGGGGAGCATCATCCTTCCCATAACGCTCATGACCGTCGTGAGCGTTATAGTTACCTATTTCGTTCTGACCGGGAACGCCCGGCCTGGCGGTTCACGTCTTGACGCCGACGAGCGAGCCGCGCGCAGGCACGCGCGTGCGAGAAGGCAGGCCCGAAGCGTCGGCCTGGGCGATGCTCGGAGTCGTGTGGAGGATTGGTGGCGCGACGCGCGGGAGCGTCGGAGGGCTGTTCGGGCGGCCGAACCGTCGTCCCCGCCGATCGCTGCCCTCGAGGAGATGATTGAGGATCTTGGAGAGGTCGCGCGCGCCTTCGGTTCCTCTGTTGTAGCATTCGAACTGTCTAGTTGATTGCCATGCCCTGTCTAGCGCCTAGGCCGATCTCATGCGAGCGCGTGAGGTCAATCGAGCCATAGAGAGGGCTGGTGGGTTCAAGGTCCGCCAGGTCGGCTCACACCGGCGCTACCGCGCGACCTACATCGATGAGAGCGGGCGGGAGGCGCGAGCCGAGACGGTCGTGGCACAGCATCCCGGCGACATTCCGAACGGGACGCTCGCCCGGATCGAAGCGGACATGGCACCGGCGTTCGGGAAGGGGTGGCTCCGCCGATGACAACGCAGCGTGACACATATCGGGTCGAGGTCACGAGGGAACGGGACGCGTGGCTCGCCGACGTGCCGGAAGTGCCGGGCGTCCACACGTTCACGCGAAGCCTGTCGGAGCTTCAGCGGGCCGTTCGGGAAGCGATCGTCGTCATGACGGACCGACCGGACGCGGCGCTCGAAGATTTTGATCTTGACGTCCACTACGACATCGGTGATGGTCTGTCGGCCGTCGAGAAGGCCCGCCAAGCCCGCGAGGACGCGGAACGGGCGGAGTTGGCCTCCGCCGCCGCGATCCGGGATGCGATCCGTTGTCTGCCATCCGGTATGTCCACGCGGGATATCGCCCTGCTGATCGGGATCTCCCACCAACGGGTATCCCAGGTTCGAGGGGAGTCGAACCAGCGCCGGCGGACATCGTGACCGTGGTGGGCTGTCTCATGTGCCGTTGGGACCCGCCCGCGGTGTGACGGGTCCCACACGGCGTGGCCTCTCGGGCCCGAGTCGGCCTCAGCCGGCGGCGGGCTGGGTGAGGACGGCGACGGGGGAGAGGATGTCGTCCATCCGGGCGACGATCTCGTCGTCCAGGGTGACGCCGGAGGCGACCACGTTCTCCCGGACCTGCTCCGGCCGGGACGCCCCGATGATCGCGCTGGCCACGTTGTCGTTGCGCAGCACCCAGGCCACGGCGAGCTGGGCCATGGTCAGACCGGCGTCCTCGGCGACCGGGCGCAGCTTTGCCACCGCCTCCAGCACGTCGGTGCGCAGAAGCCGGCGGATGAAGCCGGCGCCCTCCTCACTGGTCGATCGGCTGCCAGGCGGCGGCTCGGCGCCGGGGGCATACTTGCCGGTCAGGACGCCCTGGGCGATCGGCGACCAGACGATCTGGGAGACGCCGAGCTCCCGGGACGCCGGGATGATGTCGGGTTCGATTACCCGCCACAGGGCGGAGTACTGCGGCTGGTTGGAGATGATCCGGTCCAGGCCCAGCTCGCCGGCCAGGCGGACGGCGTCACGAATCTGCCCGGCGCTCCACTCCGACACCCCGACGTAGAGGATCTTGCCCGCCCGGACCAGGTCGTCGAAGGCCCGCAGGGTCTCCTCCAGCGGGACCGTCGGGTCGTAGCGGTGGGCCTGGTAGACGTCGAGATGGTCGGTGCGCAGCCGCCGCAGCGAGGCGTCGATGGACGCCATGATGTGCTTGCGGCTCAGGCCCCTGCCGTTCGGGCCCGGCATCGTCGGCCAGAAGACCTTCGAGGTCAGCTCGTAGGAGTCGCGGTCGACGCCGGCCAGCGCCTCGCCGAGCACGGTCTCGGCCCGGCCCTCGGCGTAGACGTCGGCCGTGTCGAACGTGGTGATGCCCGCGTCCAGCGCCGCGCGCACGCAGGCGAGGGCGGCGTCGCGTTCGACCTGGCCGCCGTGCGTGATCCAGTTGCCGTAGGAGATTTCGCTGACGGACAGCCCGCTGCGTCCCAGTCGTCGATGCTTCACGTTCTCGGACTCTACGTGGGCCCTCAGCTGATCTTCTCGCCCCGCGCGACCCGGGGCCGGGGCAGCCGCCACCGGCGCGGGAGCAGCGCCCGCTGGACCGAGTAGACCCGCACCCGGGTCGTGGTGCCCGGGTAGCGCGCCGCCACCTTCCGCGTGATGATGATCGACAGGACGAGCGAGTCGAGGACCACGCACACGATGCCGGCGATCATGAGAATCGTCACGACCAAGCGCACGGTGTCGATCCGGATGATCCCGCCGATGAAGTAGAGCGCGGCGACGGCCAGGAACAGCGGGCCGACGTTGAAGCGGGCGTCGACGATGTCCCGGGCCAGGATGCGCTCAGGCGCCCGCTCGCGCGGCGGCAGCTTCGCGATGTCGCCGGAGAGCATCGCCGCCCGGTAGCCCTGGGACTGGGTGCGCCGCTGGGTACGGGCCCGCGCCCGGGCCTCCTTGCCGTTGGCCGCCGGGCGCGGCGCCCCGCCGCCCTTGCCGCGGGCGGCCCGGGCGTCGGACCGCTTCGGCGTCGGGCGACCCTTGCCGGCCCGGACCGCCTCGGTCTCCTCGACGGCGGCGGTCTCCTCGACGGCGGCGGTCTCCTCGACGGCGGCCTCGGGCTCTGGCTCGGCCGCCGGCCGGGCGCGCTTCTTCAACAGGTCCATCACGGCAGGGCCAACATCTGGTCGAGGGCCTTTCGGGCGTAGGCGGCCACGGTGGGCTCGACGGTGATCTGGTTGACCGTCTCGCCCCGCACGAGCGCCTCCAGCGCCCACACCAGGTGCGGAAGGTCGATCCGGTTCATCGTTGAGCAATAACACACCGTACGGTCCAGGAACACGATCGTCTTGTCAGGATGCCGGTTCGCGAGCCGTTGCACCAGATTGAGCTCCGTGCCGACGGCGAACACGCTGCCGGGCGGGGCCGCGTCGACCGCCTTGATGATGTACTCGGTCGAGCCGACCAGGTCGGCCGCCGTCACCACCTCGTGGCGGCACTCGGGGTGGACCAGCACCGTCACCCCGGGCAGCCGGTCGCGGACCTCGTCCACGCAGTCGCGGGTGAACCGGCCGTGCACCGAGCAGTGCCCGCGCCACAGGATCATCCGAGCGTCGCGCAGCCGGGCTGCCTCAACGCCGCCGCCGGGCCGGTGCGGGTTGTAGACGACGCAGTCGTCCAGCGACATGCCCATCTCCAGGACGGCGGTGTTGCGGCCCAGGTGCTGGTCGGGCAGGAACAGCACCCGCTCGCCGCGCCGCTGCTCGCCGAAGGCCCACTCCAGCGCGGTCCGGGCGTTGGACGAGGTGCAGATCGTGCCGTCGTGGCGACCGGTGAACGCCTTGATCGCGGCCGAGGAGTTCATGTAGCTGACCGGGACCGTCCCGTCGGCCAGGCCCAGCTCGGCCAGCGTGTCCCAGGCCTGCTCGACCTGCTCGGCGCTGGCCATGTCGGCCATCGAACAGCCGGCCGCCAGGTCGGGCAGGATAACCCGCTGGTGCGGCGCGGTCAGGATGTCCGCGCTTTCGGCCATGAAGTGGACGCCGCAGAACACGATGTGGGACGCGTCTGGCCGGGCGGCCGCCCGCTGGGCCAGCTTGAACGAGTCGCCGGTCACGTCGGCGAACGCGATGACCTCGTCGCGCTGGTAGTGGTGGCCGAGGACGAACACGTCGTCGCCGAGCTCGGCCTTCGCCCGCTCGGCCCGGGCGAGGAGGTCCGGGTCGGAGGCGGCCGGCAGGTCACCGGGGCAGTCGACGCCGCGCTCGCTGGCCGGGTCCGACCCCCGGCCGAGCAACAGGAGCGCCAGCGGGGAGAGCGTCGGCGCCGCCGTGGCCAGGCCGGCGCTGTCGGTGAGACCGGGATCGATGCTCATGATGGCTCCGTAGGCCGACGAATGGTCGAAACGACTCTAACTCCTGGAGGGGGTCGGATGCGGGCCAAATATGTGCCTGACCTCACAGTGGCGGGGATCTTCCCGCGACTCCGGGGGTGGGGAACCGTCCGGCGTGCGTACCATGGGAAGCGGAGACCGGCGCGTGGTGTTGGGACCTCACAGCCGCGCCTGACCTGGGACGGGTCGTGACGTAGAGTCGCGACCGGCCGGGGACGGCGGCGGCCCGACGTCCACGCCCCACTACGACCGCGGGAGCAGCCACTCATGACCGTCCAGGACACGACGACGCCCGTCGAGGCGAAGCCGAGCACTGTCGTCCTCACCGACGTGGCGGCGGGCAAGGTCAAGACCCTGCTCGAGCAGGAGGGCCGGGACGACCTCCAGCTGCGGATCGCCGTGCAGCCCGGTGGCTGCTCCGGCATGCGCTACCAGCTCTTCTTCGACGAGCGCCAGCTCGACGGCGACACGGTCCTCGACTTCTCCGGCGTCAAGGTCGCGGTGGACCGGATGAGCTCGCCGTACCTCGGCGGCGCGACGATCGACTTCGTCGACACCATCGAGAAGCAGGGCTTCACCATCGACAACCCGAACGCCGCGGGCTCCTGCGCCTGCGGCGACTCGTTCCACTAGAAGCCGGCGGAGAGGCGCCGCCGGCCGAATCCGGCCCGCGGCGCTTTTTCCTGCCCGAAAGCCCTCGTCGGCCCGCAATCCGCTATCGCATTCTCATCGACGACCAGATCGTCGGGCGGCCTCGGTAGACTCCCTCGTCGTGCGTATAGCCGTCACCGGATCGATTGCGACCGACCACCTCATGCGGTTCCCGGGCCGCTTCGCTGAGCAGTTCCTGCCCGACCAGCTCGACCGCATCTCGCTGTCGTTCCTGGTAGACGACCTGGTGATCCGTCGCGGCGGGGTCGCGGCGAACATCGCCTTCGGGCTGGGCCGCCTCGGCCTGCGCCCGCTGCTCGTCGGCGCCGTGGGCGAGGACTTCGCCGACTACCGTTCCTGGCTCGAGCGCAACGGGGTCGAAACCTCGGCCGTGCATGTCAGCAGCCAGGCCCACACCGCCCGGTTCGTCTGCACCACCGACGTCGACCTGTGCCAGATCGCCTCGTTCTACCCGGGCGCGATGAGCGAGGCTCGCGAGATCGAGCTCGGCCCGATTGCCGAGCGGGTCGGCGGCATCGACCTGGTGATCATCAGTCCGAACGACCCGGACGCGATGGTCCGCCACACCCGCGAGAGCCGCCAGCGTGGCATCCCGTTCGTGGCCGACCCGTCCCAGCAGCTGGCCCGGATGGACGGCGAGGCCATCCGCGACCTGGTCGACGGCGCCGCCTTCCTGCTGTGCAACGACTACGAGAAGGGCCTGCTGGAGTCCAAGACCGGCTGGTCCTCGGACGAGGTGCTCAGCCACGTCGACGTCCGGGTCACCACCCACGGCGCCAACGGCGTGGTGATCGAGACGGCCACCGGCGAGTCGATCAGCGTCCCGGTCGTCCCAGCTCGGGTCACCCCGGACCCGACCGGCGTCGGCGACGCCTTCCGGGCCGGCTTCTTCGCGGCCCAGTCCTGGGGGCTGACGCCCGAGCGTTCTGCCCAGGTCGGCTCGCTGCTGGCGACGCTGACCCTGGAGACGATCGGGACGCAGGAGTACAGCACCGACCCGGACGAGCTGCTCAAGCGGTTCACCGAGACCTACGGCTCGACCGCCGCCGGCGAGGTCCGGCCGTTCCTGCCGCCCGCGGACTGACCCGTCCGCGCCCGTCCGGTGTCAGTCCATCCAGCGTCAGTCCATCCAGCGTCGGCCCGTCCGGCGTCGGCCCGTCCGGCGTCAGCGCGCCCGGCGGACCAGGTAGGACGACCCGCCGCCGGGCAGCGGGGCCACCGCGACCAGCTCCTGGCCCCGCATCCGGCACCAGGCCGGGACGTCGGCGTCGGCGGCCGGGTCGTTCGCCCACAGCTCGACGGTCGCGCCGATCTCGACCTCGGCGCACCGGCGGGCCAGGTCGATGACCGGCAGCGGGCAGCGCCGCCCGCGCGAGTCGATCACCCCGTCCCGTTCGCCGCTCTCGTTCACAGCTTGACCGCCCCCGCGCGTTCCCGGGCGCCGCGCACCACGTCGGGCAGGACCGCCAGCAGCGCGTCGATGTCCGACGCCCGGCTGGAACGCCCGAAGGTGATCCGCACGTTGCCGTGGGTCAGCGCGCCCATGGCGGCCAGCACGTGGCTCGGCGTCACCGAGTCGGCGACGCAGCTCGAGCCGCTGCTGACCGCGATGCCCGCCGCGTCCAGCCCGGTGACCAGCGTCTCGCCGTCGACGTAGAGGCAGGAGAACGCGACCAGGCCCGGTAGCCGCCCGGCGGGGTCGGGGTCGCCGAGCAGGTCGACGTCGTCGATCAGCGCCGGCAGTTGCTCCCGCAGGCGGGCGCTGAAGGCGGCGTGGCGCTCGGCCTCCGCGGCCATCTCACCGGCCCGAGCCTCCAGCGCGGCGGCGGCCGCCACGATGCCCGGGACGTTCGGGAAGCCGGCGACGCGGCCGAACTCCCGGTCGTCCGGCGGGAGCGGGTTGCGCCAGCGCGTCCCGGTCCGGACCACGAGGATGCCGACGCCGGCCGGGCCGCCGTAGCCGTTCGCGCCCGCGGAGAGCAGATCCGCGCCGAGCGCGGCGACGTCAAGGGGGCGGCGCCCGACTGTCGTGGTCGCGTCGACATGCAGCGGCACCCCGGCGGCGTGGACGATCTCGGCGACCTCCGCCACCGGCTGGACCGTCCCGACCTCGTGGTTGGCGTGCTGCAGGCAGGCCAGGGCCGTGCCCGGCGGGGGAGTGAACGCCGCCGGCGCCACCCGACCCAGCCGGTCGACCGGGACCCGGGTGGCGCCGCCGGCCTCCGTACCGGTCCCGGCTCCGTCGGCGGCCGCGTCGGCCGCCCGCAGCACCGCGCTGTGCTCGACCGCGCTGACCAGGACGCCGGCACCGGAGCGCCGCCTGGCGGCGGCCGCGCCGAGCACGGCCAGCGTCGCTGCCTGCTCGCCGCCGGCGGTGAAGCTGACCTCGTCGGGCCGGGCACCCAGCGCCGCCGCGACCGCCTGGCGGGCCGCGTCCAGCAGCATCCGGGCCCGCCGGCCCTCCCGGTAGAGGCGAACCGGGTCGGCCCAGCCGTCGTCGATCGCGGTCAGCAGCGCCGCGCGCGCGGCCGGGTGCGGCTCGGTGGCTGACGCGTGGTCGAGGTAGGCGCCCATTAACGTGACGCTACGCCCGCGTCCTGGCCGCGGCTGGAGCGCGGCTGGAGCGCTGCTGGGCCGCTGCTGGACCGCTCCACTGAAGCCCAACTCAGCCCAGGATGGGCACGCTGGCGAGATAGCGGAGACCGCACTGGGATACGCTCCTGCCGCGGCATCTACAGCGTGTCGAAGACGGACGCTCCCCGCCGGTCACGGCGGTCGCGGACCCTTCGCCGCCCCAGGTGCCCGCGATCGACATACAGGCGAACGAGCGGTTCGAAAGACCCCGTCGTGGAGGGCAGGACCTGGTGAGGAGATCCAACAGTCGGCGTGGCTGGGCGCGCCGGGCCACCCGTTTCGGGCTGGTCGGCGCCATGCTGCTCAGCCTGTCCGCGTGTGATGTTCCCAACTTCGGGTTCCCGGACGGGATCACCAACCAGACGCCCCGGATCCTCAACATCTGGAAGGGCTCGTTCATCGCGGCCGCGGTGGTCGGGATCTTCGTGTGGGGCCTGATCGGGTTCGCGGTCGTCGCCTATCGCAAGCGGTCGGACGTCCTGCCCCGCCAGATTCGGTACAACCTCCCGGTCGAGATCCTTTACACGGTCGTTCCGCTGGTGATCGTGGCCGGGCTGTTCTACTACACGGCGCGGGACGAGATTCAGATCAACAAACTGTCCAAGAACCCGGCGATGAGCGTCGACGTCATCGGCTTCCGCTGGAACTGGCAGTTCCGCTACCTGAACTCCGGTACGGACGGGAAGCCGCCGATCGAGGTGACGGGCCAGCCCGGTCAGCCGGCGACGCTCGTCCTGCCCGAGGGCCGCTCGATCCGGTTCATCGAGACCTCGCCCGACGTCATCCACTCCTGGTGGGTGCCGGAGTTCCTGTTCAAGCGGGATGTCGTTCCGGGCCGGATCAACCAGTTCGAGGTCACGATCAACAAGACCGGGACCTTCATCGGCCGCTGCGCCGAGCTGTGCGGTGTCGACCACGACCAGATGAACTTCTACGTGAAGGTCGTCCCGGGCGCTGAGTTCGACAGCTACATGTCGAAACTGGAGAACTCGCCCGCCACTCCGGCCACGACGGTGGCCGCCGCGGCGGCGACGACCACCGGGAGTGGGACGTGACACTGGTTGAGGAGCCTTCTGGCCACGTCGAGCCGCACGGTGGCGAGCACGGCGACCACCACGACGCGCCGAAGAAGACGAACTTCCTCGGTTACCTGCGCACGACGTCCCACAAGGACATCGCGCTCATGTACGGGGTGTCGGCCTTCGGGTTCTTCATCTTCGCCGGCATCCTGGCCGAGCTGATGCGGGCCGAACTGGCCCGCCCCGGCCTCCAGTTCCTGTCCAACCAGCAGTACAACCAGCTGTTCACGATGCACGGCACGCTGATGCTGCTGATGTACGCGACACCGATGGCGTTCGCGTTCGCCAACTTCCTGATCCCGCTGCAGATCGGCGCCCCGGACGTCGCCTTCCCCCGGCTGAACGCGCTGTCGTTCTGGCTCTTCCTGTTCGGAAGCCTGACCGTCGTCGCGGGGTTCCTCACGCCGAACGGCGCCGCCGACTTCGGCTGGTTCGCCTACGCGCCGCTGAACAACGCGGTCTACTCGCCCGGCGCCGGCTCCGACCTGTGGATCCTCGGCCTGGTCAGCTCGGGTATGGGCTCCATCCTCGGCGCCGTCAACATGGTCACGACGATCCTGTGCATGCGGGCGCCGGGCATGACGATGTTCCGTCTGCCGATCTTCGTGTGGAACTTCCTGGTCACGTCGATCCTGGTGCTGGTGGCCTTCCCCGTGCTGGCCGCGGCGCTGCTCGCACTGGAGGCCGACCGCCGGTTCGGCGCCCACGTCTTCGACGCCGGCAACGGCGGGGCGATCCTGTGGCAGCACCTCTTCTGGTTCTTCGGCCATCCCGAGGTGTACATCATCGCCTTGCCCTTCTTCGGGATCATCACAGAGGTGATCCCGGTGTTCTCCCGCAAGCCGGTGTTCGGCTACAAGGGCCTGGTCTTCGCCACCATCGGCATCGGCTCGCTGTCCGTGGCCGTCTGGGCGCACCACATGTTCTCCACCGGCGCGGTGATGCTGCCGTTCTTCGCCTTCCTCTCCTTCCTCATCGCCGTGCCGACCGGGGTGAAGTTCTTCAACTGGATCGGCACGATGTGGCGGGGGCAGATCACCTTCGAGACGCCGATGTTGTTCTGCATCGGCTTCCTCGTGACCTTCCTGCTCGGTGGTCTGACCGGTGTCCTGCTGGCCAGCCCGCCGATCGACTGGCACGTGACCGACAGCTACTTCGTGGTGGCCCACTTCCACTACGTCGTGTTCGGCTCGGTCGTCTTCGCGACCTACGCCGGCATCTACTTCTGGTTCCCGAAGATCACCGGCCGGATGCTGGACGAACGACTCGGTAAGATCCACTTCTGGACGCTGTTCATCGGCTTCCACATGACTTTCCTTGTGCAGCACTGGCTGGGCGTGCGCGGCATGCCGCGCCGCGTCGCCGACTACTCGCCGACCGACGGGTTCACCACCCTGAACACGGTCTCGACGGCCGGCGCCCTGTTGCTCGGCGCCTCGATGCTGCCGTTCATGTACAACGCCTGGCGTTCGTACAAGCACGGCCAACCGGCTCTCGTCGACGACCCGTGGGGTTACGGGAACTCGCTGGAATGGGCGACGTCATGCCCGCCGCCGCGGCACAACTTCAAGTCGCTGCCGCGCATCCGCTCCGAGCGTCCCGCCTTCGACCTGCACTACCCGGAGGTGGTCGGGCGCGCCGACTATCATGCGTCGCCGGAGCTAGCCACCACCGCGCCGGAAATCGGGCAGTAGGGGACAGGGACAGGTCATGAAAATCGAGGGTCTCGTCTTCTCGATCTTCGCCGTGTACGCCGGCGGCGTCGACATCGTGTACTGGTTCCTGTCGAAGGACCCGACCGGCACGGCCGCCCTGGCGCTCTGCGCCGGCCTGGGCGCGCTGGTCGCCAGCTACCTGCTGTTCACCGGCCGCCGGGTCGGGATGCGCCCGCAGGACCTGCCCGACGCCGAGATCTCCGACGGTGCCGGCGAGCTGGGGCATTTCAGCCCGGGCAGCTACTTCCCGTTCTGGATCGCGGCCAGCTCCACCCTGGTCCTGATGGGCTTCGTGTTCGGGATCTGGCTCTCGCTGCTGGGCGGGGTCATGACGATCGCGTTCGTCACCTGCCTGGTCTTCGAGTACTTCGTCAACCCGGTCGTCCCGAACTGACCTCGCGGCCGCCGGACAGCCGCCGGCCGCCTAGTCGAAACCGAACCGCGCCCGCCAGCTTAGACGCTGACGGGCGCGGTTCGGCATTTTCGCGCCGTTTCTCAGAGCCGTTTTACGGGTCGTTACCAGGAGGTCAGGTCGATCCGGCGGTCACAGTGCGGGTCATCAGTCTCGCCCGTTATCCGTTCCTCTTCGTCGACGAGGCCGGACAGCGCCGTGAGCACGGCGGTGACCGCGCCCGTCGCCCGTACGTCGACGCCGGTCACGCCCGGTAGTTTCGTGTCGTCGAGGTAGAGGCGAAGGCGATCTCGGGACAGAAACAGGAATCCGCGCAGCCGCGGTGTGGGCCACTCCTCGTACTGGACGACGACTACAGTCTGGATGGCCTTGAGACCATTGAGTTCCAGGCCGTAGTACTCCAGATGCCCCTTCACCCACTGGCCACTCGTGTGGAGGAAGAGGCGGCGCCGATGGCGACGCGGACGGCTCGAGCCGGCGGTGGCGCCGGCAGGCTTCCGCGGATGACGACGCCATCGGCGAGCGGTACCTGGACACCGGGCCGGCTCGTGAGGATCGCGACACCCCGTACGTCCGACGCTTTCCGTTGCGCGGAGCGAGTAGAGAGGCGGCGATCCGACCAGACGCCGTCGGCCACCGCTGCCAGGCAGGGCGCCGGCTCCGGTCGCCCGTACAAACGGACGGGGTCGAGTGGAACCGGGCCGCGCCGCGGCTGGCCCGCGTTCGGGCCTCGCTGGTCAGCGCGTCGCCGGCGGTCAGATGGGGAGGGCTGGGCTACACACCGCCGGCCTGGCCGGATACCGTCACGACATGGTCGGCGGCCGCTTGCGTGGCGCTCGGCGCCACGGTCCGGAGTTCCACCCGGTGGCGACCGCTGGCGCGTCCTGCTCGACCCGGGCGGCCAGCCCTTCTGCCTGAGCGTCGGCGTCGGGGCGTAGCGGAGCCTTCCTGCCCGGGGCGGCGCCGCGCCGGACAGGTGCACCCGTCGCACATCGCCGGGTGACGCGACGGGAGCGCGAGCACGCCTTCCCGGATTAGCGAACGTCCGCGGACAGGCTCAAGGCCGCGCTGCTCGACCATCCGGCTGACGCCGGGTTCGCCGACGACCTGGAGCGCGTTCACGCTGAACTGGACTCCGCGTTCGGTGACGAGGTGCGTGGGTAGCCAGGCGAGTAATTCTCGACACCGGTGTGGCTCATCGCCATCGAACGGGGCGCCCTGGAGATCGAAGCACGCCGTCTCTCTCGACGAGCCGCGCGGTTCGTCCGGTGGGGACAATCTGCACGCCAGCGCCGTATGGCGTGATGTCCACCCTGGTCCCACGCAGCAGGCCCCAGCGCTGCTCGGATGGTCTTGGGTAGAACGACCCGGCCCGCCTGGTCTATCGCCGCTTCCATGGAAAACGCTGCCACTCAAATCCCATGGATGATCGGCGGTGGTCTTGGTCGCTTCTTTGATCATCTTACCTGACGACGAACGCGTCGCTACGCTTGGTGAGTGGGGTGGTCGTCGTTCGGGCGGAGTCGCGGCCTGAGGTCGACGGGCCGCGACATCCGCTCCGTCGATCCACTGCGTCTTGGTGAGCTGGAGGCGCGGGCCTGGAGCGCGTACTACCGACGCCGCTGGATGGCGATGCTGCTGGCCATCACCGGCATGGTCCGGGAGAGCCTCCGCCTGTCGACCCGGCACACCGTCTACGGCGCCTGGCTGGTCATCCGGGCCAACCAGGTCTGGGCGCCCTACCCGCGCAACGACCCCGACGCCGCCCGGGCCTACATGGCCCGCTTCTACCGGATGCTGGCCCGGGCCCATCCCGGCGCGTTCGGCCCCGGCTTCGACCCGGTCGAGGCCGCCCGCCTCGACGTGGCCTGGTGGACGGTGCACCGGCGCCTCCAGCGGGAGTCGCCGCCGGGCGCCGACGCGGAGCCGCTGGTGGACGCGCTGGCCGCCCTGGCGGCCCACGTCTTCGGCGTCCCCGCCTGCGATGTCCGTCCCGCCGCGCAGGCCCGGGCCGAGGCGATGCTGCTCTCCGACCGCTGGGTCGCGGGAGGCTGCCGCCACGACGACGACACCCTGGCCGGCGCCCGCGCGGCCCTCGTCCGCTCCTACGCCGCCCTTCTCACCGCCCTCCACCGCTGACTGACTCCGCGCTCCGGACTCGGCTCGACACGGCTTGGGGCGGTAGCCGTACGTCGCATCGAGGCCGCTGCGTCTCGGCGGTGCCCGACGTGATCAGCTGAGGTTCCATGGTGGAAAGATGTGGTCCGATGGTGGAGGCGGCGATGGCCTTGAATATCAAGAATGAGGAGACTCAGCGGCTTAGCCGCGAGCTTGCGGCGCTGACCGGGGAGAGCGTCACGACAGCCGTGACTGTGGCTGTCCGCGAACGACTGGACCGCGTGCGGGCGGCCCGTGTATCCGAGAGCGATCGCGCGGCCCGAATCCTCGAGCTGGGTCGTCAGATAGCGACCGCGCTGGCCGGTAGCGCGATGAGCGTCGATGACCTTTATGACGATCGTGGGTTGCCGGCGTGATCCGGGACCCGGATTCACCCGCGATCCGCGATCCGGCGATCCGGCGATCCGCCCGCCCGTCCGCAGGATACGGGCCGGAAACGGCGCTGGCCCCGGCGGGGAAGCCCGCCGGGGCCAGCGTGTCATTCAGGGGAGCGCGACCGTCAGTGGTGACCGGCCGGCGTCTCGTCGCCCTCGCGGGTCTCCTTCGTCTCGGTGAAGAAGGAGCCGACCGCCCGCCCGGTGCGCTTCACCAGACCGCCGTGGCCGTTGCCGTGGCCGCCCGGCGCCGGCAGCTCGATCCGGTCGTTCGGGACGCGGGGGACCAGCGGGACCAGCTCCGGCTTGGGGATGTGGTCCTCGACGAACTCGCCGGACGGGAGCTGGCGGATGATGCCGGTCTCCAGGCCGTGCTCCTCCTTCTCCCTGTCCCGCTCGTTCAGCGCGATGCAGATCCGCTTGGTGAAGTAGTACGCGATCGGCGGGATGCCGATGAGCCCGATACGGCCGGCAAACGTCATCGCGTTCAGGGAGATGTCGAACGTCTTCGCGATGACGTCGTTACCGCCCGAGATCCACAGCACCCCGTAGAAGCTGAGGGCCATGACGCCGAACGCGGTCCGGATCGGCACTTCACGCGGGCGCTGGAGCAGGTTGTGCGGTTCCTTGTCGCCCCAGAACTTCGCGTCGATCTGCGGCACCAGGCCCAGCAGCGTGAACAGGATTCCCGGCAGCACGATCGTCGGCCAGAACACGGCCGGCACCGTGTGCCCCCAGCCACGCCATTCCCAGGGCGGCATCAGGCGGGTCGAGCCGTCCAGGAAGGCGATGTACCAGTCGGGCTGGGAGGCGGCGGAGACGTCGGCCGGGTTGTACGGGCCGAACATCCAGATCGGGTTGATCTGGGCCAGGCCACCCAGCGCGGCCAGCATCGCGAAGGTCAGCATGAAGAAGCCGGCCGTCTTGGCCGCGAACACCGGCATGACCCGGTGGCCGACGACGTTCTCCTCGGTCTTGCCCGGCCCCGGGAAGTCCGTGTGCTTCTGGTGCCACAGGATGCCCATGTGCGCGCCGATGAGCGCGAGCAGGATCCCCGGCACCAGCAGGATATGGATCACGTACAGGCGTGGGATGAAGTTGTTCCCGGGGAACTGCCCGTTGAAGACCAGGAACTCGAACCACGTCCCGATGACGGGAATCGACTGGGCGATCGAGGCCGCGATCCGCAGGCCGGTGCCGGAGAGCAGGTCGTCCGGCAGCGAGTAGCCGGCGAAGCCCTCCAGGATGGCCAGGGTGAGCAGCCCGACACCGATCAGCCAGTTGACCTCACGCGGCTTGCGGAACGCGCCGGTGAAGTACACGCGCATCAGGTGGACGACGATCGCCGCCACGAACACCAGCGCGGCCCAGTGGTGGATCTGCCGGAACACCAGCCCGGCCCGGGTGTCGAAGCTGATGTCCAGCGTCGAGGCGTAGGCCCGGCTCATCTCCACGCCCTTGAGCGGGACGTAGGAGCCGTTGTACGGGACCTCGGTGTTGCTCGGGTCGAAGAACAGCGTCAGGTAGATGCCAGTGAGCAGCAGCACGATGAAGCTGTAGAGCGCGATCTCACCGATCATGAACGACCAGTGGTCCGGGAACACCTTGTTGATGTTCCGGCGGATCGCGGCCTGCGTGCCGAACCGTTCGTCCGCGGCCCGGTTCGCCTTCCGCAGCGGGCCGGGCCGCTTGACCAGCGGCGGGGGCGGGGTGGTCACGACGCCACCTCCGAAGCCTGCGTTGTGGGGACGGTCAAAGTCATTATGAGGGCCAAGGCCGTTCCGGCGGTCAGCGCCGTTGCGCGGGTCATGAACGCTCCCAGAAGGCCGGTCCGACCGCCTCGTGGTAGGGGCTCTGGGCGACGAAGTAGCCGTCGGCGTCGACGCTGATCGGCAGCTGCGGCAGCGAGCGGCTGGCCGGCCCGAAGATGGCCCGGCAGCCGTCCGGCACGTTGAACACCGACTGGTGGCACGGGCAGAGCAGGTGGTGGGTCTGCTGCTCGTACAGGCTGACCGGGCAGCCGGCGTGGGTGCAGATCTTCGAGTACACGACGTGGCCGTCGACGGCCCAGTTCTCCCGGCCCTTGCGCGGCTTGTCCACGCCCGGTGGCAGCCGGATGATGATGGTGGTCGAGGTCGCCTTCTCCTGCGTCGACGTCTTCGGCTCGTACCGCGTGCCGCCGGCCGCGGTCGTGACCGGGACGGCCGGGAAGACGGTCTCGATCGCGCCGATCGACAGGTCGCCGAGCTTGACGAAGTTGCCTTCCTCGGTGACCAGGCGGGCGCCCTTGACCCAGGAGGTCTTCTGGAGCTTCGTGCCGGGCTTGCTGTTGGTCAGGTTCAGCAGCGGCACCACCGCCACCGCCCCGAAGACGGTCAGCGCGCCCAGCATCGAGCGGCGCAGCAGCGGGAACCGGGCCAGGCCGGTGTCCTCGAAGCTAATCCGCAGCTCTTCCTCGGCCGCCGAGATCTCCTCCGGCGGCGAGGTGAACGGGTGGCGCTCCTGCACGGCCTCGACGTGCGGCATCAGCCGCTTGGCCCACAGGATGATCCCGGTCCCGATACCGCCGAGGGCCAGCGCGAGCGCCGTGCCCATCGCGGGCGTGTAGTAGCTCTGGTGCTTGTCGCCGACGAAGTTCGTGATGACGAACCCGACGGTGCCGACGACCGAGACCAGCATCAGGCTGGCGATGAGCCGCTCGGCCCGGCGCTCGGCCCGCCGGTCGACGGCGGCCGGGTGCGGCGGGACGGGCGCCGCCCCGGCCGACGGCGGCAGCAGGACCTCGGTGGCCGGCTTCGCGCTGGAGTCGGTCTGGTGGGGCGGGGTGCTGAGCATCTCGGGACCGTCGTCGTGGCCCTGGGGCAACGGCTCGCCGACGGGCTCCCGCGGCACCTTCAGCCGGTCGAAGATGCTGCCCGACGTTGGGCCGGTGGAGCCCTGCTCCGGGCTGTCCTTGTCCTTGTCGTGCTCGCTCATACCCGCTGCCTCGCTCCGATCCAGAGGCAGACGCCCAGCAGGCCGGCGATGCCGATCAGCCAGGCCACCAGGCCTTCGGGGACGGGGCCGTAGCTGCCCAGGCGGTTACCGCCCGCGTTCGGCGTCTTGCGCAGGTACTTGACGTACTTGGCGATGGCGACGGCCTGCTCGTCGGTCAGCTGCTTCGAGCCGAACACCGGCATCGACTCGGGGCCGGTGCGCATGGCGTTGACGACGTCGTCCGAGCTCGCGTTGGACAGCGACGGCGCGTACTTGCCGTAGGTCAGCGGCGCGCCCTGCCCGGTCGCTGAGTGGCACTGGGCGCAGTTGGCCCGGTAGAGCTCACCGCCGTAGGCGAGGTCGGCGTTGTTCAGCTGCGAGTCGTTGACCTTGGCCGCGGCCGGGCCGCCGCCGATGGCCTCGATGTAGGCCGCGAGCTGGTCGATCTGCGTCTGCGTGTAGGTCGGGGGCTTGCGCTTGGCCTCCGCGCCCGGCGCGGCCAGCGGCATGCGCCCGGTGCCGACCTGGAACTCGACGGCGGCCGCGCCGACGCCGATCAGGCTGGGCGCCTGGTTGGTGCCCTGGGCCTGCATGCCGTGGCAGCTGGAGCAGCCCTGGAGGAACAACGCGCGGCCCTGGCGGACGGCCTCGTTGGCGTCCGCGGTGTCGGCCGAGCCGCTGGGCGCCAGCACGGACCACAGCACGCCGGTCGTCGCCAGCGCCAGCATCAGCACCGCGGCGGACGACCGTCGGCGCCGCGATCGCGACGACCCGGGCCGCCGGCGGCCGATAGGGAAGGCAGTCATGATCCCTCGGTTGCTCATCGGAGCAGGTAGATGGTCGCGAACAGGCCAATCCAGACGACGTCGACGAAGTGCCAGTAGTACGACACGACGATCGCCGAGGTCGCCTTCTCGGGAGTGAACCGGCCGAAGGTCGATCGCGCGAGCACCATCAGGAAGGCGACCAGACCGCCGATCACATGCAGCCCATGGAAGCCGGTCGTCAGGTAGTAGACCGACCCGTAGGCGTGCGAGGAGAGCGTGAATTCGTTCTCGACGAAGTACTCGTAGGCCTGGCCCCCGACGAAGATCGCGCCCATCACGAACGTGATCGTGTACCAGCGGCGTAGGCCGTAGACGTCGCCGCGTTCGGCCGCGAACACGCCGAGCTGGCAGGTCAGGCTGGAGAGCACGAGGATCGTGGTGAACACCAGCGCGTAGTACACGTGCAGGTGCACCGGTCCGTGTTCCGACCCGGCCGGGTCGCCGGTCACCGGCGGCCAGTTGCCGCTGTTGACCGACCGGATGGTGAAGTACATCGCGAACAGGGCCGCGAAGAACATCAGCTCCGAGCTGAGCCACACCACCGTGCCGACCGAGACCATCGAAGGACGGTTGGCCGTCGGGTGCGGCGGGGGAGCCGTTTCAAGGACGGGGGCTGAGGCCACGTCGGTCATTCTGGCACGGGCCCGTCCACGCGCCACCGTAGGTTCGACGTTCGGTAGGACTACGACCTGTCGACGATCTTCATGACCCTGCCGCGCGGCCCGGATGGGCCCCGCTCGGGCCGTGGCCTGGTGGGTGCTCAGTCCGGGAGCGCGCTCCCTGAGCCGCCGCGTTTGTGAGTTCGGTCACGATTGGGATCATGGCTGGCCCGCGTCCCGTTGGCGGCTGCCCCGACGGGACGGTCGGGGACGAGCCGTAGCCGTCCGGGCCCGGACGCGTGAACGGCCCACCGTCCACGAGACGCGGTTGGCGGGCCGCTTTCACGGGCCGCTTTCACGGGCCGCTTTCACGGGCCGGTCTCACGGGCCGGTCTCGCGGGCCGGCGTCGGGGTGTGGCCCCGTCAGCCGCGGGGGAAGGCGAGGTCCGCGATCAGGCCCCGGCGGGTGGCGCCGGTGATGGGCGTCGCGTCGCTGTAGGCCGGATGGTCGACGGCGAGGTCGGCCGGGATGCCCGGGTCGCGGAACGCGTCGCGGGCGGCGTCGTCGAGCTGGAAGCGGACCATGTGCACGGAGACCGTCTCGGACGGCGCGTCCGGGTCCTCGTCCGCCCCCGGGATCTCGACCGCGCTGATGTGGCGGCCGCCGATCTCGAGCCCGAGCGCGTTCTGGATGCCGGCCAGGCGGGCGAGCTCGTCCCGGATCTCGTGCGGGACGTTCAGCTCTATGAAGACCGTCGCCGTGAGTGAGTGGCTCGTCGGCAGCAGCCGCGAGTAGACCTCTATCTCGTGGGCCACGTCACCCGGCGCCGAGAGGCGCTCGGTGTATACCATCTCCTGCACCTGGTAGCGCAGGGTGTCGATGTTCTCGAACTCGACCACGATCATGTCGCCGAGCCGCAGGCGGCGCTCGGCGCGCAGCGGGATGAGCCGCGCCCGGTTGGCCGGTCGCTGGGCGGCGTACGCATCGGGGTCGGTGACGATGTCGCTGCGGGTCAGCGTCATGGCCGGGCTCCTCACGATTCACACGGGTTCGCGTCACACGGGTCGCGTCACACGGGTTCGCGTCACATGGGTTCGCGCGCGAGGACCGGCCCGGGCGGGCGCCGCGGCGCCCGTCCGGACCAGACTCGATTCCGGTGCGTCTGACTCAGGCGTCGGCGGTCTCGGCCTCGACCACCGCGTCGAGCTGCCGCTTGAACCGCCCGGCGTGGGTCTTCTCGGCCCGGGCCAGGGTGGCGAACCAGTCGGCGATCTCGTCGAAGCCCTCTTCGCGGGCGGTCTTGGCGAAGCCGGGGTACATCGCGGTGAATTCGTAGGTCTCGCCGGCGACCGCGCTGGCCAGGTTCTTGGTCGTGCTGCCGACCGGCTCGCCGGTCGCGGGGTCGCCGACCTCGGCCAGGAAGTCCATGTGGCCGAAGGCGTGGCCGGTCTCACCCTCCGCCGTGTCGCGGAACAGCGAGGCGGCGTCGGTCAGACCCTCGATGTCGGCGCGGCGCGCGAAGTAGAGGTAGCGACGGTTCGCCTGGCTCTCGCCCGCGAACGCCTCCTTGAGGTTGTCGTGGGTCTTGGTGCCGTCAAGCTTCGGCATTAGCCACTCCTTGTGAGAACGGGTCCCCGCCGCTGGGCGGGGATGCCTGGTGTGCGCTGGTCTGGCAGGCCGGGCACAACCCGCGGAACTGCAGGTTGTAGGAGGTGATGGCGAATCCGGTGCGCGCGGCGAGCGTGCCGGTGAGATCTTCTGGAACCGGCAGATCGACGTCCACCGCTCGTCCGCATCCGTCGCAGACGACATGGTCATGTCGTTGCGTGTTGGCGTCGTAACGGGCCGCTATCCCATCGCCGAGGTTGAGCTCGAGGGCGAGCCCGCTCTCCACGAGGACTCCGAGTGAGCGGTAGACCGTCGCGGCGCCGATACTCGGCGTCACCTTTCGTACCCGATTGTAGAGATCGGCCGCCGTCGGGTGATCGACGGACGCGCGTAGAGCCTCCAGTACCGCCCGGCGCTGGGGGGTCAGTCGACGGTCCATACGATCAGTCATGGCAGGTGGCCCGCTCTTGATCAGGTGCCGGCCCGGTTCCGGCCAGCTCATTGAGAACGAGTCTCATTATTGACTGGCTCGGCGCGACCCGGCAAATCGTCGCCCAGTTGATTTGTCGCCTTCGTGGGGTTTTTCTCACGCTGCGCTCCCCACGCCCAGGCCGTCCCCGGCATCGCGGCCCGGCCGGGGGATAACCTGCACCCGTCCACGTTCCATCGCCCGCGCGCGGCGTCCCGAACCCAGTGTTTCCGGCCTGGGACGCCCCCGGGTTGCACCGCCGACGGAAAGGCGCCGATCGTATGAGCACCCTCCTCGTCTACTCGGACAAGCCGGACGTCCGCGAGCGGGTGAAGACCGCGATCGGGCGCCTGCCGGACCCGGAGCTCGGCCCGGTCGAGTTCCTTGACGTGGCGCACGGCCCCGAGGTGGTCGACGCCGTCGACCACGGCGAGGCCGACGTGTGCATCCTCGACGGCGAGGCCGCGCCCAGCGGCGGGATGGGTCTGTCCCGCCAGCTCAAGAACGAGGTTCCCAACTGCCCGCCGATGGTCCTGCTGGTGGCCCGGGCGGACGACCGCTGGCTGGCCACCTGGTCGTTGGCCGACGCGATCGTGACGCACCCGATCGACCCGGCCGAGCTGACCGCGGCGGTGGTCGGACAGCTGCGGGCGCGCGCCGCGGCGGTGTCGGCCGCGGGTTCATGACCCCCGCCCCGGCCGCGACACCGGCCCCGGGTTCGCCGGGCCAGTCGTGGCCGGCGTTGCTGGCCGCGCTCAGCCGGGGCGAGGCCCTGCCGCACCCGGACGTCGTCTGGGCCATGACCGAGATCATGTCCGGCTCGGCCGGCCCCGCGCCGCTCGCGGCGTTCCTCATCGCGCTGCGGGCCAAGGGGGAGACTGCCGGTGAGGTCGCGGCCCTCGTCTCGGTGATGCTCGAGTTCGCCACGCCGCTGGACGTCTCGGACGACGTCCGGTCCCGCGCCGTCGACACCTGCGGGACCGGCGGCGACGGCTCCCACTACGTGAACCTCTCGACCATGGCCGCCTTCGTCGTGGCCGGCGCCGGCGTCCCCGTGATCAAGCATGGCAACCGGGCCGCCTCCTCGGCGTGCGGCTCGGCTGACCTGCTGGGCGAGCTCGGCGTCGTGGCCGACCTGCCGGCGGCCGGCGTCGCGGACTGCCTCGAGACGGCCGGCGCCGCCTTCTGCTTCGCCCCGGCCTTCCACCCGGCGATGCGCCACGTCGGCCCGGTCCGGTCGGCCATCGGCGTGCCGACCGTGTTCAACATCCTCGGGCCGCTGACCAACCCGGGCCGCCCGGCCGCCCAGGCCCTCGGCGTGGCCGACGGCCGGCTGGCGCCGATCATGGCCGAGGTGCTGGCCGCGCGGGGCACCCGGGGCCTGGTCTTCCGGGGCGACGACGGGGTGGACGAGCTCACGCCGGTCACCGCGGCCAGCGTCTGGGTCGTCCGCGAGGGCACGGTGCGGGCCGACCGGGTCGACCCCGTCGATCTCGGCGTCGAGCGGGTGGCGCCGGAGGCGCTGCGCGGGGCGGACGCCGTCTTCAACGCCGCCGTCGCCCGGGACCTGCTGGCCGGGCGGCCCGGCCCGGTCCGGGACGCGGTCCTGCTGAACGCGGCGGCGAGCCTCGTCGCGGCGGGTGGGCCGTCCGACGCCCCGGTCACCGAGCAGATCTCCGCCGCGCTGCCCCGCGCGGCCGAGTCCATCGACTCCGGCGCGGCCGCCGACGCACTGGCCCGCTGGGTGACCGCCAGCCAGAAGGCCGCCGCCGACCTGCCGGCCTGAGAGCCGCGCCCGCCGCGCGCCCCTGCCGCCCGCCGGCCCCGCCGAGCTGGTGGGCATACTGTGACGATCGCCGCGCCGGCCGCGGCGAGCCGCGGGGGCGGCCGACCGGAGACCCGCCGCGACCGCGACAGTCCGTTCCCGGGCCGGTCCCACCCGGCGGGTTCGACTACGGGGATCAACGGGGATCATGGCCGCGGGCTTTGACCAGAGCGAGCGGGACGAGCTCGCGCGCACATACCACGCGAGGTTTGCCACCCTCGATCTGCTCCGCCGAGCGGGCCTGTCCCCGGAGCGCCTTCCGCACGAGCCGGCCGACGGCGCGGTGCTCTGGCGGGAGATCGACTATCTGGTCGGCCAGGGCGTTCTGCCGAACGGCCGCGCGCGGATCCTGGCCGAGGCGGCCCGGGACTTCCCGGCCAACACGGTCTTCACGCCCGGCCGGGCGCCGCTGGCCGGCCTCGCGGCTCGGCCGGCCGGGTCCCCGCGCCGCGGGCGCCGGCCCTCGTTCCTGATGGTGGGGACGGCCGTGCTCGCGGTGCTGGTGATCGTGATGGTCGTGCTCCTGCACGAGTCCGGCTCGTCTTCGCCGAACGGTTCCGGGCCGTCGGCGCCGCCCCGGCCAACCGGCATAGCGTCCGAGCCGTCCGCTTCGGGATCGCCCGGCCCCACCTCGCCGGTTCCCGCGGGCCGGCTGACCGAGGCCCAGCTGGCCGGGATGCTCCTGCGGCTCTCCGACCTGCCCGGCGGAGGCTGGTCCGCCGCCGAGACTGACGCCGGCGAACAGTCGATCACCGCTGATGACTTCTGCGGCCGCAAGCCGACCGTCCAGCCGGAGCTGCAACACAGCGTCGCCTATCGCACCGGACGAAATCCGGTGGTCAACCAGGCAGCTGTCTTCTCGACCGCGGCCGAGTTCGACGGCGCGGGCGCGCACGCGTTCATCGCCCAGGTTCACGCGCTGGCCACGTCCTGCACCAGCTGGCCCTATCGGGTGACGACGAACGCGAGCCCGGTCACGAACACCATTGACACGGTCGATTCACCGCGGCTCGGCGAGGAATCGCTCCGGGTGATCGTCTCTGGGCCCGTCATCGCCCACGGACCGCCCGCTCAGGAGTACTACGTGTATGTCCGCCGCGGTGACATCGTCACGCTCACCTACTACCAGCTGATGGCCGGCCTGCTTGGTGGCAGCGCCGATGTCGACCCGGCCATCGTCACCGAGCTCGCCACCACCACCGACAGCCGCCTCCACCAGCTGCGCTGACGGCCGGCGCTGGAGGGACGCTAGGGCTTCCACGCGTTGAGGACCAGGTTGATGCTTCCGTCCGAGTTGAAGCCGGTGAACCTGATGAATGCGATGACCTGGCCGTCGTTCATGCAGAACGAGTCGCCCGGGTTCAGCTCAATGCCGCCGTCGCTGGGTACCGGGGCGCGTTGGATGGCCGCCGTGCACGCGTCGGGATCCTCGCTGGCGAACTTGTAGGACGCGGGAGCATTAAGGGTGCCGACGTCAACGGCACGGTGATCACAGGCTCTGTCCCCCGCGATGCGGAACGAGTCGCCCTGGCTTACCGCGGGGATGTCGATGTTGATCGTCGGGATTTCGGAGCAGTTCTGGTTGAGCTGTGGGTTCAGCGGGCGATTCGCATAGACGACCTCGTGGCCGTCACCGGCCAGCGGCGGTGCTTCGGGACCAGTGGACGCGGGGCTGGCCGACGGCGTCGCCGCGGTGGGGGAGCCGCTGCCGGTGGGCGACGCGCCGTCGGTGGTGGCGGTGCTGGGGACAGGGCTGTCGGCGCCGGGATCGGTGCTGTCCGTCGCGCCCGGCCCGGGGGACGGGGAACCGGACGCGATCGGACCTCCGTTTCCGGCGTTCGCGCCGCCGCCGGAGCCGCCCTGGGTGAGCAGCACCACCAGCGTGATCACGGCGACGACGGTGACCCCGGCGGCCGCCAACGTGCCCCGTCCTGGACCGCGGCGAGCGGCTGGCGGATTGGCGGCGGCGGCGGCGCCGGCGCCGAGGTGCGGCGGGCTGCCCGGCGGCGGGGTGTGCGGCGCCAGGACAGGCCCGGCGACCACTGGGAGCTGGGTGGTCTGGTCGGGCGTAGAGGCCGGGAAGGCGCCGCGGGAGGCCGCGCCGGCCGGCGGAGTCTGGCCGAACGAGGTGGGTGGAACCGTAAGCCGGGGCGCCGGCGGATGGCCGGCCAGCTGGGGAGCCAGCCAGGCCAGGAAGTCGGCGGCGGCGGCCGCACCGGGTCCCCGGTCGGCCGGGTTCTTGGCCAGCAGTCGGCTGATCATCTCCCAGAGCGGGTCCGGGATGCCGTCGGGACGGCCCGGAGTCCGCTCGGCGTGCCCACGCAGGACCGCCATCGGTCGTCCGACGAAGGGTGTCACCCCGCACAGCAGCTCGTACAGCACCACCCCCACGGCGTACAGGTCCGCTGCCCAGCTGACGCCGTCGCCGTGGTCGGCCTGTTCCGGCGCCATGTAGGCCGGCGTCCCGATCACCCCGGAGCTGTGGGTGAGCCGGGTGCCGTCCTCGGTGAACATGGCGACGCCGAAGTCGGAGACCCGGGGTCGCAACCGGCCGGCCGCGGCCGGCTCCAGCAGGACGTTCGCCGGCTTCACGTCGCGGTGGACGATGCCGAGCGCGTGCGCGGCGGCGAGCCCGCGCAGGATGTCGGAGGTCAGCGCGGCCGCCTCGCCGGGCGCGAAGGTGCCGCGAGCGGCCAACTCCCGTCGCAGGTCCGAGCCGTCGATGAGATCCATGACGATGGCCAGCCGGCCGTTCTCGGCCACCAGGTCGCGTACTGGCACGACGAACGGTGAGTCGAGCTGGGTCAGGATCGACCGCTCCCGCAGGAACCGGCTGACGACCGTCGGATCCTCGGCCAGCTGCGGCTGCATTAGCTTGAAGGCGAAGGTCCGCCCGTCGCGGCGGTGGCCGCGCCAGACCTCGCCCATGCCGCCCCGGCCGATCAGTTCGTCTAGGACATAGGCGCTACCCAACGGCTCCGGCATCGCGTTCCCCCGTGAGGCGGCCGGCTCCGTCCGGAGTCGGCCCGACAAGTCGCATCCGCGCCCGGACGCTGCCGCACAGTATTGACCATCGAGCGCGGTGCCCGTACGGACTTCGGAGGACCGGCGGGTGAGCGGGAGGCTCAGACGGGGCCGGTCACGCCGGCGCGGGACGCGAGGGCCGGCAGGCCGGCGGGCGCGCGGCCGCGCGTGTCCAGCAGCGAGCGGATGAGCGTGCGGACCGAGGGTCGGCGGATCTCCTCCGGCGCGGTCAGCTCGATCGCCCGCAGCGCCGCGTAGGACTCGTGCGGCCGGCCGAAGCGCTGCCAGGCCCGGGCGGTGTCGAGCTGGAAGCGGGCCCGGCGCTCGGGCGTGGGCAGCCGGCGGGGGTCGACCGTCCGGGCGTGGGCCAGCGCCCGGGCCGGGTCGCCCAGCGCGAGGTGGACGCCGATCGAGTAGACGGCGACGTGGGCCGGGGAGAAGGCGGCCAGCCGGGCGGGGGAGGTGGTGGCGCGGGTCGCGGGGCGGCGGGCCGCCGCGGCCATCGCCTCGTCGACGAGCTCCAACGCCTCGCCGCGCCGGCCGGCCTGCGCACTCGAGTAGGCAGCTGTGCACAGCAGGCGGGCGTAGTCGGTGTTCCGGCCGGCGGCGGGGCCGTCCCGGTCGGCGTCGACGCTCTGCGCGGTCCGGATGAGCAGCGAGGTGGCGCCGTCGTGGCGTCCGTGGCGGCGCATCGCGATCGCCACCCGGCGGGAGGCGGCCGCGACCAGGCGCGGGTCGCCGCTCTCCGTCGCGGCCCGCAGGCCTCGGTCGGCGATCACCCAGGCCATGCCGTTCTGGTTGAACTTCACCGACAGCTCCGAACCCAGCAGGTAGCAGCGGGCGAGCACGGTGGCCGGGCGGCGGCGGCCGCCCTGGGGGGTGGCCGCCAGCCCGGCGTGCGCCGCCGCCGCGATCTCCGGCAGCCAGCCGGCCAGCTGGCCGTACCGGCAGGCCGCGAAGGCGGCCGTCGCGGCGTCCACCGTCCGCTCCAGGCCGGCGATGGAGACCGGCAGCGGACGGGGCGCGGGATCGGTCAGCAGCCGCTCGAGCTGCGCGACCGCCCGCGCGTCGCCGTCGCCGTCACTGACACCGGCGGCGGCCCGGCCGGGGAGGAGCGGCCCGGGTGCGGCGAGCTCGCCGGGGACGACCAGCGAACCCGTCAGCACGGTGAGCCCCGCGAGCACTTCCCGTCTCAGCATCGGTCCGTCGTCACCGCCCGTGGTCGATCTGGCCCGATCAAGAGTAGTGGCGCGAGCCCGCACAGGCGCGGTGTTGACACCGGTTCGAATCGTGGCATCACGTAGTCCGAGAAGCGAGAACGGCAGGTCGAGAGCGGTCGCCAGCGCCTGAAGAACGGCTATGTCCGTCAATGGTCGGGCACCGGTCTCAAACCGGCTTATCGACGCGGCGGAGTACCCGGTCCGCTGGCCCAGTTCCCGCTGGGTCAGTCCGGAGCCGATTCGCGCCAGCCGGACGACCTCCGCGTATCGCCCAGCCGCGCTCGCGGCCTGTATCTCCTGAGTCAGATCCTCGGGAGAACGTACGTACATGCGACTACCCATTCGGTTTCAGCCTTCAGCCAGCGTAGGCACGCCGGCACCGCGATCGGGGGTGAATGTGCGTTTCCGGTACGTCCCGTGCCAGCCGCGCACGCGAGCGGTTCTCTCTATGCCGCAGGCGTTCTGCTGAGTCCGAAGGCCGGCGCCGCCACGGCGGCGGCCCGCGGCGAACGGGGGAATCATGACCGAAGAGCTAAGCGAACGTGAACTGGCCGAGCTGGCCCGGGTTTTCGCGTCGGCCTGCTCAGCGGTGCAGCTGCTGGACCGGGCCGGCCTGTCCCGGGCCCGGCAGCCGGTCTTCCAGCAGTCCTACCCGCTGATGTTCTGGCGCGAGGTGTCGCTGGAGATCGCGGCCGGTGCCCTGGCTGACGGGCGGCGCCGGATTCTCGCCGAGGCCGCCCGGGACTATCCGCGCAACCGGGTGTTCCGGCGGCACCGATGGCCGCGCTCCTGGCGCCGCCTCGCGCTTTCGCCGCTCGCCCGGCGATCACCGGCATTCGGCCTGGCCGTCGAGATCACGCTCGCCACGGCGGCGGTGACCGGCCTGGCGCTCGCGCTCCGTCGCCGCCGCGTGTTCAGCCGCCGCCGGTCGTGAGGCGGGCGAGCGCGGCCTCGGCGCCGGACGCGGGCCAGGACCAGCCGTCGACCTCCTCCGACCAGCCGGAGCCGGCTGGGCCCTCGGGCGGGGCCGCGTCCGGCGCGACGGGTTCGGGCGCCGCGGGATCGGGCGCGCGTAGCAGGTGGACGAGGCGGACGCCCGGGCTGGCCAGCCACCGGCCGATCAGCTCGGTCTCGGCGACGGTCGCGCTCGGCAGGCCCTCGACCTCCGGCCGGACCGTCGCGGCGGTCGCCCGGGCGGCCGCCACCCACGGGCGCGGGTCGACCCGGGCTGGGACGACGGAGGCGGCGGCCAGCCGGCCGTAACGGATCACGGCCAGGTCCCAGCCGCCGTCGCCCGATGGCGCCGCCGCGGTCAGCTCGGCCAGCGACCGCAGCGCGCCCAGGGTCTGGTAGCGGGCGGCCCCCCGCAGGAACGCCAGCAGCCGGTCCCGGTGCACGGCCGCGTCCTCGTAGCGCTGGGCGGCGGCGAGCTGCTCGATCCGGGCCCGGGACGCGGCGACCACCGCGGCGGGGTCGTCGCTCATCGCCCGGCCGGCGGCCGCGACGAGCTCGCCGTAGTCGGCCCGCGACTGGCGGCCGTCGCACGGCGCGCCGCAGCGTCCCAGCTCGGCCAGCACGCAGGCGCTCCGCCTCCGCCGCTCCGACAGGCGCTCGGTGCACTGGCGCAGGCCGATCGCGTCGTGGATCGCGGCCGCCGCCGACGCCGCCGCGTCCGCCCCGCCGAAAGGGCCCAGATAGACCCCGCCGGGCCGGGCGGTCCGGGTCCGGGACAGGCGCGGGAACGGCTCCCGGGTCAGCGTCAGGTAGATCATCCGCTCCGGGTTGCGGGAGCGCCGGTTGTAGGGCGGCGCGTGCTCGGCGATCAGGCGTAACTCCCGCACCCGGGCCTCGAGCGTGTGCGCGCAGCTGATCGCGTCGACCCGCTCGGTGGCCGCGACCATCTCGGTCATCCGCTTGCGCTGCTCACCGGCGGTGAAGTACGTCCGGACCCGGGTCCGCACGGACTGGGAGACCCCGACGTAGAGGGCGCGGTCCCGGGCGTCCCGGAAGATGTAGACGCCGGGCCCACCCGGCAGCCCGTCGGCCAGGTGCCGCTTGCGCCGCCGCGCCGGCGAGACCCGCCGGGAGTAGTCCCGGGCGTCCTCCAGCGTGGTGACCCCCAGGTTGCCCAGCCGCTCGAACAGCCCGTGCAGGACGTCGACGGTGGCCCGGGCGTCGGCCAGCGCCCGGTGGCAGGGCACCGTCGAGGACCCGAACAGCCGGGCCAGGGTGCCCAGCCGGTGGTCGGGCGTCTCGTCGCGGGTCAGCGCGGCCCGGGCCAGCACGACCGTGTCCAGGTGCTCCCACTTCGGGACCGGATGGCCGGCCCGCTCGGCCGCCGCGCGCAGGAAGCCCAGGTCGAACGGCGCGTTGTGGGCGACCAGCACCGCGCCCCGCGCGAACTCCAGGAACGCGGGCAGTACGCCCGCGATGGACGGCGAGCCCGCGACCATAGCGTCGGTGATGCCGGTGAGGACCGAGATGAACGGCGGAATGCCACTCGCCGGCCGGACCAGCGTGGCGAACTCCCCGAGCGTCTCGCCGCCACGTACCTTGACCGCGCCGATCTCGGTGATCTCGTTGTCGGTGGCGGAGCCGCCGGTGGTCTCCAGATCGACGACGACGAACGTCACCTCGCGCAGCGGTCGCCCGAAATCCTCCAGGCTGGCCTGGCGGGCCCGCGGCGCCGGAGCCGCCGGCGGTCGCGGTCGCGGTTGCGGTTGCGTTTGCGGTTGCGACGGCATGGCATCGAACACGCGGGCGACGCTACCGCCGGCCGCCGACACAACGGCGACCAGCCCGCCGCGTCGTTGCCGCCTGTCCGCCCTCCGCGACCGGGGCCCCGCCCATTCTCCCGGCCGCTTCGGCTCCCGGCCGCTTCGCGCGAGTGGCCGCCCGGCCCCCGCCTCACCTCCCGCCGGTCGCTCGAACCGGCGCGGACGGTCAGGCGAAGGGCCGGGCGAAGCCCTCCGGACCCGCGGACATCACGCTGAACTCGTTGCCCTCGGGATCGGCGAACAGATAGCCGTTCACCCCGTTTTCCAGGAACTCGCCCAACGGGCGCGCGCCGAGCGAGGTCAGCCAGCCGGCGACGCGGTTGGCGTCGGCCGCGTAGAGGTCGAGCCGGATCCGCCCGCCCCCGCCCCCGCCTCCGCCCCCGGCGGCCGACCGCCGCAGGTGGAGCTTGGGTCCGGCCGCCGCGGGATGCCGCAGGACGGCGAAGTCCGGCCCTTCCTCGTCCAGTTCGTACCCGAGGGCGACGGACCAGAAGGCCACCATCCCGGCGACGTCGGCGCACCTCACCCCGACCCGCGCCACTCGGATTCCGTTCGTCTCAAACCAGGCCACCCGGGCATGATTCCGCATGCGCCGGGCGTGGGGTGCGCGGCACGCGGTCGCCGATCGCCAACTCCGGCATATCGGGCAGTCAGGCTGCCCGGGAGAGGTCTACGGGCGCCTATATCGTTTCCGTATGCCTTCCGTGTTCACCAGGATCATCAAGCGCGAGCTTCCGGCGCGAATTGTCTATGAGGATGAGCAAAATGTCGCATTTCTAACTATTGCTCCCATGCGGCCCGGTCATACCCTGGTCGTCCCACGCCAGGAGATCGCCGCCTGGACCGATCTATCCCCCGACGCGCTGAGCGCGCTGTGGGCGACCTCGGCGACGGTCGCCCGGGCGATCGACGCGGCTTTCCGGCCCACCCGGGTAGCGGCCCTGCTGGCGGGCCTGGAGGTTCCGCACGTCCATGTCCACCTGGTGCCGATCGACGCGGAGGCTGAGATCGACTTCCGCCGCGCTGATCCCGACCCGGACCCGAAGGACCTCGACGCGGCGGCGGACCGGATCCGTGCGGCGCTCGGCTAGGGCGGGCGAGCGCCGCCGCCCGGCGGCCGGGAGCGAGATGACGAGATGACCGAGACCCTGCCCCCGGCGGTGCGGGAGCGGGTGGTGGCCATCGCGGCCAGGACCCTGGACGAGATGCCCGCCGCCGACGTGCCGCGCCCGCTGCTGCCGGTGCGGCGTTTCATGCCGGCCAAGCGGGTGCGCCTCGGCGCGGCGCCGCTCGCCGCGGCGCTGGAGAACGACCCCGCGTTCCGGGCCAGGGTCGCCGCCGACGTCCGGCGCGACGAGCCGGACCTGGTCGGTGTGCTGGAGACCGCCGACGGGCCGCCGCCGGCGGCGCCGCCGGAGGAGATCGCCGCCGTCGCCTACCTGCTGCGCCTGGCTGGCTGGGAGTCCTACGTGGACGCGGCGGCCCGCGACGCGCGGGAGGCCGGGGACGCGGCCCGGGCCGAGGAGGAGCTGCGCGAGGCCCGAGCGGCGCTCGAGGCGCACCGCCGGGCCGCCGAGTCCGAGCGGGACACGCTGCGCGAGCGGTTGGAGACCTGCCGGTCCGAGCTGGAGGAGGCGCGGCGCCGGCTGCGCGCGTCGACCGAGCGCTGCCGCCGGGCCGAGACCGAGGCCCGGGCCGCGCTCGGCGAGGCGGCCACGGCCAGGGCGCAGGCCGAGGCGGCCACCCGCGAGGCCGACGTCGACCGGCGGCGGCTGCGCGGGCGGGTGCAGGAACTGGAGACCGCGCTGGGCGCGGCCCGGCGGGGCAGCCGGGAGGCACGCTCGATGGACACCGCGCAGCTGCGCGTCCTGCTCGACACCATGATCGCCTCGGCCAACGGCATGCGCAAGGCGCTGGACCTGCCGCCGATCGTCCAGCGGCCGGGTGACCTGCTCGCCACCTCGGCGGCCGCGCCGGCCACCCCGTTCGCCGGCATCAACCTGCGGGGCCTGCCGGGCGACCACCCGGGGATCGTCGACGACGTCCTCGTCATTCCCGGCGTCCACCTGATCGTCGACGGTTACAACGTCACGAAGCGGGGGTATGGCGCGCAGCCGCTTCGGTCCCAGCGGACCCGGCTGCTCAGCGGGATCGCGACCCTGGCCACCCGGATGGTCGAGGGCGAGATCACCGTCGTGTTCGACGCTGCCGAGGTCACCGAGCGGCCGGTCGGGATCAGCGCGCCGCGCAACGTCCGGGTGGTGTTCAGCGACCCGGGGGAGATCGCGGACCTTGAGATCGTGCGGCGGGTCAAGGCCGAGCCGGAGGGGCGGGCCGTCGTCGTGGTCAGCTCCGACCGCGAGGTCGCGGAGGCCAGCGCCGCCGCCGGGGCCTATCCGGTCTCCTCGGACGCGCTGCTCGCCCGGCTCTCGCGGACCTGAGCCGGGCGGGCCGGCGATGGTCGAGCGGACCCGGGGAGCGCCCAGCCGGGAGCGGCCCGTCGCCGGCGGCGCGAAACTGTCGGACCCTGCCTCTACCGTCCGAGGCGTTGGACGCGGACCGAAGGCACCCGCGATTCACGCGGAGGGTGATGACGATGCTGATCGACTGCGATTCCTGCGCCGTTCGTGGTCAGGCGTGTTCCGACTGCGCGGTGACGGTGCTGCTCACCCCGCCGCCGCTGTCGGCGGTCGACTGGGACGAGACCGAGCGCGCGGCGCTGGCCGCCCTGCGCGACGGCGGGCTGCGGCCGGTGCTGCTGGTGAACCCGGCGCCGCTCCCGCCGGCGCCGCGCCGGATCGGGCCCGCGCGCCGGGCCGGCTGAGCACCCATGCGGACGGTTCCCGCGCGGACAGTTCCCGCCCGGGGCGCGTTGCCCGCGCGGCGGTCGCGGCGGCGGTCGGGGTCGGTCTCCTCGGACTGACCGCGTGCGGCGGCGGCCAGTCTCCTGTCGGCGCCAGCGCGTCCGCGGGTCCGGCTGGCCCGAGTGCCGCGCCGCTGGTCGTCGACCAGGGTGCCCCGGCCGCGGCGCTGCGCGCCGTCAGGGCGGCCGCGCCCTGGGCCTACACGCACGTCCGCGCGATCTGGGACGGTCCCTGGGCCCGCTCGGCGCGGGTCGTCGTCCCGGCCGATGAGGTCGTCTTCCGTGCCGAGGCCGGCCCGCGCGCCGGCGACGAGGCCGCGGTCGCGATCGTAACGCGGCCGGCGACGGGGAGCGGCGGCCAGGCCGGCCCGCCGTCGCGAGTGGTCGTCGATCCCGACGTGTTCGCCCGGCTCAGCCCGGCTGGCGCGCGGATCGTGCTCGCGCACGAGTTCACCCACCTGGCCAGCGCGCCGGCCACCGGTCCCGGCACACCGACCTGGGTGGTCGAGGGCCTGGCCGAGACCGTCGGTCACGACGGCGCCGGACTGGCCGTCCCGGCCGCCGCCACCGAGTTGGCCGCCCGCCTGCGCGCCGGCCCGCCGCCGGCGCGGCTGCCCACCGACGCCGAGTTCGCCGCCGCCTCGGGACCGGCGCTGGCCGCCCTCTACCAGGAGGCCTGGCTGGCCTGCCGGCTCGTCGCCGACCGGGCCGGCCTACCCGGCCTGATCCGCTTCTACCGACTGGTCGGCCAGCGCCCGGGGCCGCCGGGCCCGCGGGTGACGGCGGGCGTGGCAGCCGTCCTGAGGACGACCGTCGAGGACTTCACCGCCGACTGGCGGGCGTTCCTGTCGGCCCAGCTCTCGACCGCGGCGGGCTGACCGGCCCCAGGGCACCCGTCCCGTCGCATAGCCGTCCAGTCGGTCGCGGTCCGGTCGCGGTCCGGTCGCGGACCGCCAGCGGCCCGTACCGGCCGCGGCGGCGCCGGGCCGGCCGCGGGACGATCGGTGGATGCGCGCGCTGGTGGTGACCAACGACTTCCCGCCGCGCCCGGGCGGCATCCAGGCGTTCGTGCACAACCTCGCCACGCGCCTGCCCGCCGGCGCGGTCGTGGTCTATGCGCCCGACTGGCCGGGGGCGGCGGCGTTCGACGCGGCCGCGCCGTTCCCGGTCGTCCGTCACCCCGGCTCCCTGATGCTGCCGACCCCCGCCGTCCTGCGCCGCGCCCGCGCGGTCGCGAAGGCCGAGGGCTGCGACGTGGCCTGGTTCGGCGCCGCCGCCCCGCTGGCCACCCTGGCCCGGCCGCTGGCCAGCGGGACCGGCGTCGAACGCTTCGTGGCCAGCACACACGGCCACGAGGTCGGCTGGGCGGCGATGCCCGGCTCGCGCCGGGCGCTGCGGCACATCGGCGCGTCGGTCGACGTCGTCACCTACCTGGGCGAGTTCACCCGCTCCCGGCTTGAGCCGGCGTTCGCCGGCCGGCGGCCCAGGCCGGACCGGCCGGCCTTCGCCCACCTGCCCAGCGGGGTCGACGCCACGGTGTTCCGGCCCGGCGCCGGGCGGGAGGAGATCCGGGCCCGCCACGGCCTGGGCGAGCGGCCGGTGGTCGTGTGCGTCAGCCGACTCGTCCCGCGCAAGGGCCAGGACATGCTGATCGCCGCCCTGCCGGCGCTGCGGCGCCGGATCCCCGGCACGGCGCTGCTCATCGTCGGCGGCGGCTCCGACCAGAGCCGCCTGGCCCGGCTGGCCCGCGAGAACGACGTGGAGGACCACGTCGTGTTCACCGGGTCGGTGCCGTGGGAGGAGCTGCCGGCGCACTATGCGGCCGGGGACGTGTTCGCCATGCCCTGCCGGACCCGGCGGGCCGGCCTGGAGGTGGAGGGCCTCGGCATCGTCTACCTCGAGGCCTCGGCCACCGGTCTGCCGGTCGTCGCCGGGATGAGCGGCGGAGCGCCCGACGCCGTCCTCGAGCGCCAGACCGGGGTGGTCGTCGACGGCCGGGACCTCACCGGGATCACCGTGGCGATCGGCGACCTGCTGGCCGACCCGGGCCTGGCCCGGCGCATGGGCGCCGCCGGGCGCGCGTGGATCGAGCTGGCGTGGCGCTGGGACGTGCTCGGCGAGCGGCTGCGGCGGCTGCTCGCCGGCGAGCCGACCGACGGGCCCGGCGCGGTGGACGGCGTGGTGGACGGCGTGGTGGACGGCGTGGTGGACGGCGTGGTGGACAGTGCCGTGGACGGCATGGCGGTCGGCGCGGCGGACGCCCCAAGCTCGGGTCCCGCGCCAGACGCCCAGCCCCCCCGTGCCAGACGCTTGTCCGGGCCTCGCGCCGGACGCCCCGGACCCTGAGCCCGCGCCCCCGACCCGGCGCGACCGGCGCGCGTGGATCCAGCGCGTTCTACGCTGAATTGGTGCGGGTGCATGTCGTCAGCGATGTCCATGGCAACGCGGAGGCGCTGGCGAAGGCCGGCGCCGGCGCGGACGCCTTCGTCTGCCTCGGCGACCTGCTGCTCTACGTGGACTACCGGGACGCCTCCCGCGGCATCATGGGCGAGCTGTTCGGCGCGGCCGCGGTCGACCGGATGGTCAGCCTGCGCACGGCGGGCCGCTTCGCCGAGGCCCGCGACTGGTCGCGCGGCCTGTGGGAGAGCCTCCCGGGCGACCGGCGGGCGATCATCGAGGACGCGGCGCGCCACCAGTACGCCGAGATGTTCGCGGCGTTCCCGCGCCCGACGTACCTCACCTACGGCAACGTCGACATTCCCGGGCTGTTCGGCGAGTTCCTCCAGAACGGGCAGACGCTGCTCGACGGGCAGAGCATCGACATCGGTGGGCTGCTGTTCGGGTTCGTCGGCGGCGGCCTGCGCACCCCGATGCGCACCCCCTACGAGGTCGACGACGACGTGTACCTGGCCAAGGTCGAGGCGCTCGGCCCGGTCGACGTCCTGTGCAGCCACATCCCGCCCCACCTGCCCGAGCTGGTCTACGACACCACCGCCGGCCGCTTCGAGCGCGGCAGCTCGGCCGTCCTGGAAGCGATCCTGCGCACCCAGCCCCGCTACGCCCTGTTCGGCCACGTGCACCAGCCGCTGGCCACCGAGATCATGATCGGCGCGACCCGGTGTGTCAACGTGGGCCACTTCAACGTCCGGGAGACCCCGTACGTCCTCGAGTTCTGAGCGGGCTGGTCGCGGGGCCGGCGAGCTCGTCCTGTGATGACCGGCGAAGTGATGGTGGTGATGGTCGGCCGCCGGCCGGTGGTCCGGTAGCCTCACGCTACAGATGTCGATTCGGAACGGGTACGTCGAACGAGCCGGTGCCGGTCGCCGTTAGCCCCTCGCTCATCCGGGCGCCTGACGACTCCGGTCAACCGTCGACGAGATCCGACCCAGATGCGGAGGCACGGTCTGCGATGGCGGACAGCACGCAAGCCACCATCACCATCGACGCCGAGCCGAAGGCCATCATGGCGGCCCTCGCCGACGTCGCGTCCTACCCGAGCTGGTCGTCGCCGGTCGAGCGGGCCGAGGTCCGCGAGACCGGCCCCGACGGCCGCCCCGCGCAGGCGTTCTTCGCGATCAACGCGATGATCACCAAGGACGAGTTCACCGTCGCCTACGACTGGTCCGGCGACGAGAAGGTCAGCTGGCACCTGGTCGAGGGCAAGATGCTCAAGGCCCAGAACGGCTCCTACGAGCTGCGCCCGCTGCCCGGCGGCGGCACCGAGGTGCACTACTCGCTCAGCGTCGAGCTGGCCATCAAGGTCCCCGGCATCCTGCGCAAGCGGGCCGAGAACATGATCGCCGACGCCGCCCTCAAGGACCTCAAGAAGCACCTGGAAAGCTGACCAGGTGCAGTGCCTGATCCTCACCGGCACAGGCGGAGCCGGGACGACGACCGTGGCCGCCGCCACCGCCGCGCTGGCCGCGCGGCGGGGCCGGCGCGTGCTGCTGACGTCCGTCGTCAGCACGAGCGCCCTGGCTGACGTTCTCGACCTGCCGCTACCGCCCGGGCTGGGCGGCCGCGGCAGCGGCCGCGGTGATCAGGACGACCCGGGTGGCACGGGCCCGTGGATCGAGCCCGCCGAGCTCGCGCCCGGGCTATTCGTCGCGCCGTTCGAGCCCGGCCGGCTCGCCCGGGACCGGTGGCCGGACGCCCGCGACCGGCTCGGCCCGCTGTGGGAGGCCCTCGCCGTCCCGCCGCTGGAGGCCGAGGAACTGCTCGACGTGCCCGGCCTGGGCGAACTGGCGGCGCTGGCCGCGCTGCGGGCCGCGGCCTGCGGGACCATGCCGTTCGACGTGGTCGTGCTCGACGCCGGCCCGCTGACGGCGAGCCTTCCCCTGCTAGCGCTGCCCGCCGCGCTGGCCGGCTACCTGCGTCGCCTGCTGCCGGCGGAGAGCCTGCTGGGCCGGCGCCGGGCGCTGGCGCTCGGCGGGTTCCGGTTCGGGCTGCCGCCAGCCGCCGACGCCGTCGAGCGGCTGCGCGGGGACGGCCTGGCCGCGATGGACGAGCTGGCCGGCGCGCTCACCGATCCCGACCGGGTCGCCGTCCGGCTTGTGGCCGGCCCGGGACGGCTGGCCTGGTCCGCCTCACGGCGGGCCCTGCGCGCACTGGCTCTGCACGGCATCGCCGTCGACGCCGTGATCGCGAACCGGCCGCTGGCCGGCCCCGAGCTGGCGGCGGAGCCGGTGGCGGCGCCGGTGGATCCGCTGGCCGAGCTGGCCGAGCTGGCGGCACCGCCGCCAGTCCTGTCCATCCCGGCCGCGCGCCGGGAACCGGTCGGCTTGGCCGCGCTGGCCGCGCTCGGCGCCGCCGCCTACCCCGACGGCGACCCGACCCGGTGCCACACCGCCGGCGCCCGGACCGCGGGCTCTGGTGCTTCGGACGGCGGTGCTTCGGACGGCGGCGGTTCGGACGGTGGGGGAGCGGGTCCGGCGCCGGCACCGGTGCTGGCCCGGTCCGGCGAGTCCTTCAGCCTGACGCTGTCGCTGCCGTTCACCGAACCCGGCGAGGTCGAGCTGGCCCGCCTCGGCGACGACCGGCTGGCCCTGACCGTCGGCGCCGACCGGCGCGTCCTCACCCTGCCGTCGGTCCTGCGGCGCTGCGAGGTCGACGGGGCCGCGCTGCGCGGCGACCGCCTGGTGATCTCCTTCGTCCCCGACCCGGCGCTGTGGCCGCGGACCCGGTCGGGGCTGCCCGCGTGACCGGGTCCCCGCCCGGAGCCGGCGCGGGTGCCGGGGCCTCGCCGGGGCCACTCGGCGACGAGCTGGCCGCCCTGCTCGCCGAGCTCCGGGGCTGGCTGGACCGGCACACCCACCCGACCGGCCCCGCCTCGAGCAGCTTCCCGTCGAATGGTGCCGCTCCCAACGGTGCTGGCCTCAACGGCGAGCTGAGCACATGCGAACTCTGCCCGGTCTGCCGCCTGATAGGTCGGCTGAGCACCACGCTGGCGGAGCGGCCCGAACTGCTCTCCCACCTGGCGATCGCGGCATCGTCGCTCGCGACTGCCTGGCGGTCGCTTCTGGCCACGCTTCTGGCCACCCCGACGACCGAGACTCCCGGCGCCGAACCTGAAACCCCTGATTCCGGAACTGAACGTCCTGATCCCGAAGCTCAGCGTCCCGGGCCGGCGGCAGCCGCCAGCCATCCGGACCGATCTGACCGAACCGGCCCCGGCGGAGCACGACCGTCCGAGGATGGGGCGGGGCAGGGGCATCCACCCGATCCCGCCCGACCGGAGCGCCGACGGACCCGCGTGCAGCGGATTCGCGTGGAAAGGATTGATGTCGGATGAGCGCCAGTGAGGTCGTGGACTCGCTCACCATCGGGGTCGACGTCGGAGGGACCAAGGTCTGGGCGGGAGTCGTCGACGCCCAGGGCACGCTGCTGGCCGAGGCCCGGCGCCCCACGCCGAGCCAGGAGCCGGCCAAGGTGATCGAGACGATCGCCGACCTGGTCGAGGAGCTGCGTATCGATCACACCGTCGAGGCGGTCGGGATCGGGGCCGCCGGCTTCGTCGACTCCGCGCGGTCCCGGGTCCGGTTCGCGCCCAACCTGGCCTGGCGGGACGAGCCGCTGCGCGACGAGGCGATCGAGCGCATCGGCCTGCCCGTGGTCGTCGAGAACGACGCCAACGCGATGGCCTGGGCCGAGCACCGCTTCGGCGCCGGCCGCGGCGAGGACAACCTGGTCTGCCTGACCATCGGGACCGGCATCGGCGGCGGCCTGGTCTTCGACGGCCGGCTGCTGCGAGGCGCGTTCGGGATCGGCGCCGAGATCGGCCACATGTGCCTGGTCGAGGGCGGTCACGAGTGTGGCTGCGGCAACCGCGGCTGCTACGAGCAGTACGGCAGCGGCCGGGCCCTCGTGCGCACCGCCCGGGAGATGGCCGCGCTCTCACCGACCGCCGCCGAGCGTCTGCTGGAGCTTGCCGGCGGCACGATCGACGCCGAGGCGGGACCGGCGATCACCGCCGCCGCCCACGAGGGCGACCCGCTGGCCGTGAAGTGCTTCGAGCGGATCGGCGCCTCAATCGGACGGGGCCTGGCCAGCCTCGCCGCCATCCTCGACCCGGGCCGGTTCGTCCTCGGCGGCGGCGTCTGCGAGGCCGGTGACCTGCTGCTCAACCCGGTCCGGACCGAGTTCCTGGCCAACCTGTCGGGCCGGCGCTACCGGCCCGAGGCCGACATCGTGCTGGCCGAGCTCGGCTCCCGCGCCGGGATCATCGGCGCCGCCGACCTCTCCCGCGACCGCTAACCTTCGCCCGCCGCGTCCCCCTGTCAGCCGCACGGCGGCTGGTAGGGGGCGTGCGGCAGCACCCGGTGCCACTCGGGCGCGGTCAGCCGGCCCGCCGGGGTGGCGCAGGCGGCCGCGACCAGCCGGTCCGGATCCACCTCCCACAGCCGCGCCGTGTGGTCGGTGCTTCCGGTGGCCAGTAGCTGCCCGTTGGGGGAGAACGCCACTGCCTCGATCGTGTCGAGGTGGCCGGTGAGGGTGGCCAGCGGCCGGACGGTGCCGCGGGTGGTGGTGTCCCATA
>Ga0207710_10000147_pt1 | contig 80231 bp, 69 predicted proteins | sample KBSS24metaG_FD_184400 | JGI IMG/M metagenome (GOLD analysis project Ga0207710, IMG submission 184400) | Switchgrass rhizosphere microbial communities from Kellogg Biological Station, Michigan, USA - KBS S2-4 metaG (SPAdes) (version 2) | ecosystem: Host-associated > Plants > Roots > Rhizosphere...
GATTCAGCGCCGAGTAACCTTGAGCAAGTGCGGAAAGTCTGTCGGCAACGATTGGCGTGCATAACAACCACAGCGAAGCGAATCCAACGACGAACACGGGCCATCCAAACCGTCGCCGCCGCCAGATCAGGATTACTCCGAGCAAGGTCAGGATCAAGGATCCCGTCGGCGGCAGGATGAGCCCGCGCGCCAGCGCCTTCAGGTAGAACAACACGGCAGACCCACCAACTCCTCGCTGACTTTCCAAAGCCGCTCTGCGACCGCATCAGACACAGCCTCGGGCCGGGTCTGTAATTCTGCAAGCCGGCACCTGACGTAGTAACCACCTGACAGTCCCTCGACCTCAGGCGAACTCGCCAGATACACACTCGTCTTGGCGCCCTCCTCCACGGAGATTCCGCCTCTCATCTTCACGACCAGTTTCCACACGAGCCGTGCAAGCGCATTCGTCTGCCCGATACCGGTCGCAATGAGCCCAGGATGCAAGGAGTTCGCAGTCACATTGGAACCGGCCAGCCGCTTGGCCAACGCGCGTGTAAACAATATGTTCGCAAGCTTCGACCGCCCATACGTTCTCATCACCCGATACCCGCGCACGCTCATGAGATCGTCGAAATCGATCTCCTTATCGCGGTGAGCCCGGGAGGCCACGTTGACAATCCGCGCCGGCGCAGACCCCTTGAGCTTATCCAGCAGCAGATTCGTCAGCAGAAACGGAGCGAGGTGGTTGACTGCGAAAGTCGTTTCGTATCCGTCCGTAGTAACGGAGCGCGAGAAATTCCCGCAGCCGGCATTGTTGATCAGCACATCCAGACGCGAAACGGACGCCGCCACCTGCGCCGCCAATTCCCGCACCTGGGCGAGCGAGGCGAAGTCCGCCTGCAGGAAGCTGACATCAACGTTCGCCGCGGCTGTTGCGCGAACTGCCTGCACAGCCGCCTCTCCCTTACGGGCATCGCGCCCATGGATGAGCACCGAATGCCCCATCCCGGCTAACACTTTGGCTGTTTGGAGACCGATTCCGCCCGTGGCGCCCGTCACCAGAATCCGCATCAATCCCTCAATCGTCCGCGCAACCGCGCGATCTCCATCTCATTCAGACCGATCGTCTTGAAGTACTCCCGGATTCCGCCCTGGTTCTTGAGGTAGGCGAGCATGTTGTGCACGCCCTCCTCGGGACACCTGACGTTCTCGAGAATGTCCTGCGGATCTGAGTCCTTGTAGCGCACCAGGTAGGCGTCGCCCAACATTTGAGTACTTTCTGCGTAGTCGGATGCGATCGAGTCAGGCTTGACGTCGGCCAGCGTCAACATCAATGCGGCAATGATCCCGGTGCGGTCCTTTCCGGCTACACAGTGGAACAACAACGGTCCTGGCGGCGCCGCTGCGATGACCTTGAGCACTTCCTTGAGCTCCGCGCGCACCTGCTCGAGGACCACACATTTCCACGTCTCCTTCTCGCAGCTCTTACTCAGCTCCCGCCATTTCGCGGGCGTAGCCGACAGCAAAGAAGCATGTACGTAGCGGACCTGCGGAGCCTGCTTTGCGATAGGGCTGGGATTAAGTGCAATCTCCTCGGACCACCGCAGATCGACCACAGTTTTGACCCCGTAGTCGGCAAGAGCCTGCACACCTTCGGGCGTCAACTGCGCCAGATCGTCGGACCTCAACAAGGACCGCCACCGCGTCTGTGAGCCATCAACCGTCGGGTACCCGCCCAGATCGCGGGCGTTCAGCAGGGACGGGAAAACTAGCAATCGTTCTGGGTTGTGCGTCACGCGGGGCCTACCTATGCTATGGGACGATGCTTAAGCGATAGCTCGTCGCTGGCCGATTACAAAAAGGGAGTCTTCCGATGGGGGTCCATACCCGAAGCCCGCGGGCAACCATGCTCTCGGTAGGTGCATTGTGGGCAGTATTCCTGATCCCAGCAATGCTGGACTGTATCGAGCCCGCCCGGGCCGCCTCACTCGAGACCTACGGGCGCCTGCCCACCCTCGAAGACATCGCGCTATCGCCCGACGGCTCGAAACTGGCCTTCGTGCATACCCGCGAAAACGAGCGAATGCTTGGCGTCACCCAGCTCTCACCAAACAAATTCATCGGGGGAGCCAAGGTTGGCGAGATCAAGCTGCGTGAGCTGCAGTGGGCGGACAACGACCACCTGTTGATCACCACCTCCACCACTGGAATGCCCTGGGGCTTGATTGGCACGGACACCGAGTGGTCGCAGTTGGCCGTCTTCGATGTCAATACCCGTAAGTTGAAGATTTATCCCGACAACGAAGTCGAACGGGACATCAGGACCATGAACGTAGTCGTAGGCTCCGTCATGGTTCGTCACATCGGCAACGATACCGTGTTGTTCATTCCTGGGCTTTACGTCCAGGATAAGACGAATCTGGCCTTGTTCAAGGTAAATCTGACGACTCACCACCAGAGCGTGGCGCGCCTGGGGAATGATGCGACGCGTGGTTGGTTGGTAGACGAGGCGGGTGAGATCGTCACAGAAGAAAACTACTACGAGAGGGACCAGCGCTGGCAGATGCGAATTCGGCGCAGCGGCCACTGGTTCGACGCCGAAACCACACGCTCCCCCATCGACGTCCCGGAGATGCTGGGCTTCGGACCCAAGGGGGATGCAGTGTTGGTCTCGACATACGACAAGGGCGAGCCCGTCTGGGAGCTCCTGTCCCTGCAGGACGGCAAACTCGGACCGCCCATGGAACACGGCGATGACCTGAACCTGCCATTCGAAGACCCCGCCACCCACAGGATGATCGGCGGCATCAGGTTCGAAGACCAATCGAAATATGTGTTCTTCGAACCGGAGCTGCGAAGCCGGTGGCAATCCGTAGTGGACGCATTTCCCGATGAGCGCGTCGATCTCGTGTCCACCTCCGCGGATATGATGCAATTCGTCGTGCGAGCGGACGGGCCCGTGAATGGGTATCGCTACTCACTGGTCAACATGCACACCGCCCGGGCACTCCCCGTGGGCAACGTCTATGACGGTCTGACGGAGTCATTTGAAACACGCCGCATCACCTACGAAGCGGCCGACGGCCTGAAAATTCCCGCCTACCTGACGCTCCCGGCAAAGCGGCCCGCTACCAAACTACCACTCATCGTGTTGCCACATGGCGGTCCCGCCGCCCGCGACACCCTTAACTTCGATTGGTGGGCTCAGGCAATCGCCTCACAGGGCTACGCCGTACTCAAACCCAACTACCGCGGCTCCGTAACCACAAACTCCTTCATGAGAGCCGGCTACGGCGAATGGGGCCGGAAAATGCAAACCGACCTCTCCGACGGAGTCAGATACCTGGCGAAAGAAGGCATCATCGATCCCACACGTGTCTGCATCGTAGGCGCCAGCTACGGAGGCTACGCCGCCCTCGCCGGCGTAACCCTCGACCCCGGCGTCTACCGCTGCGCCGTCTCAGTAGCCGGCATCTCCGACCTGAAGCGCTTCATCCAGTGGATAAACGAACGCGACCGCGCCGGCAACCACATCGCCAGCCGCTACTGGGACCGCTACATGGGAGTCCAAGGCCCCAACGATCCCGCCCTCGACGCCATCTCCCCCATCAAACACATCGACAAAGTCACCGTCCCCGTCCTGCTGGTCCACGGCAAAGACGACACCGTCGTCCCCTACGAGCAAAGCGAATTCATGCTGAAGGCGCTGACCAAAGCCAACAAAAAAGTTGACCTGGTCACCATGAAGAAGGAAGACCACTGGCTCTCTCGCGGCGAAACCCGCCTGCTGATGCTGCAGAGCTCAATCGCATTCCTGAAGGCCAACAATCCGCCGGACTGAAGGTGTCGCAAATACCGTCCCCCCACCCCCCACCAAATACTCCGCCATCAAAAACCCCGCAGCATTCCAAGACTGCCCCGGCATCCCCCGCGGCGCCAACGTCTTCCCATGCAACCACTCAGTAAACGCCCAATCCCGAACCGCACAGGCTCGCGCAATCCCCACTAAATCACGCTGCGCTTGCTCACGCCGCCCGTCAGCAGCAAGCGCGGCCACCCAAAATCCCCCCACCATCGGCCAAATCCCACCATTGTGGTACTGCCAAACATGATTCTGCCGATGACGCGCCATATACGGCCGCCACATCGAGCTCTGCTGCTTGATCGGATGCGTCACCGCCCGCACAGGGTACGGGTCACCCACCCGCGCCTTGGTCAACGCATCCAGCGTGCGCTTGGTAGCCCGCTTGTCCGTCAATCCCATCAACACAGCCAACACGTTCCCAAACACATCACCCTCCTCGCCCCAAAACGAGAAGTTCACGAAGCTCAAATACAAGTCACGATCACGCCCGTTCTTGAGCACATACTCATTGAGCAACTGCGCACGCCGATACTCCGCCAGCTTGGCTGAAAACGGATGAAACAACCCGTTGAAGTTCTCATGCGTCTCCCGAGCATGACCAACCCCATACAACAACTTCACGAAATACCACAATGCGTTCGTGTACAGAACAAACCCCGACCGGGGCATGATGTCAGCCCAGTCGCTGGCCTCGTTCTGCTGCAGGAGAAAGAACCGCTGATGCTCCTGCGCCAGCAGCCACTGCAGTGCCAGCTTGATCCGCTTCGAATAGCGCCGCAGCAACCCCTGCGGCTGCTTGCGCCGCTCCAGGATCGCAAGCGCAATCAGCCACCACAACGTGGAATCAATACACCCGAGATACCAGAAGTCCGCCTCTTGCCGATGCAAATCGACGAACTTGGCGATCTGCCCATTGGGCGCCTGGTGATCCGCCAGCGTCTGCAGCCCCGTCACCGCTGCCTGCTCCAGTTGTTTGTCGCCAGACACCGCCATGCCGAGCGCACATACAGCGGCATCCCGCCCGAATATGGCCGTATAGCCGCGCTTCTCGGCACGGTCCCCGGGGGTTGCGGCCAGAATCCCCTCGTCCGTGAGGTTACGTTTCAATAACTCTATCGACCGCGTATGGCAGGTCTCGAGCAGAGTCCGCTCATCCAGTCGCTCACTCAAACGCTTAGTCATGCGGCTCGGCATCTTCCAGGCATCTTCTAAAGGGCATCATTGCTGGCATCATAGCGAGGTCGTCCCGATCGCTGTTGAACCATGGATATTGCACACCTCATCCAGTCCGCCCTCGCGCCGGTATTTCTGTTGTCAGGCGTGGGTGTCACCTTGGGCGTCATGACGAGCCGCCTCGCACGCGCCGTAGATAGAGCCCGGCATCTCGAAGACCTATTGACTCGCCATCCCGCCGATGCCCGTCAAATACACGACGACCTGCGCGTACTGGCACGCAGAACCCGATACATCCACGCCGCAATCACGATGTGCGGCTGCTCGGCGGTATTGATCGCGCTGGTCGTAATCACCCTGTTCGCCAACGCGTTCTTCGGATCAGGCTTCGCAGGAACCATTGCCCTGCTCTTCGTAGGTGCAATGTTGTTCATCACCGGCGCCTACATCGCCTTCCTCATCGAAGTCCGCCTTGCCACCCGGCACCTACGCATCGGCCCCCTCCCCTAGCCTGCACCTACGACCTCCGGGCGTACAACAGATTGGCGTACAACGCCGCCCGCCGATCGTGGGCGCCGCCTCAGGGGCCGCGATAGTTCTTTGGTGCTTTCACCCGGGAGGGCCGGGATAAGAAGCCGGAAGAAGAAGGGAATCAAGGGGGCTTGGTCTCGGGCGCCGAGCTCTTGTAATGCGCTCACCCGGACGGTGCGCACCGTGGGGGGCGGCACGGGCGCCGGGAGCTGACTGTGGGAGTTGTGTGGCGGGCGGATGACTTGGAATGGATTTGGGCGCACGCCCGGGTGAGCGCATTACAAGAGCACGTCTCCCTTCAAACCCGCTGTGCTCGGTGTGATGGCGCTCACCGCTTAGAGGGACGAAGAGACGAAGACGGAGCACACACCACGAACCCTCGACAGCCCCACGGCGCCGGGCCGGTCCTGGCGTGGCTGGTGCAGCTTCGCAAGGCTGGCAGCGAGCCGGCCGCCCCCCTCTTGGTCTTCATCTTCTCCCGTGAAATCCCAAAAAGGGGGTTCGCGCGCAAGTGGGTCCAGAAGGGCCACCGCGATCTTGTAATGCGCTCACCCGGGCGTGCGCCCAAACCCATTCCAAGTGATCCACACGCCCAGCAGCTCCCCACAATCAGCTCTCCAAACCCTTTCCGCCCCCCACGGTGCGCCCCGTCCGGGTGAGCGCATTACAAGAACGCGGCGGCCCGGGATTGGCACCTATCGCCCTTCCTAACATGCCGTGAACCTCATCGAGCTAACAGTGGAGGACCTGAGGCGCCACGGAGCCCGAAAGATTCCAGCAGTCAACGTTAGAAATTGCCTATTTCCGTCAATTTTGCACCCTTCAATTCCCGCAGCGCGCAAGTACGATGCCCCTCCATGCGACGCTCAAGGATCGAGAAAGCCTATTCGACATCCAGGCCCTCCTCACGGGACTGGCTAGGCACAGACGCCAAGGTCGTGCGGCACGTGCGTGTTTGTGGCGAGGGCCATCTGGCCGTGGCCACACGGATAGAGCTCAAGCGTCTCGGCATCCAACGGGATTCCGACTATCTCCTCCCCTCCCTGCGCCCCGCCCTCGTCATCGCCTGTGCCGACAGCGAGGACGACCGCTCGTTCAACGATGTCGCGCAGCAAGCAGCCGATGAGGGCTCTCCTCTCCTATTTGGCTGCCTCCTCGGCCGCATAATCCGGGTCGGCCCCCTGATCGACCCCTCCACCTGCTTCCTCACCACGGAGTTCCCACAACAGCCGCCCGACTGCGCTTACACGCCGCCACCGGATCCCGGCATAGCTGAAGCTGATCCTCCCCTCAACCTCTACGCCCGCCTGGGCGCCCTCCTCATCAGCGCACAGGCCTTGAATTTCCTCCTGAGCGCCCGAAATCAGTGCGTCCTGGAGCGGGCCGTCGAGTTCAACCCCTGGTCAATGGAATCAAAGGGTTATAGGGTGTTCAAAGTCCGGCAATAGGTCCGCGAATCTGGTACCCTTCGCGTCCTTTTTTGCCGTATGCGTGCGCCCTAAGGCCTCACGGGTTTGCCGCATGCGCCACGCGCTGCAGTGTCAGCGACCGTACACATGCCCGTCATAAGCTAGTTCCTATGAACCGCCCGATACGCAATATCGCCATCATCGCTCACGTCGATCACGGTAAGACCACCCTGGTCGACTGCCTCCTGAAGCAATCAGGCACCTTCGCCGCCCATGAGAAAATGGGCGAGCGAATCATGGACTCGAACGACATCGAGCGTGAGCGCGGAATCACCATCCTCGCCAAGAACTGCGCGATCGAATACGGCGGCACCCGTATCAACATCGTAGACACCCCCGGCCACGCCGACTTCGGCGGAGAGGTTGAGCGCGTGCTGTCCATGGTGGATGGCGTATTGCTGCTCGTCGATGCGGTCGAAGGCCCCATGCCCCAGACGCGCTTCGTTACGCGCAAGGCCTTGGCTCTCGGCCTCAAGGCCATTGTCGTCGTCAACAAGATCGACCGTCCCGGTGCACGCCCGGGCTGGGTCATCGACCAGACCTTCGAGCTGTTCGACAAGCTCGGCGCCAACGATGAGCAGTTGGACTTCCCGGTGATTTATGCCTCCGCCCTCCAAGGCTGGGCCAGCACCGATTACACCGAGCGCCGCCCCGACATGTCCGCGCTGTTCGAAGCCGTTCTGGCGTATGTGCCGCCGCCGGCAGCGGATGCCGCCAAACCGCTCCAGTTCCAGATCTCAACGCTCGACTACAACTCGTATGTTGGCCGTATCGGCATCGGCCGCATCCGCGGCGGGTCGGTCAAGTCAGGCCAGAACGTCGTGCTTCGTTACGGCGAGGAAGACCGGGGCACTGCGAAGATTGCGCAGGTCCTGACCTTCACAGGTCTGCAGCGCACACCTGTCGATGAAGCCAGCGCTGGCGACATCGTTGCCATCACCGGTATCGAAGACGTCAACATCGGCGTGACGATCTGCGCTCCGGAGGCTCCGGTAGGCCTGCCGCCGATTCGGGTTGACGAGCCGACCCTGGCAATGAACTTCCAGGTCAACAGCTCCCCACTCGCGGGACGCGAAGGCAAGTACGTCACCAGCCGCCAGATCCGCGAGCGCCTCTATCGCGAGCTGCAGAGCAACGTCGCCCTGCGTGTGGAAGACACCGACGAGCCGGACGTCATGCGCGTCTCCGGTCGCGGCGAGTTGCACCTGACGATTCTGATCGAGAACATGCGCCGCGAAGGTTATGAGCTCGCCGTCTCGCGTCCGCAGGTGTTGACCAAGATCGTGGACGGCGAAGTGCACGAACCGTATGAGGCACTGACTGTCGACATCGAAGAGTCGCACCAGGGCGCTGTCATGGAAGCCCTCGGCAGCCGGCGTGCCGAGCTCACCGACATGGCGATCGACGGCAACAGCGGCCGCGCCCGCCTCGAGTACCGTGTGCCCGCCCGTGGCCTGATCGGCTTCCAGGGTGAGTTCATGACACTGACCCGCGGGACCGGCCTCATCAGCCATATTTTCGACGGCTTTGCGACAGTGAAGGGTGAGATACCCGATCGGCACAACGGCGTGCTGATCAGCAGCGAGCAGGGCGAGGCGGTCGCCTACTCCCTGTTCAACCTGCAGGAGCGGGGTCGCATGTTCGTCAGCCACGGCGAGAAGCTCTACGAGGGCATGATCATCGGTATCCATAGCCGCGAGAACGATCTCGTGGTGAACCCGACCAAGACGAAGAAGCTGACCAACATCCGTGCCGCCGGCAAGGATGAGGCCCTCATCCTGACTCCGCCGATCCAGCTGAACCTGGAATACGCAGTGGAATTCATCGCCGACGACGAGCTGGTTGAAGTCACCCCGATTTCAATCCGCATCCGCAAGCGCCACCTGAAAGAGCAGGACCGCAAGCGCGCCTCCCGTAGCGATGCAGCACTGATCGCCTGACTTGCGGTGCCAACGGCCGCTCGAGCGGCCGTTGGTGGCCCGCGCGACCGTTGCGCACCGCAGGGTCGCCGACCATCTAAGCCCCCGGGGGATGGCAGCACAGAGCCGCCCACCACCTCCCGCCCCTAACGCCCCCGCTGACGTTCCCGCCAATCCGAATCAATCGGATATTGCCTCTGGCGGCTTCTTCGTAGCATTCTGGTTTACGTCCTAGAACACTACTAATAGGGGATCTCATGAAGATGAGGCTAACGCGCACCGCCCTCGCGGCGCTGTGCGGCATTCTTACGCTCACCGCCGGCATAGCCCGGGCCGACATCACCCTCGAACGCACCATGGCCGTCGAAGGCGTCGGCGCAATGGCGTTCGGCAATATGTCGGGCACCACAAAAACCACCATTTCCGGCGACAAGTCACGGACCGACAGCGACGTCAAAATGCAGTCAAAGATCGTCCGCTTCCTCGCCCGCAATGCCATGGGCCCGAGCGCCGACATCGTGCGGCTGGACCAGGACAAGATCTACCATCTCAACATCAACAAGAAGGAATACACCGAAACCACGTTCGAGCAGATGCGCGAACAGCTGAAGAAGATGTCGGATCAGATGGCATCGGCCGATGAGAAGAAGCAGCCCTCGGCCGTCGACGAGTCCAAGTGCGAATGGCTTCCGCCCAAAGCCGAAGTCAAGAAGACCGGCGAGAAAGCCCAGTTCGCGGGCTTCGACTCCGAGCGCCTGACCATCACTGCATCACAGCCCTGCAAGGACAAGGAGACGGGGTCGATCTGCGAGGTGGCGTTGGTTTTGGACGAATGGTTGTCCACCAGCTTTGCCGAGAGCGCGGAAGCGCAGAAGTTCTACAAGGCGTACGCGGCGAAGATGGGCCTGGACGCATCAACTTCCCAGGACGTGACGCAAAAAGCCCAATCCCTGTTCAGCCGGTACAAAGGCATCTGGTCAGAGATCGCAAGCAAGATGCAGGGTGTGAAAGGCTACCCTGTCAAAACGAGTTTCACCCTGGCTCTGGGCGGTGCGCAGTGTAAGAGCTCTAACGCCCAACAGGCGCAGTCGAGCTCTGACAGCGACAATTCCGGCGGTCCGGCCGGTCTTGCAGGCGCCATGGCCGGCAAACTGGGCGGCCTCTTCCATAAGAAGAAGGACGATGCCGATACACCCGCGGCACAACCGGCACCCGCCACAACGCCCGTTTCGGTGCCGCCCGGCGATGTCGCCTTGATGACCGTGTCGTCACAGTTGGTTTCGGTGTCAACGAATGGCGCCGGCGCCGATGCGTTCACGGTGCCCGCGGATTTCAAGAGACAGGAAACCAAGACGACGCAATAAACAGACAGTGGAGCAAGTCTGCGTGGCTGACAGGGCTGTCGGCCACGAGACGGCCAAGTTTAAGACCAAGGTCTCAAGGCTTAAGTCGCTGGTAGTTAGATGTTAGCTCAAAGTTTGTACAAATCCCCCTTGTCCGACGCTTGCATAAAGGCAATCATGGCAACGCTTCAGGGACGGATGCACATACGAGACCTCCAGGGATTCTCGGATTCCGTCCGGGACAAAACCACGGAGGTTGAATGGATTCCGGTTGGCTGCGTGCGTCAAACGCGCGGTATGCTCTCGTGTTGAGCCTGTTATCCGGTATGTCTTTCTTCCAGCATGCGTCGTTCGCAAGTGCGGCTGTGGATGCAGACGACGCGCTGGGACTGTGCCAGGTAGACACCATCCCGAAGGATATTCGCGCGACCCTCGAGCGGCGTTTCTACGGCTGGAAAGTTCAGGACTCCAGCAATCTCCTGCCGAGAGCCCGGCAGAAATGGGCCTCAGTGGCACCTTTGGCCTGCCCCGGACTCGCAGCCGGCCACTACGAAGACTCGCGATCCGTCTCGTACGCCCTGCTGCTCGTCCCGCTGGACCGCAGCGCCAACGGCTACAAGTTCGTCGTATTCAGCGCTCCCTCAGGCCAGTCGTTTTACGGCTTCAAGGTGCTCGATCAAAGCCCGAACAATGCGAGCGCGCTTTTCATTCACACGGTCGCCGTAGACCGAGTCTTGGATAGCGACCTGAGGAAGAAATTCCGAGCCAAGGGCAGCGAAGGCATTATGCTGGCCTCCACTGACGACAAAACAGCAACTCAGAACGTGTTCTTCTGGACCGGTGATTCCTACGATCACGCCCAGGTCGATTTTTAGGCTCTTAGAAGACCTCTTTCGCCGCCCGGATATCCACGAACTGCAGGAATTCCATACGGGTGCGGGCGTCTTCGCGGAACGTCCCCGTCATGCGGCTGGTAATCATCGACACACCGCGCTTGTGTATACCGCGGGTCGTCATGCATTCGTGAGTGGCGTCAATGACTACACCAACACCCCGTGGCTTGAGCACATCGTTGATGCAATTGGCGATCTCCGCGGTCAGCTTCTCCTGGACCTGGAGGCGCCGCGCATAACCCTCGACCACGCGCGCGAGCTTGCTTATGCCAACGACCTTATTGGTCGGCAGGTACCCCACATGTGCCCGGCCGATGATGGGCGCCATGTGATGCTCGCAGTGTGATTCGAAAGAGATGTCCCGAAGCACAATCATCTCGTCGTAGCCGCCGACCTCTTCGAACGTTCGGCGCAAGTATTCCGACGGGTCGAGCTCGTAACCCGAAAACCAGTCCCGGTAAGCATTGGCGACCCGCTTGGGCGTCTCGAGCAGCCCCTCGCGATCGGGGTCATCCCCGGCCCAGCGCAGCAATGTGCGCACAGCATCTTCCGCAGCCTTCCGCGATACCTTCCGACGAGTCTTCTGGGCCATGCTGTCCCTTGGTGTTCTTGTCATGCGCTGCGCGCAACTTTCCTGCGGGTCGAAGCGACCCGCACAACGCGCCAAAGGGGACATTCTCGCACGCCAAAGGTCTCGGGAGCAGCAACCCCCACCGACGACCCTACCCCACGCGACAGCCCTGGCGGGCCGCGCCGTCGCCGGCCGCGCCATCGCCTATGTCGTGGGCGCCAGCATCCGCACTTTCTGGTTGTCCGCCACCACCCGCGGCGGACCCCGCAATTGCCAGAGCATGGCTCGGCAGGATTCCGCAGAGACGGGAGGGCTGAAATAGAAGCCCTGCCCGCACTCGCAATCGAGCTTCCGCAGGCACTCGAGCTGCTCGGCCGTCTCGATTCCTTCAGCCACAAGCTGCAGCCCCAAGCTCTTGGCAACGCCCACAATGGCACGGACGATCGCTGCATCATTGGCATCTACGGCCATATCGCGCACGAACGCACGGTCAATCTTGAGCGTATCGATGGGCAGGTGCTTCAAGTAGCTCAAGCTGGAGTAGCCCGTGCCGAAGTCATCGATGAGGATGCGCGACCCAAGATTGCGCAGCGCCTGCAGCGACCCGAGGTGCTGCTGCGAGTTCTGCATGGCCGCGCTTTCCGTAATCTCGAAATGCAGCAGGCTCGCATCGATACCGAGCTCATCCGCCAGCACGGCCACAACATTGGCCAACTGCGTATGCTCGAACTGCCGCACCGAAATGTTGACCGACACAGGCAGGAGAGGCACATGTTGCCGCTGCCATTCGCTCAGCTGAAGGCACACAGTGCGCAGCACCCACTCACCGATGTCAACAATCAGACGGCTCTGCTCCGCAATCGGAATGAAGCGCGACGGTGGAATATAGGTCCCATCCGCCATCCTCCATCTAAGGAGGGCTTCCAGGCTGACAGGCCGCAGAGTCTGCAGATCGAAGCTGGGCTGGTACTCGATGCTCAACTCATTCCGTTCGAGCGCCTGCCGGAGCGCGCGCTCCAGACCAAACCGCTCGCGCAGACGCGCATTCATCTCAGGTGTGTAGAACTGGTGGTTGCCGCGGCCGCGGTCCTTAGCGTGGTTCAGCGCGATATCCGCATGCTTCAGCAGTTGCTCCGCATCCGCGCCGTCTTCCGGATAGACGCTGATTCCGATACTCGGCGAGGCAAACATGGTTACGCCATCGAGGTCGAGCGGCACGACCAGCGCCCGGCGAATTCGATCGGCAATCGAGTTGACCACCTGCGCGTTGGGTAACATGTTCGCGATGATGACGAACTCGTCTCCGCCCATACGAACAACCACGTCGTGCGTAGACACGGCAGCGCGCAGGCGGTGAGCGACGGCCAGCAGCAGCTTGTCACCGGCCGCATGGCCCAGCGAGTCGTTTACGTTCTTGAAGTGGTCGAGGTCTACATAAAGAAGGGCCATGCGGCTCTGGTCGCGCGCCGATCGCTTGATCAGCCGCGGCAGCAGCTTCTGCAGATACACGCGGTTCGGCAAACCCGTCAGAACGTCGCGCCGCGCAAGCCGCGAGAATTTGCGCTGTTGGTCGAGCGACTGCCGTTGGGCCACGGCACGCGTCCGCCAGCCACGGTTCACCAAGGTCAGCAGCACACCGATCAACAATGAAAAACCGATCAGCAGCGCGATGAAGACTTCGCTGATGGTCCGCCTGCCGAGTTGCAGAGCAGGATGGGAAACGCTGTTGGCCAGCACGGCCAAAGGCCGTCCCTCGACGTCCCGCAGCAACGTGTAGCTGTCCAGGGTCTCGCCGTTGTTTGTCTGGATAAATGTGTCGCTGTGCTGTTGGAGCGTTGCCGAAGCGAGCCACTGGGCCACTGAATCGTGCACGGCCCCCATGGCGGCTCCGTGCCCATCCAGCATGATGAGTTTGACTGGTGACTGGCTCGTCTCTTCCAGGTGCCGAATCACCTCATCGTCGAAATAGTGACCGAACACCAGCAAGCCGGGGCTTGGGCCATCGTGGTTCGATCGGAGTATGCGCACCGTGGCGAACGCCAGCACACCGTCCGAAACGCGCATCAGCCTCACGGGAGCATCGGTACTGTCGCCTGCCACGAGCGTAGGCGCGTACTTCTGAAGGCGAGCCAACAAATCAGGGGCCAGTTGCGGGAGCGTCCCGGGCGGTGCACCACGCGTCCCACGACTAACCAGCGTGTTCCCGGTGGCGTCGCCGATCCACAGCACATGCATGCGGATGACGTCCAAGCCGTCCCGAGTGAAGTTTTCCCTTATGAAATCCCCGTTACGCCCATTCGCGTATTCGAACGCCTGGTCCCAATGGCCGTTGTCCACGGCTGCTGTGGCGAGCCGCTGCAGCTCCATCTGCAAAGCCTGGTTGACTCGCTCGACGCTCTGCCGCGCTTCGGAAGCCTCGATCGTCTGAAAGCTGTGCAACAGCAGAAACCGCGTGGAGGAGAAAACCACCACGATCAGTGCGAGTGCGCCCAGGCAAGCGGCGATCAATGTCTTCTTTTGCAATTCCAAATCCAGCCCCGGCCCCACGATATCTCGCGTTATATGTGCTGACGCCCACTATGTCGGCAGCACGCCGGTTGAATCCAGACTAGCACTGAGACATGTGTCACCGATCAGCCGAATACCTGTTTTAGCGCCGGTTTGGAGCAGATTGGTGCGTCGCGTAAATTGACTGAGTTATCGGCAACGATGTGACAATAATCCAAGAACTGGCCCCAGGGGCCCCTTCCGTGGGCGGCTCGCCACCGGCCAGCTTGGAACGATGCGCCGCGGCCTGGGGCCACGGCCCGAAGCGCTCAGCGCAGCAATTTCTCCACGCGTGCCACTAACGTGGAGGGCTGGATCTCCAGCGCCTCGGAAAGCTTGCACAGCGTAGTCAGTGTGGGCTGGCGGATACCCCGCTCCATCTGACTGACAAAGGTACGGTCAACGTCGGCGCTCAGAGCCAGCGCCTCCTGCGAAATGCCACGCGCATTACGCTGCTCGCGCAGCACTTTCCCAAAGATCGCAGCAATGCTTTCGGTTGCCATAGTCTCAACATGATTGGGTGCCCTGTGGTATTGGGTCCACGGGATATAGTCTGCGGTGTATAGTCTGCAATAAAACCCCCACTCGGTCACACACACCTGTCAGAATCACCCCATGCCCTCGAGCTCCGAAACATCCAATCTCGCCCTGTTCTGCGACTTCGAAAACATCGCACTGGGCGTACGTGACGCGCGCTACGACAAGTTCGACATCACCCGCATTCTCGAGCGGCTGCTCCTCAAGGGCTCCATCGTCGTCAAGAAGGCCTATTGCGACTGGGACCGCTACAAGGAATTCAAGCCGTCCATGCACCACGCGGGCTTCGAGCTCATCGAGATCCCGCATGTGAAGCAGTCAGGCAAGAACTCTGCCGACATCCGCATGGTCGTCGACGCCCTCGACCTCTCTTACACCAAAACACATGTCGATACGTTTGTCGTGATCAGCGGCGACTCGGATTTCTCGCCACTCGTCAGCAAACTGCGTGAAAACAACAAGGCAGTGATCGGCGTTGGAGTGAAGAACTCGACGTCGGAGCTGCTCATCGCCAACTGCGATGAGTTCATCTACTACGATGACCTCGTGCGTGAGCAAACCAAAGCGCGGCGGGCCCCGCGCAAGAAGGCCGCCAGTACCGAGTCTTCCCACGGTCATACATCCAAGGAAGAGGACAAGAAGCAGGAGGCATTCGACCTGGTGTTGTCCACCATCGATGCCCTCGTCGCCGAGCGCGGCGCGGAAGACAAGATCTGGGGCTCGATGGTCAAACAAGCCCTCAAACGCCAGCGCCCCGGATTCAACGAGACCTACTACGGCTTCAAGTCGTTCAACAAGCTGCTGGAGGAAGCGGCCCAACGCGGGCTGCTGAAGCTCGAGCGGGACGACAAGTCAGGCGGCTATCTCGTGCACACCGCGGAGAATGCCTGACAACGCGGCGCGGCCGCAGACCTAACAGCGCCGCGATGCCGCAGCCAATGCTGCTGCGCAAGAAATTTGAAGCTTGTCAGTGCACCGCAATCGGTCGCACTATCACCGCCAATTCAACGGCGCTCTGGGTGTGTTGTGTGCGCCCACGAGGCCAGTCAGGCTCCCTCCGTTGCACGCAAATGCAACGTTCTCTTGCCGGTGGCATCCGCAAGGGTGCTCACCGGCAGGATTTTTCATCCCGCTGAGTATTAACCGAAGAATCGGTGCATGCCCAACGTCAGCGTCAGGCTGCAGGCACCGACAAGCGTCGCGACAATGAATCCAGCCGCGAGCGGCCGCCACCCGATCCGCCACATGTCTGTAAACGACACGCTCAATCCAACGGCGGTCATTCCGCACACCAGGAACAACTCCGACGCAGACTGACCCGCGTTCACGACTGCATGCCACATCGGCGCGTCGGCATGGAACATCGAGTCGCCGACGGTGCGCACGATTACGAAGAGGATGAAGGCAAAGACGAAGAAGGGAACGGCACTGGACTTGGGAGACCGAAGGGGCGCGCCGTCGGCCCGTGAAGCGTTCCCAGCCTGTGAGGTTTGGCCACGGTCAGCAGGCGCGATGTCGCCCTCTTCTCGGGTCTCATCCCTCCGCACCAGCCACGCTGCCAAGGGAATCAGCACAACGATCGACAAATTCCGCAGCAGCTTTGCGACGCTGGCGGCCGATAGGGCATCAGGCGCACCCACCTGCTGCGAATAGATCAGCGCCGACCCGATAACCTGGGACGTGTCATGGATAGCCGTCCCCAGGAACACGCCCGCATGCACCGGCGAATCTCCGAAGAAATGCCCAGCCACCCACGGATAGAGCAACATGGCCACGCACCCGAACAGCACCACGCACGTTACGGCAAACGCCGTTTCTGCGTGCTTCGCACGAATCACGGGTGACATGGCGACAACAGCCGTGCAGCCGCAAACGGCGGTGCCGATCGCGAGCAGAACACCCAAACGCTTCGGAACGGCCAACAGCCGCGAAATCACGATGCCCGCCACCAGCGCGGTAGCGAGACATCCAAGTGCAACGGGAAGAGCAGTAACAGCGATAGCAGATGCGCCGGCCAGCGTTAACCGCAGCCCAACGAGCGCAATACCCGTCCGCAACAAACGATGCATGGCCCAGTTGAGCCCCTCCGTGGTCCAGGCGGGTACTCCGACCGTGTTCCGCCACAGCATCCCGAGAAGGACCGCATATAAAACGGGGCTTAAGGGAATCTTCGGCAGTCCAACCGCGCCCTGCGCGACGCTGTCCGACATGCTCTTGGCCAGAACGGCCAACAGAATAGCTACCAGTACGCCGGGGACGACCCGGCGCAGAGAAATCCAACCCGGCCCTAGCGCGGTCAGCAGGGCCCGCACTTAGCAGGCGCCCCGAAGTGAGCGGGTCTTACTTCGCGACCCGCAACTGACCATGCGCAGCAAGATCAACTTCCTTGGGTGCGGCGCGGCGATTCGTAACCATCGCGGTATGCAACTGCGTAATGGCCAGACTGCCCGTCTTCACGAACAGGAACGGGAAAACGGCATGCACGAAACACGCGCCGGCAGCCAATAACATCTTGCCGCCGAACCACGATGCCCTGAGCAGGTGCCCCCAGTAGGTTTCTCCCACCGAGGCCGGATGTTCCGTAAAGAGATTCTGCAGGTCCATGGACACAGACTAGTCCTTAAGCCGCGCTACAGGGTTGCGAAGATCCGCCTGCCTACCATCCTTTGCGCAACATTGTTGCGTGAACCCGCGGTACCGAGAGATAATATCTCATGGATAAGCTTGATAAGAAGATTTTGGAACAGCTCCAGAAAAACGGCGGCCTCACGGCCGCGGAGCTCGCCGACCGCATAGGCCTGTCAAAGGCCCCCTGTTGGCGGCGCATCAAACGGCTGGAAGAAGAAGGCGTCATAAAGCAGACCGTGGCCCTGCTCGATGCCCGGTCCCTGAACCTCGGCACCACCGTCTTCGTGACCCTCAAGACGGGTAATCACAGCGAGGCGTGGTTCGATAAGTTCGTGAAAGCAGTCCGTGATATCCCAGAGGTCACGGAGATCCATCGAATGAGCGGCGACGTGGACTACCTGATGCGAATAGTAGTGCCCGACATCGACGCCTACGACCAGGTCTACAAACGCCTCATCGCGTCCGTTGAGTTTCAGGACGTAAGCGCCAGCTTCGCGCTCGAGACGATCAAGTACACGACGGCGTTACCGTTGAACTACGTCAAGCTCACCTGACAAGGCCTCTGCACAATGGAGTGGCTACCACCCGGGGTCCGCTCAAAAAGCCCAGGCCGCTCCCACCAGAAACTGTCCCTGAAAAAACGTCTGCCCACTCCCGCGAATCCGACACAGCAACCCATCCTGATCCGACCTGCAGAAAATGGCAGCATCGGGATTCACGAGCGTCACAAACCCACGCGCCTCGGTCCTCACCGAAAAGTGCCTGGTAACCGGCCATCGCAACCCCAACCCCAGCGACGCCGAGAACCGAGTATCGGTACTCCCCGCCTCACCCGGAGTGAATCGCGCAATACCCAATCCACCCATGATGTACGGTTTTATTTTGGGCTCATCGTCGAGCAACAGCGTTCCACCGATGTGTAAATACTCAACAGTGACATTGGTAGGCGGAACACTCGCGTTCCCACGCAGATCCGTAGGCTCCCGCGAATAAAACAGCTCGTACTGACTTCCCTCATCAATCCGCAGGTCCGCGGTCAACGCAAATGCGCCGTGATCCGCCAGACTGACGCTACTCCCCGTACCCGTACCACGCGCACCGCCATCCGCAAACCGAAAGCGCCCACCCACCGCCAGCGCACCAAATCCAGCCACTTCAAACAACAAAGGCGCCCCCGAGGCAGCCCGCGCTGATTCCGGCTCCGTGTACGAAGGCTCAGCCGCCAAAACCACCCCACCGCCGCCCGCTCCCACGACCGCGGCCCCCGCAATAACCGCCACCCTTCGCGCAGCAGCCCACAATCCCCTCACCCTTCTCATGGCCCATCCTCACTCAACCCGTTAGCCATACTGAGCGCGCACCCTCGCATCCTCAAGACCTACCCGCGCCCCAACCGGCTCGCCCAGCCCCAAGCGTGGCGCTTCCATCCTCCAGCCCGCCGACTGGCCCGCTTCGCGAGCAAAAGTCACGCCTTTTGCTCGCGTGCCCCCATCCACCACCACGCGTGGCCCGCGCGAAATGCCCGTCCCGGGCATTCTCGCGCCAAATAAAAAAAGAGGGGATGTGTGGTCAGCACATCCCCAGCGGGGTGGCTCCATCAAGGAGCCCAAACGCGATCAACCTTTAGTCTTACAAACTCCGCAGAAAGTTGAGCAAATCCTGCTTAGACGCATCACTCAGATTGTTGAAGTTCGAAATGACCCTGTTAGCCTCCGAAGGCACCGTGCCGCCGGATCCACGCCAGTCGGTAGTGGCGTCGATAGTAGCAGTGGCATCGACAGCGGCGTTGGGACGACCCCAACCACCAGCACCACTCGCATGCAACTGAATCGCCTGCATCAGGTCCTTCGTACGTCCGTCATGGAGGAAGTACACACGCTGTCCGACACCCCACAGCGGGGCTGTGCGGAACTCATCCGGACCAGCAGCGCCCTGGATGACATTGTCAGCGAGCGTCGGCCCCATGTGATGAAGCGCCAGATCCGAGAACAGGTTGACCTTCTGATTGGCAAAGGCCTTGACCTGCGTAGTGGCTGACGTCGTCAACGAAGGCGTATGGCACAACGCGCATCCGACCGAGTTAAACGCCGCCTGCCCACGAGTGATCGAGGCAGCTCCTCCAGGAGCCGTTGTTGACGGGATAGGTGCTCCCAGGTAGCGCATGTACAGCGCGAACTTCTCTACGTCGCTCAAGGTTGTATCGAAGTCGGTAATTGCCGTCTTACCCGAAACGTCATTCGGCGTAGCGTCCGTCTGACAATTGGGGTTGAGATCCCGCTCCGTCTGGAACAGCTCGTTCGTGATGCCCATCTCGACGTTGTAGGCCTCGCCCGAGAAAAGCAGCAACGAAACATTCTGCGCCTTCCAGCCGAAACGCGCGATGCGGCCATCGTTACCGTTCGTGTTGAGATGTCCGAAGATACCCAGGGACGCCTTCTGCTGCGCACCTGCAGCCAGATTGGCCGTCAGGGTGGTGTCCGGGATGTTCTCGACCAGTCCCAGCCCGTAGGTCGGAGTCGGAATGCGGAAAGACACGTTGCCTCGCCGGGCTTGCCCCGCGAAGTCTTCCTGTACAGCGTTGCACTTGGAAGCATTGCCGCCCGCATCGACACGCCCGCTGATCACGAACAAAGAGTGCACGCCACCATCTCGCTGCCCGTTGGGCAGGAACTGGAAGCGCGCCTCACGGATCGGACCGTCGGCGGTGATGAAAGGCGGCAAGGTGTTCTTGGCGCCCATCGCCAACGCGACTGTGGCCTGCGGATTGACGGGCGGAGCACTGCCGCCGTGAACCGGGAACGAATGGCATCCAAGGCAGCTATCGAGGTTGAATCGAGGCCCCAGCCCATCGCCCAGGTCTTCCTTCTCCGCGAAGGTCTCCTGGCCGTTCAGGAACAAAGCCTTCTGGTCGGCTGTCAATCCCGGTACGGGATCGCCAGCACCTGGGGAGCCACCGCGAAGGCCGGGATCAGTAGCGGCGCTCGCAGCGGACACCGTCAGTGCCCAACCAGCCATGGTCAGTAGAACGGCGTGCGAAGCCGTAGTGAATCCGGATTTCATAACTCCCCTTTACAAGCGTGGTCCGTGTAAGAGCCCTGGCGCGCTCGGTGCGTCGAGCAAGCCACATCGATTCGTGCGCGGGAGGTAAAGCAAAGCCCATGCCGCGCATGCATGCCCGTACAGTCGCGGCGAGCCAACCAGTTGAATTCGTAAATTAAAGTAACGGAGTTTTAGTTCGACTCAACAACTCAACACGGCGGAATGCGTCGCGGGCCGCAGACAGATATCAGCGGCGCTCTCTAACTTGTTGATTTATGGGAACGGGCCCTGTCGCGCTGTGGTGACGGGGAACCACCGCGCGGCAGAATGTTTGAACCCGCGAACACCTGTGGCGCACTCACGGGTGAGGCAGGAATCGCTATAAACGCCGCGTTAAAACTGCGAAACAGCTCACACAGCCACGCGCGTCATCATTTTGTCTTATTGCAACGACGCGACCGTCCCGGGAACGCGCGCAACACCCGTTCTGATGTTGATTCAGTGCCGTTGCGCAGCAAAACGCCCCGTTCCCGACGCGGTGTTTTCCTCAATGATGTGCCCGATCCGCGCCATCACTTCCTGTCGATCGATGTCATAGGCGTTGGTCGCGAGCACTGGTGTCTGACGCGCTGTTTGCGCGAGGATGTGCCCTGACACGTTGCGCACGTCGACCTGTACTTTAGTCGATAGTCCCATGCGCAACGGATGTGCTGCCAATTCCGCTGGCTCCAGGGCAATGCGCACCGGAACCCGCTGTACGACCTTGATCCAATTGCCGGTGGCGTTTTGCGCCGGGAGCAACGCGAACGCGGCGCCTGTTCCCAGGCCGAGACCGGCAATCGTGCCGTGATACTCCACGCGGCCGCCGTATAGGTCAGCAAAGACGCGCACGGGCTGCCCGATACGCATCTGACCCAGCTGCACCTCCTTGAAGTTGGCTTCGACGCGCAGGCGCTCCAGCGGCACGATGGAGAGCAATGGTTGTCCGCCGGGTGCAAGGCGCTCGCCCAGCTGCACGGCCCGCTTCGCGACGTAACCGGAGATCGGTGCCCGGATGCTCGTGCGCCGGAAGGCGAGGTAAGCACGCTCCACCTCAGTCGCGGCAGCCTGCACGTCCGGATTGTCGGATACGCCGGTCTGCCCGGTCAGCGCCAGGCTGGCCGCGAGATTCTTCTCGGCCGCCACCAATCCATCCCGCGCCGCGCTCAGGACATCGCGCGCATGCGAGAACTCCTCGGCTGAGACCGCGCCCGTGGTCGTCAGGTCCTTGCGCCGATCCAGATCAGACTGGGCCTTGTTCAGGTCCGACCTGCGCTGCGCAACGACCGCCTCGAGCTGGTCTCGGTTTGCAAACACAGTGCGCGTCTGGCGAACGGCGCGCGCAAGCCGCGCCTCCGCGTCGCGCAACGCGATCTCCGCATCGGTATTGTCGAGCCTAACCAGCTCCTGGCCGGCTTCAACCAAGTCCGTCTCGTCGGCACCGATAGTGACCACAGTACCATTTACCTGCGACATGACATTGACGAGGTCGCCCGCCACATAGGCATCGTCCGTGTCCTGGTAGTTACGCGCGAAGAAATACCAATAGCCGAAAGCCACCAGCCCGATGATGGCGAAGCCCACGGTGACAATTACGAGCCAGCGGCCCCGCCGCGTCTGGAAGAAGCCCACAGGAGGTGGAGCGGTTGCAGTAGTAGCTTCCATAGTCAATTTCCAGTCGGCGCGGACGCCGAATAGCCCCCACCGAGAGCTCGTACCAGGTCCGCAGTGAGATTCAACTCTCTGGCGAGCACTTGCGCGCGTATGGCCTGCGTGAGAAACACTTCGTTCTCGCTCGACAACACGGTGAGATAGTTGTCCAGCCCTGCGCGATATCGTTCCTTCGTGATCGAGTACGCGGTTTGAGCAGCCTCCTCGGCGATACGCGCATCGGTTGCTTCCTTGACGAGCGCATCCCAGTTGGTAACCACGTTGGCCACTTCGTTCACGGCATCGATCACGGTTTGGTTATATTGGGCAACGGACAGGTCGTACTGCGCTTGCTGGGACTCCAAGGCCCCATGCAACTCGCGCCGATTGAAGATGGGAAGGCTCAGCGCCGGACCTGCACCCACGATGGCACTGCCGCCGTTGAAGAGCTTCGAGAGACCCACCGTCTGAAAACCGGCGAACGCGGCCAAATTGACATTGGGGTAGAACGCCGCCTCGGCCGCCGCCACCCCGCGTGTGGCCGACTCCACCCGCCAACGCTGCGCGACCACATCAGGCCTGCGCCCGAGCAGGTCGGCGGGCAGAGTGGACGGCAATTCCGCTTTTTCCGGCGCCGCGATGTGCGGCCGCTGCAGGTCCGCGCCACGATCCGGCCCTGCACCGACGAGCGCACCTAACTGTGCGCGGACCAACTTGATGCTGCCTTCAAGATACTCGACTGACGTCCGCGTCAACGCGACGTTTGCTTCAGACTGCTTCACCCGCGCGATGTTCTCGAGGCCGCGCGATGCCCTCTGCTGGGTCAAGTCGAGAATGGCGCTCTGCTGCTCCAGGCTGCCCTTGGCTACATCGAGCAGCGCAAACTGCAGGTCGAGGTTGAAGTAGGCACGCGCCACTGCAACGGTGAGTGCTAGTCGAGCCGCGGCATGGTCGGCCTCTGCAGCGCGCACGTTCGCACGTGCTGACTCCAATACCTCCCGATTGCGGCCCCAGAAATCCAGGTCGTAGCTGAAGTCCAACGCCACTCGTCCATCGGTATAGTAGTTGCCGGCGTACGGCGGCGGATACAGACCATTCCCGGAGTAACGCTGCCGCGTCGTTTCAGCATTCACCGCCGTCCTCGGCAAGCGGACCGCACCTGCCCCGGTCGCTTCGGCTTGCGCCGCTCGCAAGCGCGCTTGTGCAACTTGCAGCGAGGGACTTCCGGCGAGTGCCTCGCCGATCAGTGCCTCCAACTGCGGGTCACCATAGGCACGCCACCACTCATCCTCGGGCCACGCATCCTCATTGGTTTGCGCGGTAGCCAGCGCACGATCGGCAGCCAAACTGTCCGCTGCAACAGGCCGTGGAGCATGCCAATCACGATGGCCCACACATCCCGCCACGAGCAGACAAACTGCTGCAGCCACAACAGCGGCAACCACGTCAGCGGCACAACGTCGTCTGCCCAACGTACTCAAACCTTGAACCTCCCTGATGCTCATGCGCCGTTTCCCGGCTGTCCGTTGTCAATCATGCGTCCGAGGTAAGTCTGCAGATCGTTGACTTCGGCGGCGCTGAATCCGGCGAGCATGCGCTGGATGCTGCTCGCCGCGGAATCTCGCAAACGAGGTAGAGCGGTACGCCCCGCACCGGTGATGCGCAGGCAGACCACGCGGCGGTCATCCTTACTGCGCTCTCGGCGGATGAGGCCCTTCTCCTCCAGGCGATCCACCATCCGGGTCATGGAACCGTTGTCGTAGTGCATTAGGCGGCATAGATCGGCTGCCGTAGCGGCGGTGCCGTCCGCTACGTACTTAAGAATTGCGAACTGCATGCCCGTAAGCCCGAACGGCTGTAGCTCGGCATCGAGTTTCGAGAGCATGATGGACCGCAGACGGCCGATCAGCGGGCCGATTGCGAAGGCGGCCTCGGCTGCGGGGCTGCCTTTGTTAACATCTGTGGGCTTGGTTGCGGCTTTGAGAATCATGACCAGGGATCGGGCTGCTTTCTTGCTATTACAAATACTGTCAGTAAGATTACTGCCTCGGCAGCTATTTCGACCCTAAGGGCCGCATTTGTCAAGAGAAAGCCAAAACCGCGCATCGCGCTGCCTCGCCATCGTGGCTGCAACGCTGCTGGCCTCGAGCTGTGGGAAAGCACAACGGGATGAACCCGCGTCAGTTCCACCACAAGTTGGTGTCATAACGGTACATCCAGGCGCGGTGCCACTCACTCGCGACCTCGTCGGGCGGTTGTCCGCGACCCGCGTGTCTGACGTGCGGGCCCGCGTACCCGGCATCCTCCTCAAGCGGCTCTACAAGGAAGGCACCGAGGTCAAGGAAGGTCAGCCTTTGTTTCAGATCGACCCGGCGCCCCTGCAAACCGCGCTCAATGCAGCCCTGGCAGCGCAAGCACAAGCACAGGCGACGGCTACCAATGCACACATCGCGGCTGAGCGCGCACGCGAACTGGTTCCGAGCGGGCTCGTCTCGCGCTCAGACCTGGACAACGCCGAAGCTTTGGAGCGATCGGGCGCCGCAGCCGTGCAGCAGGCCAAAGCGAATGTCGACTCTGCGCGGATCAATCTGGGCTACGCGCGTGTCACCGCCCCGATCTCTGGCCGCGCGAGTCAGCAGGCTGTGACCGAAGGCGCGTTGGTCGGCCAAGGCACAGCGACTCTCCTGACCACCGTCGAGCAACTCGACCCGATCTATGTCAACTTCGACCAGCCCGCTGTCGAGGTCGAGCGCTTGCGGCGCGAACAAGGCTCGGGCGATATCTCCCTCGTCGAGCCGCACAAGGCCGTAGTGCAACTAACGTTGCCCGACGGCACCTCCTACGGACGATCCGGCCTGCTCGACTTTTCGGACGTTGCCGTGGAACCAACTACGGGCGCCGTCGCCTTGCGCGGGCTCATGCCCAACCCCGACAAGCAGTTACTTCCTGGAATGTACGTCAACGTGCGGCTCACCATCGGAACACTCAACCGCGCATTCCTGATACCGCAGGCGGCCCTGCTGCGCGATGCCAAAGGGCCATATGTACTGACTGTCGGCGATGACAGCAAGGTGATCCAGAAACGCGTCAGAACCGACACGACCAACGGCCAGAACTGGATCGTCCCTGAGGGACTGAGCGATGGTGACCGTGTCATCGTGTCCGGCACGCAGAACGCGCGCCCCGAGTCGGTGGTGACCGTGGTGGCCTATGTTTCCCCGGATGACTCCCCTCCCGCGGTATCCAGCACGGCCGCACCGAAACCCGCGGCCCAGTAGTCCTTCATGCCGCAGTTCTTTATCGACCGGCCGATCTTTGCCTGGGTGCTCGCGATTCTGATCACCCTGGGCGGCGTGATCGCAATCACCCAGCTGCCCTCCGAGGCCTATCCTCCAATCGCTCCACCCCAGGTCGGCGTGTCGGCGTCCTACCCCGGTGCAGACGCAGCGACCGTCGAAGCGACAGTCACACAGGTCATCGAGCAACAGCTCACCGGCATCGACAATCTCCTCTACTTCACATCGACCTCCGCTTCCGACGGCTCCGCGCAAATCATCCTGACGTTTGAAAACGGCACCAACCCTGACATCGCAGCCGTGCAGACCCAGAACCGGGTCACACTTGCCCAGCCGCGTCTGCCCACCGAAGTCGTTCAACAGGGAATCCGGATCTCCAAATCGAGCTCCGGCATCCTCGGCGCGCTGGCCCTGCGCTCCAGCCCCGGAGGCCCCGATCAGGCCGAGCTCGCCAATCTCGTCGGCTCCCGCATCCTCGACCAGATGCAACGTATCCAGGGTGTGGGCTCTGCCACCCAGTTTGGCTCGGAATATGGCATGCGAATCTGGCTGGACCCCGACAAGCTCCGCGGCTACAACATGTCCGCGGCCGCGGTGCTCGACACGGTCCGCAAGCAGAACGTGCAGTTCGCTGCCGGCTCGATCGGCACCCAACCGGCGGTCCCGGGTCAACAGGTCAGCGCAACCGTGACGACGGAAGGGCGCTTCACATCACCGGAGCAATTTGAAAACATTCTCCTGCGGACCGACCCGAACGGCACATCGGTACGGCTGAAGGACGTCGCCCGCATTGTCCTCGGCCAATCAAACTATGGCCAGGAGGCACGCCTGGGCGACACGCCGGTGGCCGCATTCTTCATCCAGCTCCTGCCGAACGCCAACGCCTTGGATGTCATGAAGGCCGTCAAGGCGAAGATGGCAGCGCTCGAACCGAGCTTTCCACCCGGCGTCACCTGGTTCCTCCCTTACGATTCGACGTCCTTCATCCGGATCGCCATCGAGGAAGTCATCATCACGTTGGTCGAGGCGGTCGGTCTCGTGTTCATTGTGATGCTGGTGTTCCTGCAGAGTTTCCGTGCCACGATCATCCCAACCCTGGTCGTGCCGGTGGCCCTGATGGGGTCATTGATCGGCATGTACGCAGTTGGCTTCTCCATCAATCAGCTGACCCTGTTTGCCATGGTGCTCGCGATCGGCATCGTCGTGGACGATGCCATCGTGGTCGTCGAGGCTGTCGAGCGCATCATGCGCGAAGAACACCTGCCGCCGAAGGAAGCAACCCGCAAGGCGATGGGGCAGATCACCGGCGCAATCGTAGCGATCACACTCGTTCTCGCCGCGGTATTCATCCCAAGCGCGCTGCAGCCGGGCAGCGTCGGCGTGATCTACAGACAGTTTGCCCTCACGATCGCGGTGTCGATGGGATTCTCGGCTTTTCTCGCCTTGAGCTTTACGCCGGCTCTGTGTGCAACGTTGTTGCGCTCCGAGCACATGCGCGGCAACTTCATTTTCAACTGGTTCAACCGTGCGTATGGGCGCACGCAGAACGGCTATGTCAAACTCGTCTATCAATCAGTAGCTCACACGCCGCGCTGGATGATCGGCTTCGCCGTGATCGTGGGCCTCGCGGGGTTCCTGTTCGTCAAGCTCCCCGGCAGCTTCGTGCCTGAAGAGGATCAGGGCTACGGATTGTTGGACGTGCAGCTGCCGCCCGGCGCCACTGTCCAACGCACGTTGCAAGTACTGCAGCAAGTCGACAAGGTGCTGCGGCAGAATCCCGCCGTCGAATTTCCCACCATGGTGGCGGGTGCCAGCTTCACCGGCAACGGTGAGAATGTCGGGCGAGCTTTCGTAAAGCTCGTCCCTTACTCCAAACGCGACGTCACCGCGCCCGAATTCATCCGCTGGGCGAACGATAAACTGAAGAATGAGATCCACGACGCCCGCGTGTTCATGATCAATCTGCCCACTATTCGCGGTCTGGGGCAGTTTGGCGGGTTCGACTTCTACCTGGAAGACCGCAGCGGGCTGGGGCGGCAGGCTTTGACCGATGCCCAAAACGCCGTCCTCAAACAGGCGGAGTCCGATCCGGTATTGACGGGAGTCCGAATCAATTCACTGCAGCCCGCGCCGCGGCTACAACTGGGTGTAGACAGGGTCCAGGCCGAGGCACTGGGACTTTCGGTCAGTGACGTATTCCAGGAAGTTCAGTTAATGCTAGCGCCTGTCTACGCGAACGACTTCCTATATCAGGGACGAGTGTTGCGCGTGCTACTACAGGCGGATGCCCCTTACCGGATGAGCCCGGACGCGTTGTCACACTTCTATCTCCCGAATGCCAACAACGCGATGATCCCGCTCTCCAACTTCATCAAACCGTCGTGGGTGATCGCCAGCCCCGCGCTGGTGCGCTACAACGGGTACCCTGCGGTGGAAATCACCGGCTCGAACGCGCCGAACAAGAGCTCCGGCGAGGCTATGGCCGAGATGCAGAAAATCGTCGCCGACCACGTGCCGCACGGATTTGGTTACGACTGGGCGGGACAATCGCTCCAGGAGCTGCTCTCGGGCGCCCAGGCACCCCTGCTGTTCGCTCTATCCATTCTCGTGGTCTATCTGTGTCTTGCCGCCTTGTATGAAAGCTGGAGCATTCCTCTAGCCGTCCTGATGGCAGTTCCCGTGGGACTCCTGGGAAGTACGGTTGCGGCACTACTGCGGGACTTACCCAACGATGTCTTCTTCAAAGTAGGCCTGCTGACCATCATCGGCCTGTCCGCGAAAAACGCCATCCTGATCGTCGAGTTTGCGGTCACTGAGCGGACGAAGGGCCGAAGTCTGCACAGCGCTGTGTTGGAGGCGGCCCGGTTACGTCTACGCCCTATTCTGATGACGTCGTTCGCATTCATTCTCGGCGTGTTTCCCATGGTCATCTCGAGTGGCGCAGGCGCGAATGCCCGCCACGCCATCGGTACCGGCGTCGTCGGCGGCATGCTCAGCGCGGCTGTTCTCGGTGTGCTTCTGATTCCAGTGTGCTTCGTAGCACTGCGCCGTCTCATGGGCGACCCACTTGACGAGCCAGGCCGCGCAGAAATCGATTCGGTGCCGCCGGGAGGCAATCCCTAGATGAAACTCGACATCGAACAGGTCATTGACGGCGCCAGACTCGGCCCACTGCATTGGCGCGTTCTGATCCTCTGCGCGCTGGTCACTCTGCTCGATGGCTTCGACATCCAGGCGATGGCCTCGGCAACACCCAGTCTGGCTGCGGACTGGCATATGCCCCCCGGTGAGCTGCGCTGGATCATTACCGCAGCGCTCATTGGCATCGCCGCATCGGCACTGATAGTCAGCCCGCTGGGAGACTACCTCGGGCGGCGCACGGTGTTGCTCGGATCTTTCGCGTTGGTAGGTGTTGCCACGCTGCTGGCTGCAACTTCTCACTCGCCAAACGAGCTCTTCCTGTGGCGCTTTCTCACTGGCATCGGGCTTGGCGCCAGCTTGCCTAACGCGCTGGCGCTCACAGCCGAATTCGCCCCCGCGCGCAGCCGAACGGTGCTGGTAGCTCTGATGGCCTGCGGAATTTCACTCGGCGCTGCCATATCCGGCTTCGCCGCGCCGGTGCTGATCGAGCTCGGCGGCTGGCGAGCTGTGTTCGCCATGGGCGGTGTGCTCGCAGCGCTCGCCTGGCTGCCGCTGTTCGCCCTGCCCGAGTCGCTGCGCTTCCTCGTCGCCCGCCGGCGCGACACCAATACAATCGGGAAGCTGTTGGAGCGGTTGGATCGAAACCATCGCCACACCGACAGTCACACCTACATCATGCGGGAGATGCCCGGTGGCAAGAACTCCGTCGGCGAGCTCCTGACACCGCGTCTTGCACCCGCGACCCTGCTCCTGTGGCTCGTGTTCTTCTTGAATCTCGGCCTGCTGTATCTGCTGTCGAGCTGGTTACCGACACTGCTCAAGGAAAGCGGGCTGCCGCTCGCCGTGGCGTTGAGAATAGCCGCGATGTTTCAGATCGGCGGCGTGTTGGGCGGTTTCGCGCTCGCCTGGCTCATGCAACGCTGGGGACCGTTTATCGTCCTGTGTGTCAGCTACGCACTGACCGCGGTAGCGCTGGCCATGCTCGGGGCAGGAGTGCCCGGCGCCGCCCTCACGACACTCCTGATAGTCATCATGGGCAACGGCGTCGTAGGCGGTCAGGTTGCCTTGAACGTCCTGTCTGCAACCCTGTATCCAACGACGGCCCGCGCCACCGGCGTTGGTTGGGCACTGGGCATGGGCAGGTTTGGCGGAATCATTGCCCCGCTGGCGGCGGGGCAACTGATGGCAACCGGAATAGAAATCGGCCGCCTCTTCTGGCTGGCTATCGTGCCCGCGTTGATCTGCGCCGGCGCAGTTGCGCTCCTGCGCATGGCCGTAACCCGCTCACGAGCTATGGCGCCGGCTGCGTAAACACGTCACTGCCAAATATCTGCAAGCCCTTCTGCCCGGCGTAGCCCAGGTGCTCCAGCCCAAACTGATCCTCGACATAGCGCAGCGTCGAGTAGTGGTTGTAATGCACGGCTGACACGGTTGCGGGCTTGATGAATTGTGACAGCAACACGGCCCCTATCCGGCCACCGCCCGGCCCGATGACTCCGGGAAGCTGCGGCTCCCCCGGCAAGCCTTGCTCACCACAGCAGTCCGTCGCCGCATCCTCTCCCTTACTGTCGGACTCGTCGAAGGTAATGATGAGCAGCCCGTCCTGCTTGTAGGCCGGCGAATTCACGATGAGCGGCACCCACTTCTGCAGAAACGCGTCGATCGCCGGGTAACCGCCCAACTTTCCATCGACGCAGCTCGCGTCGTGCCCGTCATTGCACAGATTCGGTGTGATGAATGAGTAGTTCGGTGTGGTATCCACCTTGCGCAGGTCGGCTGGCAACTTGTCCAGGTTCACGACATGCGCATCGCACCGATTCTGGTCGTCGAGGATGCTGTGGAAGTAGACGAAGGGATCATGCTTTGCAGCGTACTTGTCACTGACAGTCGCCCTGCCGGTTCTTTCATCCTGGCCCAGCGGCGAGTGCCCGCAGGTCGCACGCTCCCGCTTGAGATCGTTGCCCATGTCCTCCATGTAGCCTTTCCACGTCAGCTTCGCCGCCTCGAGCTGATCAGCCACCGTCTTCACCATGGCCGGATAGATGCACCCTTTGCCCAGTGCCTGACCGTTGGCATCCAACTTGGGCTGACTCAACTGAAACTCCGTGAGGGCGGGACAATCAGCCTGCGTCTCGGAATTCGGCGCCTGACCGCTGATGAGCGCCAGGTAGTTGTCCAGGCTCCAGTGACCGATCCCATAGTAGTGGGTCAACAGGGCACCCTTTGACACCAGGGTATTGGCCAGGTAGGGAGCCGGCGAAGGTTTGCCGAACGTCGTCGAAAATGACTGATTCTCGAGCACGAGAATGAACACGTGCCGGATCGGCGGCAACGCAGCCGCGGCACCCGCGGGCGACGCAGCCACGGGCGACGCGGGAATTCCGCCGGCTCCAGCACGAGGATCGTCCGCAGGAGCGTGCGCGCGAGCCATGGCAGCGCCGCCAGCCGCAACAAGCACGGCCCACGCCCCCGCAACAACTACGCTCGCCACAATCCCCCTCATGCCGCGTCCTACTCTCAAGTCCCGCTCCCTAACAGTGCCGTAGCCTTGTCCAACCTATCGCAATACGCAGTGAGCGCCGCCGCAGTAAATACGACGTACTGGTTCGCCTCGTCCCAGTGGTTCTGTTCGATGGCCTCCCGCACTCCAGGCACGGTCTTCACCCCATACCCGGTGTACAAACCGGGCGCATAGATCAGGTGTTTGTACCAGTCCCTGCCTGGCAGTCCGCGGGCAGCGATCAGCGTCCCCTCCATCCCACGAAGCAGATCATCCAGCTGCTTGCTCTGCTCGGCGCCCATCCGCAAGCTTCCAGCCACGAGCTTGGCGTAGCGGTCATCGTATGCCTTGGCGCTCTTCTGCAGGCGCGCCGCGACATTGTCGAGCGCTGCAAAATCGAGATACGGAACCTCCGGTTCCCGCTCCGGTGCCAGCAAGGGGCGGGTGGGATCTGCAACGAGCCCGAACGCATTCTGATCCAGGAGCTTGGCCAACTCTTCCGCGGCCTTGCGCTTGTGATCTGCCAGCTCATGCAACTCGGTGACGTAGCCATCCAACGTCTCGGCGAATGACCCGAAATGCATTGGCAGCACGTCTGCGTCAGCCACGCGCAGCACGGTATGCCCAACAGTCTGTGCCTCGGCTATGCCATACGCGAAACCCGGATCGCCGAACCGAACGTAATGGTCATACGAGTCATAGTTGGAATGATAAACGCCGTTCTGGTCATCTTCGCCGCCGTACTCGATTGTCAAGGAGGTGATGCCGAGATGCTGCAGGAATGGCGTGAAGTCGGATCCTGAGCCAAGCGCGTCAATGGGCAGATCGCCGCCGGCAGCCGCAATCTTCGCACCCTTCTTGGCGTGCTCCGATGCGCCCTTCTCATATCCATCCACGAGCATCTTCGCGCGCAGGCGAGCGCCCACCGTGACACCCGTTTCCGGATCCTTCACGCTCTGGGAGACATCATTGGCCAGACGTTGCAGTGAATGGCTACCGGCCAGATCCAGGAACCCGCGGCCGTTGGTGTCTGAATTGACATACAACACAGCCTTGCGCTGCAACTCATCGGCGTGCGTCTCCACCCACTCCGTCGAGCCAAGCAGCCCCGCCTCCTCGCCATCCCAACTCGCGTAGATGAGAGTCCGCTTCGGCCGCCAGCCGGTCTTCAGCAATGCGCCGATCGCCTTCGCTTCCGCCATCATGTCAACATGACCGGACAGCGGATCCCACGCCCCGAACACCCAACCGTCGCGGTGATTGCCGCGAACGATCCACTCATCCGGGCTTTGCGACCCCGGGATCTTCGCGATCACGTTATAGAGCGGCTTCTGACCCCAATCCGAGGTGATCTCCAGGTGCACCTTCGCGGGCCCCGGACCGACGTGATACGTGATCGGCAGCGCGCCCCGCCAGCTGGGTGGCGCAACGGGTCCCGCCAATGCAGCGAGGAACGGTTGTGCATCCCCGTAGGAAATCGGGAGCACGGGGATCTTGAGAATCGTCTTAGCTTCAGAAATCTTGAGGCGCTTGGCGTTCTTCGTCGCGCCGACGTTCGGGGTCAATGGATCGCCTGAGTAGATCGGCATGTCTGCCACCGACCCTCGCTGAAGCCCATCAGCCGGACGCCATCCGCCCTTTGGGTATACATCCCCTTCGCCATAACCGTCGTTTTGCGGGTCGGAGTAGATGATGCAGCCGATGGCCCCATGCGTCTGCGCTAGTTTGGGCTTCAGGCCGCGCCATCCCCCGCCGTAGCGAGCGATCGCGATCTTCCCCTTGACGTCTACGCCCCGGCGGGCGAGCTCTTTGTAGTCGTCTGGCATGCCGTAGTTGACGTACACAAGGTCGCCCGTAACGTCACCATCGGCGCCATAAACATTGTACGGACCCATGCCATCGGTCCGGGTTGAGGTTTCGTCACCGGGTACCGGGGGTTCTTTGAGCGCAGCCACGAACTTGGTCGGCGCAACGAGTTCGAGCGTGTGGTGCTTGAGCGTCGGATAAAGCGGGTAGAACTCCTCGATTTGAGCGTCCCATCCCCACTTCTTCAGCTGGTCACGCACGAACTCAGCGTTCGCCTTGTTATGCGGAGCGCCGACCTGGTTTGCCTCAGACGATAGATTCTTCAGCCACGCGTTGAGGTCCTCCGCCTTGAGATCAGCGTCGAAACGCTGCTCGATCGACCTCTGCGCCGCGGACTCTTCGGCGGTGAACCCGAATAGCTGCGTCGGCGGAGCTGCTGCGGCGGCGGCAGCGGCGGCCAGTGTGACCGAAGAGACCAAGGTAGTTGCTGCCAGCAGAGCAGTCCGGCGGACGCGGTGATCCATGCTAGGGGTCCTTAGGGTTGTTGTGCTTGCGGAGTTCGCGAAGCCGCGAATGTTAAACGAACCGGCGCCACAGGTAGTAGATGGGTGCGCCGGCAATGATGATACCGAGCGTCACACCGGTATTGATCGGGTCAGTCACGAGCGCATTGGCAACCATGCCGAGTGAGGCCAGCAGAAACAGCGCTGGCACGACGGGGTAGCCAACCGCCCGGTAGGGACGCTCGAGGTCAGGGCGCTTCCGCCGTAAAACGAACACACCGGCAACCGCCAGGGCGTAAAACGGCCAGATACCCAGAATGAACTTGTCCGCGAGCTGGGCGAAGTCATTTTGGAGAACGTAGACGACACCCAAAGCCGTCGCAAGCCAAATTGCGACGGATGGACTCTGAAAGCGCGGCGAAACGCGGGCAACACCGCGAAAGAACAACCCGCGGTCGGCCATCGCGAAGAATATGCGCGGCCCGGTCATCATTGAGCCATTCAAGCCGCTGAACGTCGACACCATCACGACAGCAGCAATGATGGCGGCACCCATCCCACCAAACAACGGGATGTGCTCAGCCGCCGTTGCAGCGATCAACTTCGACTGCGCCATCTGCGGCAGCGGCAACAGGTACATGAAGCCGATGTTTATCACGAGATACACCAACATCACGCAGAGCGTCCCCAGGATCAACGCTATCGGGAGCGTCCGTTGGGGGTCCTTCACCTCGCCCCCCATGAACGACAAGTCCGCCCAACCATCATACGTCCACATGACCGAAATCAGTGCCGTACCTAACAGCGATAGGTGCAGGCCGGAGCCCCATGCAGGAGTGAAGTGCGAAGCACTACCAGAACTGGCCGTGAAGGCGAGTATTCCCAACGCCATTACGGCTGCGTACTTCGCTACCGTTGCAAAAGTCATCACCGCCGCGGCACGCTGGACGCCGATGTAGTTGATGACGCCAATCAGGATAATCGCCCCAGCGGCAACGTATCGTACCTGGGCTGGCGTCAGGGGCACGAAGTACCCAAGGTACTCAGCGAAAATCGTAGACGTCGCGCCCAAGGCGGACGCGCGCACGACTGCCAGCTCCGTCCAACCAAACATGAAGGCTGGCAGCGGCCCGAAGCTCTCCAGCACGTACGCAAAGATGCCGCCGGAACGGGGGAGCGCACCTGCCAGTTCTGCGATCGTGAGCGCGCCAAAGAGGGCTACTACGCCGCCGAGAATCCAGCAAAGAATGACCGGGCCGGGATCGTGCAGCTGAGCGGCTACAGTGGCGGGCACGCGGAAAATGCCGCTGCCAATGGTAACGCCGACGAGTACGGCGACCGCATTGACGAGACCAATCTGGCGAGGTAGACGCTCACCCCAGCGATCAGCGTTCTGCATCTAATCCCTATGCTTCCGCGGCAAGCGAACCCACGCTCGGTGGCAAGTCCGGGGGAGACGCCGGCTCCGTCTGCACGCAATTGCGCCCACTTCTCTTGGCGGCATACAACGCAAAGTCCGCGCGCTTCAGCATAGTGCTTGGCGTATCCGCCCCTGGCATCGAAACCGCACACCCAATGCTAGCAGTAATACGCCGTCGGTCTGCAAACCATCGTGACGTATCTATCGACATAATCTCTTGACGAAACCGCTCAGCCTCCGCGCGCATACCGCTCAGATCCAAACGCGGCAGGACGATGAGAAACTCCTCGCCACCCAGGCGTCCGAAGAAGCCCGGCTCCGCCACGCCGGTGCGCACCGTATTGGCAACTACCTTCAAGACCTCGTCCCCAGTCGGATGACCATACTGGTCGTTGATCCTCTTGAAGTGATCTATGTCGATGATGAGGATGGCGCACGAGCCCGCGCTCGGATCGCGCAAGAGAGGCTCGAGCCGCGACAGGACCGAACGTCTGTTGGGCACTCCCGTCAACTCGTCGGTCAACGCCAGGTATCTCATGCGTAGCGCATTGCGCCGCTGATGCACAGCGAGGGTCGCGAGCACCAGGGCGAGAGTCACCGACAGCACAATCACCGCGGCCTGCAGGCGTCGCACACTCATCCCTTGGGCAAGGGCCTGCTGATTGATCTGATTCTCATGGATGAGAAATGCGTTTTCCTTGTCCTTCGCAGCGGTGTCGAATTCGACCTTCAGCGTCGCGAACCGCTGATCGAGCTGATTATTCAGCAGCCTGTCGGAGGTCTCCTTGGCCTGCGTCCGCCTGTCATACGCAGCGCGCCAATTGCCACTCTCGGCATAGACCTCTGCGAGCTCCGAGTAGGATGCGTTCAACTCGCCCATAGCGTCGGCCTGCCGAAAAACCTCTAGCGCGTCTTCGAGCGCGGCGATGCTCTCCGGCAGTCGATCCAGCTTGTGAAATGCTACGCCGCGAGCCAGTTGTATCTGCGCGCGCAGACGCGCATCCGGCGTCTGACGCTGAAGCGCCTCGGCACGAGCCAAAGTCTCCAATGCGCCTTTCGGATCGGCCAATCCATTTGAAACCGCCGCAAGTCCGCGCAACGCATAGGCCTCCCCGCGCGGATAGTTCAGCTGCCGGCTCAAGGCCAGTGACTGTGTAAACGACTGCTGCGCCTTGTCCCACTCGTGCAGGTTTTCGTATGCGCGGCCTAGATTGTGCAGCGTTACGGCTTCCTCACGCTGCATCCCCGCTTCGCGCTGAGCCTTCAGCGCTCGCGAATACATATATCGCGCCTGCGCGTAGTCGCCCATCCGGTTGTAGAGGATGGCGATACTGTTGAGGGTAGTGAGTGAATGCTGGGGCTTGTTGACCCTGTCGAACAGCGTCTGCGCCCGCTTTAGGTCGGTGAGCCCGGATGCATACTCACCCTGCAAACCCAGCAGATAGCCGCGGGAAAACAGGCTCTGAGCCAGCATCTCGTCGTCATGCGTCTCTGCCGCTACGGTCACCGCCTGTTCGTACAGGGCACGCGCCTTGGCGTTGTTTCCAGACGTCTCGTACATCTGGCCGCGGCAGTCGAGCAACCCGGCCCTGAGCCCCACCCTATGCGCCTTCGGCAGTAACGCCGTAGCCGCCTCGATCTGCTCTTCGGCCGATTTGGTATCCCGCTCTGCCTGATAATCGCACAGAATCAGCCTGGTCCGGATTTCGAGGTCAGGGTCAGGCCGCTCCTTAAGGAGTCGCAACGCCTCGTCAGCATCCCGCTTGCTCGCGTCGGGGTCACTCCGCATCTCCAGAGTGCCGCGCTCGACGTAGGCCAAAGCCGGGTGAACACCGGGTGGTACAGGCGCAGCGGACTTAGCGCCAGCCACCGACGTAGTAACCCACGTAGCCGCCACCAACGCCATCACTTGGCGGGCCAGCGTCCAGGATCGGGTATCCCAGGCTCTTCGAGGGTCAGGCATCTATGTCGGGCAACCAACCTTGAGTGGAAGCCGGACATTATCCCCTACGCCGCCGGAACAGGAAGCCTAAAGTCGCGCGCGCTACGAATCAGGGAAACCCCTGGATTCCGCCGGTTATCCGGGGCCGTCTCGCCTCTGCGCCGCATGAGAATGGCCGGGCGCGGACATGGACGGGAGGCCCGCTTCCGGCCGGCGGGGAAGCCCGGTATCCGCAAATAGCTCGTCAACCTCCCCCTGCGTGCTGCACCGGGCGGCCCGATCCACGACGCCACGCTGCAGGTGGGGAGCCACGAGCTCGAGCAGCTCGTACATGTACCCACGCAAAAGCCGGTCGCGCGCAAATCCAATCCATGTTGTATGGATGGGAAACAAATGCCCGGCGTCAATCGAAACCAGTCCCCGGTCCTGCCTCGGGTCCAACGCAACATCGGCCACAATGCCGACTCCAAGCCCCACGCGCACGTATGTCTTGATCACATCGGCATCGCGCGCGGTCAGTGCAACATTGGCGCTCAGCCCCGCATCGGCAAATGCTTGCTGCAACGACGACTTGCCATTGAAGCCGAACACATAGGTCACTATTGGATAGGCCGCCAGGTCCGCAAGCGTTGGCCGCTCGATCTGCGCCAATGGATGACCGGCAGGCACAATGATCCGCCGATTCCACTGGTAGCAAGGCAACAGCACGGACTTGCTGAACAACTCGCGCGAGCCGGTCGCCATGGCGAAATCGATCCGATCAACTTCAGCCATCTGCGCAATCTGCTCCGATGTCCCCTGGTGCAAGTGGAACTGCACGTTGGGATAGCGAGAGCGGAACTTCTGGATGATCGGTGGCAGGACGTAACGCGCCTGCGTGTGTGTCGTACCGATCGACAACGATCCTCGATCGTCCTCGCGCAGATCTTCCGACAGTCCGTGAATGTTCTGCGCCTCACGCAACATCTTCAGCGCATGACGAATCACCCGCTCGCCCGGCAACGTAACCCGGGTCAGCGTCCGCCCGCTTCGTGCAAAGACATCGAAACCAAGCTCCTCTTCCAGCAGCTTCAGCTGCTTACTGATCGCAGACTGCGTCGCGCGCAACTTTCCCGCCGCCGCCGTGATGTTCAGATCGCTCTGGACGACGGCCGCCAGGTAGCGAAGTTGCTGGAGTTTCATGAGGAGCCGCAGTGTAGCGGCCGCCCCTTAACAAGTCGGTCGTGCGCTGGTCACGAAGTGGTGACCATCCGCCCGCGCGGTCAGATAATCCGCACCGCATCCTCAAACGGAACCCGCGCCGCCCGCGGCCTGGGCACACTGCCGTCGGAAAATCCGAGATTGACCAGGAAGTTCGCCCGCCAGGTAGAATCCGCAAAGAACTCCCGGTTCAAAGCCTCCCCATTGAACCCCGACATTGGCCCCGCAGCCAGCCCCAACGCACGCGCCGCCAGGATCAGGTACGCCCCCTGCAAGCTTCCATTGCGCTGCGCCGTGACTTCGGCGAGCGCCGGATCCCGGCTGAGCACCTGTTTGCCCGTGCTGCCCGGCGCCCATTCATCCAACCGTTCAAAGAAACGCGTGTCATAAGCCACGATTGCTGTTACGGGCGCCGCGAGCGTCTTCGCCCGATTGCCGCTAGACATCGCCGGTGCCAAACGCGCCTTGGCTTCCGGGGAGCGCACAAACACATAGCGCGCGGGCTGCGCGTTCCAGGCAGTCGGACCCCACTTCAGTAGCTCATAGAGCTGGCGCAGCAGCTCATCCGTAACAGGCTGGGAGGTGAACGCGTGCGTAGAGCGCGCGGTGCGAAACAGCTGATCGAGAACCGCGGCCTCGAGCATAGGGCATTCCTGTATTGGGCCTCGAGCCTACAGCAACCACGACGCGCTGCAAGGGCCGGATAACAACCCGGTCACATTCGATTTGTGCCGGCCGGTATGACCAGTCGCAATTGGACGCACACCCCCCGATCTCATCCAATTCGCGGCAAAACACAACACTGATTTGCGTGTTTGGGAGCGAATTGACGTGAAACGGCCTGTGCCTCTATGGAGCATGACCGCCTTGTTGAGCATGACTACCCTGATTGCCGGACAAGCCACCGCGGCCGACGTCCCGGCTGATCCGGCGGATGCACCCCTCGAGACTGTTGTCATCAAGGACAGCTCACAGTCACCCGTACAAAACGAGGAGGCCCGCCTGGCGAACATCCCCGGAGGTACCAGCCTGATCGCGGCAGACGTTTTCGAGAAAGGCCGCGTCGGGACCACATCCGACATCCTCGCATTCCAACCTGGCGTGTACGCACAGACGGCGCAAGGCAGCGATGGCTTGAAGATCTCCATCCGCGGATCGGGCATCAATCGCGGCACCGGATTCTTCCGCTCGGGCACCCAATTCTACTTCGATGGCCTGCCGCTCACAGGTGCGGGCGGAACACCTTACGAGCTCTTCGAGCCGCTAGGCCTGGAATACACCGAAGTGCTACGTGGAGGTAACGCATTCGACTACGGCTCCGTCTCCCTGGGCGGCGCAATCAACTATGTCACCAAAAGCGGCCGCGACTCACCTGGCGTCGACCTCCGCACAGAGGGCGGCAGTTTTGACTACTACAAAGCGCAGGCCGCCGGCGGCGGTGTAGTGGGCGCGTTCGACTACTACGTCAGCCTCACGGGATCGCGCCGTCACGGCTTCCAGGAGCTATCGCGTGCCGAGACCTGGGGCATCGCCAGCAACTTGGGATACGAGATATCCCCCGACATCGAGACTCGACTCTACGTCCGTCATCGACGAACGGACAACCAGACACCAGGCTACATACGCCAGAAGGATATCGACTCGGATCCAACCCAGGCCAACCCGCAGAACCTGCAGCAGAACGCGAGCCGTCTGCAGCCCGGTTCCACCTGGGTCGGCAGCAAAACCACGTTCAAGCTCGATCAGGAGCAAAAGCTCACGTTTGGGGTCGTCTATCACGACTATCCAATTGCCATCAATCCGAATCCCGCGTTCGGCAACATCAACCTGCCCGCAAATGGGACCGACGGGGCGGGCACCTTCACGCCCACTGCATACCTGACGAACAGTTACTGGTGGTACTCAGACATTGCCGGGCTCATCGAGTACACCAATACGGCATCGCTCTTCTCGCATCGAAGCAAAACCTCCGCATCGCTCTCGAGCACCTTCAATCCAGCTGCCGGCGTGAATGTCTATACCAACAACCCGAACATCACTACCGGCCCCAACGCTTTCAAAACCCTAGTGAAGAAAGCGGACTACAACGGCTCAGCGGACAGTGTATTTCGCTTGAGCAACGACACCGAGCTGATCCAGGATTTGTGGGTGACCAGTGGTGTTGCGCTCGTGAGCATCAAGCGCTCGAACCGCTTCGACTATATCGAACCCTCGATTACGCTCCCGGTGGGCTTCGAGCGCACCGCAAGCCGGACGACCAATCACGTCCTGCCTCGGTTCGGAATTCGCTACGACTTCACGCCTGAAGCCACGGTATTCGCCAACGTGACGCGCAGTGCCGAGCCCCCAAACTCTTGGTCACCTACGGGCGGCAGCGGCGTGTCCACGGCTGCTGACCTCAGCAACGGCTTCATCATCGCCGACCTGAAGGACCAGACGGCTACCAGCTTCGAAGTCGGCACGCGCGCCAAAGTCGGCATATTCCAGGGTAGTGTGAGCCTGTATCACACCGATGTGCGCGATGAGCTCCTATCCGTGCAGGTCGCACCGGGTCCCCCACCGATTACCCGTGAGCTCAATGGCAGTCCGACCAAAAAGCAAGGCGTGGAGGCCGGCCTTGATACTGTCCTGTGGAAAGGCAGCGCGTCCGATGATCCGTTTACGTCCCGAAGCCGGCTGCTGTTCCGCCAGGCTTACACATTGAACGCCTTCCGCTACAAGGACGATCCAACCTACGGCAGCAACCAGCTGCCCGGCATCCCACGCCAGTTTTATCAAGGCGAGCTGCTGTTCCAGCACTCCCGCGGCTTCTACGGCGGCGCGAGTGTGCAGTACGCATCGTCAACATTCGTCGACTACGCCAACACGTTCCTGGTAAAGCCGTACACCCTGTATGGACTCAACTTTGGTTACGACGAGCCTGACGGTCGCTGGCAGGCCTACCTCGACATTCGAAACCTGACGAACAAGCACTATACCGCCAGCGTTAGCCCGGTATTCGACACGCGGCAGAACCCCTCCGCACCTGCGAATACCGTGGCCGGTCAGCCCAATGACTTGCGCTTGCTCAGCCCCGGAGACGGCTTCGGTGTCTTCGGCGGTTTCACGCTGAAATTCGGGGAGTGAGCCGCAGCATGACTCGCCTGAAAGCCGTCGCCCTGGCCCTGCTCGCCTTCGTATCTGTGGCCGGGTGCGGGGGTGGCGCCGGCAAAGCATCCGCACCCGCACAAGACAAGACCATCAAGCTGATCACCAGCGACCTTTGGATCCTCCCGCAGATCATCGGCATCCTCAAAACCGAGGTCGCCCGCCAGGGCTACGTCCTCGACTGGGTGGTCGTCAACGACATCATCCAGCCAAACAAGCTGGTGGACGACGGTACGGCCGATGCCAACATGTTCCAGCATGAGCCCTACTTCAATCAGTTCGTGCTGGATCATGGTCTCAAGAACGTCACGCGCGGCTTCTACACCTACTTCGTGCCGTCGGGCTTGTTCTCGAAGAAGTACAAATCACTGGATCAGCTTCCCGAGGGCGCGACAATCGGCATTCCAGTAGATCCCGCCAACAACGGGCGTGCCCTGTTCATGCTACGTGACAAGGGACTGTTGCAGCTACGGGACGGGATCGATGTCACGCACGCCAGCCAGAAGGACATCATGGGCAATCCGCATCACTACCACTTCAAGGAAGTCGATCAGTTGATGCAGCAGCGAACCCTGGAGGACGTCGATGCCGGGTTCCTGTTCCTGAACTACGCCATCATGATCGGCTTCAATCCAACCAAGGATGCCCTCGCGCTCGAAGATCCACATACACCCACCTACAGAGGCATTGTCGCGATCCGCAAGGACCTGGTGGGCGCGCCGAAGATCAAGGCGTTGCAGAACGCATTCGCGAGCGAAGAGCTGCGGCAGCTCCTCAAAAGCAAGTACGGCGACGCAATTGTGTTTCTCGACTATCTGAACAAGTGAGGCGGCGAAGTGCTCGGAAACATTCTCAATGCCTGGCCGGAGATCGTTCAAGCCTCCGGCCAGACACTGTACATGCTGGCCCTGACCGTTCCGATTGCGGTGTTGCTGGGTACTCCATTGGGAACCTTACTGTACTTCACCCGCCCCGGCTCGCTCGTGAACGCGCCCCGCCTGTATGTCGTTCTCAACGGGCTGGTGAACCTGGTTCGCTCCTTCCCGTTCCTGATCCTGATGATTGCGATGATTCCGGTGACGCGTGCCATCGTTGGGACAGCTCTCGGGACTACTGCGGCAGCAGTCCCGCTGGCGGTCAACTGCATTCCCTACTTTGCGCGCTTCGTCGAACAGTCGCTCCTGGATGTAAATCGGGGCGTGCTCGAGGCGGCCGAATCGATGGGAGCCGGCCGACTGCAGATCATCTGGAAAGTGCTGTATTCCGAGGCACGCTCCGGAATAGCCAATGCCATAACCATCCTGACCGTCAGCTTCGTTTCCTACTCGACCGTGGCCGGACTGGTGGGCGGTGGTGGCATCGGAGACTTTGCCATCCGTTATGGCTACTACCGATACGAAACTGACGTCATGTTCTTCACGATTTTTTTAATCGTTGCGTTCGTGCAAGTGGTGCAGTTCGCGGGTAACTACGTTGTACGCAAACTCGATAAACGGATCTAGCGTGCACGCCCGGCTGCAAGGCTCATGCCTGGCCCCGGGCGGAAGACCGCCCGGGTACATTCACTTCCCTCCACGCCATATGACCAGAAGCCATTGGACGCCACCACCCCCATCCCTTTGAAATCAACCAATGACAACCGAAGACCTCACCGCCCGCTTCCGCCCCATCTTTCAGCGCATCGCCAAAGACGCAGTCCGCCGCGAACAACAACGCGAACTACCCTTCGAACCCATCAAGTGGCTGCGCGAAGCCGGTTTCGGTGCCCTTCGCGTACCCAAGTCCCTTGGCGGAGAAGGCGCCACAATAACCCAGCTCTTCCAGCTGCTAGTAGAGCTCGCCGAAGCAGACTCCAACATCCCGCAGATTCTCAGGGCTCATTTCGCGTTCGTAGAAGGTCAGCTCACCAGCAAGGACCCAGCCGCACGCAATCTATGGCTACGCCGGGTTGCGGGCGGCGCGCTAGTGGGCGCTGCCATGGCCGAACGCACCGAAGCGACCGAGAACACCGTCAGCCTCGTTCGCCGCGATGGCCACTGGATCCTCAACGGACAGAAGTATTACTGCACCGGTACGATTTACGCCGACTGGGTCGCAGCAGCAGCGGTTGACGGTGACGAGCATGTAAGTGTTGCTGTACCCGCAAATGCACCGGGCGTAACGCGGGAAGACGATTGGGATGGATTCGGCCAGCGCCTGACGGGTAGCGGCACCACCCGGTTCGATCACGTGCGACTCGAAGATGAGCACATCCTCCGTAGGATCGCCGCAAAAGAATACCGCTCCGAGTCATACCTGACGGCTTTTTACCAACTCTTCCACCTGGCAACACTAGCGGGTATCGCACGCGCGGTGCTGCGCGATGGGACCGCCTTCGTACAAGGCCGAACCCGTGCCTTCGGAGTCTACGGGACTTCGAGTCCACGGACCGATTCGTTAGTCCAGCGAGTAGTCGGCCGCCTGGCCAGCCTGTCATTCGCCGCAACGACACTGGTCGAAAGCGTGGCAAGCGCCATAGAGGCAACGTATCAGGCAGTCCTTCGCGACGCCTCCGATGAGGCGCTCTACGCGGAAACGGATGTCAAGGCATTCCAAGCACAACAGATCGTAATCAATCTAGTGCTCGAGGCAACCACGCTTCTGTTCGAAGTAGGCGGAGCATCCGCCACCAGCGAAACGCGACGGCTTGATCGTTACTGGCGCAACGCCCGCACCCTAGCCTCTCACAACCCGGCAATCTATCGAGAGCGGGCAATCGGCGACTACCACCTGAACGGCACAGCGCCGCGGGAAGCCTGGTTCGCAAAGCAGCCACCCACAATAGTTACACGCGCAATTCTGAGCCCACCCATTGACGAACTCACGGGCGGTTAGTGAGCCATGAGACATAAGCAACTTCACGTCAACCTGTTCGAGATGAACTGCGTCAGCCACATCGTACACGGCCTGTGGGTTCATCCAAAAAACAATCGACATCGTTTCAATGACATCGAGTTCTGGACCGAGCTGGCCCAGCTCCTCGAATACGGCGCGTTCGATGCCGTGTTTCTCGCCGATGTCATCGGGGCATACGATCAGTTTCGCGACGGGCCACAGACCGCATTGCGCGAAGCCGTGCAGATTCCCAGCAACGATCCCCTGCTCGTCATCCCGGCGATGGCGCAGGTAACTCGCAACCTCGGCTTCGGAGCGACCTTCTCGACAACGTATGAGCCGCCCTTTGCCTTTGCCCGGCGGATGAGCACCCTGGACCATCTGACCAAGGGCCGCGTCGCATGGAATGTGGTGACGTCGTATCTGCCCAATGCGGCGCGAAATTTCGGACTCGACAGCGAAGTTCCACATGACCTTCGTTACGCTATCGCGGACGAATACCTCGACGTTCTCTACAAGCTCTGGGAAGGCTCCTGGGCCGACGATGCAGTGATCCGGGATCGCGAGAACGGAATCTACACAGATCCGGCCAAGGTTCACTACATCAATCATGTCGGCGAGCACTTCAAAGTAGCTGGGCCGCATCTGTGCGAGCCCTCACGTCAGCGTACACCAGTTATCTACCAGGCCACGGGATCCAACGCGGGCAAGGAGTTTGCCGCGCGACATGCCGAAGTTGTATTCACTGGCGGATTTACCGCCGACTCTGTCCGCGCCAACATTGCGGACATGCGCGCCCGCGCCCGCAATCATGGACGCGTGCCGACCGACATCAAGTTCGTCGCAAGCGCCGGGATCATTGTTGGCCGCACGGACTCAGAAGTCTCGGCCAAGCTCGACGACTTCCGCCGCCTGATCAGTGTTGAAGGCCGTCTGGCACACAATCAATCCCGCATCGACTACACGCGCTACGCGAACACCGAGAAGCTGGGCGACATCATTGCGCGCAAGGAGCGGGGCTACGAGCAGATTGCGCCCCGATTCCGGCCGGAGCAGACGGTCGGCGACGTGTTGGACCAGATGCGTGCGGTGCATTCGGGGCGCCACTTCGTTGCGGGTACTCCCACTGTCGTGGCCGACTCCATCGAGAAGTGGCTGGACGAGGACGACATCGATGGCATCAACCTGGTTCAGTACCTGTCCTTCGACACTGCCCGCGACTTCATTGAGCTCGTGGTTCCGGAATTACGGCGCCGGGGACGATTTCGCGAGTCCTATCGCGATGGTGAGACGCTGAGGGAGCGGTTGTTTGGGACGGGACAATCCCGGCTTCCCGCAAACCATTTCGGGTCGCGTTACCGTGATCCTGCGGCTCTCGGGACGGCAGCCGAACGCTTGAAACTGCCGACCAAACCCGGCGCGGGGGATGCGCTTTCAATGCACGAGATCCGGGAGCGAGCGGCGGTATGAAGCTGACTTTTCATTGGTTCCTGCCAACTTATGGCGACAGTCGGCACATTGTTGGAGGTGGACATGGTGTGCCTGCCGGAGCAGCCGGTGGCGCGCGTCCCGCCACTTTGGCCTACCTGGCTCAGATAGCACGCAGCGCAGAGCAATTGGGTTTCGTGGGTGCGCTGACACCTACGGGCGCCTGGTGCGAAGATGCCTGGTTGACGACCTCCATGCTGACCGAAGTGACCGAGAGCTTGAAGTTCCTGGTTGCATTCCGGCCTGGCCTCGTCTCCCCGACCCTCGCCGCCCAAATGGCCGCCACCTTCCAACGGCACTCAGATGGCCGCCTGCTTCTCAACGTTGTTGTTGGCGGCGAAGCTCACGAGCAACGGGCATATGGAGACTTTTTGAGCAAGGACGAACGATACGAACGTGCCGATGAGTTCCTGCACATAGTGCGCTCGTTGTGGAAGGGGAAGCCTGTGACATTTGCCGGCCGCCACCAACGTGTAGAAGAGGCGACAATTCCACGGCGCCCCGACCCGGAGCCTCCATTGTATTTCGGCGGCTCATCAAAAGCGGCTGGTCCGGTTGCGGCACGGCACTCAGACGTCTACCTCACCTGGGGCGAACCGCCGGCCGACGTAGCCACCAAGATCGAGTGGATGCGCCAGGAAGCCAGGGAGGCGGGCCGCACACTGCGATTCGGAATCCGCCTGCACGTCATCACACGCGACACCGCGGAGGCAGCCTGGGCCGAAGCGCAACGTCTGCTCGACGGCATCGATCCAGAGTCAATCCGTAAGATCCAGGCAGGTCTGGCCCGCAGCGAGTCGGTTGGTCAGAAGCGGATGATCGCGCTCCACAAAGGCGGCTCAACAGCAAACCTGGAGGTCGCCCCCAACCTCTGGGCAGGGATCGGTCTGGTGCGCGGCGGGGCTGGAACAGCCCTCGTGGGAAGCCACACGGAAGTGGCCGCGCGCATCAAGGAGTATGCCGATCTCGGTATCACCGAGTTCATCCTGTCAGGCATCCCCCACCTCGAAGAAGCCTATTGGTTCGGCGAAGGCGTGTTGCCGCAACTACAACGCGAGGGTCTTTGGAGCCATCCGAGTGGCAGCGACTCGAGCCATCCCAGCGCGGTGGATGTTCCATTCTCACCCGCAGCAACGCGAGCCGCGCAATGAGCAGTCCGATGGTGGCCCCAAAGCAAGTTGGTTTCCTGGGAAACCATTTTGAGCAGGCACTACTCAAGGTAGCCATCGCCCGAGATGCACTCACCGAAGCCGCCGATTTCGTGCGAACGCAAGCACCCGCGCCACACGGCGTAGGCATAAACCACGCCGTCGGCGATCCGCACGTGATCCTGCGCTTCGGTCAATTCCGTGCGCGATTGCACGCGGCCGAGGGCCTGTTAGCCCGCGCCACCCGCCTCGCCAACGCAACCGACCCGCCCGCGCCCGCCGCCGCCACCTCGCCACCATCGGCCCCAGTGCTGGTCGCCCTCCTCGAGGCACAAGCCTTCGCGAGCGACCTCATCACCGAAATCACCGGCCAACTCATCGCCTGGGGCGGCCCACCACCCCCCAGCCGGCAACAGCGGGACACCCCCGGCCAACTCGGTCTCCACACCGCAACCCACTGGAACTACCACCACGCCGGCAACTACTACCTCAAAGGCGTCGCCCCACCAACACTCGCCCCACTAACACCCGACCCGCACCCATGAGTATCAACGCCTCCCACGCCCCTGCACCAACCTCCTTCGCCCAACCCACGCGGGTGATCTCCTCCGACGCCGAGGCTCTCCAGGTAGCACAGGAAGTAGCACACCAGCTGGCCGCCGGCGCATCGCAACGCGACCGCGATCGACGCCTACCCGCCGCCGAACTCGACATCCTCTCGAGCAGCGGGCTACTAGCAGTCACCGTCCCACGCGCATACGGCGGTGCAGACGTCTCCCACGCAACAGTCGCCCGCCTATTCCAGATCCTCTCCGCAGCCGACCCCGCGATCGGCCAATTGCCCCAGAACCACTTCGTCTTCCTCGACGCCATTCGCCAAGACGGCACACCCGCGCAGAAAGCCTTCTTCTTCAGAGAAGTGCTCGCCGGCGCGCGGTTTGGAAACGCCCAAGCCGAACGCGGCTCCACTTCCGCGCTTGACCTGAAGACACGACTCACACGAACAGCGAACGGCTACTACAAGCTCGACGGCACCAAGTACTACTGCACCGGCGCAATCGTCGCCCACTGGATCCCGGTCGCCGCGCTGGACGACAACAACCGACTCATACTCGCCTACGTGCAGAAGGACGCGCCCGGAGTAGACGTCCGCCCCGACTGGAACGCCATGGGCCAGCGCGTGACCTTCAGCGGAACGACGATCCTCACCAACGTAATCGTTCCCGCAGCTCACATCATTGAGCACTGGAAGCTGTTCGATCGCCCCTCCCTCTTCCACTCGTTCGCGTCATTTCTTCACGCTGCGATCGACGTCGGTATCGCCCAGAATGCCTTGGAAGACACAGCCGCGCTGCTCCGCAGCCGTAAGCGCCCGCGCCTTGGTGCGGGCGTAGAACGGCCGCTCGACGACCCTCACGTGATCATGCGATTCGGCCAACTAGCCACCCGCTTCCACGCGGCTGAGGAACTCCTCCTCCACGCAGCCCAACTGCTGGACGAAGCAGCGCCCAAAGTGAACGCACAAAACGCCGCTGAGGCCGCGGTGGCCGTATCTGAGGCGAAAGCATTCGCTGAAGACGTAGCCATAGAAGTCACGAGTGACCTGTTCTCTCTGGTAGGTTCAGCCTCCACAGACGATGACCTGAATCTCCACCGCCACTGGCGGAACGCACGTACCCACACGGTCCACGACGCGAACCAGTGGCGATACCACAGCGCCGGCAACTACTTCCTCAATGGCGTCGAGCCCGGGAAGCCGGTGCGACACGCGGCAGACGAAGCCCCAACCCTGCTCACCACAGCCACGCGACAACCCAGATGATTAAATTGACCAATGTCAGCAAAACGTTCGCGACCCCAGAGGGATCGCTTCGCGCCGTATCCGGCGTCACACTGCAGATCGATGCGGGCGATATCTTCGGCATCATCGGACTCAGCGGCGCGGGCAAGTCATCGCTGCTGCGGATGATCAATCTCCTCGAGCGCCCGGACAAAGGCGGCACCGTAGTCGTCAATGGCCGCAACCTCACGAGCTTGTCGAAAACCGAACTGAACGAGTCCCGCCAGTCGATAGGCATGGTGTTTCAGCACTTCAACCTGCTCAGCAATCGCACTGTGAGCGACAACGTGTCATTGCCGCTGGAGATCGCAGGTAAACCCAAGCCGGAGCGCACCCGGCGTGTCGCCGAATGCCTCGAGATCGTGGGCCTGACCGACAAGGCCAACACCTATCCCGCCAAGTTGAGCGGCGGCCAAAAGCAACGAGCGGCCATCGCCCGAGCGCTGGCGAACCGGCCCACCGTCCTCCTATGCGATGAGCCAACGTCCTCCGTCGATCCCCACACCACAGGCACGCTCCTCGCATTCCTGAAAGAGATCAACGAACGGTTCGGCATCACAATCGTCATCGTGACTCACGAAATGAACGTCGTAAACACCATCTGCAACAAGGTCGCCGTGATGGACGCCGGCCGCATAGCCGAGCAATTCAGCTTAGGTGACCTGCATTTCGTCCCGCAATCCAACATTGCGAAATTCCTGACTGCCGATACCGCGGCGCGCATGCGCCGCTGCCCTGCTGCCACACCAGATCACACGGCGCCAAACTTCTCACCCGGGCGCAGGCTCGACAGCCCCGCAATCGCGAGCCAGCCGGTATAACTCAATGTCCGTATTGATACCCAGCTTCTGCCGTATCATCGAGTGATTGTTGGCAACCGTCTTGAGGCTGATGTTCAGCAGGCCGGCAATCTCCTCATGAGTCTTACCGCTGGCAACCAAACGGAAGATTTCAAACTCGCGCGACGAGAGCCCGAGAGTGGGTTGCGACATCGCAGAATTCGCCGCCAACTCCATTTTGCGCGCCACATCGGGACTGAGCGTTTGAGTGCCGGCGACGACACTGCGCACCGCCTTGACCATCGATTCCGGCTCGCTGCTCTTCGTAATGTAGCCCGTCGCCCCGGCTCGCATCGCCTGCACCACGAAAGGCAAATTGTCGTGCATGCTGAATACGAGCACTGGCAGCAACGGCCAGCGCAGCTTGATCCGCCGCAAAACCGACAGCCCACCCTGTCCCGGCATGCTCAGATCCAGGATCACAACATCCGGCTCGAGCGTTTGCAGTAGAAGATACGCTTCCTCACCCGAGGAAGCCTCGGCTATCACCTGGCAATCCGGCTCCTGCTCCAGGAAACGCCGGTAACCCGCCCGCACGACGGTATGATCGTCTACCAGCAGTATCCGAATGCGCGTTGGACTATGCATCGACAACCGCGGGAGTTTGCGCTGCCACGGGCATCCAGGCATGCAGCGACAACCCGCCTGCCGGATCGAAGTCTATCGTCAGCTCGCCCCCGTGCGCCTCGACCCTTTCACGCATACCCAAAAGCCCGGCGCCGGCCGGCCCAACCGGCCCTGCGTTCACCGCCATTTGCGATTCCGTAACTTCCAACAACACGCGACCCACCCCCGTGGAAGCCGACTCATCCTCGAGCGCGAGCCTGATAGCTATCATCCGGGCGCGCGAATGCCGCACCGCGTTCGTAAGACATTCCTGGATCAACCTGTAGACAGTAATGTTGAGGTCAGGTGTCAGCCTATCGACTTCACCTTGAATTTTCAGCGAGCAGTGAAACCGCTCCGCAACACGGGCCTGCCAGCCATTGACGAGGTCCTGCACAGTCTCCCGCAGACCGACCGTTTCCAACCCATGCGGCCGCAACCGCGCCAGCATGCTGCGAATCAAATCCATGATGTTGGTGCTCAACTTTTCGATGGCCTGCGCACTGCCCACGATCTTTGGCGCGCTACCCGCCGCCTCACGCGCGATATACGCGGCATCGACCTTGATGGCAGTCAGACTTTGACCGAGCTCATCGTGCAACTCGCGCGCCAGCCGCCTGCGCTCTTCCTCCTCGGCCTCGATGATCCGGCGGTTGATGTCGCGACGCTGCATGGCGGCTTCCTGCATCGCGGCCGCGCATTGGTTGAATCGCAACGATATGTCGTCGACGTCCTTGAGCCGGAATCGCGGCAAGCGGGTCTCCAGGTGCCCAGCCTGCAGATTCGCGAGCGCGGATTGCACCTGCGCAATCGGCCTGAGCCCCTGGCGAACCATCCCATAAAGAGCCGCGCCCAATGCGAGGAGAACCAGCGCCAACACCGCCAGGTCTCGCCGCACACGCTGTTCGATCTCGGCGAATTCCGACATCGGGTTGGAAGAGACACGCAACTCCCCTAACGGAACAGCGTGATAGGCAACCGGATATGTCAGGGTCGAAGGCGGGCTCGAGGAAAGAAGTGCTCGCGTGAGACGCCCCACCTGCGGCTCCTCCGCAGGACTCGTAGCCAGCAAAGCTCCGGTGTCATCGACCAACGAGACCCGAACGTGCCGAAGGTCGTTGGCCCGTCGGATTTCATCTGTGGCAGCGAAGCGCGCTTCGGCGCTGCCTTTCGCACCTCCCACCGCATGCTGAACATCGAGCAGCAATTGCGCCAGCTGCATAGACGCATCGGTTTCGCGCGCGACATCACCGCGAATGGACTCGAGCGGCACCACCAGGCCGATCACCAGCGCCGCCAGCGTTACTGTTCCGATTCCGAACAGCAACCGCGTATGCAAATACATTGGGTCAATCCCCCTAGCCGGCCCCGATTGTTCCGGGCTACAAAAGCTTACACCGGACCGACCCATTACTGCGCCGCTGGCGCCTCCGCACTCCACACTCCACACGCCCCACCCTCACATGCCGCGCACCTCCACAGGCCGCCCCCTCGCACGCCGCACCTCGCGCGTCGGCACCTTCGCGCGACGACACTCCGCACGCCCCACTCGTAGGACCCCGCTGACACCAATCGCCGGCAGCCGGCGATGCCGCAAGCCCCGCCGCGAGAGCATCCTCTACACCACGCACTCAATGTGTTGGTTTGATGACGATCGCGCACGGAGGCCGGGGCGGACTGGTGAGGAACCGCGCCCCGGCTTATCCTATGGCGCTATTCCCCAGCCCCCGAAACCTGCCCTCGAAGGAAACAACATGAAGATCAAGCGACGCGGCTCCGCCAAGTGGAGCGGTGGCCTCAAGGACGGCAAAGGCGCAATCTCCACCGAGAGCGGTGCCCTCAAAGAGTACCCCTACGGTTTCGCAGCCCGCTTCGAAGGCAAGCCGGGAACCAATCCGGAAGAACTGCTCGGCGCCGCCCACGCCGGCTGCTTCACAATGGCCCTCTCGCTGATTCTCGGCGAAGCGAAGCTCACCGCCACACAGATGGATACGACGGCGGAAGTTGCGCTCGAACAAGTGGAGGGCGGCTACGCGATCACCAGCGTGCACCTCACACTGCGTGCAAATATCCCTGGCGCCGATCAGGCAGCGTTCGCGCAGCTCGCAGCCAAGGCAAAGGCCGGCTGCCCCGTTTCGAAGCTGTTCAAGACAGAGATTACGTTAGACGCCCAGCTACTGAGCTGACCACCCTTCAAGGGGCCGCAAGGCGCGCGACTGTCGCGCGCCGCGGATCATGCCCCGCGCTGAACCTCGCGCAACCGTGCCCGCGCCCTCGGCCAAGCTGACGGCGTCACGTGACGGAAGTCACGCATACACCCGTCCTTTCGATGACCTTCGACACTGCCGGGTAAGTCCATGGGCGAGCACACTTTCGCGCCATGGAAGCCATCGCGACAATCACTTGCTTAGCCGCAGCGACATGCGCCTTTACGCTGATCGGGATCATCTGGAAGCACGCCGAACGCGCGGACGGAGCGTCATGAGTGCAACGATCATCCCGTTTCGGCCGCGAACTTCAGCCACAGCAGCGAAGTCGGTGGAGTATCTACCCGCGCTCATCGATGGCCAGGTCACGGTGCACGCACTGATCGAAGCGCTCGCTTCAGCGGGATTGCACCTGCAGCAAGATCCCGCCACGGGGAAATTTCTGATCAGCCTTTGGGAATTAACCTGACTTTCAGCCTTTAGACTGTAACGGCGACAGAAGAACCGTTAGCTGGATCTCCTCGCCGTCCTTGCAGGAATGCGCCGCCGCGTCCTCCAGCCCACGCAGGAGTTCGTTGAGCTCAGCAAGCTTCGCCTTGTTGGCCCGCAGGACATAGTGCCTCGCGGCCGCATTGCGATGCTCGCCGTCGAAACGGGGACGACCATGAGCAACTGCCGTTGAGAACGCCCGCGCGCCGGCCTCTGCAATCCGAACCCCCGCTCGACCGTATGTCTTTCTGCCCTGCGGAGTTTTTACGGCTGCGGCCGAGGAGAGACGGCCAACTGCCATTGCGTATACCGCTTCTGGCCGTCTGAGGCCTGTCCGCTCTGCCGGGATGTGAAGCAGGCCGACCTCTTCCAACAGCTTGAGGTGATGATAGAGCGAGGTGACTGGACGGCCCATCTTTTGTGCGAGCTCACGCGCGGTAGCCTCTTTGTCGATGTCCAGGCGCTGAATAATCGCGAGCCGTATGGGGGAGGTCAGACTCTCGAGCTGAACCTGATTGAGTAAGTGCTTTTTGGGCATGGCTTGTGACCTCCTATAATTCAAAATATACTCATATTTTGAATTATGGTGGAGCAGGACAGTGTCAAGGAGTGACGTCTCGCCAGGAGAATGCAGCTTGTTTACCCGGCGATCTCTTGCAGTGTTTTCCGGCACGTTGCTGCTCGATGCCGTCTTCGGTTCCCCGACGCTCGCCGCGTCCTTGCCGGATGTTCTGCGCTCGGCCATCGCGGGAACCACGACGCCGGCGCTCGGCGCTCTGGTCATCCGGAGCGGCAAAGTCGATGCGGTCGCGGCGATTGGGCTGCGCCGCATTGGCCGACCGGAACGGGTCCAGATCGGCGACTCCTGGTTGATCGGATCGTGCGCGAAACCCATGACGACCACGCTGATCGCCCGGCTCGTCGATCGCGGCGCGCTATCGTGGACGGCGCCGCTGTCTGCCACGCTGCCGAACTTGGCACAAACGATGCGGCCGGAATACCGATCGGTGACGCTCGTACAGCTTCTGTCACACCAGTCCGGCCTGACGCGGGGTGACGAATTGCCGCTGGATCGATTCTTCACTGACCCTCGGCCTCTTCCCCAACAGCGGTTGGACTTCACGGCATTGGCTTTGAAGCAGCCCCCGGTGTCTGCGCCGGGAACTGCTGCTCATTACAGCAACGCCGGCTTCATCGCCGCTGCGGCCATCGCCGAGAGAGCCACGAGCGTTCCCTTCGAAGAGCTGATGCGTCGCGAGATCTTCCGGCCGCTGGGCATGTCCAGCGGGGTTTTCGGACAGCCCACGGAAGGTCAACTCTCTGGCCATCGCGACGGTCGCCCGGCGAAGCCCTCGGACAGCGGCCCAAGCTTGTACAACTCCGCCGGTCTTGTCCGCCTTAGCTTGAACGATTGGGCGAAATTCTGTCTCGACCAGTTGGCGGGCGCCAAGGGAAGAGGGAAGCTGCTGTCACTCGCTTCCTATCAGCTGATGCAAACACCCCTGCCGGGCATCGAAGACGCCTTGACATGGGGCTTTGACCCAAGCATCGGTGGACGGAAAGGGCCGGTGCTTTCACACACCGGCACCGACGAGAACTGGTACGGATCCGTCAATCTATTCCCTGTGTCGGGAGATGGCATCCTCTTGGCCACCAACTCTGGCAAGAGCATGGGTGGCGACGCTGCGGACAAGGCCGCTTTCAATGCGCTGCTACCGACCGTGAGCGCGCCCGTCTAATGTCATGTAGCTGGCGCGCCGCGCAAACGCGCGACCCGCACCCTCACCCCTCCTATCCCACCCTCACAAACCGCGCAGCCTCCCGATCCTTACGCACCGCCGCAGCAGGAAACACCTCACCATTCATTACAATGTACACACCCGCCGGCGCAATCTGCGCCGCGGCAAACGCCATCCCCAAATTGAACGACGCATCACTCTCACTGAAGCGCGCGGGCGTTAACGCACCCGTCATCACAATCGTCTTCCCCGGAATAGACGCAAGACGTGCCGCCGTTGCGGTCATCGTATCGGTCCCATGGGTAATGATGACGCGCGAGGTATTCGCGTCCGCAACGCACCGGTACAACTGCTCTCGATCGGCCTCAGTCATCTCGAGACTATCCTTCCGAAGTGCCTCGATGACCTCGAACGGGTATTTCACGTTAGCAGTCGCGAGCAGCTTCCGGACTACGGACTCTCCGACTTGGTATTCGCTAAGCGAATCGAAATAAAGCTTGTCTATGGTGCCGCCAGTAGTGACGACGGCGATCGGTACAGGTGCAGTCATAGCCTAAGAATAGCACCAGGGGCCCACATGGCCCCCGGTGCGGGTCACGAATGGCAGCTGTCAGCCAGTCCCTAAAGACGACCGTCAGCCACGGTCCCAGTGACCAGGCACAAAGTGGTAGCGCCCGTGGTGCTCATCCCAATGCTCCGGTACCCAATGCAAACCACGGCGCTCGCGAATGAAATGCCCATCTACCCACACATGCCGATGGCCATCCCAGCGGTAGTACCCAGGAGCCCAGACGAATCCCGGACGCGGTGGCGGGGCTACGATCACACGCGCCGGAGGCGGTGCAATCTCGATGTCTATCCCGACCGCGGAAAAAGCGGGCGCCACGGGGCCCATGAACATCGTCGCCGCAAAAGCGGGCAACAACAGCCGGGACAGACCTCGACTCGAGCCTGCCTGCGGATTGATTCCAGGACGAACGATAGCGGTATCCACTTTGACTCGACCTCCATTCATCAAGTAGCCACATGGCCCGGTTCCAGCGCGCGCAACGTGAACCTTCTGAGCCGTCGGCTCAAGGAGCGTCATCCCACATTAGGAAGAAACGGTTACCGGAGGGTGTCGTTGACGGGCCCAGCCGTGGGCTTAGCTGCGGGTGGCCCGGCTGGGCCTGCACGAACGCGCTGACTTATCGCGCGTCCTTCTCCTCGCGCCCACTCTCCTTGCCAATAAGATCCAGCACCTCCTGGATCAGCACCCGCATCGCGTTCGAAGCCACCTGGGGTTTACCCGCTATGATGGCGTCAGCGATCTTCTTATGGTCGGCCACGCTCGCCAGCCGCACCCCCTTGCGGCGGTTACTGATACGAATACTGAAACGCAGCGCCGTGCGCACCAGCTCGCGCAACTGAACAAAAAACTTATTGCCGCTGGCCGCCAGCACCGCGATATGAAAAGCGATATCCGACTCCAGCGGATCATCGTCGCCCCGTTCCGCTGCAATCATGCGTTCCAGCGCCGCCTGGATCGCGGCCTTCTGCGCAGGTCCGGCGACTTGCGCGGCCAGCGCGGCCGCCCCCGGCTCGATCGAGAGCCGTACCTGCGTGAACTCGACCAACAGTTCCATCCAGGGTTTGCGCTCGAGCAGCCAACGCAACACATCCGGATCCAACAGATTCCAGCTCTCCTCCGGTTGTACCCACGTACCCTGGCGGGGCCGTGCGCGCAGCAACCCCTTCGCCGTCAGCATCTTGACCGCTTCGCGCAAGACGCTGCGGCTTGCGCCGTACTGACGGCACAGGTCCGCTTCGACCGGAAAGGGGTTGCGCTTGGAGTATTTGCCCGATACGACCGCCACCCCCAGGTCCTGCACGATGTTTTGAGTCAGGTTCTGGCTGTTTGCACGATTGGGCATAGGTGTTACTGCGTAAAGCGAAAAGGGCTTGGCCGGCGCTATTCCACGAACGGCGCCACTTCTTTGCGCTGTCCGCAAAGAAATGCGTCGGCAACAAGTTGCATTGGGCTCACGTCAACATCAATGGATCGCCCGCGGACGATACCCGCGAAGTGCGCGTACAAATCCGGATACTCGCTGCCGCGCAGCTCAGGGACCGCCTTGCCGTCCAAGCGCATCTCGCCGCCGCCTTTGGACAGACTCAATCGCCCGCCATCGGTGTCCACATCGATATCCCATTGCGGCGGCCCGCCCGTGTGCAGAAAGTCCAACTCCACACGCACCGGCACCCCGTTCGCATCGGCCAGCAAAAGGTTGGCGGCAATCGGGGTTTCACAATTGCCTGGACAGCGCAACTCGGCATGCTGCAACACCAGCGCACTGGGAATGATGCGTGTCAGGATGGACAGAGCGTTGATGCCGGGATCAAAAACACCCAGGCCGCCAGCCTGCCAGATCCATGTTTGACCCGGATGCCAGACCCGCACATCCTCCTTCCAATGCACCGTCACGCTGCGGATGTTGCGGCCCGCGATCCAGGCGCGCGCCGGCTCGACGCCAGGAGCATGCCGCGAATGCCATGATGCAAAGAGTGCCACCTTGCTTTTTGCAGCAAGCGCCGCCAGGGCCAGCACCTCGCTGACCGTCACGCCCGGAGGCTTTTCCAGCAGCACATGCAGACCCCGCTGCAGAGCGAACCGGGCAACTGCATAGCGCACCTGCGGTGTCGTACAAAGCGACACGGCTTCAATGCCCGGCACTGCCTCAAGCAACTCTTCAATACTCTTGTAACTGGGCACGCCATCGAGCTTGTTGTGTGGGCTCGCAACCCCAACGAGCTCAAACGCGTCGCTGGCGCCGAGCGCGGGAATATGCTGATCACGGGCTATCTTGCCCAATCCAACAATTGCAATCCGAGTCTTTGCCATGCTACTGGGACCTTCGGCGCCGTATTGCCTGCAGCGCTTCACGTTTACTGATGAAATCCAGGGCTTCCTGGATCAACTTGTGCATCGCCCGGCCGGCCGCAACGGTCTTGCCCGCAAGGATCGCATCGGCAACCCTCTTGTGATCGGCAACGGTGGCGTGTACGCCCTTATAACGATTCGTTCTCTGAATGCTGAAACGCAGCGCGGTCGCCGCGAAACCGGCGAGCTGGGCATAAAATCTGTTGCGGGTCGCCCGCAGCACCGCCACATGAAAAGCAATGTCGGATTCCAGCGGGTCGTCATCGCCGCGAGCAGCCGCCTCCATACGCTCGATCGCGCGGCGGATAGCAGCCTTCTCTTCCCGCCCAGCCGCGCGGGCGGCCAGCGCTGCCGCCCCGGGTTCCATAACCAGCCGGAACTCCGTGAACTCGATCAGCAAGGCATGTGAGTACTTGCGCTCCAGGAGCCAGCCCAGCACGTCCGGGTCGAGGAAATTCCAATTCTCTTCCGGCTCCACCCAGGTACCGCGCCGCGGGCGCGCGCTGAGCAGCCCCTTCGCAGTCAACATCTTGACCGCTTCGCGCAGCGCCGAGCGGCTGGAGCCAAACTTGCGCGACAGCTCCGCTTCGATCGGGATCGGGCTGCCTGCCGAATATCTACCCGTGACGATAGCGATTCCCAGCTCGTTGGCGATGCCGTAGGTGAGATGCTGATCCTGCATCCACGAGCTCACGGCCGGTACTCCTCCTCGGGCAGACCCTTCACACCCACCCGGTACAGTAATACGTCCCCAGCGTTATGCTCGCTGAGCAAAGCGGCCTCACTCAGGCCAACACGGGCGGTGGTAACACACAGCACGTCGAGGTCAGGACCCGCAAAACACACACAGCTCGGTTGACTTGCAGGAACCCGAAGCGTGCGGTCAATCCGACCCTCCGGCGTGTAGCGCACGACACAGCCGGCGCCCCAATGGGCACTCCACAGGCAACCATCAGCATCGATCGCGGCGCCATCCGGCTCAGCACCGGCGGGAGTCTGCGCGAATATCCGGGCCGCGCCCAGGGTGCCTTGCGTCTCATTCAATTCAAACACCCGGATCGTACGTGTCGGCGAATCGGCAAAGTACAGCCGCCTGCCGTCCGGGCTCATACACAGGCTGTTGGAGATTCTGACCCCCGTGAGCTGCGGGCGCATCCCTGACCTTGAATCGATGCAGTACAGGCAGGCGCTCGCCGGACTTTCACTGCCCTCGACCATCGTTCCGGTCCAGAATCGCCCCTGGCGGTCCACCCGGCCATCGTTGAACCGCACAGCAGGATCGGAGTCACCATGGCGCCCCAACCAGGAAACCGCCCCGTTGTGAGTGTCATACAGTGCGACACCGCTCTCGAAGGCGGTGATCAATTGTTCGCTGCCCGCCACCAGCCCAAATGACCCGACCCGCTCCGGCGTATCCAGAACCTGGGTATTTGCCCGCAACAGTTCGTGCCGATACAGCCGCCGGCTCTGGATATCAGTCCACCACAATACCTGGCGGCGCGAATCCCACAGAATTCCCTCCCCCAGGACATTGTGGACCGGGAGGATGGCAACCGGCGTCGCGGCCGCGGCATTCGTGTTCATGCGAACTACCACCAGATCGTATAGAGCGCGATCAGAATCAACGTGACTAACAGCGCCGCGAAGTTAAAACCCCCGCTGGTCGAATAGTCGATGTTCTTCAAATCGACTTTCAGCGTCGCCTCCCGCGGCGGCTGCATGAGCGACAACACGACCGCGATGGCCATGCACGCCAGGAATACAACGCCGACGCGATCCATGAACGGCAGCGAGGGCCACGTGAACTTCAGCACCAACGACAGAACGGCCGAGGCAATGGCGGCCACCAGGGCGGCGGCGGCTGTGCAGCGCGGCCAGAACAGGCCCAGCAGGAAGATCACGCAGATGCCCGGCGTAAAAAACCCGGTGAACTCCTGGATGTACTGAAACGCCTGCTCGAAGCTGCCGAGCAGGGGTTTGGCCGTGAGCGCCGCGGTGACGAGCGCCACCACGGCGGCAAGCCGGCCAACCAACACCAGGCGCTCCTGCGAGACCTGCGGAAAAGCGACCCGGTAGACATCCATCGTAAAGATTGTCGCGATCGAGTTGATCTTCGATCCCATGGACGCAACGATCGCGGCAATCAAAGCCGCAAACACCAGCCCGCGTATTCCGTTGGGCAGCAGAGCCATCAGGTGCGGGTAAGCCTCATCCGCGCGCGGCAGGTTGGGCGCGAGAGCGACGGCCGCGATCCCCGGCAGAACGATGATCACCGGCATCAGCAACTTCAGGAAAGCTGCGAGCACGATGCCTGTCTGCGCCTCGCGGGTACTCTTGGCCGCCAGCGCTCTCTGGATGATGTATTGATTGAATCCCCAATAGGAGACATTCATGACCCACAGTCCGCCGAGCAACACGGACAGTCCCGGCAGGTCCTTGTAATGCGGATTGTCAGGCGGCAGGATCATCCGGAACCTGTCGGGGAAGTGCTCCGTAAGAATGCGAAATCCCTCGATCACACCGTGGTGATCAGAGACCGTGTCCAGGGCCCGGTAGCTGATGATCAGACCACCCAGAACCAACAGTGACACCTGTACGATGTCAGTGAGCGCAACCGCCTTCAGCCCACCGTACAGCGCATAAGCGCCCGCGAATACGGCAAGCGCTACGAGTGCCGTCTGCACCTCCACACCGGCGACCGTGTGCACGGCCGTGGCACCCAGCCAGAGAATCGACGTAAGATTCACAAACACGTAGACACCGAGCCAGAAGACCGCCATCACGCTCCGGACACTCGGGCTGTAGCGCCTTTCCAGGAACTCCGGCATCGTGTAAATGCCATTCTTCAGAAACACCGGCAGAAAATACTTCCCGACGATGAGTAGAGTGAGCGCAGCCATCCACTCATACGAGGCGATACCGAGCCCGATCACGTAGCCCGAGCCGGACATCCCGATGATCTGCTCGGCGGAAATATTGGCCGCAATCAGCGACGTGCCGATGGCCCACCAGGGCAGCGCGCGGCTCGCCAGAAAGTAGTCCTGGGCGGTCTTCTTGTGCGTGCCGCTCTCACGCGATACCCATTGCGCGAGCGCAAAGATACCGACGGCATATATCCCGACGATCCAGCAATCCAACATTGAAATTGTCACGCAGCTCCCCCGTTATCCGCGTCTCATCCCTGGTCAGAGCTGACGTGCCGCCCGCAAGGCCTGCACGAGTTGGCGTGCGCGCCGTTCGATTTCAGGCAGATCGTACTCAGGACGAAACAACTCTGAGCCAAAGCCAAAGCCTGCGGCGCCGGCGCTGAGCCAGGCAGGAACCTCCGCAGCCCCAATACCGCCGACCGGAAACACTCTGACACCCGCGGGCAGCACGGCGCGCAGCGCCTGCAGATGCCGCGGACCGTAACTGGCCGCCGGAAATAATTTCAGCTGCGTCGCCCCCGCGCGGATGGCGCTGAAAGCCTCCGTCGCCGTTGCGATTCCGGGCATTACCTGCATGCCCATCTGCACGGCACCCCGGATGACTTCCGGATCGCAATTGGGCGCGACAATGAGCCGGCCTCCCGCCGCGTGCGTTCGCCGCACCGCATCCATGTCGAGGACGGTACCTGCCCCAATGAGGCAGTCAGAACCGTGAGCCGCCACCAGGGCGGCAATACTGGCGAACGGGTCGGGCGAGTTGAGAGGTACTTCGATGATCCGAATACCCTCGGCCCGCAGAACAGCTGCGATTTCGACCACCCGCGCGGGCTGAACGCCGCGCAGGATGGCAACGAGTGCGGATTCTCCGACTACCGATTCAATTTGCATTGGCCACCGACCCACCTGTCAGTTGTCGTCTCACCTGCGCCAGACCTGCAACGGCCGCCATGTCACCGTCCGTCCTGCTTGCCTCGTAACGCTGCAGCCCGAGACCCGCCGCATAAAGATCCATCAATTGAGGTGAGCCTATCAGGTGCACCACGCGGGCGACGATCGAATTCGCGAACACGTCCAAGGCACCGACGATGTCGCTCGCGATCAGAAGACCGGACAGGAACGAGGCCGCCTCAGGCGGCGCGAGCTGTGCATCGAGACTGCGGCTGCGGCACTCGAACAGCCGGTGCAGTACTTGCGCCATGGGAAACCGATCCACCTGGGCAAGTCCGAGCTTGAAAGCAGGCGCGCTGGCATCGGCAGCGCCACCCGGCTCGCGCACCAACACGCTGCGATCGCGCAACAGAGTAAACAATTCCCCCGTCGGCGCTGTCAAAAACTCGATGACGGCACCGTCTTCCAACAGGACCCACTTCGTGTGCGTACCGGGGAGGCACAGCAGCCGACGCCCCTCACGCAGGGCCGGCTTCAGCTGCATCGCGCCCAGAATTTGTGTTTCCTCACCGCGCATGACGTCAGGCGCGTCAAACGGGTTACGGCAGGAAAGCCCGGGAATGATCCGAATGCTACCGCCGCGCAGCGTTGCGCAAGCCGTGGCGATGTCTTCCGGCCTGGCAGGGCAGGCGAGATAGGGCGCCTGAACCCAACCGATGGTAGACCCGACCATCCCGCACAACACCGCGGGCGCCTCGTGTGGCTGGTTAGTCCACTTCACCAACAAGGAGTCGAAGACCTGCTCAAACCGCCCCTGGCTGTCGGCCGCTCCTGGGCCGCTGGCCGATTGCAGCACCGTGCCACTCGCGTCGCACAGGAACAGGCGCAGGTTGCTGGTGCCCCAATCGCCGGCAACAAAACGGACTGAACTCATCAATGTGACTCTCGTTCGACTGTGCTGCCACTGGCGCCCGTCAGGAAATCGAGATCACAGCCGCGATCCGCCTGCAGCACATGTTGTATATACAGACTGTAGTAGCCGCGCGAATACTTCGGTTCAGGGCGGCGCTGTTTCCAGGCTGCCGCACGCGACGCGAGCTCTTGTTCCGTAACGAGCAATTCCAGCTGCCGTTTCGGCCCATCGAAAAGAATCTCATCACCGTCCCGCACCAGGGCCAGTGGTCCCCCGGCCTCAGCCTCCGGTGCCACGTGCAACACCACAGTACCGAAGGCAGTGCCACTCATCCGCGCATCCGATATGCGCAGCATGTCCCGCATCCCTCGTTCCAGGAGCTTACGCGGCAACGGCATGTTGCCCACCTCGGGCATTCCCGGGTAACCCTTGGGCCCACACCCCTTCAACACCAGTACCGAATTCTCTGTCACGTCGAGCTCTGGAGCATCGATGCGCGCGCGCAGGTCTTCGATCGACTCGAACACGACGGCACGGCCGCGATGCGAAAAGAGCGACGGACTCGCTGCACTCGGCTTGACAACCGCGCCATTGGGGCAGAGGTTACCTTTTAACACCCAGATTCCCGAGACCGTATTCGCCGGCTCGGCGAGAGTTCTGATGACCTCGCGATTGTAACATTCGGCCGCGGCGAAACTGGTGCCGAGCGGTTCGCCCCAAATGGTCGGGGCAGTCAGATCGAGCAGGGGCGCAAGCTCCTTCAGCACGGCCGGCAGGCCACCCGCGTAGTGGAGGTCTTCCATCAGGAAGCGCCCCGAGGGCTGCAGGTCCACCAGCAACGGCACCTGCGCCGACAGCCGGTCGAAGTCTGCCAGCTCGAGCGGGATCCCCAGCCGGCCCGCAAACGCCAACAGGTGAATGACCGCGTTGGTCGAGCCGCCGATGGCGCTCATCAGCCGGATGGCATTCTCGAATGCGGTGCGCGTCAGGATCTTCGAGAGCCGCACATCGTCGCGGGCCATCTGCACGATCAATCGGCCGCTCTCGTGCGCAATCCGGCGGCGCTGGGCATCGACCGCGGGGGTCGTTGCATTGAAGGGCAGCGCCATACCCATCGCCTCCATCAGGCAGGCCATCGTCGAGGCACTGCCCATGGTCATGCACGTTCCAGGGGTACGGGACATACCTGATTCCGCAGCCATGAATTCGCCGAGCGACAACTTGCCCGCGCGCACATCCTCACTGAACTTCCAGACATCCGTCCCGGAGCCAATGTCGCGGCCGCGAAATTTGCCGTTCAACATCGGGCCCGTTGACACGACCAAGGTCGGCAGATCGACACTCGCAGCGCCCATCAGCTGGCCCGGCGTAGTCTTGTCGCAGCCCCCGAGCAGGACGACCGCATCGATCGGATTGGCGCGGATCGACTCCTCGACCTCCATCGCCAAAAGATTGCGAAACAACATGGCCGTGGGGCGCATCTGCGTCTCCCCCAGCGACATGGCCGGGAATTCGAGCGGCACACCGCCCGCCTCCCAAACACCGCGCTTCACGTGATCGGCGACGTCGCGCAACCCAGCGTTGCACGGCGTAAGCTCGGACCACGTATTACAAATTCCAATGACCGGCCGGCCGTCAAAGGCATCCTGGGGTAGTCCCTGGCTCTTCATCCAGCTGCGGTGGATGAAGCCGTCCTTGTCCTTTGGTCCATAGCTCCGGCTGCTGCGGAGCGGCTTTTTGGCTTTAGTCATTTATATGATTAATGTACCATGCGGGTTGCTTGACCACCAATCAGTAAGTTACTTGACCAGTGGCAAGTAATTTTTATAATATAAATGCGATTTAATCAAACTTTAGGCGCCCGTCCCAGCCTGCGCTGCGTACCTGCGCGCCACACCGGGGCCCGCTAACCGTGCGTCGCATTTCAAGAGTCGTCCTTGCTCTTCTGAGCCTGCTCGTGCCGCCGTTGGTGACAGCCGCCGCCGAGCGGCCCACAAGCCCGCCGCAGAAGGCGAATGGCGCCGTCGATCCGTCGGCCACGTCTCACACCCAGCCGAATGACATGCGAAGGACGTCATTCAACGATGACTGGCGTTTCTACCTGGGTGACACCCCGGCCGCCCAACAACCCGAATTCGACGACAGCCACTGGACACCCCTGCGCCTGCCCCACGACTGGGCCATTGCCGGCCCATTCGATCCCGCCATCAATCCTCACACCGGAGCCCTGCCAATCGCCGGCACCGGCTGGTACCGCAAGAGCTTCAAGGTCCCGCCGGGCAGCGAACGGCGCTACTACTCCGTTGAGTTCGATGGCGCAATGTCAAACTCAACCGTGTGGCTCAACGGCCATGAGCTCGGTGGGCGCCCTTATGGCTACATCGGGTTCGCATTCGATCTGACACCTTTTCTGCGTACCGATGGCACCCCCAACGTCATAGCCGTGCGGCTCTCTCCCGAACCCAACTCCTCGCGCTGGTACCCCGGCGCCGGGATCTACCGGAACGTCTGGCTGTATTCGACAGGCCCCGTATCGGTGGCACATTGGGGAACTTATGTCACCACACCGAACGTCTCCCGCGGGAGCGCAACGGTCGAGGTGAAAACGGAGCTGGTCAATCGCCTGGCCGGCGAATCAAAGTTGACCCTCCGTTCATCAATCATGGACAGCAACGGTCAAACCGTAGCTCATGTTGATACACCGGCCAGGCTCCCGGGCAGCGGTAGTCAGACCCTGCCGACCCGCTTGACCCTGCAACACCCGAGGCTATGGGACACCGACGACCCATACCTGTATTCGTTGGTCTCAGAGTTGATTTCCAACGGTGAGGTCGTCGATCGCTACATCACGCCCTTCGGCGTTCGCACGCTTGCATTTGACGCGAACAAGGGTTTTTCGCTCAATGGGCGGATCGTGAAGCTGCACGGCGTCTGCCTCCATCACGATCTGGGTGCTCTGGGCGCCGCAGTCAACCGCCGCGCCGTCGAACGCCAGCTGCAGATCATGAAGGACGCCGGCGTCAATGCGGTGCGAACGAGCCACAATCCGCCCGCTCCCGAGCTTCTCGAATACGCCGATCGGATGGGCCTGCTCGTCATGGACGAGTCCTTCGACATGTGGCGGATCCCTAAAGTACCGAATGGCTACAGCAAGTACTTCGACCAGTGGTCCGAGCGGGACCTGCGCGACATGGTACGGCGGGATCGGAACCACCCCAGCGTCATTCTGTGGAGCATCGGCAACGAGATTCCAGAACAGAAGAGCCCGGACGGCTGGAAGGAGGCACGGCGTCTGACACATCTGTTCCACGAAGAAGATCCCACTCGCCCGACCACGTCAGCCTTCAACAACTGGGATGACGCCATCCGCAACAAGCTCGCCGATGAAGTGGATATTCCCGGTTTCAACTACAAACCGACCTTCTACCAGCGCATCCACAAAGAGCACCCCAAGTGGATAATCTACGGTTCCGAGACGGCCTCCTGTGTCAGCAGCCGCGGGACCTACCATCTGCCGCTGGAGAAGTACGAGAAACATCCGTCATTACAGCTCAGCAGCTACGACATCATTGCCCCCAACTGGGCTTATTGCCCCGATGCAGAGTTCGCCGCGCAGGAAGCCTTCCCAGCGCTCCTGGGCGAATTCGTCTGGACGGGTTTCGACTACCTGGGCGAGCCGACCCCCTATTTCGGCGAACACGTCGATGTCAGTCACGATTGGCCGGCACGCAGCTCCTATTTCGGCATGGTCGACCTGGCGGGATTTCCGAAGGATCGCTACTACCTCTATCAGAGCGTCTGGTCGCACAAGCCCATGGTTCACGTGCTGCCGCATTGGAACTGGGAGGGCCGCGAGTCCCAGGAGATCCCCGTCATGGTGTACTCCAATGCCGAGGAGGTCGAACTGTTACTCAACGGCAAGTCGTTGGGCCGGAAAAAGACATTCACCACCAACGTCACATTGCCCGTCGGACCCAATATCAGCCCGACACGAGAATTCTCGAGCAAGTATCGACTTCTATGGTCTGTACCGTTCCAACCAGGAGCATTGACCGCAGTCGGTTATACGGCAGGCAAGGAGATAGCGCGGGATGAAGTCAGCACAGCGGGCGCACCCGCGCGTATCAAGCTTGTGGCGGACCGAAATGTCCTCCAAGCCGATGGTGACGACCTGTCCTTCGTAACCGTTCGCATCGAGGATAAGGACGGCCACCTGTCTCCTATGGCCGATAACATGGTGACCTTCCAGGTATCCGGAGCGGGAACCATCGCCGCCGTCGATAACGGAAACGCGGCGAGTGTCGAGCCCTTTCACGCCAACTACCGCAAGGCATTCAACGGACTCGCGTTGCTGATCGTGCGTTCGAGCCCTCACGAGGCGGGACGGATTCAGGTCGTCGCGACGGGCGTCGGTCTGACGCCCGCGCGGCTCGAGATAGACACTCAGAGCCGCGTCTCACCCCATGTTATTTCGCCCCTTCGACCTTGAGCTTGTTCACAACATGGCCGCTGCCGACTACCTGCTCGGCCTTTTGCGCGATGCTGTTCCTTTCCGCTTCCGTTTGAACGACGCCATTCAAGGTCACCGTGCCGTTGACCGCGACGATTTTGGCATTGTGGGCGTAGCTCGATAGCGTCTTGTCGGACATCACGCTTTGCCGGATTTGCTGCGTAATCTTCAGATCCGACGCAGTGTTCTTTTGATCGTCGGCGCTTGGCGACCTGTTGCTATCCAGCTTATTGCTTTTGGTGTTATCGGGCGCGGCAACACCGCCGCTCGACGCTTCCGGAGACTGGGCGACGGCCAAGTCCACCGTGAGGGCCAGTATCGGCACGATGACGCACGCAAGGGCTGCTTTGGTTTTCATAAATTTCCACATCAGATGTTGTTGAGAAAAAGGGAGCTGCTCTGCCCCCTTTTCCAAGGCGGTTCTTCAAAGGCTCAGTGTTTCAGTAAGCCGCGCGCGATTTCGCAGGGCCCGCCGCGCTGGCCTCGCCGCTCGATGCGATATCCTCGGCCCCGGTGGACTGGAGCATCTCCTTCGCGCGCTTCACCTGGTCGGACGTGTCACAGTGAACCGAGAGCAGCGTGCCCCCATTTTTGACTCGCCCTTCGTATCGCTTTGCCTCGTACTCCGGAATCCCCATCCCCACGAGGGCCCCCACGAGGCCACCGACCGCTCCGCCCACTCCGAGCCCGGCCAAGCCCGCCATGATGGGGCCCGCCGCAATGAATGGCCCCAGGCCCGGAATCGCCAGCGCCCCGATGCCGGCCAGGACCCCCAGTGTGCCGCCTATGACACCACCCGTCGTGACCCCAACGGTGGTGCCTTCAGGTGCCTTGGTGTCCTTCTCATGCGCGAACTCTTTGGTACTGCGAGTATCCGGCAACAGGACCGAAATGTCGGAGCTTGCAAACCCCGCCACCATCAACGATTGAACCGCGCGTTCCGCATGCTCCGCGGAAGGATATATCCCAAATACAGCCGTATTCTTGCCAGCCATGATCACTCCTCACTTGTTTGAAACGACGCTGCAACGCGTCAATATCTCAGCAGGAAGGCATTAGACCTCGTGGCGGCGGGTCGAGATGTAGGAGCCTCTCCTGAGGTGGTGTCAGTAGACACGCGAACTCGTTCGCACGCCTCCAACTTCCAGCGGCGTGCCAAGCCCGGATCCCAAATGGGGACGGCATCCATCTTGCTGCCGGACAAGACAGCATCAAGCCCGAGGGAACTCGTATGTCCATACTCGACAAAGTCGTAGCGGCGGTGACACCGCCGGAAAGCATTGAGGCCCGTCGCAAGGCGCGAGAGAAGGCGCGCGCCGCAGCCGGCCACAATGACTGGTTGGATCACATTCTGCAGCACCATGCTCAGATCGAGGCTGCGTTTGCCGCCGTCAAAGCAACGTCGGACGCCACTTCGCGCCTTGCGGCCCAACGCGAGCTCGCCCTCATTCTGACTGGTCACGCAAACGCCGAGGAAGTCGCGATCTATCCTGCCCTGGTGCGGTTCGGGCACAAATCGCATGGCATGGCAGGTTATACCGAGCAGGCCGGAGCGAAAGCCAACATGGGTGAGCTCGAGTACCTGGATCCCATGAGCCAGGAGTACCTGGACAAGCTCGAGCACATACGCGGCGCTGTGGCACACCACATGTACGAGGAGGAGAGCAGCCGCTTCCTCGATTTAACGAAGCTCACACCTGGTGAGCAGGCGCGCCTGACTGAACGGTACGATGAAGAGTTTGAGCGGTACGTCGGCGATGAGTTGGCTCACGGAAATCATCTGCCGCGAGAAGCTCGTGGCACCAGAGCCCCCGGCGGCACAACCGGCATGCGGCCGGAAAAACATTGATCGGACTCGGGAGTCATCTTCGCGGTGCGGCTGCCGATGCAAGAGCAGCCGCATCATGAGTCCGCGTAGGAATCGCCGAGTGACTCCAAAACCTTGCGCAGCAGATCGGCCAACTCGCTGCGCTCCTTCCGCGTGAGGGCAGCGAGTATCCGGTTCTCCGTTTCAAGATGATCCGGCAACGTCCGCTTGATCAGCAAAAGTCCCTTCTCGGTCAGTGTCACGTGTACACCGCGGCCGTCTGAATCGCTCGGAGTGCGCTTTACCAACCCCCCCTCCTCGAGGCGATCCAGACGCTGTGTGATCGCCCCCGAGGTGACCATCGACGCGCGCATCAGCTCGAGCGGCGTCAACCGGTGCGGTGGGCCGGCACGGTAGAGAGTCGCCAGCACATCGAAAGATGGGCGGTCGAGCCCGTGCGCGTTGAATGTACGACCGATCTCGTCACCAGCCAGGCGAGAGAGCCGCGTGAGACGTCCCACGATCCCCATCGGCGAAACGTCGAGGTCCGGGCGCTGCGTGCGCCATTGCTTGAGTATGAAGTCGACGTGATCCGCCATGACCCGGCCTCAGCCTGTTCGACGTGTCCATGCCCCCGCGATGATTTCGCGGCTCTGGCTGCAGCGTCGCGCGAACTCTAGCAAGTTTCTTAGCACTAAGCTATTATTGTTTAGCGCTAAGATACATTGCTGCCGGATGGCAGCCCTCGCACCCGCGGTGTGAGGCTCAATAGGAGACCTGACATGAGATACCTCTGCGAAACGTGCGGCACCCAGTATGGCGATACAACGACGCCCCCCGCGTTCTGCGCCATCTGCTCGGACGAACGTCAATATGTGGACTGGTCTGGACAACGTTGGACGACCCACGACGAGCTTGCGCGGACGCATTCGATCCGGATCGAGGATGAAAGTGGTCTCACCGCGCTCGGCCTTTCGCCGGATTTCGCGATCAACCAGCGGGCGCTCCTGGTTCCGACGGACAATGGCAACATTCTGTGGGAATGCCTGAGCGCGGTGACCCGAGAGGCCGTTGCAGCGATCCAGGCCAAAGGCGGCATCGAGCGCATCATCATCTCGCATCCCCATTTTTATGCCGCGATGGGAGAGTGGAGTGACGCGCTGGGTGGCGTGCCGATCCTGCTACACGAAGCTGACCGGCAGTGGATACAGCGGCCTCATGCCGCCATCGAGCATTGGAGCGGCGACGAGCTTCGACTCTCCCCCACGATCACCTTGATTCGCTGTGGCGGACATTTCGCCGGGAGCACGGCGCTGCATCTTGCGGACGGGCCAAAGCCCGGAGGCGCCCTCCTGTCGGGGGATGCCTTGCAGGTCATCATGGATCGCCGCCACGTCTCGTTCATGTACAGCTATCCGAACCTCATCCCGATGCGCACCACCGACGTCGTCGCGATGCGAGAACGGCTTTCGAAATACCGGTTCGAAGACGTGTACGGCTACACCTGGGGCCGGAACATCATCGGCGGCGGGCGAGAGGCGGTCGATCGGTCCTATGAACGCTACTTGAGCGCAGTGTCTGGTTAGGACATTCCCGCCACAGGCTCAAACTCACCTGCATCGTTCCCAGCATGGCGCGAGTGACAGTTTTGGGGCCGCGGCATCTCCTCCAACACAATCACGGGTCGACCTTGATTACCGTCTTGCCGACCGCCTGGCTCCCGGCATACCAGGCCAAAGCGGCCGGTGCTTCGCTGAAGCCAAACACCCTGGCGATCACCGGCCGTACACGGTGCAATGCAACTGCGCGCATTACATTTGCCAGCTGCACGCGGCTGCCGGCAATCACCGGTCGCACCACAGCTCCGGACAGGAAGATCTCGCTCGCGTCGATCAACGACGGTCCACCTCCGACCGAACCCACTAAGCTCAGGGTTCCAGCGTTCGCCACCGCCTTGAGAGAGTGCGGCATTGTGCTGCCGCCACCCACTTCAACTACGTGTTGTACGCCTAACCCGCCGGTGAGGCGCCGCACTTCGACACCCCATTCAGACGTGCGACGATAATTCACGACTTCGTCGGCGCCCAGCGCGCGCAACTGCTCGGCTTTCTGATCGGAAGAGGTGGTGGCGATTACGCGGGCGCCCGCCGCCTTGGCGAGTTGAAGGGCGAACAGCGATACACCGCCTGACCCGAGCGTGAGTACGTCGTCACCAGCCAGCAAGGTCCTTGCACCGCCGGTCAACGCGTTCCATGCAGTAACGGCCGCGCAAGGCAGAGTTGCCGCTTCCTCATAGGACAAGTGCTTGGGGATCTGCACCAATGCCTCTTCCGGAAGCACAGCATATTCGGTGAGCAACCCGTCTAACGTCCCTCCCAGCTGCGGCGTGCTGCCTCCGGCGAACGGCCCATCCAGCCAATTCGGAAAAATCGCCGCGACCACACGATCGCCGACCTTCACGCACCGAGTATCCTCGCCGAGCGCCACCACCTCGCCGGCGCCATCGCACAACGCCACCGCGTCGGCCTTCACAGGAAGCGGGTAGCGTCCATACTTTAGGATCAGGATTTCGCGGTAGTTCAGTGAGGTGGCATGCACGCGCAGCAACACCTCACGCCGTCCCGGTTTTGGAATCTCTCGGTCACGAAGCGTCAGGCCATCCAGGCCGACACCCGACCCATTCAAATGCCAGCTCTTCATAATCTGCAGCGCTGCTCGAGGAAGTCCATGAGCCAAAGTCTGGGCCGCAACTGGGCTATCCGTCCAACGCATTCCAGTCATACACTCCATGCATGAACGACATAGCCTTCCCCGCTCCTTCGCGTCTGGAAACCCGTGACCTGCGGCTCATAGTTGCATTGGCGACCGCGCGCACAACGACCGCGGCCGCCAAGTCGCTGCACCTCACTCAACCGGCCGTCAGCCGCGCGTTAGTGGGCCTCGAGCAGCGACTCGACGTGACTCTATTTGACCGTACGCCGCGTGGCCTCGAGCCCACGGAAGCCGGGCGCACACTTCTGGCGAGTGCGCCCCGTCTGCTCCAAGAGCTCAACCTACTCGAGGCCCAACTTCGCGGGAAAGCGCTCCCGCAGCAGCATTTGCGGCTAGTTTGCGAGTGCTACACTGCATATCACTGGATGCCCACCGTACTTCAAGCCCTGAAGGCCAGCCTTCCGGGCATCGATCTGTCGATAGCACTCGAATACACCGGCGATCCCATCGCGGCCCTGCAATCAGGGGAACTCGACGTGGCGCTGATCACCGAAGCGCCCACGCCACGCAGCCGCGGCATCGGCGTAAAACCACTGTTCTTCGATGAGATCGTGTTTATTCTGTCGGCCTCGCACCGCCTCGCATCGCGCCCGTCACTGACACGCGCCGACTTGCAGGATGAAGTTCTTTTTGCCGCGCACGCCCCCACCCGCGACGCCCAGTGGTTTCCCAAGGCAACTCTTGTGGGCAAGCGCGCAGACCGCGCACTCAATTTTCAGGAAGTACCGTTGACGGAGGCCATAGTGGACTTCGCGCGCGCCGGACTCGGTATCGGTGTGTTATCGGAATGGTTGGCCGAGCCACACCTGAAGCGCCGGGAAGTGATCGCCAGACGTTTAGCTTCGGGGCCAATCCTCAGGCCCTGGCGCCTGATGTGGCGAAAGGAAGTTGAAGAAGCGGCTCTGCGATTGTTTGAAGCGCTGGAGAAGTCAGGACCGCGCCTCGTCACATTGCCACCGGTGCCTGGCCTACGGCGTCGCAGTGGTTGAGTGAAAGGCAGTGCCTGGAAACGCCTGCGCCTGCGCCGCCGCGCCAGCCTAAGGAGACCGCTCGGAAGTCCGGAATGGGCGTACTACGCCGCCAGCTGATCGTGGCCGCCGCCTCAGGGGCCGCGTAGGTTCTTTGGTGCTTTCACCCAGGAGAACCGGAACGAGAGGGGAACCAGGAGTGCTTGGTTGCTTGGTCTCGGGCGCCGTGCACTTGTAATGCGCTCACCCGGACGGTGCGCACCGTGGGGGCGGCACGGGCTCGGGGAGCTGACTGTGGGGAGTTGTGTGGCGGGCAGATCACTTGGAATGGATTTGGGCGCACGCCCGGGTGAGCGCATTACAAGAGCACGTCTCCCTTTTAACCCGATTGCTCGGTGTGATGGCGCTCACCGCCTGGAGGGACGAAGTGCCGCCTGCATGGAATCGACCCCTATACGAATCTGGTTGATATCCTCCAGCGTGTTTGTCAACATTCCGTTAGGCGGATCACCGAGCTCACTCCGCGACTATGGAAGCAACACTTCGCCGATCATCCGCTTCAGAAAGGCCTGGTGAAACATTATCACTTCAGGACGGACGGATCGTCGAGCATTGGGACGTGGCGGACAGGTTGGCATTGCGCGTCGACCTCGGCGGGTCTTAGGCATCTTCGCGGATCGGTCTCGATTAGAGCGCACTCGGCGCGGGCAGGAATTCAAGCGAAGCTTGCATCCATGAGACTCGTGGGCGAGTCTTGCGGCCTCCACGTCCTCGATTGGGGAGATAGGGCGTCTTTCTCATGATGTCGGAAGCAGAGATCAAATCCGTTTACTCCAACAACGCCAACCTGCGCGTCGAACACACTCCCCGTGCAGGCGCGCCGGCGGTTCTGCTCTTGCACGCGCTCGGTGTCTCGCTGGAGATGTGGGACGAGCAGACGAAGGCGCTCGCCTCTCACTATGAAATCATCCGCTTCGACGCGCGCGGCCACGGGAAATCCACGATCGGCGGCCCTCCGGAAGCCACCATGGAGCTGCTTGCAAGCGACGCACTGGCAGTGATGGATGCTTGCGGCGTCGGTCGCGCTCACGTGTGCGGTCTATCGCTCGGTGGGATGGTGGCCATGCACATTGCAAGTCGTTCACCCGAACGAGTGCTGAAGGCCGTGCTGTGCAATACCACGGCATACATGCCACCCCGGGAAACCTGGGAAGCGCGAATTCAGACCGCGCTGACGCAAGGAGTGGAACCGCTGATCGAAGGTATCCTCGGGCGCTGGTTCACCGCCGATTATCATCAGGCCCATCCCGAAAGTGTGGACAAGATACGGTCGCTCCTGCGGCAGGCGAGCCCGGCAGGCTTTGCCGCATGCTGCGCGGCCATTCGCGACATGGATCAGCGTGACACGATTCGCCGGATCAGGGCCGAGACCTTGGTGATTGGCGGCTCCAAAGACATCGGTACTACGCCTGCTCAAGCACAACTGATCGCGAGCTCGATTGCCGGAGCAAGACTGATGATCCTCGAAGCGGCCCACCTATCCAATATCGAATGGGAAGAAGCTTTCACGGGGACGCTGCTCCGTTTCCTTGACGGTACGTTGTAGCGAGCACACCGGCAGCTGCATTCGCGTCGCTACTCAACGAACGCTTCTTTCTCGCGCCTCACGAACGCGCGAAAGGAGGTCGCTGGGCCTCCGGTGACCTCTTCGATATCACGCGTCGTCCACGCAAAATCCGGCAATTCGCCTCGCTGCATGCGTTCCGCGATGTTGACGATGCATTCGAAGTAGGTACGTTCCATCAATCCGGCTATGGGAAGCTGTGAAACATCCTGCGGCGACAGCGGTTGGTAGTGGACGGGCCTTCGCAGTTCCTCCGACAGCACCACTGCGGCTTCGTCCATCGTGAGCGCCTCGGCGGAGAGAAAGTAACGCCTTCCGGCATGCCGGGTCGGGTCCAGTAGTGCGCGAGCAGCGACGCGCGCCACGTCGCGACAGTCCACTAACCCCACTCGCTGACCCGCAAAGAACATCCGCAGGGCGCCCGCAGTCATGGCACCAACGAAGTTCTGCATGAATGCGTTCGGATTGAGGTGTGTGAAGCTCAAGCCGGATGCCTCGATGTACGTCTCGACCAGTTGATGCCACACGAAGTGCCGCACGAGACGGCTGGAGGGCCCGCCGGGAGGATGGAACGTACCGACGTGTACCACGTGCGAGATACCAGCCGCCTTCGCGGCATCGATGAGGTTCTTGCTCTGCTCCAGCATCGCGACGGTATACCCAGTCACGAGAAAGAGCCTGTCGATACCCTCCAGCGCCGGTGCGTACGTACTCAGATCCTCGAGATCGAGATGACGCGCGTCGACCCAAGTGGGCAACCGCTCATCGCGTCCAGCTCCGGTGCGCCCCCGGCGGCTCGCCGCGAAGACGCGCGCATGACCCTGTTCTTCCGAATCTGCAAGCTCGGCGAGCAGATGCGAGCCTACTCGGCCGGTGCCACCTAGAATGAGAATATTCATGGGTTCGATTGAACCGATGATCAATGTCCCGCGCAAGAAATGACTCGGATGGAACTCAGTATCATCGATGTTACTGCTGCGAAAGGAGAGCTGAATGATCGTGAATGGACCCGGTAGCGAGCAGATCGAGAGTTGTGTGGTCCGCAACGTGCTGAGCCGCTTCAGTGATCGCTGGAGCGTGCTGGTGCTCTGTCAGCTGGAGCACGGGACGTTGCGGTTTTCAGCGATCAAAGCGCTCATTGGCGACATTTCGCAGCGCATGCTGGCGCGCGCTCTGCGCCGACTAGAGCAGGACGGCCTGATTGAACGCCGCGTGCACGCGACAGTGCCGCCCAGCGTCGAGTACTCCCTTACTTCATTGGGCCGCTCATTGCTCGGCCCGTTGCATTCCATGATCCACTGGGCAGAGCTCAACGAGCATAGAGTGCACGCGGCACGCGCATCGTATGTTCCGCCACGCCGCTATCCGCCTGCTGCGGATTTTTGATGAGCCGCCTCTGTAGCGAACGACCAAGCGGTCTTGATCCGGTGATTGGCAGCTGCAGGGACTCGGAAGTGATTGAATCGATCGTGAACGATGCTAGCTAACATGCCATGAGCCTCATCGAGCAGCTCGACGTCGCAATGGGTAGCCAAGGACCCGGATGCATCGAACCCAGTGACGTGGGTGGGTCGCAGGAAGCGTTACCCATGTCCCCGGAATAGACAGTGAGAGATTTGGCGCGGCCGGAGGGATTCGAACCCCCGACCCCAACGTTCGTAGCGTTGTACTCTATCCAACTGAGCTACGGCCGCGCTGAGAACCCAATTTTACCATTCGTGCCGGCGCATTGCGCCCCGCAAATCCGCCCCGGCGCCCGTGGTCACTGCCTGGTTACTCCGCAATCCACGAACCCAAAGTGGGATTCGTAACTTGCTGATTCCAGTACCAAAACCGGGCGAGTCGAACTAAGCGTTGGCTTCTTCGTAGCCAGGCACTCTATCCAACTGAGCTACGGGCGCGCTGCCTCAAAAAGAAAGTGGCGGATCAGCCGTCCGGCCCTAATTTTTGGGGCCGCGATCTTATCACAACGATCCCGCCCGCCAAGCCCGCTATAGCCACCCCGTGAGCATCATTTCGCAGCGCCGGACGAACCGGTCCGACCCGAAGCGCCCCGCGGACAGGATCACGGCTCCGATGCCGGCGCAAACCCGCCCTGCCAGCGACGGCGAAACGGCCGCCAGTGCCGGCACCATTTCCAGTGAGAATCCGAGCGCGACGAACACCCCGCCCAGTAAATATAGAAAGTACCGCGCGCGCCGCGCGTTCCGATCCTCGCTCATGCGGCGGCATATTACAGAGCGCCAGCTCCAAGTGCCGCCGGCCCCGCTTACCGAACCAATCCCACCGACCGACTAATCGCCGGCTCCCGCGCAAGCTGTCGCAACAACCCCGCCCGCGACGTCTGCAATCCGATCGGCCGCGCACTCGGTGGCGCCGGCGCCAACTCCCCTTCCTCTTGATCCGCCCACCCTGGCCTCACCCAATTCCTCGAACGCTTTGCGTGCCGCACGTTGATATCTCCCCAACGACGCTGCGAATGATACAGACATTAGGCATTCGTAGCGTGACCGTCTGTCGACACAACCCGCGCTCGAACGTCGGATTCTTCCTACCAACCAGCGGGAGCCGGCGCGCGGCCGCAGCTTCTCTTACCGCAGCTTCGAATTGGCAGTAGGAAGAGGAGCCGCGGCTTGCTTCGAGGCCGGCTTGTCTGTCGATTTGACTCCCGGCTTCGGCGGAGGCGGACCCTTATGCTCCGCCTCCGCCAACATAGCCGCGCAGTTCTGATCCTTGGCGAGCCCTGGGTCCACGAACGCAAGCACCGCCGCAATCGGAGTAGCAATCGCCCCCAGCGCAGCCGCAATTGCCCCCTGTTTCGCCGTGCTCCCAACATCGACCCCTATCGACGGCTTGCGCAAATGGCCCTTCACCTCAATCGGGGTACGCAGCCGGGTCAGCCGGATCTTCTTCGGCTCCCCCTTGATCTCCAGATTCAACTCCTCCGGCCCGAGCTTGATGTCCCCCTTGCCCTTGATGACCACGTTCTCGGTATCGAACGTCACATTCTCAGCGTTCATCAGCCCGTCTTTGATATTGAATTGCGCGACACCGCAGCGGATCTGGGCGCGATCCTGCGGCTTGGTGAGCAGCAGGCCCACACCCTTCGCCACATTGATCCCCGTAAGCTCGGCGAAAGCCGACCTGACCTCACCATTGGGAAGGACGACCGTCAGCACGCCGTTCGCGTTCGACATCACTCTATGTACAGAGTCCCCCGTCCCGTCGATGACAGCACGCGCCTCCATGACTCCGCTGAGCGGCGTGGGAGCATCAGGTGCCGCATTTTTGGTCTTCAACTGATCAAGCTGAATGTCCTTCACGCGCACATCGATGTGAACCTTCGGCACGTCCTTACGGGCATCGATCTTCACATTCCCCGCCAGATGCCCCTGAGGCATCTCGAACGCAAACGGATCAAGTGCGAGCACGCCATCGTCCAGCTTCACGTGCATGGCCACCTGTTTGAAAGGAACACTCCCCGCGTCGATGGACTTGGCTCGAAAGTGCACGTCCGCATCCATCGCCCGCACACGCTCGACCTGCAGATGCGCATCCGGGAAGAGCCGGGCGTTCGGGTCAGCCGGCGGAGCCTTCTCCTTAGGCTGCGGCCGTTGTTTCGAAGCCTCGACTGCTTGCGCTTTCGCATCGAGCGAGTCCCCACTCTTGGGCTTGCCGCCCAATGAAGCCGCAAGGTCTTTCATACGCAGCTGTTGCGAGATGAGATCGCCCTTGATGTAAGGGCGCTTACGGGTCGCGTCGATGTCGAGCTTGCCTTGCAGATCGCTCTGCCCCACTTTTCCGGCAATGTCGGTCACCCCAACCCGCATACCCTGGCGCGCAATGTGGGCATGAAGTTTGAACGGCGGCGTATTCGGTAGGGCCAGCTGCGTCAGGTAGAACCCTTCCGCCAGGTCCTTACCGCTTAAAGTCACATCGAAGTCCAAGTCCGCCAGGCTGAACGGCTTGAGCACGCGCCCGTCCGAATCCACCTTGATATCCCCCGCCGTAATTTCCAGCTTGAACGGATAAGGATGCTCCGGCTGCAGATTCATCAGCGGGCCACCAGCCACCTCCAGCTCGAAAGGCTGATCGTTGATCGTCCCCTTCCCCTCGATTCGAAACGGCTTCGCGTCCCCTTTCGACGCCTTCTCCGCGGCTTCAATCGTGCCGTCTACCTTCAGGCGACGCATGTCATCCGCCAGCGTCAATTTCCCCGACTCGATCAGAAGGTCGCGCACCACGGGCAGCTTGGTCGGGCCGGAGGCTCGCTCATTCGTTGGCGCCTTGTTCTCAAAAGTCCAGTTGGCCCGCCCGGACTTATCCTGGTGCAAGTACAGATCCGGCTTCAGGAGCGCGACCCGCGGCAAAATCACATCGCCCTTCAACAGCGGCAGGAGCTTCAACTGAATCTCGAGGCGCTCGATGCTCGCCATGGGTCGATTCGCTTCCCAAGGCGGATTGCCGAGGATCAGCCTGTTCACCGTTACCGTGGGCGTCCACGACCAGATGTGAACTTTCAAATCGCCGCCGATGGTGACGGTGCGCCCCGACTTCGCGCTGGCGACACGCTCGATGGGATGTTTGAACAGGTTCCAATCCATGAACGCCAGGGCCAGGACCAGGATCACTACCAGGCTGCCCAGGCTGATTGCAGTCCAGGTCAAAGCTTTCCTTAAAGTGGGATTCATAACGTGTTACCTCGGTCGGCGCAGGCCGGATCGGAAACAGACACCGAATACCAGCGTCGCAGCAATTCCAAGCACGGCGAACGGATGTGATATCGCCCAGCCGACGCCACTTCGAACGGCGCTCAGACTCGTTGTCTGCGTTGCGTCCCAGGCAGCCCTGAGACGCAGACCGGGCGACACTTTCGCATGCAGTGCCTCCAGGGTCTCATCCAGGTCATGGCGGGTCACTTCGATCTGCCGCTGCAACTCACTGACATTCATGAGCCGCTCCGGGTGAGCACGTCCTTGTCACGGCGCAGCGATCGCGGCGAACGAGTGGGCAGCAGGTCTGCGGACTTCAACTTGTTTCGGCCGACCACCACCAGCACACATCCAACCAGCATCACCGCAATCCCCACCGCGAAAGCCGCGAGCCATAGCGGCAAGGCGTACGCGAGCCCACAGACCGCTGCCACCAGCAGCAACAGAAATCCCGCGTACAACACCGCACCGCCGCTCACAACCGACACGAGACTCACGAGCAGCGCCGTCAAGGATCGCGAGATCTCTGCGCCTGCCAACGCGAGCTCCTGGCGGAACAGAGTTGACAGCTCCCGGGTCAGCCGGCGCAAGAGACCCAACACCGTGTCGGCGTTTCGATCGGTGCCCCGCGGGTCTGCGTGCCGAACCACATCTGCGCTGCGCTGAGCCATGGCCCTACCCCCGGATTTTTGCCGCGCGCCACAAACGAGACTGTGTGTTAGGCAGCAATACTCGTTCCAATCGATGGCTAACTCATTGATTCCGGCAGCAGTCAGACTGCACCGACAGTCAAATCGTACGGTTACTGACAACCCGCGCCCGACATGGCATGTAATCTCCAGCCGTACAGGGGAGCGCCCGGCTTGGGCTCGAGCTTATGCCTTCTACTCTTATTCGCTCGTTCAACTATGACGCTGACAGTCAGAGGCTGCACGTCGTGTTTCAATCAGGCCGTCGCTACACGTATGAGCAGGTTCCAGCCGCAACGTATACGGCAATGAAAAGTAGCTTCAGCAAGGGCGAGTTTTTCAATGCCCACATTCGCGACAAATTCAGCTTCGTGCGCGAGCCAACCCAGAGCTAGTTGCTTGCGCGCCGCAACGGGCCGCTGCCTCCTTCGAGCGAGGAGTAAATGGACCGTTGCGCCCATGGCAGCCGCTGCCGCCGCACAGCAGCATACAAGTATCGAGACTTGGTAGAACAATCGTAATGTTGAAGCGTTTTTATACTCGTCAGGACGCGATTCAGGATTGAGGCTATGGAACACCGCTGGGGACATCGCCGCGAAATCAGTAGGGCCGTCCACGTCGGGACACGGAGCGGTCTGGCAGCGCGCGGACGGATAAGCAACATCAGCATCAGCGGTGCGTTCGTCGTTTCCCCGTTACCGGTCAGTTTGTTTTCCCATGTCGTAGTCCAGTTCACGGCTATGGTGGAAGGCAGACGCACGAAGATGGTGGTAGAAGGGCAGGTGGTACGCAAAGACGGCGCAGGTTTCGGCATGGAATGGAGCGAGTTCGCCCCCGAGGCTGTGAGAGCGCTAGTCACCGTGCCGCCCTTCCGCCTCGCCGACCCGCCGCAGCCCCATGCAGAATGGGAGCCGGTCATCCACCACCACCGGCCACGAATAATCCATAGCTGAGGCCATAGAGCCGCGCGTGCGCGTGATGCGCCGCAGCCGCTGCACCTTCAGTGTGCGGCGTGCCGCGCGCGCCATTGACCCGCTCTACCGCTATCGGCGTGCACTCTGGCACGAGCTACCTGGGTGCCGATCGCCGAGGCACCGAGCGCGGGCACCCCGCCCGCCATCCCAAACTCA